>Ga0307288_10000088_pt1 | contig 32091 bp, 26 predicted proteins | sample ER_DNA_142_FD_194469 | JGI IMG/M metagenome (GOLD analysis project Ga0307288, IMG submission 194469) | Bulk soil microbial communities from the East River watershed near Crested Butte, Colorado, United States - ER_DNA_142 | ecosystem: Environmental > Terrestrial > Soil > Floodplain | place... | reverse complement strand
TGCCGAACGACGCGGCCGAGGTGGTGGTCTGGATGAATCAGGCCCGCCGGCTGGTGGGCATCATCGAGGAAGGAGCCATGGCATGACCGATGACCTCGCCGACCGGGCTGCGGCGCTCGACGCAGCCGACCAACTCGCCGGCTTCCGCAGTGAGTTCATCGGCTCAGACGATCCGGCAATCTGCGCCTACCTCGACGGCAACTCTTTAGGTCGTCCACTTCGGGCCACTGGTGACCGGATCAGCAAATTCGTTGAACAGATCTGGGGAAAACGGCTCATCCGTGCCTGGGACGAGGGCTGGATGGATGATCCGATACGCATCGGTGATCAGATCGGTCGCATCGCATTGGGCGCGCTGCCCGGCCAGACAGTCGTCGGTGACTCGACGAGCGTGATGCTCTACAAGTGGATTCGGGCCGCACTGGCGAGCCAACCTGGGCGAGACGAGATCATCGCCGACATCGGCAACTTTCCCACAGATCGCTTTGTTGTGGAGGGGATTGCTACCGAGCTGGGGATGCAGGTCCGGTGGCTCAAGGCGGAGCGGAGCGGCGGCGTCACCGCCGATCAGGTGAGTGAGGTGGTGGGTTCACGCACCGCGCTGCTGCTGCTCAGCGACGTGGCCTATCGATCCGGATACCTGGCCGACGTACCCGCGATCACCGCGCTGGCTCATGATCATGGTGCGCTGGTGCTCTGGGATGTCTGTCACTCGGCGGGCGTGATCCCGCAGCAGCTCGATGACTGGCGGGTCGACCTGGCAGTCGGCTGCACGTACAAGTACCTCAATGGCGGGCCCGGCTCACCGGCCTTCGGGTATGTGCACGCCGATCTCCACGAGCGTCTCCGGCAGCCCATCCAAGGCTGGATGGGTTCGTCGAGCCCTTTTGAGATGGCGGAGCGCTACACGCCGTCCGATGGCATCCGTCGTTTTCTCAGTGGAACTCCGTCGATCATCGGGATGCTTGCCATCCAAGACATGCTGGCGCTCATTGAACGAGCCGGAATTGCGGCGATTCGAGCCAAGTCCGTTGCGCTGACCGAGTTCGCGATTCAGATCTCCGACCGGATACTCGACCCGCTCGGTGTCCATATCGGCTCGCCTCGGGACCCGGCGCGGCGGGGAAGTCACATCACGCTGGAGCATCCTGAGTTTCGCGTGGCGACAGCTCGGCTCTGGGAGCGGGGGGTGATTCCGGACTTCCGTCCACCCGACGGACTGCGGATCGGGCTCTCGCCGCTGAGCACCAGCTTCGCCGAGGTGTACCTGGGTCTGCTGGCCGTCCGGGAGGTGCTGTGGTGGCAACCGGCCAGTTAGTTGAGTCTTCCTCGGCGCAGATCGAGAGCTTCCCTGATGATGCGGACTCTCGCTCCGGGAGCGCCACCTCGCTGCTTCGGACGATCATCGGCTGCTATCTGCGTCGGTGCGGTGGCTGGATCTCCGTCGCGGCCTTGACCGAGCTGATGGCGACGGTGGGGGTCAGCCAGACGCGGACCCGGACAGCCGTACTTCGGGTGCGTAGCAAGGGCCTGCTCGATCCCGAGGTGCAGGATGGCAGTGCCGGTTACGCGCTGGGGCCAACCGCCATTGCGGCCCTGGAGCGGGGCGACCGACGCATCTACACAGCGCGCCAGATGAACCCCTCGGATCGCTGGTGCCTGATTTCCTATTCGATTCCGGAGAGCCAGCGCCAGCTGCGGCATCAGCTACGCCGTCGGCTGGCAGGAATCGGCTGCGGCACTGTCTCGGCCGCGCTCTGGATTTGTCCGGAATATCTCACAGCAGAGGTGGAGGAGATCCTTGCCGATCTCGGCGTACGCACCTCGGCCGCCATCTTCCTGGCCGATGAGACCCGGGTGCCCGGTGGCCTCGAGCGCGCCGTCCAGGAATGGTGGGACCTGCCCGCCATTGCTGCTCGGCATCAGAGTTTCCTGTCCGCGTACGGATCTCTGGCGGCTGCCGACCTCAGTCCCCGGGAAGCGTTTGCGACCTGGATCGGATGCGTAGACGCCTGGCGGGTCATCCCGTACGTCGACCCCGGCTTGCCTGCGGCGTGGCTTCCTGCCGACTGGCCGGGCAACCTGACCGTCCGTCTCTTCGCCGATCTTCGGGAGCAGCTCGAACAGCTCAGCGGCCGGTATGTACGCCAAATGACGCGACGATCTTGATGCGCCCTGAGCTCGTCGAAGGGCCCGCGTCGACGAGCCCAGCGCGCATATTCATGTGCGCCCTAGACTCCTCCGGTGCGAATTGTCTTCGGCGGCACTCCGGATGTCGCGATCCCATCCCTGGACGCGCTAGTCAAGTCCCGCCATGAGATCCTCGCCGTGGTCACCCGGCCGGACGCACCCAGTGGTCGGGGCAAGAAGCTCGCCGCGAGTCCTGTCGCGTTGCGGGCCAGCGAGCTGGGCATTGAGCTTTTGAAGCCGCAGCGGCCGCGCGACGAAGAGTTCGTCGAGCGACTGACGGAGCTAGCCCCAGATTGCTGTCCCGTCGTCGCGTACGGGGCGTTGCTTCCGCAGCGCGTACTGGACATTCCGCGTCATGGTTGGGTCAACCTGCACTTCTCGGTGCTGCCGGCCTGGCGAGGGGCAGCGCCTGTGCAGCGCGCCATCCTGGCGGGTGATCAGAGCACCGGCGCGACCACCTTCCAGATCGTGCTAGCGCTCGATGCCGGGCCGATCTTCGCTTCGGTGACCGAGCCGATCCGCCCGGAGGATACGGCTGGCGACCTGTTGCACCGCCTCTCACTCAGCGGTGCCCAACTGCTCGTCGAGACTGTCGATGGGATCGAGGACGGCACGCTTACGCCGTCCCCACAGCCGGAGGCTGATGCTCAGGTGAGCTACGCGTCCAAGATCACCGTGCAGGATGCCGAGATCGATTGGAGCCAACCGGCCGATGTCATCGATCGGCTGATTCGCGGCTGTTATCCGGCGCCGGGGGCCTGGACCACCTTCCATGGCGATCGGTTCAAGATCAACTCAGCGCGGCTGTCCGGCCTCGTTCTCTCGCCCGGCGCACTGGAGATCACGAAGCGGTCCGTGCACGTCGGCACCGGGACTCAAGCTCTGGAACTTGGTGAGGTGCAAGCCCAAGGCAAGAAGCCGATGGCTGCCGCCGACTGGGCGCGCGGCGTTGCCTTCGACGCCGAGCCGAAGCTCGGTGGCCTCCTGATTGAGCTCGAGTGAGCAGTCCCAACACTGCGCGCGGTCAGAGACGGCGTCGTCCGGATCGGGCCCGACGGGCTGCCTTTGACGCGCTACGGGCCGTGAACGGCGACGGGGCCTACGCCAACCTCGCGATGTCCGCGCTGCTTCGGGAGCGTCGTCTGACCGGTCGCGATGCAGCGTTCGCCACCGAGCTGCTCGCTGGGACCTGTCGCTGGCAGGGCAGCTACGACACGATCATCGTTGCAGCGGCCGGCCGGCCGCTCAAGGAGTTTCAACCCGCCGTCGTGGACCTGCTGCGACTCGGCGCGCATCAGATCCTCGCTATGCGGGTTCCCACGCCCGCCGCGGTCGCCGCAGGCGTTGATCTGGCCGCTGCCACGGTCGGAGAAAGGGTCACCAGGCTCGTCAACGCTGTGCTACGCCGCATCGCCGAACGGAGCCTGGACGAGTGGCTGGACAAGCTCTCGGAAGGGCTCGATGATCATGATCGGCTGGCGTTGCGGACCGCACATCCGAGGTGGATCGTTGACGCGTACGCCGAACTGCTGGATCCGTCGGAGCTCGAGCGGGCGCTGGCCGCCAACAATCACAGTCCAGCCATCAGCCTGGCTGTGCGTCCAGGTCTGGCCGAGGTGGACGACCTGGTACGCGCGGGGGCGGAGCCCAGCGGCTACTCCCCCTTTGCCGCGCGCTGGCGAGGCGATCCTGCCGAGCTTGCGCTTGTCCGGGACGGCCGAGTTGGGGTGCAGGACGAGGGCTCCCAGTTGGTGACCTGGGCGCTGACCAGGGTGGACGCTGCGCCGGGTTGGTGGCTGGACCTCTGCGCCGGTCCCGGCGGCAAGTCCGCGCTGCTGGCAGGTCTGACACGTCTGGATGGCAGCAAACTGCTGGCAGCGGACGTGGCGCCGCACCGGGCACTGCTGGTCGCTGCTGCACTACGGGCCTATCGCGGCGACGGATCGGTGCCGACAGTTGTGGTCGCCGACGGTCCGCGGCCTGGGTGGCGCTCCAACTCGTTTACCCGGGTGCTGGCCGATGTGCCGTGTACGGGGCTAGGTGCACTCCGGCGCCGGCCGGAGTCACGCTGGCGACGCGGACCTGCTGACGTTGAGCAACTGCATCCGCTGCAACTGGCATTACTGGCCTCTGCCATTGACAGCGCCGCTCCCGGCGGCATCGTCGGCTACGTCACCTGCTCGCCACATCGCCGGGAGACCACTGACGTCCTGAGTGAAACGCTCGCTGTACGTAGCGACGTCGAGGTGATTCCGGCCGCACAGCTGTTGCCCGAGGTGCCCGACGCCGCATTAGGCCCGTATCTGCAGCTCTGGCCGCATCGACACGGCACGGACGCGATGTTCGCGGGCTATCTCCGCAAAACCCGCTCCCATTAGAGTCGGCATCGTGGCCCCGAGAATCATGCCGAGCATCCTGTCGGCCGACTTCGCGAACCTGCAGACGGCGATCGAGAGTGTGCCGAGCTCGGACGCGATACACGTTGATGTGATGGACAACCACTTCGTCCCGAATCTGACGCTCGGGCTTCCTGTGGTCGAGTCGATCCGCAAGATCACTGACAAGATCTTGGACATCCACCTGATGATCGAGCAGCCCGACCGCTGGGCGCCGGGGTACGCGGAAGCTGGAGCGGAATCGGTCACCTTTCACGTGGAGGCCGCTGCGGCACCGGTGCGGCTAGCTCGTGAGCTACGCAAACTTGGGGCCCGGGCCGCCATGGCGCTCAAACCGGCCACGCCGATCGAGCCGTACGAAGACCTGCTGCCGGAGCTCGACATGGTGTTGATCATGACCGTTGAGCCGGGCTTCGGCGGTCAGAGCTTCCTCGACATGTGCCTTCCCAAGATCACCCGAACGCGAGCGATGCTCGACAAGCTTGGTGGCGATATCTGGCTGCAGATCGACGGCGGCGTCTCGGCCAAGACGATCGAACGCTGCGCAGCGGCGGGCGTCGACTCTTTCGTCGCCGGATCATCAGTTTTCGGCGCCGAAGATCCCGACGCCGCGGTGGCCAAGCTGCGCGAACTGGCGACGGCTGCGGCCTAGCCCTGGCGACGGCGTAGGTAGCGCTCAAATTCAGCGGCGATAGCATCTCCACTGGCTTCGGGCAGCTCGGTGGCATCCTGCATCTGCTCGAGCGATGCGACGTACTCGGCGACCTCGGAGTCTTCAGCAGCCAGCTCGTCAACGCCACGCTCCCACGCCCTGGCAAGCTCGGTCAGCTCACCAAGATCAAGAGAGGTGTCGAGTACTCGCTCCAGCTGGGAGAGCAGCGCCAATGTGGCCTTCGGGCACGGCGGGTGCGAGACGTAGTGCGGGATAGCCGACCACAGTGTGAGAACGTCCACGCCACCGCGGCTCAGGACGTCGCCGAGTACGCCGATGATGCCGGTCGGACCCTCATAGCTGGATGGCGCGAGGCCGAGCTGCTTCATCAGCTCCCGGTTCTGGGTCGAGACCGATACCGGGATCGGGCGGGTGTGTGGCGTGTCGGCAAGCAGGGCACCGAGCAGATGCACCCGGGTCACGTTCGCCGAGCTCAGCGCCGATGCGATCAAGGTGCTGAACTGTCGCCACCGCAGATTCGGCTCCAGGCCTTGGACCAAGATCAAGTCGCGACCGTCCGGTAGCTCGGCGATCTTCAATTCTGTGGTAGGCCAGGTGATCTCGCGCTCATCGTCCTCGCTGAGCTCCACGCGGGGGCGGTTGACCTGGAAGTCATAGAACTCATCAGGGTCCAGTGCGTAGACCGATTCGGCCTGGTATGTCTCGGCAAGATGTTCGACGGCTCCGGTCGCCGCGTTTCCCGCGTCGTTCCAGCCCCCGAAAGCCATCACCACCACCGGGTCGACCAGATCGCGCAGGTCTCGACCGGCCGAGCTGGGGGAGTCGGGCATGTGCTTCACTGTAGCCGTCGCGGCGCAACCGAACTTGCGCTCCACATGGTGGTAGTTCGGCACGAAGTCGGCTTGGGGCGATTATTCTCGCGAGGTGCCCGATGGCCTGAGTGCCGCCTCCTCCCCAGACCTCCGTACCACACTCTCGCAGCGTGTGGTGATCGCGGACGGCGCCATGGGAACGATGCTGCAGGGTTATGACCTGACGCTGCAGGACTTCGATCAGCTCGAGGGCTGCAACGAGATCCTGAATGTCACCCGTCCAGATATCGTCCGGGCGATTCACGACGCGTACTTCAACGTCGGCGTCGATGCGGTCGAGACCAACTCCTTCGGCACCAATCTCTCCGCGCTGGGGGAGTACGGCATTGCAGACCGCATCTCCGAGCTGGCTGAGGCCGCAGCGCGGATTGCCCGAGAGTCCGCTGACGCGTACAGCACACCGGAGCGGCCACGCTGGGTGCTCGGCAGCGTCGGCCCGGGCACCAAACTGCCAACGCTCGGCCATGTCTCCTACGCCCAACTGCGCGACGCCTATCAGCAGCAGGTCGAAGGCCTCCTCGCCGGCGGCGTCGATGCCGTGCTCATCGAGACCTCACAAGATCTGCTACAAACCAAGGCCGCCACGCTGGGTGCCAAACGGGCGCTGGCGTACGCCGGGCGCGATCTTCCGGTGATCGTGCACGTGACGGTCGAGACCACAGGCACCATGCTGCTCGGGTCCGAGATCGGTGCAGCGCTCACCTCACTCGAGCCGCTCGGCATCGACATGATCGGGCTGAACTGTGCGACCGGTCCATCGGAGATGAGCGAGCATCTACGGCATCTCTCCCGGTACGCGACGGTCGGGGTGAGCTGCATGCCGAATGCTGGTCTGCCGCAATTGACTGCCAAAGGGGCGGTTTATCCGCTGCAGCCGGTCGAGCTGGCTGACGCGCTCGAGCAGTTCGTCGGCGAGTTCGGACTCGGGTTGGTGGGCGGTTGTTGTGGCACCGGACCAGAGCACCTCCAGCAGGTGGTCAAACGCCTCGAAGGCCGACAGGCGGCGGAGCGCTCGGCTAGCCACGTAGCGGCTGCTGCTTCTTTGTACGCCGAGGTGCCGTTCCGACAGGACATCAGCTACCTCTCCATCGGCGAGCGGACCAACGCCAACGGGTCAAAGGCGTTCCGCGACGCCTTGCTGGCCGAGCGCTGGGATGACTGCGTCGATATCGCGCGGTCCCAGATCCGGGACGGCGCCCACATGCTTGATCTCAATGTCGACTACGTCGGCCGAGACGGCGTCGCCGACATGCGGAATGTTGCCTTCCGGCTGGCGACCGCATCGACCCTGCCCGTTGTGCTGGACTCCACGGAGCCGGCGGTGCTGCGAGCAGGCCTGGAATGTCTCGGTGGCCGTGCAGTGATCAACTCCGCCAATTACGAGGACGGCGACGGGCCCGAGTCTCGATTCAGTCGGGTCATGAGCCTGGTCGCAGAGCACGGCGCGGCGGTGATCGTGCTCACCATTGACGAGGAAGGCCAGGCGCGGACAGCGGAGTGGAAGGTGCGCGTCGCCCAGCGGGCGATCACCGACATCACACAGAACTTCGGACTGCGCCAGAGCGACATCATTCTCGACTGCCTGACCTTTCCGATTGCCACCGGCCAAGAGGAAACCCGCCGGGACGGCATCGAGACGATCGAGGCCATTCGCGAAGTGAAGCGGCTCTTCCCCGATGTCCAGACGACGTTGGGCCTGTCCAATGTCTCCTTCGGTCTGAACCCCGCGGCTCGCGTAGTGCTCAATTCGGTGTTTCTCAATGAATGCATCGACGCCGGCCTGGACTCCGCGATCGTGCATGCCGCCAAGATCATCCCGATGGCCCGGATCCCCGACGAGCAACGGGAAGTGGCGCTCGACATGGTCTACGACCGGCGACGGCCGGCTACCGACACCGAGCCTGCTTACGACCCGCTGCAACGCTTCCTGGAGCTCTTCGAAGGTGTCACAACAGCCGACGCCAGAGCTGAGCGTGCTGCGGAGCTCCTCACGCTCCCCGTCGGGGAACGACTGCAGCGCCGCATCATCGACGGGGAAGGCAAAGGGCTCTCAGACGACCTTGACGTAGCGCTGGCCGCGGGTACGCCGGCGATGGAGATCATCAACACCGACCTGCTGGCCGGCATGCGGGTAGTCGGCGAGCTCTTCGGATCGGGCCAGATGCAGCTGCCGTTTGTGCTGCAGTCGGCTGAGGTGATGAAGACCGCGGTTGCCTACCTGGAGCCACATCTGGAGAAGACCGACGCCCGCGGCAAGGGCACCATCGTGCTCGCCACAGTCAAGGGTGACGTGCACGACATCGGCAAGAACCTGGTCGACATCATCTTGACCAACAACGGATACACCGTGGTGAATCTGGGCATCAAGCAGCCGATCGGTGCGATCATCGACGCCGCCGAGGAGCACCACGCTGACGTCATCGGTATGTCAGGTCTGCTGGTCAAGTCGACCGTCGTGATGAAGGAGAACCTGGAGGAGCTCAACCGCCGGGGGATTGCCACCGCATACCCGGTGTTTCTCGGCGGGGCGGCGCTCACCCGCGCATACGTCGAACAAGATCTTCGCGAGGTCTTTGCCGGCGAGGTCCGCTACGCCCGGGATGCGTTCGAAGGATTGCGACTGATGGACGCGCTGATGGCGGTGAAACGAGGCGAGGAGGGAGCAGCGCTGCCAGCGCCGCGCGAACGCCGGGTCAAGGCCCGCGGGTCAACCCTCGTCGAGGATCGAGTGGAGACTGAGCTGCCACGCCGCTCCGATGTCGCGGTCGATATCGACGTCCCCACTCCGCCGTTCTGGGGAGACCGGATCGTCAAGGGCATCTCGCTAGCCGATGTCGCGGGCTATCTCGACGAGCGGGCCACCTTCATGGGCCAGTGGGGATTACGAGGATCCAGGAACGGACCGTCGTACGAGGAATTGGTCGAAACTGAGGGCCGGCCGCGGCTGCGACTGTGGCTGGACCGCATCCAGACTGACGCGATCGCGGAGTTCGCCGTCATCTATGGGTATTGGCCGTGCTACAGCGAGGGCGACGATCTCGTCGTCCTCCGTCCCGGAGCCGATGTCATAGACCCGGGAGCGGAGCTGCACCGCTACACCTTCCCGCGGCAGACGCGGGGACGGTACCTGTGCTTGGCGGACTTCTTCCGCGATCGCGATCTGGCGGCACTCAAGGGACCTGATGTCGTGGCGTTCCACCTTGTCACGATGGGATCGCAGGTCGCGAAGGTGACCGCCAGTCTGTTCGAACACAACGCGTACCGGGACTATCTGGAGTTGCACGGGCTCAGCGTGCAGCTGACCGAGGCGCTGGCCGAGCTGTGGCACGCCAGAATCCGCGCGGATTTCGGCTTTGCCCGCGACGATGGTCCGATGGCGGAGATGATCCGCGACCAGGCCTACCGCGGCTCGCGATACTCCTTTGGCTATCCCGCCTGTCCGGAGCTGGACGATCGCCGCAAACTCGTGGCTTTGCTGCGTCCCGAGCGAATCGGCGTGGAGCTGTCCGAAGAGCTCCAGCTGCATCCTGAGCAGTCCACTGACGCGATGATCGTGCACCATCCCGAGGCGAAGTACTTCAACGCCCGGTAGATCAGTCGACAGCCGGTAGATTTGCGCGTCTGGCTGCGGCTGGAAGAATGGCCGCGCCATGAGCGACACCACAACCTCCACACTGGCCGCAGCGCTGTGGGACTTCGACGGCACGCTGGCCGACACGGAGCCGCTGTGGATTGCCGCCGAGTACGACCTGATCGACAAGCTCGGCGGCACCTGGTCCCAAGAACATGCCGAGCAGCTGGTGGGTAACTCGCTGTTGGACTCGGGCTCCTACATCCTCAACACCATCGGCCGAGTTGATCTGAGCCCGGCATGGGTCGTTGACCAGCTGCTCACAGCTGTCGTCGACCATGTCAAGAGCAATCCCCTTGTCTGGCGTCCTGGAGCGATCGAGCTGCTCAAGTCATTTTCCGAGGCAGGCGTCCCGTGCGCCTTGGTATCGGCGTCGTATCGGGTGCTGTTGGACGCAGCGCTCAGTCAGCTTCCTGAGGGCACCTTCCAGGTGACAGTCGCCGGCGATGAGGTAGGCCGTGGCAAGCCGCATCCGGAGCCGTACGAGAAGGCGTGCACGGCCCTCGGGGTATCGCCACGCCACTGCGTGGTTCTCGAGGATTCCGAGACGGGCTGCCGCTCCGGCAACGCGGCAGGGGCGCTCGTCGTTGCCATACCCCACCGAGTAGAAATTCCGCGGGCTCCGCGGCGACTCCATGTGCGCTCTCTAGCTGAATTGGACATGGCCACCCTGGCGCGGCTGCTGGAGCAGTTTGATGGCGACTAACCCCCTGACCCGCCGCATACTGATGGCCGTCGCTCTTCTCTTGCTTCTCACCGGGTGCCGAACCCCAGGTGAGGCGCCCGTGCCCACTCCGACTGCAAGCTCGACCCCACGACCGTTCACGGTGATGTCGACCGATCAGATCCGAGTCACCGACCCGGCGGCGATCACCGACGCCGCTTCAACGGTGCTCGCGCTGAACGTGTTCCAGCGGCTGATGACAGCCGATCCGGGCGGCTCGGTACTCAAGCCCGACGCGGCTCGGGACTGCCTGTTCACCTCGGCAACCATCTACAGCTGCACCCTCAACGACGATCTGGCGTTTCACAATGGCCATCCGCTGACGTCCAGCGACGTGAAGTTCAGCATCGAGCGCGCTGCTCGTCTCAAGGTCCCGGGCTCCTCAGCCGCCGCGCTCTCGTCGTTCCGCAAAATCCAGACGCCGGACACCAAGACCGTACGGTTCGTGTTGAGCAGGCCGGATACCCAGTTCGGATGGGCACTCGCTTCTCCTGCGGCATCGATCGTTGATGAGGAGGTCTATGACGCGGACCGGGTGCAAGATCCGACCGATCCGATCGTGGGCTCCGGCCCGTTCCTGGTGACCAAGTACACCGGAAATCAGCTTCAGCTCAGCAGGTACGACGCGTACGTGGGCCGTAACCCGGCGCGCCTCCCCGCGCTGGTTTACCGCAGCGTCGCCGACTCCCCGACGATCGAGGATGCCATGAGTCGAGGCGCGGTCGATGTCGTCTGGAGAGGTCTCGACACGGCAGCCGTCACACGGTTCAGCCAACAGATACGGCAGAATCCCGATCGCCAGACCCTCAACGGCTTTACCGAAACTGTGCTAGGCGGCGCCCGGGTGCTACAGCTCGAATGGTCGCCGAACTCGCGGATGCGGGCGGACAAGGATCTGCGGCAAGCCATCGCGGTGGCCCTGCAAGGGGACCGCACCTCCGATTCCCTCGTTCCGACCGGCGTCGATGGACATGCGGCCGCATTCCCGCTCGGCGGAAAGGCCAAGCCGAAGGTGACCTGGAAGAGCCGCATCAACCTCACGCTGGGCTACGACTCGACCATGCCCAACGGCCAAGACCTCGCCGCACAGATCCGCTCGCGGCTGGAGAACACTGGTGGGCTCAGCGTCCAGCTCCGGCCAGGCGATCTGAACGCCGATCTGAATTTGGTTGACAGGAAGGCGTGGACGTCAACGGCGCTCGCCTGGCTGCAGCCCTATCTGGACGCGCCGCTGCCGGCCGTTGATTCGACGGTCAGCAGCATCGAGAACGAATTTCGCGCGACCACTGACCGTGCTACCGCAGACCGGTTGCTGGCCCTGCTGCAGAAGCAGGCGGCCAACGATCTGATCATGCTGCCGATCAGCCAGTCCGACGAGCCTCTCTACCTACGCCGAGGTGTGGAGATGTCTGGCGGCTCGTTCGGCCCTGGCTGGCAGCTGGGATTCTTCGGTATCAGCAATGCCTGATCACCTCGAGCTCTCCGGCGTTCGGCGTGGCCCGTTCGAGGTGGGGGAGCGGATCACCCTCACGGATCCGAAAGGACGTCGACATTCGATCGTGCTGGCCGTTGGGGGCCTGTTCCATACCACCAAGGGTTCGATCAGCCACGACGACCTCATCGCGCAGCCCGAAGGCATGGTGGTCAACACCACGGGCGGCATGCTGTTCTTGGCTATGAGGCCGCTGTTACACGAATTCACCGTCGGCATGCCGCGCGGCGCCGCCGTGGTTTACCCCAAGGACGCGGCCCAGATCTTGATGAGTGCCGACATCTTTCCCGGCGCCCGGGTCCTCGAGGCGGGCGCCGGTTCAGGTGCATTGACCTGCAGCTTGCTTCGCAGCATCGGTCCGACTGGCAGCTTGACCTCCTACGAGCGGCGCGAGGACTTTGCCAACTTCGCCCGCCGGAATGTGGCGAACTTCTTCGCCGCGACGCCCACCAACTGGGATCTCCGGATCGGCGATCTGGTTGGCTCGCTGACCGATGAGCCTGTCGATCGGGTCGTGCTGGACATGCTCGCGCCGTGGGAATGCGTGGCCGCGCTGGCCGAGGTGATCGTGCCGGGTGGGGTGTTCTGCTCGTATGTGACAACGACGACCCAGCTTGCGCAGACTGTGGAGACGCTGCGGGTCCATGGCGGCTTTACCGAGCCAGAGGCGACGGAATCGCTAGTCCGGGCCTGGCACGTAGCGGGACTTGCCGTACGGCCCCGGCATGACATGGTGGGCCACACGGGATTCGTGATCACTGCACGGCGCATGGCGCCAGGCTTCACAGCACCGTTACGCAAACGTCGCCCAGCGCCCGGCGCGTACGGGGATGATTACAAGGGACCGCACAACCTGCCCGGGTAGTGTCTTGACAGGAGGTGTGTCATGGCCGGATCTATTCGTGATCGCGGGGCGTATGAGGACCGCGAATCCTTGATAGCTCAAATTGGCGCGCTCAAAGACGAGCTCGATAGGCTCCGGGACCGGGTCACTTCCCATCCCCATGACATCGCCATGCTGGAGCGTCGGCTGGCTGATGCTCGTTCTGATGCGAGAACTGCCGCTGCCAACAATGAGCGTCTCGCGGCGACGCTGCGTGAAGCGCGTGATCAGATCGTGTCCTTGAAGAGCGAGGTCGACCGGCTCGCCCAGCCCCCGGCGACCTTCGCAGTTTTTCTCTCCGGGCATGAGGACAATACCGCGGACATCTACACGTCCGGCCGTAAAATGCGGGTCAGCGTGAGTCCCGATGTTGATCTTGAAGCATTGACCCCCGGCAAGGAGGTCATGATCAACGAGGCAATGAACGTCGTGAAGGTCCTCGAGTTCGATGAGGTCGGCGAAGTCGTACTGCTCAAGGAGATGCTCGAGGACGGTGACCGTGCGCTGGTCATCGGCCACGGTGATGAGGAAAGCGTCGTCCGCCTTGCCTATCGTCTTCATGATCAACATCTGCGTTCCGGAGATTCGTTGTTGATCGATCGTCGGGTGCATTTCGCGTACGAGCGGATTCCGAAGCTGGACGTCGAAGAGCTGGTGCTGGAAGAGGTGCCTGATATCGACTACTCCCTGATCGGCGGCCTGGGCAACCAGATCGAGGCCATCCGCGACGCTGTCGAGCTGCCGTTCCTGCACAAGGAGCTTTTCGACGAGCATGAGCTGAAGGCCCCTAAGGGCATCTTGCTTTATGGACCTCCGGGCTGTGGCAAGACATTGATCGCCAAGGCGGTCGCCAACTCACTGGCGAAGAAGGTCACCGAGCGGACCGGCGAGGAAGGGCGCAGCTTTTTCCTTAATATCAAGGGTCCTGAGCTATTGAACAAGTACGTCGGCGAGACCGAGCGGCACATCCGGCTGGTGTTCCAGCGGGCTCGCGACAAGGCAACAGATGGCATGCCGGTGATTGTCTTCTTCGACGAGATGGACTCGCTGTTCCGGACTCGCGGCTCCGGTGTCTCCTCCGACGTGGAGAACACCATCGTGCCGCAGCTGCTCAGCGAGATCGACGGCGTGGAAGGCCTCGATAACGTGATCATCATCGGCGCCTCCAACCGTGAGGACATGATCGATCCGGCTATCTTGCGACCTGGCCGCCTTGATGTGAAGATCAAGATCGAGCGGCCCGACGCAGAAGCGGCACGTGAGATCTTCAGCAAGTACCTCACTCCCACCCTGCCGCTGCATCCGGAAGATCTTGCTGAATTCGATCATGACAAGCATTCATGTGTGCAGGCCATGATCGACCGCACGGTTAGCCGGATGTATGAGGAGTCGGAGGAGAACCAGTTCCTGGAAGTCACCTACGCCGGTGGCGACAAAGAGGTTCTCTACTTCAAGGACTTCAACTCCGGGGCGATGATCCAAAACATCGTGGACCGGGCCAAGAAGATGGCGATCAAGGATTTCCTAGACACTGCCGTACGCGGTTTGCGGATCGGGCATCTGTTGCAGGCGTGCCTGGATGAGTTCGCGGAAAACGAGGATTTACCCAACACCACCAATCCGGATGACTGGGCGAAGATCTCAGGCAAGAAAGGTGAGCGGATCGTCTTCATCCGGACGCTGATCTCCTCCAAGCAGGGCACTCAGCCGGGCCGGTCCATCGACACCGTCTCGAACACTGGCCAGTACCTCTAAGGCCAGCACCTCTAAGTCAATCGGTAACGGTCGATCGGTCACGCCCACTGACGCGTTTCCCCCGCACAAGGGCGCGTATCTAAGGGATTTCGGCCCTAACGTCTCTCATTCGCGGCTTGGTGCGGAGAAACGGAAGTGGCGGGTCGGTCAGACTCGGCTGGTGCCGCCTTCTTGCCCATGCCACTGCGGGTGCTGTTCGCCCGGGTGTGCTGGATGAGCTGAAGCCCGGCCCGCCAGCCGATCAGGAAAACGGCGAGGAAGATGCTGGCGACGACGATGAAGGACAGCTGTACGCCGGCGCCTGTTAGCACCCTCAAGGCCATCCCACCGATGACGGTTCCCAGCCACACGGCGACCCCGGATCTTGGGGCGTACGGGCGGCGCCAGGTGCGCCCGATCACGGTGCCGAGAAGGCACCCGGCGAGGAATGGCCACGCCGTATGTGCGACGCCGAGAAGGTCGTTTGCCTCCTGGTGACTACTGCGTCCGATGATCGCGAAAATCAGGATGCAGATTACGTCGACAGCGATCGCTGGCAGGATCTGCATGACCCTCACATTACGCTGAGGCCATGGCTTCTACAGCCAATCGCGAGGAGTCGGCGGCGGCCGGCTCTGAGCTGACGGCGCGGTTGAACGCTCGTGTCATGGGAATCGAGACCGAGTACGGCATCAGCGCGCTGGCGCCTGGTTCAGCAGCACTGCCCGGTGGTTTCAGCAACGCCTTCATCGAAGAGGATCTGCACCCGATGCAGCTCTCCAACCACGTTGTGAAGGCGTACGGGGCGTCGGCAGCAGGTCAACCTGCCGGTTGGGACTACGAGACGGAGACGCCGCTGCGGGACATCCGGGGTTACGAGATTTCCCGGGCCTCCGCCCACCCGGATCAGCTGACCGACACCGATCTCGGTATGGCGAACGTGATCTTGACCAATGGCGCGCGACTTTACGTCGACCACGCCCACCCGGAGTATTCCAGTCCAGAAGTCACCAACGCGCTGGACGCCGTGCGCTACGACAAGGCCGGAGAGTCCGTGATGGCGCTCGCGGCCCAGCGCGCCACGCAATCCTTGGGCCGCTCTGTCCGGCTCTACAAGAACAACACCGACGGAAAGGGCGCCTCGTACGGCACGCACGAGAACTACCTGCTGCAGCGCAGCACGCCCTTCGACCGCATCGTCACCCAGTTCAGCGCATTTCTGGTCTCCCGGCAGGTGATCATCGGGGCCGGTCGGATTGGCCTCGGTCAATCCAGCCAGACTCCCGGTTTCCAGATCAGTCAGCGGGCCGACTTCTTCGAGGCAGAGGTCGGACTGGAAACCACTCTGAACAGGCCGATCATCAACACTCGCGACGAGCCGCACGCCGACGCGAGCAAATACCGCAGGCTGCACGTGATCACTGGAGACGCCAACCTCTCCGAGATCTCGACCTATCTCAAACTGGGCACCGCCTCCTGGGTGCTGCGCGTCATCGAGGCTGGCGAGCTGGGTAGCGATGTCCGACTGGACGGGCCCGTGGCGGCTATGCGGACGGTCAGCCATGACGTGTCGGTTCGTGAGCCGCTCTATCTGAGCGAGGGGCCCAGCATGACGGCGCTGGACCTTCAGGAGGTGTACCTGGACGCCTGCCGCAATCACTACGAGCGGGTGGCTGAAGATCTCACCGAGACGGCGCGGATCGAGGCAAAAGACATCTTCACTCGCTGGCAGGACTGTTTGGATGCGCTTCGCAGCGACATCTTCAGCCTTGCCGATCAGCTCGACTGGGTAGCCAAGCTCAAGCTCATGGAGTCTTATCGGGATCGCGACGGACTCAGCTGGTCTGCTCCCAAGCTGGCGCTGATCGACCTGCAGTACGCCGACGTCGATCCGCGCCGCAGCCTCTACCGCGCACTGCTGGCCAACGGCAAGATGCGCCGGCTCATCAACGATGACGAGATCGAGCGCGCCCGTAACGCTCCACCGGAGGACACTCGGGCATACTTCCGTGGCCGGGTGATGCAGAAGTTCGGCTCCGCGGTGGTTGCCGCTTCCTGGGATTCGGTGATCTTCGACGTACCCGAACGACCGGCGCTGCAGCGGCTGCCGCTGTTGGACCCGCTGCGAGGTACTCGAGAGCAGGTCGGCCAGCTGATCGATGAATGCAGTTCCGTCACCGAGCTGTTCGCGGCGCTTGGCCGGTAGCGCGGCAGCCCCTCACGTCCCGCCCGAAACCTACGTGAACGTAGGTTTCGTACGGTCTGCACACGTTGCAACCCGTGCAGACCGCCGACAACTATGCAGAGCTCGATGAGTCGGCGCTGCGCCGACGCTAACCACGGCGGCTAAGAATGTCGTGGTGTTGTGGGTGACGTTGGTTAGGCTGGTCGACAGTACAGACGGGAGCAGCTATGGCTGAGTCAGAGCAGAGCCAACGCAAGGCGCGGCGAGCCGATGATCGTGAGGTCGAGGAGCTGGCGCCTGCTGATACCGCGCACAAGGCGGAGTTGGACTCCGAGGTGGACTCGCTGTTGGACGAGATAGATGACGTTCTAGAGGTGAACGCTGAGGAGTTCGTGCGCTCATTCGTTCAGAAGGGCGGCCAGTGAACGACAGGCGACATGAAAGTTGAGCTGACCTCTGAGTTTTTTCGTATCGGGTCTTCTTCATTTACCGACTTCGTCTCACGTGTGGCTCCGGATGTATTGCCGTCCTCGCGTCCAGCCCTCGCCGGAGTAGGTGATCTCACACCGCATGGCACCACGATCGTGGCCGCAACCTTTCCCGGCGGCGTCGTCGTGGCCGGTGATCGGCGGGCAACGATGGGCAATATCATCGCGCAGCGCGACATCGAGAAGGTGTTCGCGGCGGATGAGTTTTCGATCATTGGCATTGCCGGTGCGGCCGGGCTTGCAGTCGAGCTGGTGGGTTTGTTCCAGGTTGAGTTGGAGCACTACGAAAAGATCGAGGGCGCCCCGCTCTCCCTGGTCGGCAAGGCAAACCGGCTAGCGACGATGATTCGCCTGAACCTTGGCCTTGCCATGCAGGGCCTCGTGGTCGTGCCCTTGTTCGCTGGCTGGGATGAGGCGACCGGTGAAGGCCGGATCTTTTCCTACGACGCAACCGGAGGCCGCTACGAGGAGCATGCGTACTTCTCGGTTGGGTCCGGATCCGTGTTCGCCAGGGGATCGCTCAAGAAGCTCTATCGAGGAGATTTCAACGCTAGCGAAGCGGCCATGGCGGTGATTCAGGCGCTCTATGACGCTGCCGATGACGACTCAGCAACGGGCGGACCGGACATGGCCCGGAAGATCTTTCCGGTGGTTTTGGCTGCGACCGAGGACGGCGTGCAGCGTTTCAGCGATGAGCAGACTGCCGAACTGATCGACCAACTCATCGCAAGCCGGGCTCAGCGGCCCGACGGACCAGGAGCTCCACTTGCTTAGTCCCCTGCGCCAGGAATTTGGTTCGCACTTATGAGCATGCCGTTCTACGTTGCCCCGGAGCAGCAGATGAAGGATCGGGCGGACTACGCCCGAAAGGGCATCGCTCGGGGTAGGTCGGTTGTCGTGCTCTACTATGCCGACGGCATCTTGTTCGTTGCCGAGAACCGGTCCCAGGCGTTGCACAAGGTCAGCGAGATCTACGATCGCGTCGCCTTCGCTGCCGTCGGTCGATATAACGAGTTCGAGAATCTGCGTCAGGCCGGTATTCGTTACGCCGATGTGCGCGGCTACACCTACGACCGGACTGACGTGACGGTCCGCGGGTTGGCCAACATGTACGCCCAAGTGCTGGGCACGATCTTCTCCTCCGGCAGTGACAAGCCCTTCGAGGTGGAGATTGTCGTGGCTGAGTTGGGGGCCACACCGCTACAAGATCAGATTTACCGACTGACCTATGACGGTTCAGTTGCCGATGAGGCGAACTTTGCGGTGATGGGCGGTTCAGCCGATGTCATCGCTGAGGTCGTTAGCACCGGATTCCGTCCCGGACTTGGTCTCAACGATGCGGCGCGGCTGGCGGTACGTGCGCTCAGCTCCGATGGCGGCCAGAACGCCGCGCCGCGGGAGCTCGGTGTGGAGGCATTGGAGGTCGCCGTGCTGGACCGGACCAGGGGAATGCCCCGCAAGTTCCGGCGCATCAAGGGTGATCGACTTGCCGCGCTGCTCGCCAACGGACCCGAGCCAGCCGACGGTGCCGTCGACAATGCGCATGGCTGAACAGAGCCCCGTCAGCCGAGTTGTGATCATCGGGGCTGGCCTGATCGGGGCGTCGATCGGGTGTGCGCTCTCGACGGCGGGCTACGCCGTACACCTTCGTGATCACAAGATCAGCCACGCCCGGGTCGCAGCGGGCCTGGGCGCCGGCACGATCGATCCGCCGGTGTCTGCAGACGTCGACCTGGTCGTCGTCGCGGTGCCGCCTGGTGCCATCGCCGATCTGGTTGTGCACAGCCTTCAGCACTATCCGAACGCGACCGTCACCGATGTCGGTTCGGTGAAGGCTGGGGTCCTCGACACGTTGTGGCAGCGTGATGTCGAGCTCAGTCGCTACGTGGGATCACACCCAATGGCCGGCTCGCATCACTCTGGTCCGGTGACTGCCCATCCGGGACTGTTCGTCGACCGGACCTGGGTCGTCACACCACACCGGCGTTCGGCGCCCGAATCCGTGGCACAGGTGCAAGCAGTCGTCCAAGCATGCGGCGCACGTGAGGTGATCATGGACGTTGATGATCATGATGCGGCGGTGGCGCGGGTTTCACACCTGCCGCACCTCATGTCGGTACTGGTCGCAGCACATGTGACCCGGGTCTCCGAACCTGACCTGCTGCTCGCTGGTCAAGGCCTGCGCGATGTCACTCGCATTGCCGGTAGCGACCCGTTGCTCTGGGAGCAGATCGTTGGGGCGAACTCGAACGCTGTACTCGAGGAGCTCCGCAGTATCCAAGATCAGCTCGGATTATTGATCAAGGCGGTGGAGGCCGCACCGGCTACCGACGAGCTACGCACGCAGCTGGAGCGCGGCGTCGCCGGCACCCAGAAGATCGGTGGCAAGCATGGGGCGGCAGCCGTGCGGTACAGCGAAGTCGTCGTCGCTATTCCTGACTCGCCAGGAGCGCTCGCGCGACTTTTTGCCGACGTCGGCGCTGCGGGGGTGAACGTGGAAGACATCTCCATCGAGCACGACCCGGTCCGCGAAATTGGCTATCTCGCTCTGTCGGTGACACCGGACGACGCGGATGCGCTGGTCGAGACGATGTTGTCGCGTGGCTGGGCAGTCTCCTAGCAAGCGGCCGGTACGCTGAAGCGCGTGTCTGAGGTAGCGATGACCCACCAGGTCCAGACGTCGACCAAGACCAGTTCAACCACTGGAGCGAATCGGCCACTCGTCATCGCTATCGACGGGCCCAGCGGCTCAGGCAAATCAAGTACGGCTCGTGGAGTTGCCGACCGGCTTGGTTTGGCCTTTCTCGACACCGGTGCCATGTATCGCGCTGTGACGTGGCTGGCCCTGCAGGAAGGCGTTGACCTCGACGACCGAGCGGCCGTCGCAGAGCTGTTAGCCCACGCCTCAATGGATGTGGACACAGATCCTCGTACGCCGGCGATCTCTATCAATGGAGTCGATGTCACCGAAGCGATCCGGGCTCCCGAGCTGTCGGCTGCTGTGAGCGCCATTGCCACCAACCTGGACGTACGCGCAGATCTGGTCGGCCGCCAGAAGAAGTTGGTCGCCGAGGCGGGCGGGGGAATCGTTGCCGAGGGCCGGGACATCACCACGGTCGTGGCGCCCGACGCTGACGTACGCATATTGCTGGTTGCTGATCCTGCGGCGCGAGTAGCGCGACGGCATGCCGAGCTCGCGGAGCATCAGATCGACGTGGATGACGTTCATGATCAGGTGATCCGCCGTGACCGCGACGATTCATCGGTCGCGGAGTTTGAGTCGGCGGCTCCCGGGGTGCACGTTGTCGACTCGACATCCCTCAGCCTGGAAAAAGTGATCGAGACGATCTGCGCATTCGTTCCGATCCGGGCGCTTGGAGACAGGCGTGATCGAAGGGGTTAGCCCCGATCTCCCGTACACGGATCGATTGCCGGCCCCGAAGGTATGGGGACTGCGGCTTGGCAGGCCTCTCGTGCGATTGGGCCTGCGCCTTTCCTGGCGAGTCACGGTGCATGGTGCCCAACACGTTCCGCGGTCGGGGGCGGTGATCCTGGCAGCGAACCACATTGGGATCTTGGACGGGCCGGCTCTTTTGGCTCTGACTCGGCGCCTGACTTTCGCCCTGGTGAAGCGGGAGGCCTTCACCGGGGCGGTAGGTCGGTTTCTCGCCTATATCGGTCAGATTTCCCTCAACCGCCGCGAGGTAGACCCGCAAGCCATCCGGCGGGCGATTCAGGTGCTGCGGGCCGGCAAGGTGCTGGCGGTCTTCCCCGAAGGGCTCCGCAGTGGCGGCGAAGTCGCCTGGGCCCGGCGCGGTGCTGCCTACCTGGCCATGGTGTCGGGTGCGCCTATTGTCCCGGTGGCCATTCTCGGCACTCGTGAACCTGGTCAAAGCAAGAACCAGTTGCCCCGGCTGCGGGGATCGATTCATCTGGTCTACGGAGAGCCTTTCGTCATCCCGCAAACTCCGTGGCCGCGCCGTAAAGCAGCAGTTGCAGAGTGGACCGCACTCGTACGGGAGCGCTTGGCCGATCACATGGTCGCTGCGCAGGCGCTGACCGGGCTACCCTTGCCGGGGCCACCGAAGGCCCAAATCCGTCGTCTGCACCCATCAAGTCCCTAACCTCAGCCCACTCGAGAACTCGGAGCGAAGCGACATGAGTGACATCGCAGCTACCGAGGAGTCGCAGGTGCTCCCAGTCGTCGCGGTGGTTGGTCGGCCGAATGTCGGTAAGTCGACGCTGGTTAATCGCATGATCGGTCGCCGGGAAGCCGTGGTTCAGGACGTGCCCGGTGTGACCCGAGATCGCGTCTCCTACGACGCCACCTGGAATGGGCGTCAGTTCGTGCTGGTGGATACCGGCGGCTGGGCTCCTGATGCCAAGGGCATGGCTGCCCGGGTCACCGAGCAAGCCGAGCTGGCGGTCGCGGCAGCCGATGCGGTGGTCTTCGTCGTCGACGCGCGGGTCGGGACGCAGGACATCGACGAGGCCGTCGTGAAAGTGCTGCGTCGCAGCGGAAAGCCTGTGCTGTTGGCGGCCAACAAGGTTGATGATCAGCGAACCGAGGCAGAGGCTGCGGCCCTCTGGCAGCTTGGTCTTGGTGAGCCGATGACGGTGTCTGCCTTGCACGGCAGGGGGAGTGGTGACCTGCTGGATGCGATCCTCGCGGCGATCCCGCAGGCGCCTCGGATGGTGTCGGAGGGTGAGCGCGGTCCGCGCCGGGTGGCAATCGTTGGAAAGCCGAACGTCGGTAAGTCCAGCCTGCTCAACAAAGTGGCTGGGCAGCAGCGGGTGGTCGTCGATGAGGTCGCGGGAACCACTGTGGACCCCGTCGACGAGCTCGTCGAGGTCGACGGCGAGATCTACCGGTTCATCGATACGGCGGGGATCCGCCGCCGGGTCAAAGAGGCCTCCGGACACGAGTACTACGCCAGCCTGCGTACCCACGGCGCGATCGAGCGTGCGGAGGTATGCATCGCGGTCGTGGATGCCAGCGAGCCTGTCACCGAACAAGATCTTCGTATCCTGACGTCGGTGGAGGACGCCGGCCGCGCGCTAGTGATCGCGTTCAACAAATGGGACCTGACCGACGACGAGAGACGCCGTTATCTGCGCCGCGAGATCGAACGTGATCTTGGACATTTCGAGTGGGCGTCCAAGATCAACATTTCGGCGTTGACCGGGCGCCATGTCGATCACCTTGGCGCGGCGATCAAGGAAGCCCTGGCTGGATGGGAGCTGCGGGTTTCGACCGGAAGGCTGAATGCATTCCTCGGTCGCATCGTAGCGGCGCACCCGCATCCGGTGCGTGGCGGCAAGCAGCCCCGGATCCTGTTTGGGACCCAGGCTCATGCCGGCCCACCGACCTTCGTGCTGTTCACTACGGGGGAACTCGAGCCTGGTTACGTGCGCTTCTTGAGGCGTCGGTTGCGGGAGGAATTCGGCTTTCAAGGAACGCCGGTGCATGTCGAGGTACGCGTCCGGGAGAAGCGAAAGCGGAAATGACCAGCGACGAGGTGCAGGTGAGTGATCAGCAGGCGCTGGTGATCGAGCTGATGCAGGCCCTCGAGTCCGGCGTACATGGGAATGCGTTGCGCCGCTTCTTTCACGATGAGGCGGAACAGACTGAGTATCCGAGTCTGGTCGACCCTCGGGTGGGCAATCGAGGTCTGGATGGGATGATCGCGGCAAGCGAGCTGGGTGCCGGGATGCTGGCGTTCCAGCGCTATGACGTCAGTCGCTGGATTGAGAGCGATGACACTGTTGTCTGCCAAGCCGAATGGCATGCCGAGCTGGCGAAGGATGCCGGGCCGCTACGGAGAGGGCAGCGACTTCACACCTACAGCGTCTTGATCTTCACCTTCCGCGACGACAAGATCATCCGGCAGGAGGCGTACGACTGCTACGAGCCATTCTCGGATGCGTCCTGAGCCTGTCTAAGGGGGGACACATCCCTTCAGTCGGTGTTGAAGTCGTAGGCCTCCGTCATCCACTCGCGAAGTTGATCATCGACTTGATCAACGTCGGTCAACTTGATCATGTGAACGACCCGATCGGCAGCAGTCGGTAGCGTACGGGCAATCCGGTCATCAGTCACCTCGTGCGGGAGATAGAGACTGAGCAACACGGAGCGGACCCGCGGCCGGAACTCCGCGATCTTGCTATCACTCTTGAGGAAGATGCCGACATTGACCGCGTCCTCGTGAATCGGCCCAAGGCTGCTCAGGTGCTCGATGACAGCGCCGTAGATCTCGCCGACCCACGCAGGATGACGTGCCAAGAGATCGTCGACCGTTATGCCAGGAACACAAAAGTGCGCCTGGTTGGCTGATGCGAATTCCCGCTCGCAGTTCGGACATACCCAACGGGCCACGCCGCCGATTGTGCCGCAGTAACGGTTCGCGCCCGATGCTTTAGACCGAGATGGCAGCTGCTTCAAAAGTCCGGGCAAGGTGCTCAGGAGAAAAGAAGACCTCAGGTGAGAGCGTCCCTGCATTGACGCTCATGAAGTCGTCCGTGGCCGGCTGGTTGCCCTGAATGGCACCGAGCAATTGCTGCATCTCTGGCGGCGGCGGCTGCAACGTAGCGAGCTGGGTCGTGAACTGATACGTCGGAAAAACCGTCCGGTCCCGCTCCCGATGCCATCCGAGGAACGCGTCCTCGACCGACATCCGACCGCTCAACCAAGTCATCCACCGTCGCGGCCACGGCTGATGATCATCTCACGGTGAGCAGACGATCACTGAGTCGCCGAGAGGGGCAACCAGGTCCGAAGACAGCCGCAGCAACAGTCGTTACTGATCAGAAGCGTCCTCGTAGTAGAGTTCCCGCTCGTGGCCGCTGCTCCTTGGGCGAGGTCAACGGGCTGTGGCGCAGCTTGGTAGCGCACTTGACTGGGGGTCAAGGGGTCGCGAGTTCAAATCTCGCCAGCCCGACTAAACCGATGCACGCCATCCGACCTAGTCGGATCGGTATTCAACCGACATTCTTGCCGCCGTCGATAACGCCCAGCGACGGCCGCTCCGGACCAGCTACGGACCACCAGGCCGAAAACGCAGTGCCAGCCTCCAGCATGGCCTGCACATCGGGATGCAGGTAGCGCGCCGTGACTGCCGGATCCTGATGTCCGGCGACCCGCTGCAGGATGTGCAGATCGATGCCAGCGTCGGCCATCCACGTCAGGGCGGTGTGCCGTAGGCCGTGGCGGACCAGGCCCGGTTGCCCGAGCTCGGTGACCAGCGCGTCCCAGCCGGTCGCGTCCCGCAAGGTGGCGGTGGTGATCACCCCGCCGCGGGGACCGAGGACCAGTCGTTCCTCCGAGCGTCGGCCGGCGGTCAGCCGGACGAGCGTTGGACGTAGCGGGTCAATGATTGGAACCGTCCTCCGCCGACGGCCCTTGGTCTCCTTCGTCACCAGGCCGCCGTGGCCTGGGTATGTCTGCCGATGGACGTGAATAAGTCCTCGGACCAGATCGATATCACCAACGCGGAGGCCTGACACCTCGCTGATCCGGAGGGCTGTCGTAGCAAGGATCGTCACCACGTCGCCCCACGACTGGTCCTTCCCGGTCTCGACGACGCGGGCTACCAGCTGCTCAAGAATGGCGACGTTGGGAAGAGCGAGGTCACGGGGTGTGCTCGGTTCGGAGTTGCCGGAAGAACGGCCGACCGTGCGGCGACGGGCTCGGTCCGTTGCCGGGTTGCGAGGGATGATGCCGTCGCGGACCGCCTCGTTGAGCACCAGGACCAGCGCAGAGACCGTGTTCTTGATCGTCGACCGGCCGAACTCGGTCTCCCACTGGTCGATCGCGCGGTCGACCAGGCCCGCGGTGATCATCGCGACCGGAAGATGACCGAGCGTCGGAAGGACGCGACGACGGAGACCGGCCGAGTATGGGTCGTAGGTCGACGTGGGGTCGATTCCTCTGGTCCAGCGGTCGCCGATGAAGGTCACGTACTCGGCCAGTGTCTGCGTAACGTCAACGCCCGTCCGCGACGCGTTCTGCATCTGTGTGATCCAGGTCGCTGCGGCCTCGTGCGTGGAATGCGAGCGTTTTATGCTTTCCCGCCGCCCCGATTCCGGATCGTGCCAGCGAACCCGTGCCCACCACACCGTGCCACGCGGAGCACGGACCTCCTCAATGTCCGCTGTCAACCGCACCCCCAGCGGAGGACGCTTCGGGCTCACGTCATGGCCTCCGGCCAGCAGAACTTGAACAACCAGCGCTCAAGATTCGAGACGGGAGGCAGCGGTCCGATCTTGAAGTACACCGGTAGCTCCTTCCCTTGTCCACCAGGGGCATTCATTCACGTTGACTGATTTGCCGCCAGCGTGGTGCAGCTCCTGTGGATGTCTTCGCGAGTCAGGCTGGGTCAGACCAGCCTCTCTTACCGCCCGAAGGAGAGAAAGCTCGCGTTGGTGGTCAGTGTCTCGGCACCTTTTTCTACTGAGCAAGGGGGAAGTCGCGAAGCGCTGGCTACCTGGCCGGATGTCCGCAAAAGCTCGACCACAATCATCATGTGGTCGGACCGATTGACCGCGGGTGACTTGCATCACCGCAGCGTCGATTCGTGTGCCGTGGCCATATGGCAGATTTCGCTAGCGTCCAAGGCGGGGCGGACCCGACCTCCGGTCGTTTTCGGATGGCCGGGGCCAGTGGTATTGATCTTTGTCACGGCGAACTTCGAACCTGGAACCAACTTCCTGCCGGAAATCCGAGTTGGTCGGGTCGTCGCTAGCGTGGGTCCTTCGTTCGAGACGTCGTTGCCATTCAGCCAAAGAGATCTGCAGCTGTTCCGGTCCGGTAGCGCGGCGGTCTTGGGGGTCGACGCCGACGGCGGCTCGCCAGACGGCGACTTCACCAAGGATGGCGGCGGTCGGATGGCCGCCCGGCGGTGCCCATACCGGCTGTTCACGGCTACGGCGGGCGCAGTCTCGGACCTGATCTGCAAGGCCGGAAACAAGCTGTGACCGCTTCGCCAGGTACTCGGCCCAAACGTGATGATCATGAAGGGTTGACGGTATGCCGGGAAGCCAGGGTAGCGGTCCTGGGTCAATGGATGCGGGCTCCGGGAGGCGCCAGTCGAGTACAGCGGCCATGTCTTCAGCCGTGCTGAGATCGCGCCCCAGTGCGGCTTCGTAAAGGTGCAGGAGTGGGTGCTCACCGGTTTCAGCCGCCAACGTGAGCAGGTGTGCTCTGAGGGTTGGCCAGGCCGGCTCGCTCGTGAGTTCAGGAATGACCTGTTCGGCTCGGCTGTCGAGCACGTCCACAACTGCTGGTCCGACGACTTGCTCGGCTGCCACCTTGAGCCCGTCGGTGTAGCGCTGAACGGCCTCGAACAGCCCGGCAGCCGGGTCGCTGAGTTCTCGCAGCATTGTGCTGGCTGAGATAGGAGCCTCGTCACGAGTGAGGATCTGCTGCATGGTCTCGGTCGGGGTGCGGGGTGCGACAGTGTCGGGTCGGATGAGGGTGTGCGGGTCGCCGTCGCCGACCACCTGCAGGTAGAGGTGATTCGCGACCCGACCGCGGGTGAGCATCGTATACAGCTGCTGCCGGGATTCCTCCCCAGTGAGTAGGCCGTGCATGGTGTCGGCGGTGACGCCTTGGGCGGCGTGAATGGTGGTGGCGTAGCCGAGACCGGTTGACGTGCGGACGTAGTCGGCTGGCAGCCGGACGGTGCGATGACTTCGGTTGTGTCGCACGGCGGCGTCGCCGCATTTGCCGACATGGGTGATGGTCCAGCGGTCGCCGTTTTTGACCCAGTCGGTTGGCGCGAGGTGGAGTCGGCGGTCGTTGGTGCGGGTGATGATCACATCGCCGACACTTGCCTGGTTTCCATCCGCTAGACGCACTTGTCGGCCGGCCGGGTGACCGCCGAGGAGATGATCACGAGCTTGTCGATTGAGTTCGTTGACCAGCTTTCGGATGGGGGCGAGCATGATCGCGTCCAGTCCGGCGGTCCGGTCGGAAACCCAGGCCGCGAAGACATCTTGGGTCGTGGTGGCGAGGTCGCCGACATGAATCCGGCCGTGATCAAGGTAGAAGTTGAGTGCCTCGGGTTTGCCTTCGCGGAGGGCGAGTGTGGCTGCGGCTTCGGCGGGGTCGGTGAAGCGGTGCAGCTCGGTCAGGTGGAGAGCGCCGTAGGTGTGGGTGATGTCGCGGAGGACGCCGCCGGCGCCGATGGCGGCGAGTTGTTGATCATCACCGACAAGGCGCACACTGGCACCGCAACCGATGGCGAACTGGACGGCGGTGTCGAGGCAGAGGGTGTCGGCCATGCCGGCTTCGTCGATGATCAACAAGGTCGATGGTCCGACCGCTGCCGCCCAGTCGGGGAGCTCGCCATGATCAAGTGACCAGGTGAGTTTCGCGAGCGTCTCGGTGCGAATGCCGGTCTGCTCGCCGAGGACGGCAGCCGCTGCCGCCGAGGGGGCGAGGCCGATTATGTGGCCGCCGTCTTGGGTCCAGGCCAGGGCGAGGGCGCGCATCGCGGTGGTCTTGCCGGCGCCGGCGGGAGCGATCCCTAGCTGCAGCCGTGCCCCCGAGGTGCACATCTGGCGGATCAGGGACGCCTGTCCCACATCGAGGGCGCTGCCGTTCGCCGCCATCTCCAGCAACGCTAGATCCACTGCCACCTGATCGACGGCTGACCCGTCGCATCGTCCGGCGGTGGTGAGGAGGCGCTGTTCGGCGTCGAGGATCCGCTGCGAGGTGTAGAGATTGGCGCCGGCGACGGTGTAGACCGACGACCCATCGACCCGCCGCAACACCTCGGGTTCCTCGATGCCGTCGTGCGGCGCGGTCAAGGCAACCGATCGATGATCGAGCACCTCATCGACCAACAGATCCACCAAAGCACCTACGCGTTCTGCCGTCACGTCGGTGGTGCGGACCTGCCGCTGCGCTTCGGCCCGGACATGCCACATCTGCCAAGTCGAGCGGCTCGCCTCGATCACGCTCAGGATGTGATCAGCCCTCTGGGCGACCCAGTAGGAGTCGGCGAGCGGATCGGTCCCGGCGTGCGGTGCCAGTGCCGTCCGCACCATCGACGCGACAGCGTCAGGTCCGCCCAGCACGGTCGCGGCCTCGTTGAGCCATGTCGCGCGTTGCTCGGCCAGGGACCGGGGTTCGTGCTTGGCGTCCCGGGTCTCCAACGTGGCCTGCTGCGCTAACTGCAGCGCTTCGACCGGTGTCGGCGGTCGGCCATGATCTTTTTGGAATTGGATGGCCAGCTCACCGCGGCGGACCTCGATGTGGGCGCGGCGGGTCGACCAGCGCTGGTTCAGTCGGGGATCGACACCGACGATCTCGCGGATCGGCCGCTTCGCCGGATCGCTACCGGGGCGTTCGGCGAACCGCACGCCTAACGTGTCGCGAAGATGCTGCTCCAGCGCGGTGTTGTAGGTCTCGGATGCGGCGACGTTGGCCTTGAACAACACACGGCCGTCGATGGACAGCCACCGTCCGTCAAGAGTCTGCACCTTGTTCGCCACCGCAACGTGGGTGTGCAGATCCGGATCGCCCGCCCGGCTGTCCCGATGGGTGAACGCGGCGGCGACGAGGCCTCGGACGTTGACCTGCCGGATGCCTTGCGGCCCGGTCCGGGTGAACAGGGCATGCTTCTCAATGAACGCCAAAGCGTCCTGGACCGCAGCGTGGTGGGCGCGTTCGATGACGGCTGCCACCGCCGGATCAGCGACCGCCCATAAAGTCGAGACTGACTTCACCGGTGAGAACGTCAGGTCATAACCAGCCACAGCCTGGGTTCGCGGCCGCGAGTCTTTCGCGATCTGTCCCGCCAGCTCCCGGGCATCCACCGGCTCCCGACCATGCTCCGCGGCGAAGAATTCACGGGCCACCTCGGTCCGCACCCGCGCCCGGGCTGCAGCCGGCAGCGGCGCATCGGCCGGAAGGCCGGCTGCCGTTTGGATAGCCCCGATGCGTTTGGCCACCTCGAGCCGGAACGGGCTGACGACACCATCGACGATCCTGAACGGAGCTCCGAGACGGGCCGCATCCTGATAGTCGCCAGGGGAGAGGTCCGGTCCTTCCAGCTGCTCCTGTCGCACTTCGGCAAGCGGGTGGAGGCCGCAGCCGAACAACGCTCGCATCTGCTCTGCAGTCACCGGGTCGCCGACGCTTAGGCCGTCGATCCCGTCCAACCCGGAACCGGTCCACACCCCGGGCGCCTCACCCCGTTCGGTGTAGTACGACGCCAGCCCGGTGTGACCTTTCTCGGTCGCGTCCAGCGCCGCGACCTGCCGGGTCAAGTAGTCATACCCGGCCCCCGCTGTGAGCTTGTGGAGGCTCATCGTCACACCCACCCGAAGGGGGTACATACCGCCGGGGCGGTCAGGCTGACCCGAGCAACTTCCGGCGGTGCATGGGGTGTGTCCAACATGATGCTTGCGCGGATTGAGGGGGTACTTCCGATAGTGGTAGCGGAACCCGACTGGCTGGCCGGTGTGCGAGTCCTCAGCACGGCACGCTTCTCATAGTCAGCGTTGTGGGTGGCTAGATCGTGGAGCAGCTGGCGTCGTCAGGGATAGGAGCGTTTGGCGTGGTCGGCGAGCGGGACAATGACGCCGGTCGGCCAGCGCCAGAGCCGGGTTAGGCCGACCGATGTTGCACCACCGGGTGATGCTCCGCTGAGGCTATTCAGGACGACCCCCGTCGCTGGGGAATTACACTCCACTCCGGCCCACCGAGGGTCCGAACAGCTTCTTGGAGGAGCCGAGGTGACCGTCGTCGGCCCAGCCGGATCGGCAAAATAACCGGGGAGTGTCACTGAGATCGCGAAGGCGCCGTCGCCCAAGCGCGCGACGAGCGCCCCCATACTAGGCGCCAAGGTCACACCAAGGCGACTCACCCGCAACGGGTGATCCTGCAGTCGCTGGCCAGGCCAGAGCCGGGCTGCCACGGCGCAGCAATGGGTCTGTCTCAGTCGCCGGTCGGTGGTCCCTGCAGGTCGATCAACATGGCGCGAATCTCGTCCTGTTTGGCGGCAAGTTCGTCGAGGCGATCCAGCAACGGGGCCTGAGAGTCGGCGGTCGTGGCGGCCGCAAGCTCAATGTCGACCGACGCCTCGTCGGTGGGCTCGCTGTGTCGGGTGACGAACCAGGCTGCGACGGTTGCGCTCACCGTTCCGATCAGGCCGATGCCCACGATCATGACGCCCGTGGCGATCCCACGGCCCACAGGCGTGACAGGTGTGTAGTCGCCGTAGCCCACTGTGGTGGTGGTGACGACGGCCCACCACATCGCGGCGCGGAAAGTGGTGATGGTTGCGCCGGGCGCGTTGTACTCCACGCGCCACATGAAGAAGGCGCTGACGAACACGGCCGCGACCACGATGCTCACGATCGACCCGGCGATCTTCTCCGTGCTCACAGACGCGAGGCTGCGACGCAGGAGCAGGAAGATCCGCAGCAACCGCAGCATCGGCAGCAAGACCATGAGCAGGTCCAACTTGTGTGTCCGGACGAACCTGGCCTTCCCTACGGACAACAGCAGCCGCGCGACGTAGTCCACCGCGAAGCATGCCCAGACGATCCACGCGATGACGTTCAGGGTGTTCAGAAATGCCGCCGGTCCGTCCGGGAAACTCCAGATCAAGATCACATCGATTAGGAAGACGACGGCGAGCACGTCGAGCGGACGCTGTGCACGCTCGACCCAGCGGCGTCCGGCGGGGGTCAGGATCTCGGGCTCGACGTTAGGCACATCCGGATTGTCCGCCAACGCGCCAAGCCCCGACTGCCACCACGCCGAACCTGTAGAGCTTGCATGCCGCGCCGAGGTGAGCTCGTCCTGCCTCGGACTTGACGTTCGACTCGCTACGAAAGTGGGGCTGGAACTGTGAGTACCGTTGCTGGATCATCGGCCCGCCCTCAACCGCCCGATGGCTACGACACAAGTCGTTTGACAATGCCCATGTACGAATAGTGAATCGCTCCAGGAGCTAACGACGTCGGCGCCTGATGCTGCTGAACTGAGAAGTCCGGGCAGACCGAATATGCGGCGATCTAAGGGTGCTTCATGTTGTGAACTCGATGATGCTTGGGCGAGGGGTGAGCTGCCGCCTACTCAGTCACGGGTCAACGCGTCGATGCAGACCGTAACTGCCAGGATGAGCGCGTCGTCTTGGCCGGGTTTGATCTCGACGCCATACGTCTCCCTGACCCGGAACCACTTCTTCGACACCGACGCGACCGTGTCGCCGTCGCACTCGATCTCGTACTCGTGATCGACGAGGTTGCCGTGTGCGCTCATGTCGGCGCCGCCGTCCACATCGATCTTGAAACGGTCTCGCAGACCGACCAATGCCTTGTGAACGGTCGCGTTCCCGGCGTCGCGCTCGATTTTCATCGAGTCGCGAACATTTAGTTTGCGCTCCTGGATCTTGGCCACTTCCGCCCCGGCCACATCCCGCAGCACGAAGGTCTCGCGTAGCCGCACTGCCTTCCCGTCGACCTTGAATGCGCGTTCCCCGGACTCGTTTTCGATCCAGTAGTCGTCCCCGATGGTCAGCAACTGCTCGCGCATCTGATATCGCTGCAGGTCCGAAGCGTCATCGCGGCGTCCGCGATCTCGAAATCCCATAGTGCTTCTCCTTCGGCGGGTCTGTAAGAGCAACGGTGTTTTAGGCGGTCTTCATTAGTGTGCGAGCCCAGCCCGGTCGAGCTTAGCGGCGGGAGCCGCTGTCTGGGTATTCCCGGGCTGCGTTGGCCGTTGGGCGTTGGGACCATCATGGGAGTGGTGGGAATCAGCTGCTGTCACCGCTGCGCGCGGCGGCATGTGCGAGGTGGCTCGCTCCGCTA
>Ga0307288_10000086_pt1 | contig 32999 bp, 24 predicted proteins | sample ER_DNA_142_FD_194469 | JGI IMG/M metagenome (GOLD analysis project Ga0307288, IMG submission 194469) | Bulk soil microbial communities from the East River watershed near Crested Butte, Colorado, United States - ER_DNA_142 | ecosystem: Environmental > Terrestrial > Soil > Floodplain | place... | reverse complement strand
TCTGGATGTGAGATGGATAGGGGAGAGAGAGAGGAGCCGTTGATGAGAGCAGTGGTGAGCTCGGTGTCTCGAAACGGGCTCACGACGCGCAAGGGAGACGAAGGGCACTACAGACGAGCTGGCCGGCGACGAGGCGACCACCCCTCGGCCTCCCCTAATAACCAGGTCATCCATTTGGTCGGAGGGTGGGCGGTCGAGCGCGAGTGCTGCCCACTCGGGGAGGCCGAGAACCCCGACCACCGTTCGATGCGCGAAGAGGCTCCCGACACAGAAGGAAAGCAAGATGATCATGGAACAACTGCTGACCACCGAGGAGCTTGCGAAGCGGATGCGCGTCAATCCGTCGACGGTTCGGCGGTGACGGCTGGACGACGTCGGCCCTCCTTATCTACGTGTAGGCACGGTCTACCGCTACCCGACAAGCGCCGTGGAGGCATGGATCGCGGAGAGCGTTCGCGGCAGCATCGCGTCATGACTGGAGAGTCGATGCCGCCGCTTGGGGTGCGCCTGACCGTCGACGTGCAGGCTCGTGAGGGCGCGCGAGGAACGACCTACTACGCGCGGGTTCGATGGACCCATCCAGTGACGCATCACCGTGAGGGCGTGAAGCGTACGCACGGATCTCTCGAAGAGGCGCGAGCCTGGGTCGAGCGCCTGGAGGGTGCCGCGCGAACGGGTGTCGACGCCGGTGAGCCGCTCGCCGATTATGTGGCCCGACTGGGAGATCGGTGGGCTCGCGGGATCGATCCTGCGTCGACGCTGGATCCGTACTCGGCGGGGCTGCGCAAACGCGTGCTTCCGGCGCTTGGGCATCTACCGGTGTCGATGATGACGGCCGGGCTGATCGATCGGGCGATCGACCAGTGGGAGGCGGCCTACGGTCGGTCGACGGTCAAGAACACAATCGCGGCCCTGGTGCTGGTGCTGGACGAGGCGGTGCGCGACGGGCTGCTGGTGCGCAACCCGGCGAAGGATCGGGCTCGGCGGCGTATCGTCGGCCGGTCTGTCCTGCCAATGGCGGCTCCCGAGAGTCCCCGCGATTTCGCCTTGCCGGACGTGCGCACGTTGAGCCGGCTGGTCGAGGAGGCAGTGCAGAGGGGTGGTCATCAGACCTGGGGTGACTGCGTGATGATCTTGGCGACGACGGCGTTGCGGATCAGTGAGGTGGCCGGCCTGCAGGTGGGTGACGTCGACCTCCTTCGTGGGCTGGTGACCGTGCGGAGGCAGACGTACCCCGGCCGCGGCGGCCTGGCCACCAAGGAGACCAAGGGCCGGCGGCGTCGTCCGTTGCCAATCATCGAGCCGCTGCGCGCAACGCTGGAGCGACTGACGGTGGCCAAGGCCAGGGATGCTCGTCTGCTGGTTGGTCCTCGTGGAGGGGTGATCACGACCGCGAGCCTGCGCGATGCGACGGGATGGGACGAGTTGGTTAATGATCTTGGGCTGGCGGGCCTCGTGCGGCACGGGCTGCGACACACGGCGCTGACCTGGATGGCCGACGCCGGCGTCGAGCTGCACCTTCTCCAGCGTGTGGCTGGCCATCAAGACCCGGCGGTGACGAGCCGTTATCTCCACCCGGATCACCAGGCCGTCCTTGACGTCGGAGTGGCGTACTCGCGCTGGCGGGCCCAATCTGGGCCCAACTCCTCGGCACTCAGGCTTGTCGAGGATGGCCCGGTCGCCGGATGAACACAGCTCTGATCAGGCGTGACAATCCGCCATCGTCTGGTCGGGCTGGCGAGATTTGAACTCGCGACCCCTTGACCCCCAGATCGGGCCTCCACGCGTGTCGAGCGTGAACCACTTATCGCTGGCGTCCACGGTTGACCATTGAGATGCGCTGAGTTGGGCCGTCGTGGTCCGTAGCTGGTCCGTAGTTCGCCCCACTCCCATCCACATCGGCGCGGGCTGCTCGTACACGCCAACCTGTAGATCACCAGCGGCTACGTCGCGGTCTTCGACGGCGAGGTCGGCCGGCTGCACCACCAGCAGTTCCTGGACAGCCGCCGCCGTGTGCGGTGGCTGAAGAGTACCGGCCGACCGCGGAGGAGGACTGGGGCGGAGTTCCAAGCTCTCTACGACAAGAGCAGGTCGAATTCGGCACCTGCGGAGCCGGCCCTACGGCACACCCTGCTTGCATGCCCGCGTTGGCCGATCCGTGAACCAGGTAAGACCGCAGCAACTGTTCGACCGTGCCCGACCATTCTTCCCTATCGGGTCTCCCCGATTCCGCGGCGCCCCCGAGGGGCTTGCGGCTCGTAGCAGTGCGTCACTGGGGCTGATGCTCACACTTAGGTAGGGAGTCACCCCTCCCGCGCAGGACGATTCCGCAACAAACGCGGGTAAATCAGAGCTCGATAACAAGCAGCCTGTGGTCACCCTCTGGAACCCCCTCGGTGACTGTTCCATGCGCGGTGGAACAGGGGCCCGTCCCACCAGTGATCGCAAACCGAACGGGTGGGTCCACGACGTTCTCGCCATCAAAGAGGGCCACGCCTCGTGCGGTGACCTGGCCCTTCTGCAAAGGAGTGTCGTCCAGGGCGTTGAAACTGTACGTGCCCTCGTAGTGCCAGAGTTCGCTGCCAGCCGGAAAAAGAGATCGCCGGTCGCGGCTACGCGGACGAGGTCTGGAATCCCGATTGCGTACCTGCACGCCGCTCATCCGGGTCCAGCGGCAGGCCGATTCCCGGTGTGCTGTCGTCGTAACGCTCAAGCACAAGATCGTCGCTGAAGATGAAACGGTGGCCCTGTCCAGGAGGGTCCGGCACGTCCGTGCCAAAGCTCTCCTTGACACGTACAAGGATTTGGATGGTAGCCATTCTTCGGTATCGAACCCGTCGGGGTTGATTCCGCCATCGCCCGAGGGCGCGGTGGGGTTTTGGGCGCCGAACTCGTTGGTCCCAGTCTGGGCCAAGTTGTCCATCTTTCATTACGAATGCCGACCCGTGGTCGAGGCCATGCAGTTTGGTGCTGCAGGTCTGTTGATTTCGCCACGTTTGTCCTGGCAGGCTCGCCACTCGTTGTTGCCGTGCAGCGAAGGGAGGGACGTTGAATCAGCGATCCAGTGGTCTTCGCTTGAGCGAGGAGTTTTACAGGAATTGCGTGGCGCCGGCGCTCGCCGCGGAGTTCCCGAGGTTGCCCCATGCAGCTGGGCTCATGGGCAGAGGGTCGGAGGTCCTTGGATACGACGACCGCATGTCCACCGATCACACCTGGTCCGCTCGTGTGATCGTCTTCGTGCCGGGTGAGGTCCTCGTAGACCATGGCGAGTCGGTGCAAGCCCAGTTGACCGCGCGGATCCCGGATCAGTTCGACGGCCTTCCGACCGAGGTCAAAGTGACTACGGTGCAGCAGTACTTCCTGGACCAGCTCGGTCTGGACGTGTCGGTCGACTGGGACGCCTACGACTGGGTCAGTCTGCCGGAGCAACGTCTGTGTGCCATGACGGCGGGAGCCGTGTTCCACGATGACCTCGACCTGGAGAAGGTCCGTCTCCGGCTCGCTTACTATCCGAGAGACGTCTGGCTGTACTTGATGCTTGCGGGTTGGTGGCGGGTGCACCCGGAGATGAATCTTGTGGGTCGCGCCGGTTATGCAGGGGATGAACTCGGGTCGGCCTTGATTGCGAGCGAGATCGTGTCCGGGCTCATGCACCTGTCGTTTCTGGTCGAACGTCGATATGCGCCGTACGTGAAGTGGTTTGGCACCGCCTTCTCGAAACTCCAGATTGCTGATCACTTGTCAGCACCGCTCGACAGCGCGCTACACGCACGCAGTTGGAGGGAGCGCGAGGAAGCACTGGGCAGCGGCTACGAGATGATCGCAGGCGCGTTTAACGACCTCGAGATCGCACCTCGGCTGACCCTCGAGCCGGTCCGACTGTGGGGGCGTCCATTCACCGTCATGTGGGCGGACTTTCCAGGAGCGCTCAGCGCGTCGATCAGTGATCCACAGGTGCGCGACCTGGTCGAGCGCTGGCCGACCGGCGGCATTGATCAAGTGCGAGACATTCTTTGGGCGCCCCAGTCGCGTATTAAGGTGCGCGAACTTGCGAAGCGATAAGTCCCCGACATGAGCGCCCGATTCAGGAAGCTCAGCGCTCCCGGGGCTGACCGAGCACCGTCGCTCGGAAGCCTTGGATTCCGGCTCGGGACGCGGCCCTCGTCCGGCGCCATTTGGAGACGCGAGTCGTCCGCCGACAGATGAAGCTGAGATCTAACGTTGCCTGGTCCAGAAGGCTCGTCGCGAGATCGAGGCCCGGCGCCGCCGGAAGTGACCGTGCTAGTTGTCGTCACCTGCGCATCGTCACCTGCGCGCGTTGTCGTCCCGGTTGTCATCAAACCGGACTCGCCGAGACTCTGAGCTAGTGGGAAACGGCTCTGACAAGGACTTTGACTGTCGGGCTGGCGAGATTTGAACTCGCGACCCCTTGACCCCCAGATCGGGCCGTGTCGGCCGCCGAGCTGAACGACCTCTCGCTGGTGTCAATTGTCGACCGTGGACATGCACTGAAATTTGGTTGGGCTCCGTCCGACTTGGTCCGTAGTGCGTACCCCACTCCCCCGGGCCCCCACGGCCGCCAATCCTGGTCGGAACGATCGGCGTCAAGGCTCGGCGCCTGCCCGATCGCGAAGTTGATCGCGAAGCGACGCGCAGCGGCCTTGACGCCCAATCGTGGAGGCCGGACACTCACCGCCGAACAAGATCCACATATTGGCTGGTAACGGGAGCCAACCGCTCCGGCGCCTTCCTCGCCGGCGGCGTTGCATCCGCCAACGCCTGACGCACCGTCCCGCCGGTGCACCCCATGACGCTTCGCCAGAGAGGCATCCCCCGATCGCCGGAATCAGGTCGGATACCTTCGAACTGCTCCACTCACGATCTCTCGTCACACCCCTGCCCTTCGTAATCGCCCTGGCAGCCGAGCCGAAGGTAGAGGGAAACGATTGGTCGAGGGTGGAGCCACACCGAGCTAGCACCAGCCCTCCAAGCGGGGCCAAATCAGACTGTCACACTCACCACGTGCCCGGTCTGCCGGGCCGGTTACCCGTCGTCGTGTTTGCACGGGAGCTCATCGGCGGCGCGCAGGCCGAGCTGCTAAGAGTGCCGCTCCCCGACCGGATCCTGGTCGGCCGTCGAGTTGCAAGATGGCCGCTTATAGTTGCGCGCAGCTGCTGTCGGCCTCACCGCGGCCAGCCGTCCGACGCGAGGCCGTTGACCGCCGCGGATGTCGGCGGTCCGCTACTCGCAGGGGGATGACTGGATGGTGTTGCGGGTGAAGCTGATGTCGCGCGCCGCCAGGTTGGCGCCGTTGTCGGCGACCACGCCGGTGGGATGGCCGCCTCCGCCGGTAGCGCAGATCAAGTTGTCATGGACCTGGTAATTGTCGAGCAGATGGGCCGGTGGGGTGGAGTCGGGCCGGTCCTGCTGGGTGCCGGTGATCCCGTTGTAGTTGCCGGACAGCCGGTTGCCGTAAACCTCAACGTTGAAGCTGGAGGCTACTGTGATGCCTCCGTCCCAGTACCAGCCGGAGGCACGGACGCCGTTGCGGTAAACGCGGTTGTTGCGGATCACCGCGTCCTGGCTGATCTCGTAGTAGATGCCTTCGGCCTGGTTGTCCTCCACTAGGTTGTGCTCGATGAGGGCGTCGTGGGCGTTGATGTCGGCCCAGAGTCCACGGCAGTCGTTGTCATGGACGTGGGCGTTGCGGACGGTGACCTGGCCGACATCCCACTTCATGCCTCCGCCCTCAAAGTCGCAGGCGGCGTGCAGGGTGTGGTTGCGGGCCAGCTCCGGCCCGTCCATCGTCTCCGGATCCCCATCCAAACCGTCGAGCAGGATCCCAGTGGCGGCATTGCCGCCGATCCCCAGCTGGTCATTGTCGTTGTAATGGCCACCCAGGATCTTCATCCCATCGGCGACCAACAGACCCGCCCAACCGTTGTGCAAAGCCGAAACATTGCGCACCACCCAACCACTGGCACGTGGCTGCGGCTGGATCGCCGCGCCCTGCCGGCCAGGGTCATATTCCCGCACCGTTATCGAATCGAGGGTCACATTCGTCGCCCCGCCCGAAAACGCCGATGCCAGGCTGCGTCCGCCGTCCAACACCGCACCCGGCTCCCCGCAGAACCTGTCGCCGGACCTGGGCTGAACACTGAAGTTCCGCAGATGGGTACCGGCCTTGACGATATAGGTCGTACCGGCGGCATGTGCATTCACCACGCTCTGCGCATCGTCGCCGACACCAATCGCCACACCGCCTCCACCCAGGCACGACGCGGCAGGAGACGCCGGTTCGCTGGTGGAGGGCGCCACCGGCGGTTCCGGCGCGAGGGATGGCGGGTCGGACGCCCAGGCCCAGAAGGTGAGCGCGCCGACTATTGCAAGCACCAGGCCGCCGGCGATGAGCGCCGAGCGCCGCGTCAGCTTTCCACCGATCAAGCGGCCAGCTGCTTCTTGAGGTGGTCGGCCAACCGCAGCGCCAGCGCCACCACCGTCAGCGTCGGGTTGGAGCATCCATACGTCGGAAACACCGAGCTGCCCGCAATGTAGAGGTTGCTGACACCGTGCACTCGGCAATCCGCATCAACCACTCCCATCGCGGGGTCGGGGTGCATCCGGGTCGCGCCGAGATGGTGGAAGTTGCCCTCAAATAGCGCTGGAGGCTGCTCGTCACCCAGCATGAATTCGACACGGCCGAGCCCGGCGGCCCGCAGCGCCGTGTCGACGGCCTCCTGGGACGCCCGGATCGAGGCACGATCGGCGGCGGTGGGGCGCCAATCCAGCTTGGCGACGGGTAGGCCGAACCGGTCCCGCCGCGTACCCAGTGTCACCCGGGAGTCCGGGTTGGGCATCTGTTCGGCCTGGGCGCGCAGGGCCAGAACGCTACCGGCCGGGTCGGACCGGCGCACGCGGGCGCGAGCTGTGGCGCCGAGGTCGCCGAGGCCGGTCACGATGTTGCGCAGGTGCCCGAGCAACTCGGGCGGTAGCGGCCGACGCCGGCGGGCTTTGACCAGGGTGGCCAGTGAGCGGACCGCCTCGACGGTGAAGGAAAGGTCGCGGGTGAGGAGGAAGAACGCGCAGTTGAGGAACTCGCCCTCCCGCTGGGCAGCATCCGTCAACCGCAGCGCCCCCTGCACGTGAACCCCCGGCGCGGCCACGTGGGTGGGGTAGAAGCCGGCGCCATCTATTAGGTCGGGGGTCGCCGGGACGATGTACCCCGTGCGGGCCGACAGCCGCTCGGCGAAGAACCGACCGACCAGGTCCCGGTCGTTCCCGAGTCCCCGACGGTGGACTCGGCGACTGAGCAGTAGCAGGCGTGGGTTCTCGATTCCACCGGCGGCCAGCACCACAAGCCTTGCCCGCACAAAGCACCGTGAGCCGTCATCGCGGCGCACCTCGACCCGATGCACCCGGCCTGGATCCTCTCTAGTCGCCAGCTCGACGACCGAGGCGTGCAGTAGCAGGGTCACGTTGGGCGCGCGTACGAGCTCCTCAAAGTAGCCGTCAAAGTCGGCGGTGCCGTGCTGGAACAGGGTGGTCTCAACCGGGCCGGGTGGCAGCGCGAAGGGAGGCGTCCGGGCCGGGTCGGACCAGCGGCCCGGATCATAGTCGAACGGCCCGAGCCCGCACAGCACCTGGGCGTGGGCGTAGTACGGATTCAAGTGGGCTCGGTCGAATGGCCATCCGGAGTAGCGGATTCCGGGACGGACCTCGAAATCGACCGGGTCCAGAGGACGGGCGGCCCAAGTCTCGTCACCTGGACGGAACCAATGTCTGCTTGTCCCAGCGAACGCCCGTATCCGCGACTGGTGAGGCAGATGGATCGGGTAGCCCACGCTCTTGCCCACATTCAGTCGCTGGACACGGCGTTCCACATCCCTGCCGCCGCTCTCCAACAGCCAGACGCTGGCCCCGTTGCCGATCAGCTCGCGGGCGATGCTGATCCCCGCCGGCCCTGCGCCCACGATGCAGACGTCGGCATCGATCTGCTGATCGCTGGCGAGCTCTCTCGCATCCGACAGCACCCGCTCTCACCCCTGTTCGACGATCCTGGCGCAAGCTTATGAGGTGGGATGCCGCTGATCCCGGCGCCGACACTGCTCGAGGCGCTGGATGTGCCACCGCCTTTGTGTATGCGAGTGGCATCAGGGCTCTGCTCGGGCATTGGTCCATCTGCGGAGCGTCCTGAGGCCGCGACAACGAAAAGGTCGGTTTCGGGTCGTCAGTTGGCGCTGTCCCGTGTCGGGCGCTGTCCAGCACTGTGAGAGCCGCGGAACAGTCAGTGTCTAACGAGGGGTTAGTGACGGCGTTGAGTTCGAGCGGCTCGCTGGACTGGAGACCTGCATGTCCGCAAAGCCGTAGTCGTCAGTGGTCACTGTGCCCACACTGTCGATGGTCAGGCCGAAGCTTACTGCGACGACGTCGGCCGGTGACGGGGGCGAGATCCAGGTGGCCCGGGTCCACAGGGAAGCGGGCGCAATCCGTGGACTGTGCGTCCAATAGCTCCATTGGCCGATTGCGTTGCGTTTGAACAACACGAAGAAGACCTCGACGTCGGATTTGTACCACGCGCTCGCCTCGTACGTCCGTCCCGCCGATACCTGCGATGAGCACTCGCCCAAGTCCATGAGCGGCACCAATTTTGCGTCGCCGTCCGTTCGGCTAGTCACCGTCACCTGCTCGCCGAAGTTGCCGGAATGCGCGTCACTGACTCGGGAATACGTCACTTTGTTGTTTCCGTACCCGTCCGAATCGAAGCATTCGGGTAGGTTCGCGTTCACCGACGACACGGTTTCCAGCGATGCATTGCGTACGGTGTTGACGCTAGGGTCGCCGGGTGGTGGAGGTGGTGTGGGGGCCATAGGCGACTTCACACTGCCGGTTACGACGTGCTGCACGGTCTTGACAGTGGTTCGGATGGTGTGGCCGGAGCGCGGCTGCAGCCACGCGAGAAACTGATCTAGGACGCTGGCCCGGATCGATCGCGGATCACACGCGTCACAGACGTGGTGGAAGTTGAACGTCAGCCAGCCACCCTTCCTCTCGGCCTGGGCAACTGTGTTCTCCAGATCCTGAAGCGTCCAGGTTGTGTCGATGTCGTCGGGGGTGTGGGTCGCGTACAGGTCTGCCGGTGGCATCGGCTCAGCGGCGGGACACTCAGTGCAGCTGTGCGGTGATCGTAAGCCCCCAACCAAGCGCGCCGTGTTATAACCGCATGTTTGGACCGTCGACTTGACCGACGCGTTGATGTCTGAAAACGGATATGCGAAGGAGGTCACCGCGTATCCCCAGGACAACAGGGTGTTGCGGTCCGTACAGATCTGCCGGTTGACCTCACCGGCCGAGAGCGAGATCAGACTCAGGTGGCTGACCGTGTGTCCGCCGATTTCGTGGCCGTTCGCCTTGAGCGTCTCGAGGTCCGCTCGAGTCAGGTGTCCGGGCAGGCCGATGAATGACGAGTTGATGTAGAAAGTCCCCACCATCCCATGCTTTTTGAGCAACCGCTGGGCAGTCATCTGATCCGCGGTGCCGTCATCGAACGTAAGGCTGACTGTCAGTGGATGTGTCGCGGACGCGGCAGCCGGAGGAGAAATTGTGAGCCCAGATCCCGTCACCATCCACACCAGGCCGAGGCAGCAGAGGAGGACGCCGCGCAGCCCAACTTGGCCCTCAGGCCGGTGGTTCGGTACTGCCTCAGTTGCCACCGCCTTCCCCTCTCGACCCATCTCCGATCGTTGTGGTTGGATCATCGATACGAGGCGTTGCCCCCAGAGTGCTCCCCAGCCGACGCAGGCGGATGCGGGAACCCGACAATCTGCGCTGCGGGTCGATGCGAACGCGGCGCCGGCAGTGCGTTCAGGTAGCGCCTTTCGGTTATGCTAGGCCCGAACATATGCGGGCGGACCGGACGGGTCATCTGATGCGTCAAGCTGGTCGGTCCGTGGGACTCAGCTCGCGCCGCCTGTTTGGTCGCGTCGGCTGGCCGAATTCACTCCGACTCCAGCTCTGTGCAGCCGCCAAAGCGCACGCTATGCCAGTCACGATGCCCTGCTCGCTGCCAGGCACCCAGGTCAAAAACCACACGATCTGCATGGCTAGCAACGCAGTTATGACGCTTGGGTCCAACAGACCGGTGTCATGCGTCGGCGTGTGCCACAGGGCCCGCAACAGCCCGACAGTGAGTGCGAGGACGGCAACCAGGCCGGCCACTCCAGTCCGGATCATCGTTTCGATGTAAAAGTTGTGTGGGTGCGAGGTTTCGGCGATTCCCTTGATTTCGCGGGTGAAGCCGCTGCCAAATGGCTGGCCCACGACCCAGTTCGTGACGTCGTGTGACCAGGCCCCGACCAGCTCCGACCAGCCCTGGATACGCCAGTCGAGATTTCCTGTGCCCGACTTGATCAGGGGCTGGGCTCCCTCTTGGAGTCCGCCCAGATAGACGAAGGCAATGGCTGTCACCACCGCGCCGAGCGCAACCAGGATGATTGCACGACGCCCAAGGCGCCGGTCGCGGAGACCGAGGACGGCGACCCCAACCACGATCGCCAGCCAGACGGTCCGGCGGTTGAGTACCAGCACGAAGAGGAGGACTGCGACGCTCGTCCACCGAATCCAGCGCGCACGCTCGTCACGCAGCCACACGGGGATTGTCAGTATGAAGGCGCATGCGAGGAAGAAGGTATAGGCCCCATCGATTACGCGGATGGCGGCGTCCGCACCGTATTTTTCGGCGGGTACTCCCAGATCGATCCCAGCGAAGATCGCCAGCCAGCGTGCGCAGACGAGCAGCATCATGGGGACAGCCATCGCCAGCCAAATTCGGCCGATCCGGTCGTAGAGCTCGTCCGAGGGCGGGAAGGTTGCGAAATATAGTGCCACGCCGGCGAAGAACAAGTACTGGCGAAAATCGGCAATGCTTGACTGTGGACCAAAGGCTGCTACACCTCGGATCAGCGATATGGACAAGATGATTAAGAGGAGCACCAGCCAGCGGTGGAACCGGTCAAGGCGCCGCAGCCGCAGGAGCCGGGCCACAGCAGCAGCAAGAACGAGTGCGGACACTACGTCAGGGACGCCGACCCGGGTTTGCCCCGGAAGCACCAGCGACGGCACGGCGTCCTCATAGACGGCATTTACTACGACCGACCCGAGCACAAGCCCAGCGACCACGTCCGGCCGTTTGATCAGCCAATCGACCAGGAGGACGCCCAACCCGCCGGCCATTAGAAGTATCAGTCCCAGCAGAAACTGACTGGTCATGGTCGGACCTTCGCTGTTATTGCATGGCCTGGCGGTCCGAGGACGAGCGGCAGCCCGAATTGCAGCCCATTCGCGTCGCCTACCACACGGGCCACCGTGCGACGCATCCAAAGCTCGCGGCGAATGGCCGGGAACGCATGCAAGAGAAGATCGGCTCCGGACTTGCGCTGCTGCGCGTCGAGCCGGATCCATGGTGCCGACACGCTGGACCACAGCGTGCGGAACACGACCTCATAGGTACTCGCGTTCAAATAAGCGCCACTCCGCTTCACAATTACAACAGCGTCTTCCCCAATTATCAGCGCGTCGAGTGCCGGTGACCAGTTCTCGACGTAAGCGCACCCGCCTCGTGCCCAGTGTCACCCGGCAGTTGGGGTTCGGCACCTTTTTCGGCCTGATCGCGCATGGCAAGGACGCTGCCGGTCGGGTGGGGGCGGAGGCGAGCGGGGCTACGGCGCTCAGGTCACCGAGGCCGGCGACGGTGTTGTTCACGTGCCCGAGCACCTCGGCCGGCAGCGGTCGTCGCGCCTTGATCAACGTGGCCGGCGAGCGGACGGCCCCGGGTGATGACACGCGGCGCCACCCGTAGGGCCCCTGTGCACCTGGACTCCAGGCGCGGTTTCACGAATCGGCTAGAAGCCGGTGCTGCGGATCAGGTCCGGCGTTGGCGGGATGATGTATCCGATGCGGGCCGAGAGGTCGCTGGCGTGCTCCCTCGCATTGGACAGCACCGCCACTCACCCTCTATTTCGATGATCCTCGCGCAAGCTTACGATGCGACCATGATGCCCATCCCGGCGTCGCGCGACGATTTCCAGCAGTGCAAGCTCCCAGTGCGCGCCGACGGAGCGCGGCTATGGGGACGGATTGCGCGAGGTACAAGGAGCGGGGGCGGCATCGAGCGGGCCACCGCCGAGTCGGAGCAGCGGACGTGAGCGAGCCTGAGGACACCGCGTCCGCAGGAGCGGACGGGCAGCACCCGAACCTGACCGCGCAGACCGTGTCCGGCCTGCGGTGGTTCTACCTATCCACCGTCACAATCATGGTAGCGAACCTGGTCTATACCGCGACCATCTCGCGGCTGCTGGAGCCGGCCACCTTCGGGCTCATGGCGATGGCCAACCTGGTCGTGCTGTTTGCCCAGTTCTTCGCACGTATGGGGCTGGGGTCGGCGCTGGTTCAGAAGCCGGAACTGTCCGAGGAGGAGATCCGGGCCTCCTCCACGGCCGGCATCGTTATGGGCCTGGCCTGCCTGGCGGTGGTCTGGCTCCTGGCGCCCGCCATCGCCGTCCTGTTCCGGGCGCCCACACTCCCGCCTGTCCTTCGCGCGATGGGCGTGTCATTCGTGTTCATGGGCTGGTCCATGACCAGCTTGGGCCTGCTGCGCCGCCAGCTCCGCTTCCGCATTCTGTCGGTCATCTCGATGGGTGCCTACGTCTTCGCCTACCTCGTCGTGGGCGTTGGCCTGGCCCTGCTCGGCGCAGGCGTGTGGAGCTTAGTGGCGGCCTCGTTGTCCTCCACAGCGGTCCAGGCGGTGTGGCAGTACATCGTCGTGCGGCATCCTCTCCGACCAGTGCTCCGCTGGGAGCCGTACCGCGCGGTCTGCAGCTACGGGGTGCGTCTCGAGGGCGCCTACCTGATGAACTACATCGGCGGCAACGTGGACACCTTCACTGTGAGCCGCACGGCCAGCACCGCAGTCCTCGGCCAGTACACCCGCGCGTACGCCCTGATCTTCCAGCCTCTCGGCAACTACCTGGCCCAGGCACTCATTAGCGTGCTGTTCTCAACCCTCAGTCGCATCCAGCAGGACCTGGCCCGCTTGCGAAGCGCTTACCTCAGTGTCCTGTCGCTTGGCAACCTGATGCTGTTCCCCGTGTGTGCCGGAATCGCCGTGGCGGCGCAGGAGCTGGTCCAGGTCGTGCTCGGCCCCCAATGGGGGCTGGCCGTCGGGCTGGTTCCCTGGTTCGCGCTCGCGGGTGGCTGCAACGTCGCCTCCCAGCTCACCCAGCTGCTGGCGGACGCGCGCGCGGAACTAAACCGATCGCTGGCTGTCCAAACGGCCTACATCATAGGGCTAACCGTGCTGATCCTCCTCGCAATGCCGTTCCGGTCCCACGGGGTATGGGTGTTTGCCGCGGCGTTCGCCGCTGCGGAGACGTTCCGCTACATCGGCTACCAGGCCCTCGCCCGGCGGGTGCTGAGCCTGCCGTGGAGGTGGGTGTGGCGGGCCCACGCCCCTGCGGCGCTGGCCAGCGTCTGTGTGGCCCTGGCGATCGCGGCCACTAGGTGGGCCCTTAGCGGCCACGGCCCGGCACTCGTCGTGCTCGGGGCCGAGGTGGCCGCCGGAGGGCTTGCGCTGGCGCTCTTCATCCGGTTCAGCCCACTGCCGGCAGTCCGCGAGGAGCTGTGGATGCGCCTCACCGCGGCTGGCGTGCTCGGCGAGGCCGCCGGCGCGAGGTGGCGGCTAGCGTCGCTTGCCCTCGGGAGCCCAAACCCAGCTACGGCGCCGGAACGGGACCGGGACTAGCATCCTCCTGCTCGCTGCAGTCAGTCCGCAGTGTGCTCCAGGAGAGCGGGTGCTCGGCGGAGGGCGGATCGTGCAAGCGCTCAGGATTCGAGGAGGGAACCGGCTGAGCATCGCTGCGGAGGACTTCCGCGCCAGCGCGACCTCCCTATCGACGCGCGAGAGGCCCCAGCATCGAGCCGATCCGATTTCGTGTTCGGTCGAGCTCAGCCGCCCACCACGCGAGAACCTTCATCCTCCGGGCGCGCAGAGCGCGCTCGTCGGCGAGGAGCGCTCGTACCTCCTCAAGCCCTTCTTTCCAGGATTCATGAAAGATCCACGGCGGGTCGCCGAGGGGTTCCGTAGCCTCGAGGTAGCGCTCTCTGGTCGTGCCTCCGACAACCGGAATCGCCCCGCAGACCGACGCTTCGAAGTTCCGGAAGCAAAGGATGTTGAAGTCACCAGCTGGGCAGAGAACGAAGTTCGAGTTCCGGTAGACCTCCGCCATCTCGGCCGGATGCAAAGCTCCGATGAAGTGGGGGCGGATCTCGTCGAACGTCTTCAGCACGGCCCTCCTCTTGCCTTTTTTGACGCCTCCGACGAAGGACCACGTGTATTGACGCTCTCTGTCACCAAGCGCATCCATGATTTCGGTCGTGGTGCTCGGACCTTCGATCATTCCCACCATGTAACCGAGGGGAATCGGCTTGATGCTGCGGTGGTACGGGTAGGAATCGAAGTTGTACTGCCTCAACACCAGTGGATAATCCTTGAGGAACCTGTTCCAAGCGGCGTCCCGCCCATATTCGTCCGAGAGATGGAAGACGATCGTTGGGCTCGCGCGTCGGAGGCCTCGGGAAATGTCCTTTCTCTTGTAGTGGTTTCGGCTGTACACGACGATGTGACAAGGCTCCACCTGGGAGGGGTGCTCGACGTAGGAATAGGCGACATCGAACGGGGCCAGCACCTCCCTTATGAAATCGACCTCCCACGACACGAGGTCGTAGACGTTCGAGGATGCGCGTTCGATCCGGAAAGCGTCCGCCTCCGGTAGGGGGTTTCGCGGCGCAATCCAGACCACGCGAAGCGGTCGGCTCAGCGGCGTGGGCTTGGCCCGTCCGCCACCAGTCACTGCCCAACCACCTCCAGAGGTCCCGGCGCTGGCATGGATAAAACCCTCGGCTGTTTTGGGCGACCCTCTCGTGGACGAGCTTCGATGTCTCGGCGCCAGCGACGAGCAGACGCACGGTACCAGAGGCTCTCAGCCTCGAGAACCGCAGGGCGGGCAGTCCAACGCGCGCGGTGGACAAGCGTCGGACTGCCCTGGTGACCCTCAGGGGTGCGCGTGCGCCGAGCGCGCCCGCCCCGTCACCTCCGCGTGCTCGCGCTCCCGGTAGAGCCACCTGCCCAGCACCGTCGCGAGGGGAGAGCCGGTCGCGCGCCTCCGCCAGCGAAGCGCGCGCCTGCTGCACCCCAACCCCGCCGACTCCATGTTCGACTTGGCGATCTCGAGCGTGGTGAGCGCGTCGTCGATCTACTCGCGGGCTCACCAACACGGAGGCGCGCGCGTAGCGCCACGAGGCGGTCGTAGTCACGCTGCGCGCGCAGCTCGTTGGTGGGCTGGTTGGTCTCCTGCGCCTCCCCTGGCTGAGCGCGGCCTCGGCCCGCTGCACCGCGGCCTCGAGCTGCGCCGAGTCCAGGCGTAGGACCACCTGCCCGGTGGTCCAATAATCGGGCGGGCCGACGTCGTCACGGCCGCCGCGCTGCTCGGCTTGGTGATCGTGCAGGCATACTTCGTGGACAGGGTACTGACCACTGCCCCCACGAGCTGATGCCGACCAGAAACGGGCAGGAGCTGAACTCCAGCATGCGACCAGAACGAAGCCCTCGCGAGCGACCCCGACCGAGCTCAGTCAGCGTGATCGTACCCGCCTACAACGCCGCTGCGACGCTCGCCGAGCAACTCGAGGCGCTCGCCGCCCAGCGGTTCGACGGCGACTGGGAGCTGGTGATTGTCGACAACGGATCCACCGACGGTACCGCGGATCTAGCCCGCCACTACGGCAAGCGCTTCAGCGCGTTCACGCTGGTTGACGGCGGATCGCGTCGGGGGCACTCCGCTCCGCGCAACGCCGGGGCCATCGCCGCTCGAGGGGAGCTGCTGGCGTACTGCGACGCCGACGACGTCGTTGCTGCCGGCTGGCTGCAGGCGATGGCCGACGCTGCCCGTCATTACGACCTGATCGGCGGGTGGCTCGATGTACAGCCCCTCAACGACGATGCGACCCGCTCCTGGCACCAGCCCTGGCCGAGGGACCAGCTGCGGTCGTGGCTGTTGCCTTACGCGGTTAGCGCCAACCTCGCCATTTGGGCCGATGTTCTTCGCGACCTCGGCGGCTGGTCGGGCGAGTACGAGGCGGGCGGGGAGGACACTGAGCTCTCATGGCGCGCGCAGCTGGCCGGGTATCGTTTGGGCTTTGCGCCCGACGCCGTCGCCTACTACCGGTATCGATCTGGGATCTGGGAAACGGCACGCCAGTCGTACGGTATTGGCGTCCATTGCGAGCAGATTCTTCGTGACTTCACCGTCCTTCGAGACGGCAACCACCACGGCGATCGCCGCGCGGCCCTTGATCGGGCTGACCACGGCGAAGGAAGCGCGTTGGGTCGCGCAGTTGGGCGCGCCGCCTGGCTGGCGACCCGGCTCCCCTACCTCGCCGGCTCACGTCCTCATCGTGGACAGTGGATCTCGGTCGCTGCCGAATACCTGGGAAGGCTCACCGGAGCGGTCCGCTACCGTCTGCTGGACCGCTGGCGCGCCCAATGAGGGGGGTTACCGGCTCTTAGGTGTATGCGCGGCTCGGATAAGCTACCGGCACCCAAGGGCTCGGCACGGTGAGGCGAGGGGCGAGAAGGTGGACACTCGGACCCAGAGACAACCACGGTGTGAATCTCCCCGTGTGGGAGCCGATAGGACGGCCCTATGCGGCTGAGACGACGGGGCGTTCAACGTCGGGAACTATGCATCCTCTGGCTGGCGTTGGACGATTCGGCCCCGCACCCGTACCTCGTCAGTTCACTGCGCAAAGCGGGCATGGCCGTCCGCGACCTCCACTGGGCCATGTCGGAGAACGGACAGCGATCCTTCGGCCGGTACGTGGAATTCGGCGACCGGACGGGCAAGGAGCATCCGATGAGCGTCAAGCTGGTCAGCCCGCGCATGTTCCTCGAGCTCGCCCGCGCTCCCGAGGATGTCTTGATCATCTATGAGCTCGGGCTGATCGGGCTGTACGCCGGCTTGTCCAAGCTGTTCCGGCCGCACAAGGTGGTCTCACTTGTCGAGGGGGATTACCGCCACATCGGCCGGGCCGGCACCGCCCCACTGAAGGTCATGGCCCGCCGGCTCGCGGCGCGGTTCATCGACGTGTTCGTGGCCAACAACCCGCCGGCCAGGGAGTACCTGATCCGTACACTGGGCGTCCCGGAGGACAAGATCATCGTTGGCTGGTGGCTGGCGGGAATGCCTGCCGACCTCCCGGTGCACCCCGTATCCGCATTGCCGGTCGCCGAGGGGTCGCCGCTGTTCCTCTGCGCCGGCCGGCTCATCCCGCAAAAGGGCACCGACCTGGTAATCCGCGCCCTTCCCCTCTACCGGCGGCAGTTCGGCACATGTGCCTTGTGGGTCATCGGGGAAGGTCCCGAGCGGGAATCGCTGGTCCAGCTCAGCCGCCGGCTAGGCGTCGAGGACATGGTGACCTTCCTCGGCACGGTCGACCACCACGTCCTCAAGGGTGCCTTTCAGGCCTGCCAGGCGTTCGTGTTCCCAACCCTGCAGGATTTCGTTGGTCGCGTCGTCGTAGAGGCGTTGAGCGCGGGCGCGCCCGTGGTGGTGTCGCCGATGACGGGGGCGGTCGGCACGGTCGTGCACGACGGTGTGAACGGGATTGTCGTAGACCCGAGGGACGCGTTGGCACTGGCCGAGGCGATGCACCGTGCCGCAGACCCGGACACGTCGCGCGCTCTCCGCGATGGCGTCCGCCAAACCAGTGCCGCCCTTAGCCCGGAGGCAGTAACTGACGTACTGCTGAGGGCGGTCGCGCGGGCGCAGGGCGCCCACGCCGTACAGGATATGAGGGAGACGACCGGCCGGGTCCACCACGGCCGACCAGATAGGGGTATCACAGTGCAGATCGAGAAGATGCCAGTGGGCCAACCGCTCCACCTACGCATCGGCGAGCTCGTCGAGGTGCGCAGCGAAGCTGAGATTCTGGCCACGCTGGACGAGAACGGTGAGCTGGATGGGCTGCCCTTTATGCCCGAGATGCTGGCCTGGTGCGGCCGGCGACTCAGGGTCGACAAGCTCGCACTGAAGCTTTGCGACACCATCGAATGGACGGGCATGTACCGCATCAGGGATGCCGTGCACCTGGAGATGTCTCGCTGTGACGGGCAGGCGCACGGCGGCTGCCAGGCGGGATGCAACATCTACTGGAAGGAGGCATGGCTCAAGCGGGTCCCAGCCGGAGAATCGCCATTGAACCCGGAGTCGAGCCCGACGCCGTCACGCTGCACGCTTTCCATGCTCACAGCGGCGACCCGCCGCCCCCAGGACCCCGCAGCACCAGGCGAGAAGCGGTACGCCTGTCAGGCGACGGAGCTGCGGCGAGCAGCACAGGAGCGCATCCCGTCCTGGGACGCTAGGCAGTACCTGCAGGACGTCCGCTCGGGCAACGCCGGTGCGCTCGCCACCACCCGCACCGTCTGGGTGGGCCTGTTCAACGAGTACCAGGACCTCAGCCGGCGCTTCCTCCCCCGGCCGTTGCGGATCAGGGACGGCAGGAGGTACCCGTTCATCGAAGGCTTGCTCCACAAGACCCCGGCCGAGACGCTAGGCCTGCAGCCCGGCGAGCTGGTCCGGGTCAAGAGCAAGGAGGAGATCGTCAGGACGCTCGACCCGGACAATGCCAACCGCGGCATGAAGTTCGACGGCGAGATGGTGATGTACTGCGGCCGGGAAGCCCGAGTCTTGCGGCGGGTGGAGCAGATCATCGACGAGAAGACCGGGAGGATGCTGCGGTTCAAGAACCCCTGCATCGTCTTGGAGGACGTGACCTGCACCGGCGCTTACCACCGGCAGTGCCCGCGCGGGATCTACCCGTACTGGCGGGAGATCTGGCTAGAGCGGGTGGAGTGAGCCGTCGTCGCCTCAGCTCGCCGTGCGTCGCGCCCCCGCCGTCGCGGCCGTAAAGGCGACTCTTACCGGCAGCCACTTCGGCGACACACCTACGTCGCGGACGTCGGGCTGGTCGAACAGCCGCAACACCTCGCGCGCCTCGGCGCGGCGCCCCAGCCGCAGCCGGCGGTAGGCCCCAGCCAGGATGAACTGGTGGTACCAGTCGGCCTGCCAGCGTCGGATGGTGGGCTCCGGCACCACGCCGCCAGCCACCGCCCGATCGAAGATCTCCGCGTTGGCCCTGATCGTGCCGGGGTTCCACATGCCGGTCGTCGCGGCGGCCTCGTGGATGGTGTACGCGCAAGTCGCCTGGGGCAGGCAGCGAACGCCGTAGCGGGAGAACAGCCGTACCCACATGTCGGTATCGGCGGGGCCGCCGATGGAAGTGTCGAACAAGCCCTCCTTCTCAATGGCGGTACGGCGTACCACGGCCGTGGGCTCCCGCACGAAGGAGGAGTTGCGCAGCAGCCGCCGCAGCGCCTCTTTGGGCTCCAGATACTGCTCGTGTCGGAAGCGCTGCTCCCGCCGACGTACACCGTCCCCGTCGACGATCTGGACCCCGAACAGCAGCACTGCTTCGCCGGGTCCCGCCCGACGGATGGCTTCGATCATGGCCTCGCCCGCGCCCGGCAGCAGGTAGTCGTCGTCGTCCAGCTGCATAACCCACTGGCCGTTTGAGATCTCGACGGCACGATTCATGTTCTCGACCAGGGGCAGCGGCGGCCGGTTCCGCACGTACCGAAGCCCGCCGGGCCAGCCGGTCAAGAGCCGGTGGACGATCGCGCCGCTGGCGTCGTCGTCCGAGCCGTCGGATACCGCAACCTCGACCTGCCTGGCCACTGGCGCGAGCGCCTCAATGACTGAGCGGAGCGCGCGCTCCAGCAGCTCCGGGCGGTTGCGGGTCGGCATCGTGACAGCCAGCAGTGGCTGTGGCTGTGGCATGCGCATCACCCTCGTCTGGCGGGCGCCGTCGCGAATGCGCCGGCCGAGCACTTACACGATAATCAACAGAGTTGGACACCAGTCGTAGGGCCACTATCGTTCGAACGTAATGCCCATAGGCCATTCCAGGGCCAGTTCGGTTGCCTCGGCGCCGCTCGCACCGCCGTGGGCGGCCGCCTTCGCCCTCACCGCTCTCTTGACCGGAACCGTCCTGGCGGCGCTCGTCTGGCATGCAACCCGGCTCGACCCGGTCGACGCCTGGGTCTTGCGCTGGCAAGAGCTGGCCTTCACCCAGGCCGGCGGGCTCGCGGCGATCATCTCTGCGACCCTGAAGCCGGTGGTACTCCTCACTATGGTGGCTGGTGCCATCATCGGGTGGCAGGTCAAGCGGCGGGACCTGATAGTGCTCGCCCTAGTGGCGCTCCCTGCCACGTACGCCGGGGAGCTGTTGCTCAAACAACTGGTGCACCGCCAGTGGGAGGGCGATCCGGCGCTCCTGTTCCCCTCCGGTCACGCCGCTATGGCGACGGCGGTGGCCTTGACAGCCGTGCTGGCCTTCCGCGTTGCGCCCGTTGGCCATCGCGCCCGGCTTGCCGTCTCCTGCCTGACGGTCGGCTATGTACTCGCCATCGCTGTGGCGCGCTTAGTCGAGACGGTGCACCCGCTGACCGACGTACTCGGGGGCGTCGCCACCGGCCTGGTTGTGCCGCTGGGCGCAGCGCTGGCCCTCACGGCGATGTTTGGCTGGGAGCCGCCTGATCGGGCGAGCGCCGCTCAAGGTCGATGACGCGTTCGGCGCCGGAAGCCGGCCACAACCGGTCGTAGGCGGCCAGCAGCACCGGGGCCGAGTGCTCCCAGGCCAGGACCGCCTGCACGCGCTCGTGGCCGGCCCGGCCCATCTGGTGCCGGCGGGCAGGGTCATCCAGCAGCTCGCTGATGCGCCCGGCCAGGGCCCGCTCGCGGTTGGGGTCGGCGAACAGGGCCGCCGGTCCGGCCGAGACGCGGTGCTCAGTGAGGTCGTAGGCGACGATCGGCAGGCCGAAGAACATGTACTCCATGATCTTGTTCATCGTGCTCTTGTCCGACCAGGCATTCTTCGGGTCGGGATCGACGCCGAGGTCGGCGGAGGACAGGATACGGCAGAGCTCGTCGTCGCTCACCCGGCCGGTGAAAGCGCACAGCTCGGCCACGCCGATCTCTTCCGCGTACGCCTTGATGCTCGGCTGGTGGGGGCCGCCCCCGACCAGCACGCAGTGGATGTCGTCGCGACGGAACTCGTCCCGGAGCAGCTTGAGCGCTCGGATCAGATGGTCGACCCCGTCCTGCTTGCAGATCTCACCCAGGTAGACGACCAAGTGGCGCTTGCCCTTACGCCAGGCAGGGTCGGCTGGGTACACGGTCAGGCGCTCCATGTCGGGGCCCGAGCGCACAACGTAGACGTCGGCCGGGGCCATCCCGCCTCGTTCGATCGCGATCCGCCGATGGCTTTGGTTGGTCGTTATCACCAAGTCGGCCGTCTGGAAGGTCTTGCGTTCCAGGAACCGCAGCCCGGCTAGGGCCAGCCCGCCGGAGGAGTCGAACTTGGCCTGGTACATCTCGGGTGAGAGGTCGTGGTGATCGAACAGGAACCGCCTGCCGAAAAGCTGCCAGAACCGGCCCAGGGGCCAGTAGGTCTCTGGTGGATTGCAGACGTGGAGCACGTCGAAACCACGTCCGGCCACGGCCACACGGACCGACTTCATGGCCGTGCGCACAAAGCACCACAGGAATTCAGCCACGAAGCCCATCGCGCCCTTGGCGTCCACGGGCAGCGCGTACCGGTAGATGTGCACGTCCTCGAGCACCTCGAAGGACCGGTTGAAGCCCTTGGCTTTGGGGCAGATTACGCTCACCCAGTACCCGGCTCTGGCAAGGGTGGTGGCCTCCAGCCACACCCGGCGGTCGAAGGGGACGGGCAGGTTCTGGACAACGATCAAAACCCGGCGCGGCCTACCAGCAGATGCCGTCATAACCACCCCCATCGCTGCGTCGGTCGACAACGCGGACGAGGTCGACAATCCGCTGCCCCGGCCGGGCGCGTTCGGCGACCGCTCGGAACTCCGGATCGTTGTTGCCGATCACGAGGGTGCGGGCGCGGTCGAGCACCTCCTCGATACTGGACACCATTAAGTCGGCGATGTGTGGGATCTGGTCGAGGATGTAGTTCTTGTTAGCGCCAACTAGCTTGGCCAGGTTGACGTTGGCGTCATAGATGCAGACCTCGTACCCCTTACCGATCAGCCGCTCCACGACCTCGACCATCGGGCTCTCGCGGAGGTCATCGGTCCCGGCCTTAAAGGCGAGCCCTAGCACGCCGACCTGGCGGGCGCCGGCGTCGGCCACCAGCTGGAACGCCCGTTCCAGCTGCTGGGCGTTGCTCGGCAGGATCGCGTTGAGCACCGGCAGATCCAAATCCAGGGCGCGGCCCTGGTAGCGAAGCGCACGGACGTCCTTGGGGAGGCACGAGCCGCCGAAGGCGAAGCCGGGGCGCAGGTAGAGCGGGGACAGATTCAGCTTGGTGTCGGCGCAGAGGATGTCCATGACGGCCTGCCCGTCGAGCCCCTGGGCCTTGGCGAGGCTGCCGATTTCGTTGGCGAAGGTGACCTTGAGGGCGTGCCACGCGTTATCGGCGTACTTGACCATCTCGGCTAGCTCCAGGTCGGTTTGGACCAGCGCTGCCCCCGGGCGCGTCGCCAATGGAGTGATTAGGTCGCGGACCGCCTCATCGACCGCGCCAACAACCACCTTGGGCGGCTCGTGGTAGTCGCGGATGGCCGTGCCCTCGCGCAGGAACTCGGGGTACACAGCGACTGGCACCGGCCTGCCGGCGGCGCGCTCTAGCTCGGGCAGCAGCACTTGGCGGGTGGTGCCCGGCAGCGCGGTGCTCCGGACCACCACCACGATGGGCGACCGCCGGCGCCGGATAGCGTCCCCGATATCTCCGGCCACTCGGCGCAGGTAGGTGAGGTTTAGGCTGCCGTTGCCGTTGCTGGGCGTGCCGACGCAGACGAAGGCGAGATCTGTGCCGCCGACCGCCGCTTCGCAGTCGGTAGTGGCGCGCAGTCTGCCGGCGCGCACTCCTTCCTCGATGAGCTCGCCTAGGCCCGCCTCAACCACTGGTGCGCGGCCCTGGTTCACCAGATCAGCCTTGACCGGGTTGGTGTCGACACCGACGACGGTATGGCCATTGGCGGCTAGGCAGGCGGCCGAGACGGCGCCGACGTAGCCCAGGCCGAAGACGCTGATCCTCACGATGTGCTCCCTCGGTCGAGCTGTAGGACGGTGACCAAGGCCTGGCCGTCGCCGATCCGGCCGTCCCCAAGCAGCGTGACAGCGGGCACGCGAACGCCGAAGCCCGGCGAGTACCAGCCGGCCGGCGGGTCGGTGCGGCCTTTGAGGCGCCGCCACGCCAGCCCATCGGGCAGGGCCAGGGTGGCGCTCTGGCGGCCGCTGTCAGCGGGCCACTCTAGCTCGGCCCGGCCACCCTCCAGCGTGCAGGCGACGTCAGGGCCGAGGTGGAAGGCCAGGCGGCAGTCATGCACGCCGGCGGTCTCGAGGCGATCCTCGATGACCAGCTGGCGCGCTCGCCGGTCCAGCCGGACGCTGCGATGGTGGACGGCCGGGGGACGGAGGCGGCAGTACCCGTAATGTGCGGCCCGCCACTCGGCCACCGGGCCGCCATCCAGTCCGGTTGCCTGCTCCAGCTCGCCTCGGGCCTGGCGAGTCCACAAATGGGCGCCGGCAGCTACGGACTGGTCGACCCCGTCGACCTCCAGGGTGTTGTGGGCCAGCGTCGATCGGAACCAGGCTCGCCAGATCGGCTCGGCCCCGTAGCAGTACGTGCCCGGGTCGGCGAGCAGGTCGACCCCGCCCACCCGGAGCTCAATCGCGAGGGCGTCGGCGTGGGCGTGGGCGGCGATCGACAGGTACCCGTGCGGGCCGTGGTCGGCACGGCACCACAGCTCGTCTGACCGACCGTCCTGGTCACGGAGAATCGCCATGCCGGCGTCCGGGAACAGCGACGGCCGGCGCGCCGGCCGGATGCCGGCGGGGAGCGGTCTGTTGGCGAGCCGGGTCCACAGTCCGGTCCCTGCCGCCGCTCCTGACTCGGTCGGCCACCAGGCGGCCGGCCCGAACAGCGCCGCCCCGGTGGCGAGCAGCGATGCCCAGCGGTCGTAGCCGGGCCCATCCAGCAGCAGGCCGTCGCCGTTGTCGCCGTCGCCTTGCCGGGGCGGACGCAGACGCACATCGACGACGGCGGCCAGGGCGTCAATCATGCGCCGCAGTGTGTCCCATGCGGGAGCGCCCAGGCGGTGACCGGCCAGCTCGCCCTCCAGGGTGGCGGCCAGGCCAACCTCGAGTACGAAGCCGTGGTAGTCGGTGGCCAGCTCGCGGTTCAGGCCGCACCCGAAGGTCTGGCGGGCCAGCTCGCGCCGGAGCGTAGCCGCGGCCGTCTCGCGCCAGGCCGCGCTTTCGGGGAACCAGGGGAATGCGCAACTTGCGACGAACTGCCCGGCCATCTCGGCCAGGAGATGGTTGTTCGCTGACGACCCATGGCTGGGCAGCAGGGCCAGCCACTCCTGGTGGTGGCGAAGCTGCCGCAGGAAGGTATCGTTGCCCTCAAACAGCGGCCCGGCCCCGGACCAGCCGTCCAGCAGCCGGCGGATCCAGACCCAGGACAGCAGTCGCACGCCGAGCTCGACGCCGCTGGTCCAGTGGATTCCGGACAGGAACGGGTTGGCTGCCCACCAGGACCGGAGCTGAGTGGCGACGGCCTGGGCGTACCGCTCGTCGCCATGGAGGTGGTACGCGGCCGCCAGGACCGTCAGGTACTGGTGGCGAGACGGCTCCCACACCTGCTTGACGTCGCCGACAGCGGCCGGGTCGCGGTAATCGATGTCGAAGCAGTAGGTCCGGTCGGACGCGCGCCGGCCGGTGGTCGGGTCAAGGAACCAGTCCGGCGCCGGTGCCATGTCGTCGCGTTCGCGGCCGAGCACCGGCCAGCGTCCGCCGAGCAGCCCCTCGGCTGCCTCCTTAAGTCGAACGCGGGCCTCCTCCGGGACGTCGTCGCCGTCCCGGGGGAGCCGGGCGGCGAAGGCCGGACAGGCTACCGGCGTGCTGGTCGAGTCGGCGTCGGCGTCAGTCACCTGCCGCCCACGCCAATGGCGCCTGGTCAGCTCATCACGGGCCCGGCCGGCCATCTCCGCCGGAGACATGCTGGCCAGCCGACGGGCATACCACCCAAGGTTCATGTCCGCACGCCTCCATCGTCCGCCAGGCCGGAGCCCGCCTCAGCAGGCCCCTCGCCGACCACGGCCTCCAGGCGGCGACTGGCCAGGCTGCGGCCCGCGGCGAAGGTGGCCAGAGTGGTGGCCACGAGCGACTCCAGGGGGATCGGCATCGCATGGGCATCGGCGACGGCCCGGACGAAGGCGTCCAGCTCCTGCTTCTGACCCTTGTCGATGCCGGTGCGGGACTGGCGGACGCGGCGGCGACCGCCTCGCCAAAGCTCGGTCCGCTGGAAGTTGTGCAGCCGGGCCAGTTGCCGCTCCCCGGTGACCTGGAACAACTCCTTGGGTGCGCGGGAGTCCCCGCCGGTCTGGTAGGCGATGGTGGCCACGGATCCGTCGGAATACAGCAGCGTGCTCGCGGTGTCGTCGGGGTCGCCAGTGGCCGCGGCGAACACCGCCACCGGGTCCTGCTCGAGCCACCAGGAGACGGTGTCGATGAAGTGGCATCCTTCTCCGACGAGGCGTGAGCCCTCCTCGGGCTGGCCATACCAGCTGCCGGCCTCCAGTCGTCCGGCGTTGACGTCGTAGCGGACCTGCAGAGGCCCATTTCGGGCGCCGAAGTGGCTCTTGAGGTCGACCAGCAGCGGCGCGAAGCGGCGGTTAAAGCCAACCATCAGCCGGTCGTTGCCGCTGTCGCCGACCGCCGCCAGGATCGCCTGAAGCTGGTCCGGGTCGACGGCCAGGGGCTTCTCGACGAACACTGCCTTGCCGGCACGCAAAGCGTCGCAGACCATGGCTGCATGCGCATGGTGGCGTGTGGCGATCACCACCGCGTCGACCGCCCGGTCGGCCAGCAGACCCCGGTGGTCGGTCGAGCAGCGCTCAAAGCCGAACCTGCGCTGGGCGTTGGCGGCCGACAGGCCCGTGGCTGTCGCCACCTCGACTAGCCGGACATCGGTCCGGTCCTGCAGGTGCGGCAGAAGCATGCTGGTGGCGTAGTTGCCGGCGCCGATGACGCCGAAGCGGACCACCGGCCGGGGTGCGGGGCGGCTCGTTGGGGCGGGGATGGCCGGCCGGCGTTGCACCGACCCGTTGCGCGAGTAGCGGAACAGCAGGCCGACGCCGCTCTGCTCGCCGCGCTGGATCCGCTCATACGCGCCGACCGCGTCCTCGAACGGCAGCACCGCCGAGACAAGCGGCTCGAGGTCCAGCCGACCCTGGGCCATGAGGTCCAGGAAGCACGTCATATTCCGGCGCTCGGTCCAGCGGACATACCCGATCGGGTAGTCGACCCCACCCTCTTCGTACGACGGGTCATAGCGTCCGGGCCCGTACGAGCGGGAAAAGCGTACGTCCAGCTCCTTGGCGTAGTACTCGGTCCAGGGCAGGTCGAGGCGGACTTTGCCGATGTCGACGACCCGCGCCCGGTCCCGAGCCAGCTCGGCAGCGACCTCCACCGGCTGGTTGGTGTCGCCGCCGGCGGTCAGGAAGACGTGATCGGCGCCGGCGCCGTCAGTGAGGGCAGCAAGCGTCTCCAGCACCGGGCCGCGACTCGCCGGGCCGGGCGGGCAGCAGGTGGCTGCGCCCATCCGCTCGGCGAGCTGGCAACGCTCGGGCGATGGGTCCAGGCCGACCACGTTGACCCCGGCCGCCCGCAGGATCTGCGTCAGCAGCTGGCCGACCAGGCCAAGCCCGATGACGCAGGCGGTCTCCCCCAGCCGCGCCTCCGACTGCCGATAGCCTTGCATGGCGATGGCCCCGACGGCGGTGAACGCGGCATGTTCAGCGGCGACCCCTTCCGGCACGGGGACGCACAGGTTGCGCGGGACCCAGTTGTATTCGGCGTGGAGGGCGTAGCTGCTGCCAGCGCAGGCGACACGCTGCCCGACGGCAAGATGCTCCAAGCCGTCGCCCACCTCGACGACTTCGCCGCACAGCGAGTAGCCGAGCGGGGTGTAGGAGTCAAGCCGGTCGCTGACCTTCCGGTAAGTGGCGCGCAAGCCCTGCTGGGAGACCGACTGCATGACCTTCTTGACCTGGTCAGGCCGGGCGCGGGCCTTGCCGATCAGTGACAGTTTGCTCTCGTTGATCTTCATCATCTCGGTGCCAGTCGAGATGAGCGAGTACTCGGTACGCACCACCACGCCGCCCGGCCGTGCGGTCGGCACGGGGACCTCGAGCAGGGCCAACTCGCCCGACTTGTAGTTCTGCGCAACCTGCTTCATCAATCGCGACCTTGCTGCCGGTACCAGAGCTCGAGGGTCAGCAGCTGCCAGATCTCCTTGGAGCGATCGGCGGCGCCGCGGCGGTCGTCGTCGATCATGGTCCGCACCATCTGCTTGTCGACCAGCCCGGATGTCACAATGGTCCCCCCGGCGACCAGGTCCTCCACCATGTCGGTCAGGTCGCGGCGGATCCAGGCCCGCAGCGGCGCGCTGAACAGCCCCTTGGGTCGGTACACGATCTCCCTGGGAAGCCAGGCCTCGGCCGCCTGCTTGAGGATCGCCTTGCGCTCGCGGCCGACGATCTTGGCACTGCCGGGGATCGCGAAGGCGGCGGCGGCCACCTCCTTGTCCACATAAGGGACGCGGACCTCGGTCGAGGCGGCCATGCTCGCCCGGTCCGTGTAAGCGAGGTTGAGGCCGGTGAGAAACATCCGGGTGTCGGTGTAGCACATCCGATTCACCTGGTCGGCGGCCGGCCCCTCGTTGTACACGGCAGCGTGCTCGGTGACCAGCTGATCGACTGCGGGCCACAGCTCGGGGTCGAGCAGCTGCTGCAGCTCGCCGACGTCATAGTGGGTGTAGCTGCGGCGAAACGCCGCCTCCTCGGGCAGGTCCGCGAAGGACACGAAGCGCTTGGCCCAGCGCGCCGCGCGGTAGCCCCGGCGCTGGCCGGCAACCGGCAGCCGGTCGACCGCCGGCGCGACAATCCCGTGGCGCAGCACACCGGGCAGCCGGCGGTAGCGGGCAGCCAGCAGGGCGGCGTAGTGCTTGCGGTAGCCGCCAAACAGCTCGTCGGCCCCCATGCCCGACAGCAGGACCTTTACTCCGGCCTCCCTGGCCGCTCGGCAGATGAGGTAGGCGTTGATGGCTGCCGCGTCGCCGATCGGCTCGTCCAGCGCATACACCATGCGCGGGAGCAGGTCGGCGACGTCCGGGGCGATCTCGACCTCGTGCAGCCTGATGCCGTGCCGAGCGGCCAGTTTGCGGGCGTAGGCCAGGTCGTCCGGCATTGCCTCGAAGCGCCGGTCCTCGGGTCGGAATGAGATCGTGTAGCTGTCGATGTCGCGGTTGTGGCGGGTGGCCAGGACGGTGAGCAGGCTAGAGTCCAGCCCCCCGGATAGGAAGGTGGAGACCGGCACGTCGGCCACCAGGTGCGCCGCGACCGAGTCCTCCAGCACGGCGCGCAGCTCCGTCACGTCCACCTTCCGGCCCGACGGCGCACCAAGCTCGGCGCGCGGGTCGAAGAACAGCTCCAGCCGTCGGCGCCCGTCCGGGCCGACCTGGAGCCAGCTGCCGGCCGGGAGCTTGTGGACGCCCTGGTAGACACAGTGGTTCTCGGGTATCCAGTAATACATCAGCGAGGCCACGATCGCGGTGCTGTCGATCGGCGGCCGCCCGCCCAGCAGGGGCCGCAGCCCTTTCAGCTCCGAGGCGAAGGCGACACCGCCGTCCTGCGCCATCCAGAACAGAGGCTTGATGCCGAACGGGTCGCGGGCGAGGGTGAGCGTGCCCTCCTGCTCGTCAAAGAGGGCGAACGCGAACATGCCGCGCAGGCGTCGGAGGCTCGCCGGTCCCCACCGGCGCCACGCCTCCAGTAACACCTCGGTGTCGGAGCTGGTGCGGAAGCTGCTCCCGGTGGCCTGCAGCTCGGCTCGCAGCTCCCGATAGTTGTAGATCTCGCCACAGAACACCAGCACTAGCCCGTCTTTGACGAAGGGCTGATTGGCCGCGGCAGACAGGTCGATGATCGACAGGCGGCGGTGCCCGAGTTGCACCCGGCCAGCGTCGTCGGAGCTTCTCCAGGTACCATCGGCGTCCGGCCCGCGGTGGGCGATGGCGGCGGACATCGCGTCGAGCTGGCCGGCGCCGCTTGAGAGGTCGCAGGTACCCACGATCCCGCACATGGCGCTCCGTCAGCCCGAAACCCAAGCGAAGGGCCAGCACATCCCAGTACACCCGTGCCATGTGATGAGCCTGTCGAAGGCGGGACCGCCGGTCCGCAAGGTGCGGAACTTGTACATCCGGAGGATCCGGCCGTCCTTAGTCACCTGCTGCTGGTGGAACGAGGCCGGGCCGCGAGAGCTGAGGCGGACCGCCAGGGCGATGACGGCCACAGGGGCCAGGTTATCAACAGGGTCGGCCGACGCCACCACCAGGTCGCGGACCCCGTTGCTCAAGCTGCCGGACTCCCGAGGCCCGTCAGTTGTCTGAGATCTGCTTGCTGGCGAAACCAATCGATGGTTCGTAGCAGACCCTCTTTGACATCAACCACCGGCTGCCAAGAGAGCGCTGTGCGCGCAAAAGTGATATCAGGTTGCCGGACTGTAGGATCATCCTGCGGCCGTGGAACGAACTCAATCGGCGATGATGACGCCGTGAGATCGCGGATCAGTTCGGCGAGTTCGAGGACTGTGAATTCCCGCGGATTCCCGATGTTCATAGGCCCGGCCAGATCCGAGTGGAGGAGTCGAACGACCCCTTCGACGGTGTCGTCGACATAACAGACCGACCGTGTCTGACTGCCGTTGCCGGCCACAGTGAGAGGCTCGCCAGATAATGCCTGTCGAATGAACGTTGGGATGGCCCGGCCATCTGCGGGGCGCATACGTGGACCGAACGTGTTGAAAATGCGAACGATTGCAGTATCGATCCCATGCGTGTTCCGGTAAGCCATCGTCAAGGCTTCGCCGAACCGTTTCGCCTCGTCGTAGACCCCCCTGGGGCCGACAGGATTTACGTTGCCCCAGTAGCTTTCAGGCTGGGGATGGACGAGCGGGTCACCGTAGCACTCAGATGTGGAGGCGAGCAGGAACCTAGCCTTCTTCTCTCTGGCCAGACCGAGGGCGTGGAATGTGCCGATTGAACCGACCTTGAGCGTGTGGATGGGCATATGCAGATAATCGATCGGCGACGCGGGCGACGCGAAATGCAGGACGGCGTTGAGGTCCCCGGACACATGGACGAACTCCGTGACATCTGCACGCACGAGTCGGAAGCCGTCGCGCTGCAGGAGGTGTTCCACGTTACCGGAATTACCGGTGGTGAGATCGTCGAGACAGATGAGTTCGTAGCCTTCATCCAAGAGGCGCTCACAGAGGTGAGATCCAAGAAAGCCAGCTCCTCCTGTCACTGCAGCGCGTCGATGCCTCACGTGTTCCCACTCCTCCCGCATCAGGGTCGTACAACCGCCGACAGACGTACGACTGTCCTGAGCCTGACGACCTCCCTCGCCGCACCACTGCGGCTTCGAGCATTATTACTCGCCTGGAATTTACGGTTGCACCCGGCCTGCGATTGGCCCCACAGGGAGGTGAATAGACATGATCGTGATGCCCGAACCAAAGTTCCGCGTTGACCGCTCCAGTGGCTGCGACCGGTGGATTGGGTCGCCGCTCGGCCGTACACCGCACAAGTCGTCGACCTTGCCGGCCGACGCCGGAACGCCGCGAATCGCATGGCAGCGGGCTCCTCCCGGTTGCTGTGTTCGACAGGCGCCTCGGTGGCCTGCCCATCTCCTCAACACCCAGTTCAGACGCCGATCATGCACTCACAAACCGGCCCGCCAGGATCTCCGACGCGGGACACATTCCATCCGATGGCCACCTTCCCGAGAAATCCCGACGTTTGACCCACCCGCCGCTCCAGCACTCCTCGTAGGTAGCTAAAGGCACCTTCGTTGAATTCAAGCCCTCTGGCGTCATAGGCCATGAACTCGTACGGCACTCACTGTCCGAACCTTCGGCTCGGGCTTGAGGCAAAAGCGGCTCAGGGCACCGCTTACTCTGGAGTCGCTCATCACTCTCTATCATTTACCTTGGATATACCTTGGACCTTCTCAATTGCATCATCCAGCACTTGGGGGCGTCAGGATGCGATTCAAGAGTTGGTCGCCGCACGCTATGAGACAGGATCGCATGGGTTATCCCGCAGACGGATGGGCTGAGGGGCCCGGCTTGCCGCAATCCATATGGCGCTACAAGTGGCTCGTCGGCTGCCTTGTGCTGCTTGGGATATTGACCGCCTCCCTACTCTCGGCCACCCAACCTACGCGCTACGAGGGCGTTGTGCGCATTTTTGTGGCTAGCGAGGAGGTGCCAGCGGGCAACTTCGCACGGACCGTGATGAGCCGCGCCCAGTTCATCCAAACGCCGATCGTGTTGGATCGGGTAGTTGCACTTACGGAGAATCGGCTCACTCGCAAGGAGCTAGAGCAGCGGCTTACGGTGGAGCCCGCCGCGGACGCGGACTTCATTACGATTCGTGCCCTCGACACAACTCCCGAGAATGCCGCAGGCCTAGCTGACGCCGTTAACTTGGCGTACCGCCAGATGCTCCGTGAGCAGAGGCAAGACGCCACAAAGCATACGATCGCAGAGCTTGAAGGGGTGCAGAGGCGCCTGGCGAGCGAGGTCGGGCAGATCCAGCAGCAGCGGAGAACTGGCGACTCTCCAGCCCTCTTGGCGGAGGAACGAGCCAAGAAACGTCAGATACAAGCCACCGCAGACAAGATCGAGCGAGCCTCAGCGGACACGGCCGGCCCTCCACCGACCCTGCAGGACAAGGCCGCGGTGCCCGATGAGCCGGTTCAGCCGAAGCCGCTGCGAGAAGGCGCTATCGGAGCCGTTGTCGGCCTGATCATTGGGGTTGTACTCGCGTGGTGGTTGGCCGCGCGGCGTGTCAGGCCCGATCAAGTCCCCGTTGAATCTGAAGCCCACATTGACGAGGACTTCGAGGAGGCTATCGAGGTCCTCCAAGATCTCGTTGAGCACCCGCGCCGGGACGGGCCCCCACCCCATGCGGCATCAGACGGCACACACACCTCATCGGACATCAAGGAGTCACCTGAACGGGTCCGCCTCGCCGAGGTCGATCACAACCGAGTGACGGCGTCAGTCCGCCAGGCACTCAGCTCGCTGATCAACGATCATAATTTGCTGTACGGCCTGGCCGAGTGGCTGGAATCTCAGCACCGGGATTTCCCGCAGATCACAGCGGAACGACTAAGAGATCGACTTTCTTTCGACCAGGTCGCCGTCCTGCTCAAAACCGACGAGGGGCTGGACCTAGCTGGTTATGTCGGCTGGCGCCCGGATGGAGTGGGATCGGTCGAGCACTATGAGGCAAGCATCCTCAACAGACTGGGCGGGAATGGAACGCGCCTGATCGGGCCCGCCGACCGCCGTAAGTTACTCAACGCCGGATTACTCGGAAACAAAGCCAAGACGATCGCCGCGGCGCCGCTAGAACATGAGGATGTCGCCTTCGGGGTCCTGCTTGTCGGCCGGGAAAAGCCGAACCCCGAACAGGAAAATGGAAGTTTTGACCGTGTTGGCTCGTTCGCTCGAAGCGTTGCGCCCGATCTTCATGCCTGGCTACTGCTGCGGGGCCTTCGTGAGCAACTGGCTTCCCGCGGCAAAGTGCAAGAGCCAGCCACGAGCCCTGTGGACTCGGAGTCGCCAGCTTCGCCTGACAGCGAACCTGCCTCGTCAGTTGATCAGCAGAACTGACACCAGAACGCAGCGCCACAGGCGCTGGCCGTGATCGACGGCCGACGGCGG
>Ga0307288_10000084_pt1 | contig 33270 bp, 27 predicted proteins | sample ER_DNA_142_FD_194469 | JGI IMG/M metagenome (GOLD analysis project Ga0307288, IMG submission 194469) | Bulk soil microbial communities from the East River watershed near Crested Butte, Colorado, United States - ER_DNA_142 | ecosystem: Environmental > Terrestrial > Soil > Floodplain | place... | reverse complement strand
CGCCGAGGAAGGCCTTGAACCAGTTGGGGTCCCAGCCGGCGTACACGATGCAGAGGCTGGTCATGCCGAAGATGAACGCGCCGATCGCGACGCCGATCGCGTTGCCGTAGCCGCCGGTCAGCAGGGTGCCACCCACGACCGCGGCGATGATGTAGAGGAACTCGTTGCCGACGCCGTTGCCGGCCTGCAGGACGTTGAACCGGTACAGGTAGTGCATGCCGGCGAACCAGCCCAGGAAGGCGACGGTCATGAAGAGGCCGATCTTGACCCTCGTGACCGGGACACCGACGGCGCGGGCCGAGGCGGCGTTACCCCCGACGGCATAGATCCAGTTACCGATCTTGGTGCGCTGCAGGACGTACGCCGCCAGGGCGGTGAACAGTAGCCACCAGATTACTGTGATGTCCAACGTGATCGAGCCGATCTGGAACTGGGCGGCAAAGATCGCGTTGAGGGATCCGTAGCCGTCCATCTGGTTGATGTTCGGGCTGGACACCGACCCCGTGACCAGCTTGGTCACCCCCAGGTTGGCACCCTGCAGCACAAAGAAGGTGCCCAGGGTGATGAGGAAACTCGGGATTCCGGTTCTCATCACCAGGTATCCGTTGAGGAACCCGATGGCGAGGCAGACCACCAAGGACAGGACCGCCCCAACCCACAGGTTGATGCCCAGCTCGTAGCAGAACATCGCGTTGATCAGTCCTGCGGTGGTAACGACCACGCCGGCCGACAGGTCGAACTCGCCGCCGATCATGAGCATGCCGACGGCGACGGCGACGATGCCGATCGTCGAGGACTGGTAGAGGACGGTGAAGAAGGCCGGTGCGCTCCGGAATGCTGGGGCGACGATTAGAAAGAAGATGAAGATGACCACGGCCGCGACGAGGGCGCCGATCTCGGGACGAGCCAGCAGCCGGTTGGACCATCCGAGGGTGACCCGGTTGCTGGCATCCGACGGCGCCGGCGGTGCAGGGTCGGTCTTGACGGGTGTGCTCATGACAGCTCCAGTGCTGTTCGCGGGAGGCCGGGCCCCACCGGGCCCGGCCCCCCTTCGGGTTGGGTTAGCGGGTGTTCTGCTTCACGAAGGGCAGGATCTGCGTGATGTTCGTCTTGTCAACGAACGTAGGGCCGGTCAGCACGGCCTTGCCACCACCCATGATGTTTCCGTTCTTCTTGTACAGGTAGAGCTGCGAAATTGACAGGTAACCCTGCAGGTAGGGCTGCTGGTCGATGAACCACTGGATCTTCCCGTCGGCGACTGCCTGGGCCGCGTCAGGGTTGGTGTCGAAGGTGCCGATCTTGGCCTTCGAGTTGGCGCCCTGAGCCGACTTGATCGCGTCCAGGGCCTGCGGCGCGCCGAGGGTGACGATCCAGTTGATCGAGGGATCCTGGCTCAGTTTGGCCTGGATGGCCGAGGTGACCGCCGAGTCGTCGGCCCCGTTGACCTGAATGTTCTCGGTGTTCGGGAACGAGTCCTTCACCCCGGCGCACCGGTCCTCCAGTGCCACCGACCCGGTCTGCTGGATGGTGCACAGGATCTTGGTAGCACCGTCCGCCGCGGCACGCTTGCCCGCCGCCTGACCGGCAAGCTTCTCGTCGGAGGCGAAGTGCACCAGGGACCCGGCCTGCTGGTAGAAGTCGATACCGGAGTTGAAGCTGTCCACCGGGATGCCCGCAGCCACCGCCTTCTTCACCGTCGGGATCAACGCATCTGGCGTGACCAGCGTGGTAGCGATGCCATCGACCTTGGAGTCGATCGCGTTCTGAATCAGGACGGCCTGCTTGGTCGCGTCAGGATCGGCCGAGTACTTCAGGGTGGAACCGGTGTCCTTAGCAGCCTGCTGGGCGCCAGCCTTGATCCGGTCCCAGAACGTGTCCCCCGGCGTCTCGTGAGTGATCATGGCAAAGGTGTAGCCGGAGTTCCCGCCGCCACCACCACCCCCACCGCCACCGGAGTTGTTCTGGTTGTTGGCGCCACCACCGCTGCAGGCGGCGAGGGCGAGGGTCGCGGCAGCCGCGGCCGCGGCGCCCATGGAAACCCGTCGAGGTCGGGTCGGAGTCATCGTTTGATCCTTTTCGTCGTGTCGTCGCGAGCCGGAGCGTCGGTGTGCGGACGATGAGATGGAGCGCGGTGACCGCGGCGAGAGGGGACAGAACGGTCTCCGGGCGGATGCCATCCCCGCAGTGTCCTCGGTTCGTGGCACCGGATTCAGATGTCGGGCCGTTCCCGGGGCTGCGAGATCGTCGCCGTGAGAGTGGCCGGATGGTCGTGACGCGGTCCTGGATGGGGTCCGCGGTTACAAGCTCGCTCGCCCCTGACCGCCCCATAAAGTCGCTCGTGAATGCCCGTTCGGGTCGGCGTCGATGCCAGCAGACCGAGCATGTCGGACAGTGACATCGATGTCAAGAGTTTGACTGTACATAATAATGTTCTGACATTTGCTTGACATAGTCGGCGCTCCTCGCCACGATGGACGCGCGACGCGACGACAGACGCGATCCTCGGCAGCTAGGCGACATCTCACGAGGGAGTGTGCATGCGAATCGGTCTTGCCGGCGTCGGACGGATCGGCGCCTTCCACGCAGAGACGCTGAAGGGCCTCGATGTCGTCGACGACGTGGTGGTCACTGACCTGGACGCGCAGGCGGCTCGTGCGCTCGCCGATCGCCTCGGGGTCGACTACGCGGAAACACCGGCCCAGCTGCTCGCTTCGGGAGTCGATGGTTTCGTCATCGCCACCGCTACCCCCGGCCACGCTCCGCTCCTGCGTCAAGGCGTGGAAGCGGATGTACCCACCTTCTGCGAGAAACCCGTCGCCGCCACCCTCGACGAGACGTTGGGCCTGGCCAAGCTCGCCGAGTCCACGGACGTGCCGGTCCACGTCGGCTTCCAGCGCCGGTTCGACGCCGGGTACCAACAGGCCCGGCAGGCGGTGGCCGACGGCGAACTCGGCTTCGTCCACACCGTCCTGGCCACCACGTACGACCAGTCCCCGCCCCACGCCGGGTACATCCCGACCAGCGGCGGCCTCTTCCGGGACTGCTCGATCCACGACTTCGACATCGTCCGCTTCGTCACCGGCCGCGAGGTCGATCAGGTCTACGCCACCGGAGCCAACAAGGGGGCCGACTTCTTCTCCGAGGCCGGCGACGTCGACTCCGCCGCGGGCGTTCTGACCCTCGACGACGGCACCCTCGTCAGCATCACCGCGACGCGCTACAACGGCGGCGGCCACGACGTCCGGATGGAGGTCCACGGCAGCGAGGGCACCATCGGCGTCGGCTACGACCAGTCTCTGGCCGTCTCGTCCGCCGAGCCCGGAGGCGACCTGACGTCCGGCCCACGACACTGGTCGTTCATGGAACGGTTCCTGCCCGCATACCGGGCCGAGCTGACCGCGTTCGTCGACGTCGCCCGTGGCGAGCGGCCATCCCCCTGCACCGTCCACGACGCCCTCCAGGCCTTCCGCATCGCCGAAGCGTGCGACCTCTCGCGCCACGAGGGCCGCGTGGTCCGCCTCGACGAGATCCCGGCGACCTGACATGGCGGAGAACCAGGCTAAATACGAGCTCATCACCATCGGCCGCACCGGCGTCGACATCTACCCGCTCGACCACGGTGTCGGGCTCGAAGACGTGCGCACTTTCGAGAAGTTCCTGGGCGGCAGCGCCACCAACGTCGCCGTCGCGGCGGCCCGTTACGGACACGCCACGGCGATCGTCACCCGCACGGGCCACGACCCGTTCGGCACGTACGTCAAGCGGCAGCTACGAGCGCTCGGCGTCGACGACGCATTCGTCGAGCCGGTCGACGGTCCACCCACCCCGGTGACGTTCTGCGAGATCTTCCCGCCCGACAGCTTTCCGCTCTACTTCTACCGGTACCCGATCGCGCCCGACCTCCTGATCGAGCCGGAAACCCTTCCACTTCAAGCAATCCACGATGCCACCATCTACTGGTCCACGGTGACCGGCCTCTCCCAGGAGCCCAGCCGGGCTGCGCACTTCGCGGCGTGGGAGGCCCGCGGCCGCCGCACGCATACCGTCCTCGACCTCGACTGGCGGCCCATGTTCTGGCCCGATGCCGCAGAGGGCCGCAGTCAAGTAGAACGAGCCCTCGAGCACGTCACCATCGCGGTCGGCAACCGCGAGGAGTGCGAGGTCGCCGTGGGCGAGACCGAGCCGAACCGCGCCGCCGACGCGCTGCTCGACCGCGGTCTCGAGCTGGCCATCGTCAAGCAGGGCCCCAAGGGCGTGCTCGCCGCCACCCGTGACGAACGCGTCGAAGTGCCGACTTTCCCGGTCGAGGTGGTGAACGGTCTCGGCGCCGGCGACGCCTTCGGTGGCGCGCTGGTCCACGGACTGCTCGGGGGATGGGACCTTCGACGGACGTTGGAGTTCGCCAACGTGGCGGGAGCCATCGTCGCGTCGCGCCTCGAGTGTTCCACCGCCATGCCGACCGAGGCCGAGGTGCAGGACGCCCTCGCGTCCCGGTCCGTCCCCGCTGGAGGCAGCTGATGAGCATCGACGCCCCCACCTCTGCCCTGTCCATCGCGGACCTCACCGACGTGCGAGCGCGCGAGCCGGGGCGTATCACCTCAGCCTGGGCTACCCGTCACCGCCGGCCTCTCGTCGGCGCCGACGGTCGGCTGCTCGTCGTCGCGGCCGACCACCCTGCGCGCGGAGCCCTCGGCGTGCGCGCCGAGCGTATGGCCATGGCCAGCCGCAGCGACCTCCTCGCCCGATTGGCGACCGCGGCCTCGCGTCCGGGCGTCGACGGCGTCCTGGGAACGCCCGACATCCTCGACGACCTCCTGCTCATGGGCGCGCTGGAGGACAAGATCGTGATCGGGTCGATGAACCGGGGTGGCCTGCAGGGTGCGGCCTTCGAGCTCGACGACCGGTTCACGGCATACCGCGCGGCGGACATCGCGGCCTTGGGCCTCGACGGCGGCAAGATGCTCACCCGCATCGGTCTCGAAGACCCGGGCACGGCGGCAACCCTGGAGGCCAGCGCCGCTGCCGTCACCGCCCTCGCCGGGCACCAGCTCATGGCGATGGTCGAGCCCTTCCTGTCGGTGCGGCGCGATGGTCGCATCACCAACCTCCTCGACCCGGACTCGACGATCAAGTCGATCCACATCGCCTCCGCGCTTGGCGCCTTCAGCGCCTACACCTGGCTGAAGCTCCCCGTGGTCGACGACCTCCCCCGCGTCATGGACAGCACGACCCTGCCGACGCTGCTGCTCGGCGGTGACCCCCAGGGCGACCCGCAGGACACGTATGCCTCCTGGGGCCGGGCCCTGGACCTGCCGGCGGTGCGTGGTCTCGTCGTCGGCCGCGCGCTCCTCTACCCTCCGGACGGCGACGTGGCCGCCGCCGTCGACATCGCGGCCGAGCTGGTCCATGGCCGACAAGGGGCCGCGCGGTGACCAGCGAGTGGGTCCTCCCGCTCGGAACCGCCGAGCGCGAGGACTGGCCGGTCGCCGTGGACGACAGCGTTCAGGGATGGAAGTACACCGGCCTGTATGCGGGTTCACTCGTGCCCGGTGAGGAGCGCGGGCTGTCGACCGGCCAGCGTGAGCTGATCGTGGTGCCATTGTCGGGGTCCGTCGACGTGCGCTGCACCGAGTCGTCGGGCGCCGTCTCCACCGTCCGACTGGCCGGACGCTCCTCCGTCTTCGCCGGCCCGGCCGACGTTGCCTACGTGCCGCGCGACTCCGACCTCGTCCTCGAGACCGACCAGCCCTGCCGTGTCGCCCTCGCCGTCGCCGTCGTGCCGCCAGAGCCCCTGGGGCCGGTCCCGGCCTTCCGCCACCTGGCTGTCGACGAGGTCCCGGTAGAGCTGCGCGGCGCCGGCCAGGCCTCCCGTGAGGTCCGCAATTTCGGGGTGCCCGGCGTCCTCGACGCCGAGGCGCTCATCGCCTGCGAGGTGGTGACGCCGGCCGGGAACTGGAGTTCCTATCCCCCGCACAAGCACGACACGCGCCGCCGAGGGGTCGAGTCGCAGCTCGAGGAGATCTACTACCACGAGGTCCAGCCGACCGAAGGTGCGCCGGAGGGCGCCGACCCGCTCGGGTATCTGCGGGTCTACGGCACGGCCGAGCGCGAGATCGACGTCCTCGCCGAGGTCCGAACGGGAGACGTCGTCCTCGTCCCCTACGGCTGGCACGGCCCGGCGATGGCTGCACCGGGATACGACCTCTACTACCTCAACGTCATGGCCGGCCCCGGTCCCGAGCGAGCCTGGCTCATCTGCGACGACCCCGCCCACAGCTGGGTCCGCGAGACCTGGACGTCCCTGCCCGTTGACCCGAGAATTCCCTTGGGAGGCGTTCGATGACGCGTTCGACGACCCAGCAGACCGTCCGACTGACCGTGGCCCAGGCGGTGGTGCGGTTCCTGGCCGCGCAGTGGACGGAGCGGGACGGTGAGCGGCAGAAGCTCTTCGCCGGCTGCTTCGGGATCTTCGGCCACGGCAACGTCGCCGGGGTCGGCCAGGCCCTGCTGGAGAACGAGCTGACCACCTCTGGCGACGAGCGGCTTCGGTATGTGTTGGCTCGCAACGAGCAGGCCATGGTGCACACGTCGGTGGCGTACGCCCGCCAGAAGGACCGTCTCCAGACGTGGGTGTGCACGGCGTCGGTCGGTCCCGGTTCGACCAACATGCTCACCGGCGCGGCGCTGGCTACGATCAACCGCCTGCCTGTGCTGCTGCTGCCGTCGGGGACCTTCGCGACCCGCGTCGCCCGCCCGGTCCTGCAGGAGCTGGAGCAGCCGTATGCGGGTGACGTCACCGTCAACGACGCGTTCCGACCGCTCTCCCGCTACTTCGACCGGGTGGACCGGCCCGAGCAGCTGGCCTCGGCCCTGCTGGGCGGTATGCGGGTGCTGACCGATCCGGCCGAGACCGGCGCCGTGACGATCGCCCTGCCGCAAGACGTCCAGGCCGAGGCGTACGACTGGCCGGTCGAGCTCTTTGCGCCGCGGACCTGGCGGATCTCGCGGGCCCAGCCCGACCCCGCTGACATCGCGACGGCTGCCGAGCTCATCCGGTCGGCGAGGCGGCCGATGGCCCTGGCCGGCGGTGGCGTGCACTACTCCGGAGCCGAGGAGGCACTGCGGGCCTTCTGCGAGCGGACCGGCATCCCGGTGGGCGAGAGCCAGGCCGGGAAGGGCTCCCTGCCCCACGGGCATCCCCAAGAGATGGGTGCGGTCGGCTCGACCGGCACGACCGCGGCCAACGCCATTGCCGCGGGGGCCGACGTCGTGATCGGGATCGGGACGCGGTGGAGCGACTTCACCACGGCGTCGCGAACCGTGTTCCAGGACAATGACGTTCGCTTCGTCAACGTCAACGTCGCCCGGTTCGATGCGGCCAAGCACTCCGGTCTCGAGGTCGTCGCCGACGCCCGCTCCGCCCTCACCACTCTCACCGACGCCTTGGACGGGTATGCCGTCGACGACGCATACCGCGAACGCCAGGCCGAGCTGTGGCGAGCCTGGGACGAGCAGGTCGAAGCCGCATACCACCCGCCGGTGGAGGTCACCGACTCCCTTGCGGACGGGCTGCTCACCCAGGGCGAGGTGCTCGGCGCCGTCAACGAGCTGACCGACCCGCGCGACGTGGTCCTCTGTGCCGCCGGGTCCATGCCCGGAGACCTGCACAAGCTGTGGCGGGTGCGCGACCGCAAGGCGTACCACGTCGAGTACGGCTATTCATGCATGGGCTACGAAGTCCCGGCGTCCCTCGGCATCCGGCTTGCGGACGAGACCCGCGACGTCTTCGCGATGGTCGGCGACGGCGGCTACCTGATGATGCCGACGGAGCTGGTGACCGCCGTCCAGGAGCGGATCAAGGTCGTCGTGGTCCTCGTGCAGAACCACGGCTTCCACTCGATCGGCTCTTTGTCGGAATCGCTTGGGTCCCAACGGTTCGGCACGCGCTACCGGATGCGCGACGAGTCCAGCGGGCGGCTCGACGGCGAGGTGATCGCCGTCGACCTCGCCGCCAACGCGCGCAGCCTCGGCGCCCAGGTGATCGAGGTGCACTCGCACCCCGAGCTGGAGCAGGCAATAAAGCAGGCCAAGGCCGCTCCCGCGGACACCGGGCCCATCGTCATCCACGTAGAGACCGACCCGCTCGTGTACGCCCCCGACAGCGAGGCCTGGTGGGACGTCCCCGTCGGCGAGGTCGCCGAGCTGGACTCGACCAAGGACGCATACGAGACCTACCAGTCCCACAAAGCCACGCAGCGTGCACTGATCACGCCGACCATTCGAGAGGACCCGCGATGAAGCTCGCCCTCGACCCCTACATGTTCCGCACCGTCCCGCTCCTCGAGCTCCCCGGGTTCGTGGCCGACCTCGGCTACGAGTGGATCGAGCTGTCCCCGCGCGAGGACTTCATTCCCTTCTTCAACCACCCCCGGGTCGACGACGCGGGCGTGGCGGCCTTCCGCAAGGCCCTCGCTTCGGCCGGCGTCGGCGTCTCGTCGGTGCTGCCGCTGTTCCCATGGTCCGGTCCCGACGAGGAGGATCGGCTCGCGGCGGTGCGCTACTGGAAGCGCGCCATCCAGATCGCCTCCGATCTCGGCGCCGACACGATGAACTCCGAGTTCAACGGCAACCCGCGCGAGGCGGCCGCCTGCGAGCGTCAGTTCTGGAAATCGATGGACGAGCTGCTCCCCGAGTTCGACAAGGCCGGGATCCGGCTGGTTCTGGAGCCACACCCCGACGACTGGGAGGAGGACGGCAAGCGCGCCGTCGACCTCATCCGAGGCATCAACTCACCGAACGTGTCGTTCCTCTACTGCGCACCGCATACCTTCCACCAGGGCAACGACTGCGACGGGATCATGGACAAGGCCGGCGACCTGCTGACCATGGTCCACGTCGCCGACGCCTACGACCACACCGCGTCGTCCGGGCTGCGCTACATCGTCAACCCGCCCGGGTCGCAGGTCACCGTCCACCAGCACCTCGACATCGGCCAGGGCGAGGTCGACTTCGACCAGTTCTTCGCCGGCCTCGAGCGGATCGGCTTCGACGGCATCGTCACGTCGTGCGTGTTCGCCTGGGAGGACCGGGCCGCCGACTCGAGCGTCTACATGCGAGACACCATCCGCTCCTACCTCGACAAGTGGGCCGCGCCCCCCACGTTCCAGTCACCCGCCACCGCGACACCCTCGAAGGACATCTCATGAGCACCCCCACCCGCATCACCCACCTCGTCTCCGGCTCGGACTGGCAGGGCACGGCCGAGCGCACCTCGCCGGTGTTCAACCCGGCCACCGGCGAACAGAGCGGGGTCCTCGACCTCGCGTCGGCGCACCTCGTCAATGAGGTGGTCGCGACCGCCAAGGCGGCCTGGCCGCAGTGGGCCGAGACGTCGCTGGCCAAGCGCACCAACGTCCTGTTCGCGTTCCGGCAGCTGCTCGACGAGCGCAAAAAGGAGATCGGCGCGCTCATCACCGCCGAGCACGGCAAGGTCCTCGACGACGCGGTCGGCGAGGTGACACGCGGCCTCGAGGTCGCCGAGTTCGCTTGCGGCATCCCGCATCTGCTCAAGGGCGGCTTCTCCGAGAATGCGTCGACCAGCGTCGACGTGTACTCGATGCGTCAGCCGCTCGGCGTGTGCGCGGTCATCTCCCCGTTCAACTTCCCGGCCATGGTGCCCATGTGGTTCATCCCCATCGCCATCGCCTGCGGCAACGCCGTCGTCCTCAAGCCCAGTGAGAAGGACCCCTCGGCCGCGCTCGCCGTGGCCCGCCTCTGGACGGAAGCCGGGCTGCCCGACGGCGTCATGAACGTCGTCAACGGCGACAAGGAGGCCGTCGACGCGCTGCTGACCCACCCGGACATCAAGTCCGTCTCGTTCGTCGGGTCGACCCCGATTGCCAAGTACGTCTATGAGACCGGCACGACCCACGGCAAGAGGGTCCAGGCGCTGGGCGGGGCCAAGAACCACATGCTGGTGCTGCCGGACGCCGACCTCGACCTGGCCGCCGACGCCGCGGTCAACGCCGGCTTCGGGTCCGCCGGTGAGCGGTGCATGGCCATCTCGGCGCTGGTCGCGGTCGAGCCGATCGCCGACGAGCTGATCTCCAAGATCCGCGACCGGATGGGCAAGCTGGTCACCGGCGACGGCACCCGCGGCTGCGACATGGGCCCACTGGTCACCAGCCAGCACCGCGACAAGGTGGTGTCCTACCTCGACTCCGGCGTGGCCGACGGGGCGACGCTTGTCGTCGACGGGCGCGGCGCCGACTTCGACGCCGACGGCGACGGGTACTTCCTCGCCCCGACGCTCTTCGACAACGTCGAGCCGGGCATGTCGGTCTACGACGACGAGATCTTCGGGCCGGTGCTGTCGGTCATCCGAGTCCACTCCTACGAGGACGGCGTCGACCTGATCAACCGCAACCCGTACGGCAACGGCGTCGCCATCTTCACCAACGACGGTGGCGCGGCGCGCCGGTTCCAGCACGAGATCGAGGTCGGCATGGTCGGCGTCAACGTGCCGATCCCCGTGCCGGTCAGCTACTTCTCCTTCGGCGGCTGGAAGAACTCGCTCTTCGGCGACACCCACGCACACGGCATCGAGGGCGTCCACTTCTTCACCCGCGGCAAAGTCGTCACCTCACGCTGGCTGGACCCCAGCCACGGCGGCCTCAACCTCGGCTTCCCCCAGAACGCTTGAGGGGTCGCCAATGACGTTTCCTTCGTCGCTTCCGGCTGCCCGGACGCCCGAGTCGCGAGATGCCCCACCCCTGCGGTGGGGCATCCTCGGCACCGGGTGGATCGCGCGCCGGTTCGTCGGTGCGCTGCGCACCTACACCCGCCAGGAGGTGTATGCGGTCGGGTCCCGTTCGCTTGGATCGGCCCGCTCGTTCTTGGCGGAGGCCGGCCTCGACGGAGCGCGGGTCTACGGCTCGTACGAAGGGCTCGTGAACGACGCCGACCTCGATGTCGTCTACGTCGCCACGCCGCACCACCTCCACGTCGAGCACGCCCTCCTCGCGATCAATGCCGGCCGGAACACGTTCGTGGAGAAGCCGATTGGTCTCGACGACACCGAGGTCGCCCGCATGACGACGGCCGCGGAACGGTCCGGGGTGTTTCTGCGGGAGGCGCTGTGGTCCGCACACCTGCCGAAGTTCGACGTCATCCGGCAGCTGCTCGACGACGAGGTGCTGGGCACGCTTCACTCGGTCCAGGCGGATATGGGCGAGTACTTCGCCGCCGACCACAGGATCATGCGGGCCGACCTGTTCGGCGGACCGCGCTACGACCTGCTGACGTACCCACGGTGGTTCGCGCGGTGGGTGCTGGGCCCGCCGCACGTCGTGCACGAGGTGGCGACGGTTGCACCCTCCGAGCTGAGCCCGAGCGGCGTCGAGGGCCAGATCGCGGTGGTCCAGCGGCACGCGTCCGACACGGTGGCGTCACTCTTCGTCAGCGTGCTCGGGAACACTCCCACCACCGCGACCGTCGTCGGCTCCGAAGCGACGCTGCTGATCGACGGCCCCTTCTACCAACCCGGTGGCTTCTCGCTGCGGTCGCACGACGGGCGCGAGCTGCGCTACGACGAGCCCCGGATCGCCCACGACGGCCTGCACTACGAGGCGGCGGACGTCGCCCGGACGCTTGCCCCATCTCGAGACGAGAGGACCACCACCCATGCCTGACCAGGCTTCGAGGGCCACCAACCCCGACCCGCGTTACAGCAAGCTGACGATCGGGGTGTGCCCGGACCAGTGGGGCGTGTGGTTCCCCGAGGACGACAAGCAGATCTCCTGGCCTACCGCGCTCGACGAGATGGCCGAGGCGCGCTTCTCCATCATGGAGACGGGGCCGTTCGGTTACTTCCCGACGGACCCGGCGCGACTCCGGGAGGAGATGGACAAGCGCGGCTTCCGGGTGGTTGCCGGGACCGGCTGGGGCATCCTCCACAAACCGGAGGCCTGGGCCGAGACGGAGAAGACGTTCCGGGCCATCGCCGAGACCCATGCCGCTGTCGGCGCCGAGTACATCGTGCACCTGCCGCCGCTGTTCCGTGACGACAAGACGTGGGAGTACACCGACGAGCGCGTCCTGTCCCCAGAAGCCTGGAACCTCTTCATTTCCAACGCAAACCGCCTGGGCCGCCTCGTCAAAGAGGACTACGGGCTGAAGATGGTCCTCCACCCGCACGGTGACAGCCACATCGAGACGCCGGAGGACATCGACCGGATCTTCCAGGCCACCGACCCGGAGTACGTCGGCTTCTGCCTGGACACCGGTCATATCGTCTACGGCGGCGGCGACCCGGTGGAGCTCTGCCGCAAGTACCCCGAACGCATCTCCTACGTCCACATCAAGGCGATGGACCCAGCGCTGGTCCAGCAGGCCCACGACGAGGACTGGCCGTTCGGACTCGCCGTGGCCAAGGGCTGCTCGGTCGCGCCGCCCGCCGGAGCACCCGACATGGGCGGTCTCGTCGAGGCGCTGGCCGATCTGGACAAGGAGCTCTATGTGATCTGCGAGCAGGACATGTACCCGGCCGATCCGGGCGCCCCGCTGCCCATCGCCATCCAGACGCGGGAGTACCTCGCGTCCCTCGGACTCGGCGTCAAGTAAGGAACTGTCGAATGACCGTACGCATCGGCATGATCGGCCCCGGCGGCATGGGGCAGGCCCACATCGATCGCATCCACACCGTCATCGCCGGCGGCCGTGTGGTCGCGGTGTCCGACGTCGACGCCGCCCGCGCGCAGGAGGTGGCCCAGCGGATCGGAGCCACCGCATACCCGGACTCCGCGAGCCTCATCGCCTCCGACATCGACGCCGTGATGATCTGCAGCTACGGACCGGCTCACGAGGTCGACGTCCTGGCCTGTATCGCCGCCGGGAAGCCGGTGTTCTGCGAGAAGCCGCTCACGCCGACCGCCGACGCCGCGCTGCGCATCATGGAGGCCGAGCAGGCGGCCGGACGGCGGTTCGTCACCGTCGGCTTCATGCGCCGGTTCGACCGGTCGTACCGGGAGATGAAGGAGCTGCTGGACTCGGGCGAGCTCGGCGAGACGCTGATGGTCCACTGCGCCCACCGGAACCCGACCGTCCCGGAAAACTACACGTGGGACATGGCCATCAACGACACCGCGATTCACGAGGTCGACACGATGCGGTGGCTGCTCGGCGAGGAGTTCGTCTCTGCCCGGGTCGACAAGCCGAAGCGCACGTCGTTGCGCTTCGAGCACCTCCAAGACCCACTGGTCCTCGTGCTCGAGAGCGAGTCGGGCGTGCGGGTCGACGACGAGATCTTCGTCAACTGCCAGTACGGCTACGACATCCGGTGCGAGGCGGTCGCCGAGAAGGGCACCGTGTCTCTCGCCGACCAGAACGTCGTCGAGGTCCGTGACGGCACCGGACACCGCAACCGCGTCGCCCGCGACCACAACGACCGCTTCTGGGGCGCCTTCGTCACCGAGGTGCAGGAGTGGATCGACGCGGTTTCCCGCGGTGAGCACACCGGGTCGACGACGTGGGACGGGTATGCGGCGGCGTGCGTCTGCGACGCCGGTGTCAAGGCGCTCACCGACGACGGCGTCGTCAAGGTCGAGATGATCGCCAAGCCGGACTTCTACGCCTGAGGACGATGGCACCTGGAGACGCGATCAGCACCAGAAGAGAGCGGATTGAGGGCGTTTGCGGGCTGAGGCGCGGAACTCCTATCGCACAGTCGTAAGTGGCCCTGGCGGTGCGGCACTCCAGGGCTACGATCTGGCGCCGCTGCAACGCGCACGCAAGGGCAGGACCACCGGATCGATCCGCTCATGCCGAAGAGCGCTCATCCGATGACAGGCCCTGGTGCCGCCGCCCGGTTGAGCCGAAGAGCGCTCATCACATGATGTGTCGGCCGGTTTCAGGACCAACGAGCTCGCGATACCCGGCCAGCTCACGCTCCAACGTATAGCCCGCCATATCCGGCTGCCTTCAGCGGTCCCACCAGCCCGATACCGCTCTTGACATGAACTATTGGCTCTGCCGATGAGCCTTCAACGTTGTAACGGCTCGCAGCGGCATTGGAGCCTGACCGCCGGGTCATGCCTTGGCTCATCCGCGAGCGTCACCGGTAGACAGTTGACGCCTGATCGGGGTCTGCAGGTCGGGCTATGTTGATTCACGGTCGTGGAGACAGCTGCGGCGTCAGGTTTCTGGTCAGGGAGGTCCATTCGGTGACCGAGTCGCAGCGCCGCTTATCGCCGTCAGGTTCGCCACCATTCGACCCGGCCGTCGTGATTCGTTCCCGGGCTTACCTGACAGCACTTCTGTTGGCGGCGATCCTGGGAATCCCAATCTCGGCGGTCTCCTACGGTTTCCTGGCGCTGGTCGCAGCCATCCAGGAGTTCGTGTTCGTCGACCTGCCACGGAATGTCTTCGACGGAAGTGTCCCGGTGTGGTGGCCGGTGCCGTGGCTGTTGATGTGTGGCCTGCTGACCGCTGCGACCATCCGATACCTGCCTGGGAACGGGGGCCACTCACCCGCGTTGGGATTCGTTGTCGGCGGTCCGCCGAGGAACCGGGAGATCCCCACTATCGCATTGGCTGCGCTCACGACGCTCAGCCTCGGCGCGGTGCTGGGGCCTGAAGCTCCCCTGATCGCCCTCGGCGGTGGGTTGGCCGCGTTGACGGTCCGCCTGGTCAGGAGAGACGCCCCGCCGATGGCCGTCACGGTCATGGCTTCAGCCGGTAGCTTCGCGGCCGTCAGCACGCTGCTCGGCTCTCCAGTGCTAGGGGCCTTTCTCATCATGGAGGCGGCGGGGGTCGGCGGGGTGACGCTGACTCTTGTGGCACTTCCGGGCCTGATCGCCTCGGGCGTCGGCGCGCTGATCTTCGTGGGACTGAACGGGTGGACGGGACTGGGCACCTTCTCCCTCGCTCTGACGGATCTGCCGCCCGCGGTGACCCCCACTTGGGCGACCCTGGCGTGGGCCATCGCTGTGGGGGCGGCTGGAGGGCTGCTCGGCTGGGCGATCCGCTGGATCGGTCTGTCGCTGCGGCCCACCGTGCAACGGCGGCGGGTGCTGGTGACGACGGTGATCGGCCTCCTCATCGGCCTGTGCGCAACCGGCTATACCCTCCTCTCGGGAAAGGACTTCAGCCAGGTTCTGTTCTCCGGTCAGACGGCGCTGCCCGTCCTGGTGCAACAGGCGGCCAGCTATTCGGGCGCCGTCCTGGTCCTGCTCATCGTCTTTAAGGTCCTCGCGTACGGGCTGTCGTTGAGCGCTTTCCGCGGCGGCCCGGTCTTCCCGGCAATGTTCATCGGGGCAGCGCTGGGCATTGCCTTGGCGGATCTGCCCGGCATGAGCCTTGCGCCGGCGATCGGCATGGGCATCGGAGCGATGTCCTGCGCGATGCTGCGGCTTCCCCTGACCTCGACACTGCTGGCAACGCTGCTGCTTGGTGCCGACGGGGTAACGGAGACCCCTGTGGTGGTGGTTGCCGTGGCGGTCGCGTTCGTTGTCACCATGGTGCTGCCGACCCCGGGCCCGGATCAGACAGCACCCGAGCCGGAACCCTCGAAGGAGCCCGAACGCGGGGGCCCGGTCAGCTGAGGATGCCAATGTGTTGGACCTTCACTGGTCAACGCGGCGGCCATCGACTTCAAGCTCCTGTCCGGTCGCCCGACGCTGGGTGTACCCCTCGGGTCTGCCAGCCATTCTCGGGTGTCTCGCCGACAACGTGCCGGTCAGGAGAATCAGGTAGGGGTGGTGTCTCATCCGCGTCCCCGATTGGTGCTCCCTCTAGCCATCTAGGTCACGCCGGAAATGCCGGCCGAGACCTGACGTCGGACGCAGAGGAGGACCACTCGGGCCACGGCGCTCAGGTGTTGTGCTGGGGCCCCGGATCGAAGTCCGACGGCTGGTGCCGCGCCTCGTGGACGCCTTCGTCCGGGAGGAGGCTCTTCTGGTCAAGGGTGTACAGCAAGGCGAAGGCCGGCGCGATGAAGAGCACGGCGAGAATGGCAACCACGAGGACGGCCGTGATCGTGCCGGTTGGAGCGACCGCCTGCGACACCGTCAGCGTCTCGGGCAGCAGGTAGTCCCACTGGGCGACCCCCCATGCGAGGACGAGCGCGCCGGAGGCAACCAACGCGGCGACCCGGGCACCTGGACGCGGTCTGCCATGCAGTAGCAGGAACGCGCCGACACCGGCCAGCGTCGAGAGCAAGACGAGAGGCAGAGCCCGCGACGTGAGTCCGTCGAAGACATACCTGGCGTCGCTGCGCAGCACGAAAAGGCCTACCAGGGCAACGACTCCGGCGACAACGGCTGCGCCAACCGCGCGGGCGCGGAAGTAGGCCACCATCTCCTCGTCGGAGAGCCGTCCGGCATCCCAGGTGAGCAGCACCGCCGAGACGTATGCCACGACGCAGACGGCCAGAACTCCGACGACAACCGAGGTCGGGTTCACCCAGCTGTTCCACGGGTCGCCCGCCCGACCTCCGGAGGGGACGCGTCCGGAGGCCACTCCGCCGGCGACGGCACCGAAGCAGTAGGGCACCAGGACGGAGGAGATCGCGAAGGTGCCGCCGAAGATGCGCTGGTCGCGGACCGGGGTCACCGCTTTGCGGAAGGCGAAGCTGGCGCCGCGCAGCACGATGCCGAGGGCTGCGATCGTGAGGGGTACGAACAGTGTCAACATGATCGAGGCGTATGCCTCGGGGAAACATGTCCACAGGACGACGAAGACGAAGATCAACCAGACGTGGTTCGCTTCCCAGACGGGACCGATCGAGTGCTCGATGACGTCCCGCGGTCGCCTGCCGCGCTCCGGGCCGCCCGCCGTGAGATCCCAGATGCCGGCCCCGAAATCCGCTCCGCCGAAGATGGCGTAGAAGGCGACGGCGACCATCAGGAGTACTGCGGCTGCGGTGCTCATCGGGCTCGCACCTCGGCTCCCTCGGTGGGCTCTGGCGGGCCGTATGGGCTGTCAGTATCGTCGAACCGGTCCCCGGCACGAGCGCGGCGGCTCATGCCACGAAGCACCAGGATCAGCGTGGTCCCGAGGGCCGCGTACAGCAAGGTGACCGCGACGAACGTGAGCCAGACACCGGCGTTGGTGGTGGCGGCGTCGGCGACCCTCATCTGGTTGTAGACGATCCAGGGCTGGCGACCGACCTCGCTCAGCGTCCAGCCGGCTTCCATGCTCACCACCGCGAGGGGTCCGGCGATCACGGCCGCTCGGAGGAACCATCGGCTGCGGGGCATGTCTCGCCGGAAGATCCAGGATGCCCAGTACCACAGCGTGAACAGGAACAGAAAGGTGCCGAGGCCGACCATGATGTCCCAGCAGAGATGGACCACATCGACCTGCGTGATGGTCGGTCTGCTGTCAGCGGGGAAGCTGTCGAGGCCCTGGATTACGGTCGCCCGCCCGGTGCTGGGATCGGACAACCAGGACGCCAGCCCGGGGATGGCGATGCCGCCCTCCACCTGCCCGGAGGAGTTGAGACGGCCGAGCAGGACCTCGGGGGCATCAACGGTCGTCTGCGGCACCATCTCGATGGCGGCGAACTTGGTGGGTTGGTTGGTGTAGACCCAGCGAGCGAGGCCGTCGCCGACCCCCATCTGCACGGGTGTCGCGACCGCGGCGACGGTGAAGCTGATGATGAAACCGAGCCGGTGGTAGTGATCCATCCGGCCACGCAGCATGCCGGCGGCATAGACCGATGCAATCAAGAACCCGCCGACCAGGTAGGCGGCGATGATCATGTGGGCGGCCATCAGCGGCATTGCATCGTTGAGGATCACCCCCAGCGGGTCGACCTCGGTGACGTTGCCGGAGGCGTCGAGGGTCACCCCTTGCGGTGAGTTCATCCACGCATTGGCGGCGACGACGGACGCGCTTCCGAGGATGCCGGCCACCGGGATGGGGACGCCGGTCCAGAAGTGCGCCCATGGCTTGAGCCGCCGCCAGCCGAAGATGTAGATCGAGATGAAGATCGCCTCGAGGAAGAAGAAGAGGCCCTCGAAGGCGAAGGGTATGCCGAACGCCTCCCCCCACTTGCCCATGAACTGGGGCCACAGCAGCCCGAACTCGAAGGAGAGGACCGTCCCGGTCACCGCGCCGACCGCGAAGGTGACCGCCATGTACTTCGACCAGCGCTGCGCCAGCCGAAGCGCGTCGACATCATGGCGCTTGATGGCCCGGTAGTTGGCGATCAGCGTCATCGCCGCCCACGAAACCCCCAGCGGCACCAGGATGATGTGGAAGGCGAGAGTGAACGCCATCTGCGCACGGGCCCACGGAACCGGGTTCACCTGCAACGGAACGAGGCTGGACAGGTCACCGATGGTCTGCATCACGGCGGCGGGCTCGCTCAGCGGAGGCGTTCGGTGATGTGGTCACCGACCCGCAGGGCGTTCGCGATGGCGGTCAGGGACGGGTTCACGGCTCCGATGCTGGGGAAGAAGCTCGTGTCCACCACGTACAGGTTGTCCACATCGTGCGCCCTGCAGTACACATCCAGGGCACTCGAGGCCGGGTCGGTGCCGAACCGGACCGTGCCAGCCTGGTGCGCCGTCGCACCGATCGGCATGCTCTTGTGCATGTAAAGGCTGCGGTCGAGCAGATGGTGGTGCTCCATGCCCAGGTGGCTCAGCATCCCGTCGAGCTTGTGGCGCAGTCGATTGACACCTTCGACGTTGTTCTTCTCGTCGATGCTGAGGTGGATCGCCCCTTCGGCGTCGACGGTGACTCGGTTGTCGGGCTGCGGCAGGTCCTCGCCACAGAGCCAGAAGTCGACGGCGTGGTGTGCCAGGACCTCGAACGGGAGGTCCGGGGAGACGCGGCCGGCCCACCGCGGCGCTTGGGCGCGGATCTCCTCCTCGTCAGACTTGCCGAGCATCTGCATGCCACCGAGGGGGAACTCGAAGTCGTCGGCCCCCAGGTACCAGTCATTCATCGCGAGCGTCTTCTGGAAGCGTGTGGGGTTGGGCTCCTTGGAGACCGCCATCAGCGCGACGTTGTTGTGCCGCATGTAGTGCCGCCCGACCACTCCGGAACTGTTGGCCAGTCCGTTCGGGTGGCGGTCGCCGCGAGACCTCAGCAGCAACGCGGCCGAGTTCACTGCGCCGCAGGCAACCACGACGACGTCGCCGGTGAAGGTGGTCATCGACCCGTCCGCCAGGACCGTGAGAACACCGATGACGCTGCGTCCGGAGGGGTCGGTCTCCAAGCGCTGGACGTGGGCTCCGGTGACCAACGTGACGTTTTCTTGGGGACAGCACCGGATCTACGCAGATCACCTGCGCGTCCGACTTCGCGTTCACCAGGCACGGGAAGCCATCAACCCGGTCGCAGCGAATGCATGCGCTCGTCCGTGCTGCTCGACCGGGCTCGGCCTCCTGAAGGTTGACCCCAATGGGCAGGTGGAAGGGGTGCAGTCCGAGCTTCTCCAGGTCGTCGCTCAGCTGCTGGATACGTGGCTCGTGGGACACCGCGGGGTAGGCGTACTGCTTGCTGGCCGGTCCCTCGGTCGGGTCTTCTCCATGCCGGCCATGCACGAGATAGAGGTGCTCCGCCTCGGTGTAATAAGGCTCCAGGTCGTCGTACGAGATCGGCCAGGCCGGTGAGATCCCACCATGATGGCGGAGCTCGCCGAAGTCCTCCGGACGGAGCCGGAACAGTGCTGCGCCGTAGAACTTCGTGTTTCCGCCGACGTAGTAGTTGACCTCAGGCTGGAACTCGCGGCCGTGCCCGTCGTACCAGCGCTCTGACGCGAGGTACTTCGCCCGGACGAACACCGCTTCGGTCTGCCAGTTGTCGCGCTCTCGGGGCAGGAACGGGCCACGCTCGAGCCAGAGCACCTTCACGCCGTTCGTGGCGAGCCGGTGCCCGAGGGTCCCGCCGCCCGCTCCGGTCCCGATGATGACAACGTCGTAATGCTGGTCGTCCGCCATGCCGCACCCTCCCGGAGCTCGCCGTGCACCATTTGCTGCCGCGAGATATTCGAGGCTGTCCCGCCCGGACAAATGACGTCATCACCCGCAGAGGATGATGAGTCTTTCTCCAGCTGGTCGTTCACTAGGATCTCAAGAGTCTGCGCCAATTACCACGAGCAGACATTCCGAGCGACCTGTAGGTCCGTCACGCCAAGGGAGATCACGATGGCCATGACGATCGAGAGCCAGACCACGCCGGTCCGGGACCAGCCGGAGGGCACGGATCAGGGCGTCGCGGACATCTTCGTGATCTTCGGGATCACGGGAGATCTGGCCAAGGTGATGACGTTCCGATCCCTCTACCGGCTGGAGCGGCGTGGACTGCTGCAGTGCCCGATCGTCGGAGTTGCGGGCAACGACTGGACGTTGGACCAGCTGGTGGAGCGCGCCCGCGAGTCGATCGAGGGCACCGGTGAGTCGATCGAGCCTGCGGTCTTCGACCGCCTGACCGCGCGGCTGTCGTACGTGCAGGGCGACTTCGGCGACCCCACGACATACCGGAGGGTCGCCGACGCGACGAAGGGGGCCGAGGTTCCCGTCTTCTACCTGGAGATCCCGCCCTTCCTGTTCGGCACCGTCGTCAAGGGCCTGTCAGAGGCTGGTCTGACCAAGACGGGTCGGGTCGTGGTGGAGAAGCCGTTCGGACATGACCAAGCCTCCGCCCATGCACTGGCCGAGGAGCTGCACCAGTACGTGGACGAGTCGCAGCTGTACCGGATCGACCACTACCTGGGCAAGATGGGCCTGGAGGAGATCCTCTACCTGCGGTTTGCCAACGCGATGTTCGAGCCGGTCTGGAACCGCAACTACGTCGAATGCGTGCAGATCACCATGGCCGAGAGCTTCGGCGTCGAGGACAGGGGTCACTTCTACGACCCGGTCGGAGCACTACGCGACGTTGTAGTCAACCACCTCATGCAGGTCGTATCCGCGGCCGCGATGGAGCCGCCTTCCGGACGAGACACCCAGCTGGTCAAGGACAACCAGGTCGCGCTGTTCCGGGCGGTGAAAGAAGCCGACCCTGCCACGTACGTCAGGGGCCAGTACGAGGGTTACCTCGACATCGACGGCGTCGGGTCAGACTCGACGACCGAGACGTATTCCGCGCTGCGGCTCGACATCGACAACTGGCGCTGGTCGGGGGTGCCGTTCTTCATCCGGACCGGCAAGCGGCTCCAGGCGACCCAGACCGAGTTCCGGCTTGTCTTCAAGCAGCCGCCGAGGTTGGGCTTTGGCATGTGGGCGAATCGGCGACCGGAGCCTGGGCAGCTCGTCATCAAGCTCGATCCATCCACCGGGATCCGGCTCAAGGTCGAGGCCCGGCGTGCTGAGGCAACCACTCCGGAGTCCATCCACCTCGACATGGAGTTCGCGCAGGAGGGCGGTGAAGGGCCAACCCCGTACGAGGTGCTCCTGCATGCTGCAATGGTCGGTCAGAGCACCCGGTTCACCAGGCAGGACGGGGTCGAAGAGACGTGGCGAATCATGCAGCCACTGCTGAACTCGCCGTCGCCAGTACACCGTTACGACCCCGGGTCGTGGGGACCGGCGGCCGCGGATGAGCTGACGGCCCAGAGCGGCGGCTGGCACCAGCCCTGGCTCGAGTCATGAGAACCAAGTCGCCTCAGGACGGGAAAGGCCAGAGCGCCGCCGCTCCCTCTCCATTCCCACCCATTGCTGACTTTGCCTTTCTGTCGAACTGCCACACTGGTGCCCTGGTCGCACCGGATGGGTCGATCGACTGGCTGTGCGTGCCGCGCTTCGACGCGCCCAGCATCTTCGGCTCCCTGCTCGACCGTCAGGCCGGCTACTTCCGACTCGGGCCATTCGGGATCAACCACCCGACGGCGCGGGTCTACGAGCCGGGGACGAACGTCCTCTCGACGACGTGGAAGACCCCGGGCGGGTGGCTGCTGGTCCGCGACGCCTTGACCATGGGCCCACGCGAAGGCGAGGACCAGATCACCCCGCACACCCGCCCACCCGCGGACGACGACGCCAACCACCTGCTCGTCCGGACGGTTCGCTGCCTGGAGGGCACCGTAGAGATCGAGCTGATCTGCGAACCGGCGTTCGACTACGGCCAGTCGCCGGGCGAATGGACACTGGTCGACGGCGACCGGCATACCGCCGACGCCAGCGGAGCGGGTCAGACGATCAGGCTGCGCACCGATCTTGCCCTCGGCCTCGAGGGCAACCGCGCCCGCGCCCGGCACACCCTCACGGCCGGTGACGAGTGCTACTGCGCGCTGTCATGGGCCGAAGGGTTAGCCGCCCCGGCGAATGTAGCGGAGGCCAGCAGCGAGCTCGATGCCACCGCACGGTTCTGGCGCGACTGGCTGGGGCGGGCGCGAATGCCCGACCACCGCTTCCGTGACCCGATCCAGCGTTCGGCGCTGACCATCAAGGGACTGACCTACCTGCCAACCGGGGCCACCGTAGCCGCGCTCACAACCTCACTCCCAGAGACGCCCGGCGGTCAGCGCAACTGGGACTACCGCTACAGCTGGATGCGCGACACGACCTTCACGTTGCAGGCCCTTCACTTTCTTAACCTGGACTGGGAGGCCGACGAGTTCATACAGTTCGTCGCCGATCTCGAGCCGAACCAGGACGGCGCGCTGCAGATCATGTACGGGATCGACGGCCGGCGCGACCTGACCGAGTCCACCCGCGACGATCTATCAGGCTATGCGGGCGCGCGACCGGTAAGGATCGGGAACGGGGCGTTCGATCAACGCCAGAACGACGTGTTCGGCGCGGTGCTGGACTCGATCTTGCTGCACGTGCGACGCAGCGACCGGCTCCCACGGCGGCTCTGGCCAATCGTCCAGTCGCAAGCCCAGTGCGCAACAGCGGTCTGGCGCGAACCCGACCAGGGCATCTGGGAAGCTCGCGGCAAGCCCCAGCACTACGTGTCCTCCAAGCTGATGGGCTGGGTCGCCCTGGACCGCGCTTCAAAACTGGCCAACATCCGCGGGGACACCGACCTTGCAGCGACGTGGGGGGCCACCGCCGCCGAGATCAAGGACGACATCCTCACGCACGGCGTCGACCAGCGGGGGGTGCTACGTCAGCACTACGACACTGATGCGCTGGACGCCTCCACGCTGCTCGCGGCCATCTTCGGATTCCTGCCGCCTGACGACAAGCGGCTTCGCGGAAGCGTGCTCGCGATCGCCGACGAGCTGACCGAGAACGGCTTCGTGCTGCGATACCGCACCGACGAGACTGATGACGGCATGTCCGGCAAGGAAGGGACGTTCCTCATCTGCTCCTTCTGGCTGGTGTCCGCGCTGGCAATCATCGGAGAGGCGCAGCGTGCCCGGGACCTCATGGAGCGCTTGCTGCGGGTCGCCTCGCCGCTCGGGCTTTTCGCCGAGGAGTTCGACGTCGACACGGGTCGACATCTCGGCAACTTCCCGCAGGCGTTCTCCCACCTCGCGTTGATCGAGGCGGCGGGACGGATCATCCTGAACGAGCGCATAGCGGAGATCTCCTGACCGGCCGGTTGAAGGGATGTCTCAAGAGATATCCATGTGAAGGAGAGCCCAGGCACACAGGAGTTGTCATGACGCTCAACGAGAAAGCTCCGCTCGGCCATCCCTGCGCGCGGACTGGCTTGGCTAGATCTCACTCCACGCCCGCCTGGTGGCCGGATTCGGCGCTGTTGCGGATATACGGGCCAGAGGAGGTCGTTTGAGATGGGTTCACGGATCCTAGTTCTCGGTGGGGGGCTTGCTGGCGTGGCCTGTGCCCTCGAGCTGGCTGATGAGGGCGTCGAGGCGACGCTGGTGGATCGCAACGACTACCACCAGTTCCAGCCGTTGCTCTACCAGGTGGCCAGCTCCCAGCTGCCCGCTGAGGACATCGCCCGACCCCACCGGACCATCTTCAAGGAACATTCCTCGATCGACGTGGTAACCGCGCATGTCACGGATGTGGATCTGTCCGCACGCACGCTCACGCTCGCCGACGGCAGTATGTTGCAGGGCTCGCACCTGGTGATGGCGGCGGGTGCACAGCCGAACTTCTTCGGAATTCCCGGCGCCGCCGAGCACGCCTTTCCGCTGTACTCGGTGGCCGACGCGGAACGCCTACGACTGCATCTCCAAGAACTACTTCGTGCCGCGATAGACGATCCGGAGTCCCGCGAGCCCGGCTCCATCGACGTTGTCGTCGTGGGCGGCGGCCCAACCGGGGTTGAGACCACCGGGGCATTGGCCGAGCTCATGTTGGCGCTTCACGAGTCGGATCGGCTGGCCGAGCCGGGCCGGATAACCCTCGTCGACCGCGGCGACGCCTTGCTGGGGCAGTTCTCCGACAAGGCGCACCAGTACGCTCTCGAGAAGCTGACCGAAGTGGGCGCGGACGTTCGGCTCGGGACGGGGGTCGCCGCGGTCCACTCCGACCGCGTCGAGCTCACCGATGGCGGCGCCATCCCGGCGCGGACTGTGGTCTGGGGAGGAGGCGAGTCGGCGTCCGCGGTCGCCGAGAACGCCGGACCCTCCGCAGGGCGCGGGGGTCGCCTCGACGTCCGACCGGACCTCACCGTGCCCGGCTACCCCGGCACGTACGCAGTGGGAGACGTGGCGAACATTCCATCTGGTGACGACGGGCGCACACTTCCCCAGTTAGGTTCGGTGGCCCAACAGTCGGGAAGGTGGGCCGCACAGAACATCGTCCGAGAGCTGCGAGGAGGGCGCGCCCAACCCTTCGTCTACAAGGACAAGGGCATCATGGCGATGATCGGTCGCAACGCCGCCGTTGCCGAGGTGGGGAAGCATCGCCATCAAGTGGAGGGCCCGCTCGCCTTCGCCGCCTGGCTCGGCGTCCACGCCATGCTGCTCAGCGGTGTGCACAGCAAGGTCGACACGTTCCTCGCCTGGGGGTGGGACTACTTCGACCGCGACCACGCGGCCACAATCGAGGCAACCACAGCGACCCCGCAACGGCTTGCCTGGGCCGACCACGGCGCGGACGTGCCACACATCGTGGTCGACCGGCCCGAAGCCACGAGCAGTAGCGCTCCGCTGGCCTGACCTAACCCTGACCTAACCACGCTCCTCCCAAACCTGCCCTGCGCCCGAAGGGCGAAGGCCACGCGCGCTGCATCCGCGACCGACACAACGATGTGCCAAGGCGGGTCGGACTCGAAGGCGAGCTGAGCTCGGATGGATTCAGGACAGGCAGTAGTTGCGGTCAGCTGCCGTCGCGGCCCGGGGTCTCGGCGAGTGGGCTTGCTCCGGAGCGGCCGAGACGGACGGCGGTTGCGGGGAAGATCATGACGGAGAGCACACCCGCGCCGACGAGTGCGGCGGCGTTCTCGGGCAGCATCGTGCCCGACTCGAGTCCAATCTGGGCCAACGCGACCAGCAGCGGGAGAGTGGTCGCTGTCAGCAGCATCAACTGCACCCGCCCGCGCAGGGGCAGTTCGCGCCGATAGAACAGCAGTGCGGGGAGGCCACGGACGGCGAGGAACAGGACGAAGAAAACGACCAAGCGCGCCGGTGACTCGACGATCGACTTCAGATCGAGGCTCATGCCCGAGGTCACGAAGAAGATAGGGATGAAAAAGCCGTAGCCCACCGCATCGAGCTTCGTCTCCAACGACTGCACATCCCCCCGCGTCAAACGGCGCAGCACGACGCCGGCGAGGAAGGCCCCGAGCACCACGTCGAGCCCGAACTTCGCAGCGATCACCAGGAGAGCGAAGAGCAAGACCATGGTCCAGCGAAGGCGAATCTGTGACGTCCCTTGCTCACCCTCGGAGAGAATCGCCCGGATCTTCTCGTATCGGGTCAGACGCGAGATGAGGGTGAACAGCAGCGCGAACACCCCGATGACGACCAGAGAAAGTAACCCGAGGAACGCTCCCTGGGTGCTGAGGAAGACCGCGACGGCCACGATGGGCAGGAACTCCCCAACGGCTCCGGCAGCCATGATCAACGCACCAAATCGCCCCTCAAGCATCCGGTTGTCTCGGAGGATGGGCAGCAGGGTGCCTAGGGCGGTCGTGGTCAGGCCAATCGCGACCGGAACGAACGCATGGACGAGGCCGACCGCCGCCAAGGCACCGGTCACGGTGACCGCGACCACCACTGTCACCAGCCAGGAGAACACTGCGAGCCGTCCGGCCCGCTCACGAAACAACCCAAGCTCGAGCTCGTAACCCGCCAACAGGAACAGGAACCCGAGGCCCAGGTTGGATATCAGCTGGAGGCCCTCCGGCTCGGCCCACGCCAAGACCTCCGGCCCGACCAGAATCCCCCCGACGATGAGGATCACCACCTGAGGCACGCGCAGCCGGGCGAGGAGTCCCGCCACGATGGGGGTCAGCGCCGCGATCACGCTGACGATGGCGAGGTCGATCAGGCTCTGCTCAAGACTCACACGAAGACCACCTTCCTTGAACGACCCCATCAGATCGCGATGAGGCCAGCCGGACACCGAGCAGACCGGGATCTGTCCTCCTGGCGGCGACGTCGTCAGCCAAGTCCTCGTCGATCTGAACGGGGGGTGGCCATTGGATGCTCGGCCAGAATCGCGGCGCTGGCAAGAGGCCCGAGGAGCGCGATATGCCGGGCAATGTCCAGGCGCAGATCGACGGGGACCGACTGGCGCAAACTTTCGTATGCCGCAACGAGCCGTCGCGTGACCGCGGGCGACGACGCGCCATAGATGGCAATTTCGGTGAACGCCAGGTCGACCGTTTCGGCCCACGTGGGCTCCGGATGCATGAGCCGCACGACGCCGGCGGTGTCCACGAACAAACCCGTCGGCTGTGGGCGTCGGCCGATCCGAAGCAGCAGCTCCTCTAGCCGGTCGATGACGATAACGGCTGTGGTCGGCTGGTTGACCGCCGGTGACAGGGCCTGGCTGGCAACATCCACGAGTTGACGGATCCCGTACAGCGGATCCTGGTACATCGTGCGTGACCGGCCGAGGTGAACACAGCGGCGTATGGCGTCGTCGGGCGGGCCGTTCCCACCGTGGACCGCCACCACGGCAGCGCCAATCGGGAGATACTCTCCCACCCTCGGCAGGCACTGCAGCAGGCAGTCGTACCGCTGCCCTAGCTGGACCAACCGCCCACGGTCGACGCCAAGAATCACGCCAAAGTCGCCGCTCGTGTCGTCTTGCTTCCCTTTCAGCCGCACGACGCGTGGGTCCAGATCCACCCGCGGGGCCGCGACCGACAGATAACTCGCCGCCACTGGTCGGTCCGTACTCAACGCGCGGCGCGTCTCGTCAGCTACGGCAGTCACGACCCAGCTGACTTGTAGGAGACGCATGGTGGCCGCCACATAGACGACAAAGACGGCCAGACTAGCCAGCACAAACAGAACCCCGAGCGTGGCAGCGAAGCGGAGCACATCTGGGCTGGACGCCGCACCCTCCACGACAATGACGACGATCGCGTACCCGAACGTAGCGAGAAACAACCCAAAGGCAAGCCTCGTAACGCCCGACCGGACGAAAGTCCGGATCACTCGCGGCGAAAGTTGGGCGCTGGCCAACTGGAGGGCCACAAGTGTGATCGTAAAAACAACTCCGACGAAAGTAAGCATTGACGAGGCGACGACGGCCAGAAGCGTTTCAGCCGAGCTTGCCCTGACCGGTAGCCCCCCTCCGACGTTGGCAAGCGCGGGGATCGAATCCACCCTCGAAACTGCCAAGCCGGCGGCCACCCCTGCCACGAGCAGTACGGTTGGTACCACCCAGAACCGTTCGCGAACCCACTCCCTCGCCAGCACGACCCGGAATCCGTTCCTGGATTCCGGGTGCAGCGCCTTCGCCGATGCTGTGGGCACGACCGACCTACCTTGTTAATCAGAGTGTCAACGCTGTCACTACTCCGCCGACCGAGACATCACCCGCGTTGGGTGACCCCGACCCTGACCCGCTTCTCCGGCAACCTGACCCGCTGCGATGATCGTCTCGGAGGGCGTTTGTCAAGCCTGCTGCGAAGCCGCCGGAGTTCCGGCGCCAAGGATGCAGGCTTCCGGGCGACGCACCGTAACGCCGTCGTCGACACCAATACGGCGGCGATCCGGCCCTGGGAGTCGCTGGGGTCCCCAGACATCGACACCGTCCCCCAGGCGTTCGACTCGGCCACGTGGGTTGGTCGGGCTGCGTGTCATGCACCGCCCTGGTAGTCGCTCGCCATGCCGCGATGCGCACACCCCCGCCGTGCGTCCCCCGCCGCGGAAGCCCTACTGGCGAACCCGTCGATCTGAGTTGAGCGTCTGCACCTGCCGGCGGTCGGGCGGCGTGGACCCCACACAAACGTCCTCTTCTGCCGCCGTCGGGGCGGGGCGCTCGACCACCCCGCACGGTGTGCGTGTGCCGTGATCATGCGATGCCTGGCGGCGTCTGACGGCTGGCGCCAGCCCTCGCTCAACCCGTCTGATCGACGGTCATGCCGTGTCGGATGGCCGCCTGAAGGGCCTCGGCGTTGATGACCGAGAGGCGTTTGAATTTGATGCAATAGCCCGAGACGCTGGCCTTGCCGATCGAGGCGCCGTAGGTGCGCGCCAGGTAGGTCTTGTCGTCGAGGCCGAGCACATAGACCGAGATGCCCGTCGTGTTGGCGCTTAGGCCGATGCGATAGAACTCTCGCGAGGACCCATCTGCGTAGGTGATGGTGTAGACGCCGTAGCCGATGTTGGGGTTGGACACGACCTTGCCATTCTCGTTGGTGCCGTCGTTGAACCACAGGCGGCATTCGGGGAATTCCGCAAGCATGTGCGCGTGCAACTTCCGCAGGTCGGTCTGCTTGGGCTCGGGTTGGCTGGCGAGGTAAGCCTCGACTCCCTCAGAGATATCCATCTCGTGCCAGATGCTAGACCCTGAGACGTTGCGGAACTGGTTCCAGCCGGCTGAGATCGACGAGGGGCACCGGCTCGGACGACCACGGCTGAGGCGCAGTTCACACCGCAATCGGAGCGGGAGAACCGGGAGCGGCATGGAACGAGTGGGATCCTGCGGACGGGGACCCGTTCTTCACCACAGATCTCTCGCTTCCGACAACCGCTCATCAGCGTAAGGCCGCTACCGCACATGCCGCTGTCGGCACCGCCGGACCATGCCGCTGTCGGGCGGTACGCCCGACTATGCGCCACAAAGACTGCTCGCTCGTGACGGTGTCATGAAGGCATTGACACGCGTCAGCCTGTGCACGACCCGGTCATCCAACTGTCGGGATTCTTGCTGGCGATCGCGAAAGGTCAATCACGGTCGCGTTGATTTCGTCCTAACCCTCAGGCTCGCGCCCACACCGAGGCGCCTTGCCAGTCGATCGCGACGACAGTCTCGTCCCCGACGACCCACGCGTCATGGCCGGGCGGCAAGGATGAAACCTCGCCCGCCACGACCTCCAGCTCGGTCCCGTCCTCCATGGCGACATGAAGCCGCCCTGACAGCTGATACGACTGATGAGGCGCCATGCACCAGTCCGTGCCAGTCACCGGCTTAACGTCCTGCGACCAGCGCCATCCCGGCTGCAGAGTCAGCCGCCCCACCTGCGCGTCGCCGGCAAGATTGACGAGCTCCAGCCGCCAATTCCCGCCCTCACGGACTTCGTCGGGCGTGTCGAACGAAACCTGCTCTATGGGCTGCGTCATTGCTGCCCCCTTCCGGATCTGCTCGTCGTACCACCGCCCTCGGGCACCGGTCAAGATCCGCGAGAGAGGCGTTCGGTTGGACCGAGGCAACCGTCCGCTTGTGTCGCCGGCAGTGACCGATGGTCGCCAGCGGATGTCTTGGTCTCAACCCTCCGACGTCCGAGACGACGCTGCCGACCACGGTCCTGAACCGAATGAGGCAGACCAAGGGGCTGACGAGATGCCGGAGTCTCACCGGCGGTCAGGGTCTCTGCGAGCGCATCGAGAAGCTGATCGACGGCGTCCGCGGCTGCACCGAGCTCGTCGACGGCGTCCTCAAACAGGTCGCGATGAGTCCACCATTCAGCCACCCAGCAACGACTTGGCGCCGCCTTTCCCAGTGCCTAACGTCCGCATCTGCCGGGCTCGGGGCGGGCCGCTCGACCGTCAGCGTGAGTTGTTGTGCGTCAGGGGGATTGGTCGGTGCATCGTCGACGTCGGTTCCCGCATCGCGGCAATCGGGCTGGGCCCCGGAAGCGGGTGATCGGGTTATGTCTGAGACTGTCGCGAACGTCCTCCCTTGTCGCTTCGATGGCGTGTCGATGACTGGTTCGAGGGATCGAGCCGTGGGAGTGCGACGTGGCTACTGTGGAACGACATGGACATCAGTGATCACCGTGGACAATCACGGGGCCACCGCTTCAGCGTCACCGTCTCCGATGGAGGGCGAGGTCGGGTCTTCGTTCCGGTTCCCTTCGACGCAGACGCCGAATGGGGGCCCAAGACTCGGCATCCGGTCGGCGGCACCCTCAACGGCACCCGAGTTCGCGGGGTCGTCCAGCTACAGAATGGAGTTCAGGGTTTCCTCGTCGGCCTAGCATGGCTCCGCGGAAGCGATCTGGCTCCTGGCGACGAAGCTGAGGTGTACCTCGAACCTGAAGGACCACAGCGCCAGGACTTGGCCGACGACGTCGCCGCGGCGCTAGAGGCCAGCCCGCGCGCGGCGCAATTCTTCGACAGCCTTGCCCAGTTCTATCGCCGCGGCTACCTGCGGTGGATCGACGCAACGAAACGCAGCCCAGAGATGCGGCGAGACCGAATCGCCACGATGGTGGAGCTACTCGAGGCAGGCATCAAGGACTACCGCAACCAATAGGGCGCCGAAACCCGGGGTCACCACGTCCTCACACGCCGCGGACAGGGGGGGGTGGGTTGGGTCGTAAGGGGCGTGCTGCACCGGTTAGAGTTCGGCGCGCAGGATTGACGCCGCGCCGGCCATGGCCCGCATCTTTCCCTCCGCACTTGCACGAGGCAGGTACTTCATCCCGCAGTCGGTGGCGATGGTGATCCGGTCCGGTGATGTGTAGGCAAAGGCTCGGCGTACGCGTTCGGCGACCAGCTCGGCGGACTCGACCTCGTGGTCGGACAGGTCGATGACGCCCAGGATGATGTTCTTGTCGCTGAGGTCCGTCAGCACGCCTAGATCAAGACCCGACTGTGCGGTCTCGATCGAGATCTGGTCGGCCGAACAACCGGCCAGCTCAGGCAGGAATGAGTAACCCTCGGGCCGGTCGTGGATGATCGCGGCGTATCCGAAGCAGATGTGGACTGCGGTTGTGCCGGTGACGCCGTCGAGCGCGGCGTTGAGCGCAGCTAGGCCGTACTCGCGGGCCCCCTCCGGCCGTGCCTGCATGTACGGCTCATCGATTTGGACCAGATCAGCGCCGGCGGCATGCAGGTCCTTGATCTCGGCGTTGAGCGCAGCCGCGTACCCCATAGCCGCCGACGCCAGGTCGGGATAATGCTCGTTCTGCGCCTGCTGCGACATCGTGAACGGGCCAGGCACCGTCATCTTGACCATGTGGTCCGTGTGCGCCTTCAAGAACTCCAGGTCACGGACCGCGACCGGGTGTGGCCGCACGATCGGGCCGGTGATCCGCGGCACCGGGTTGGGATGCCCGCTGCGATCGAGCGCCGTCCCAGGATTGTCGACGTCGACACCCTCCAGCGCGGTGGCGAAGTGGTTGCTGTATGACTCACGTCGCATCTCACCGTCGGTGATGATGTCGAGCCCCGCCTCCTCTTGGGCGCGGATCGCCAGCAACGTGGCGTCATCATGCGCCTGCTCCAAGAACTCCGCCTCGACTCGCCACAACTCTCTCGCACGCACCCGAGGAGGGAAACGGCCAGCGAGCTTGGCCCGATCGATCAGCCAATCGGGCTGGGCGTAGCTACCCACCAACGAGGTCGGCAAGATCGGCACTGAGAACGATGACACCGTCACCTTCGTGACCTTAGAACTGTCGCCCCGCGTTGACGAGGCAACTCCGCCGCATCAGTGATGGAGGGACCGCGGGAGCGGGAGCCTTCAGCCGCCGTTCGAGATCTAGACCTAGGTCGCCCTCGCGTTCCGCACCCGAACTCTGACGCGACGTCATCGGAGTCGTCACGGCAAGGCGCCGCCCTGCTCCGGGTCCAACGTTCGGCGCCTCAGAAGCGGTCAACTGGAAACGGACACCCAGCCGCTTGTGTGGTCAGACTTGCGCACCGCATCGATCACTTCCTGGACCCGGGGTGACGATGACCACGGCGTCCAGCATTCCGCTCGCCAGCATCTCGGTGTAGTCAGTGAATACCACCGGATAGCCGTGACGTAAGGACACTTGCCTCCGCGTTTGCCCGATGGCGCGCGCAGAGCGCGGTGACCTCGGCGCGGGCATGGCTCTGGAGCCCGGCAAGGTGCACCGTCTCCGAAAACCAACCGACGCCCACCACTCCGACGCGAAGACGCTCAGCCACAGCATTTCCTCCGCTTCACCCCGAACCCGGCAGGAAAACCATGTCGCGGTCACCGTCGTCGCGGCAAGCCCCGTCCAATCAGACCAGGAGTATCACGTGCAAGCGGATCGGCATGCGCCAACACTCGCCCCGACGTGTCAGGTGCAGCAACTGTTGGATCTACGACCCTTCACCCGTTGGCGGCGTCGGGGCGTGCCTTAGCGGGGACCTTGATGCTGGGTTCTCGCAGGAGGCGGAACATGAGCCAGCTGAAGATCGGCATCAGCGTCAGGGGCGCTAGGGCGGCTTGAAGAGTGGTGGCGTCGGCGAGGACCCCCAAGATCGGGCTGGCGAGTCCCCCGATGCTGACGGTCAAGCCGAGGGTGATGCCACTGGCGGTGCCGACTCGGGACGGCAGGTAGTCCTGCGCGAGAGTGACCTGCAGCGAGAACGGGACATATAGGCCGGCGGAGGCCATCGCCACGAACAGGTAGATGGCCGGCCCTGGAGCCCAGACCACGCCGGCGATGGCGATCGCGGTGACCAGGTAGGACCACCGTGAGACCCGAACCCGGTCCCATCGGCTGGCGAGGGATCCACCCAGCACCGATCCGACGATGCCGCCGAGGTAGAGGATGAACAGGGCCGCCGTGCCGGCGGCCGGCCCCGCGCCCATGCGTTGTTGGGCGTACAGCGCAATAAAGGTGCTCAATCCGATGAAGGCGATGGACCGGAAAACCACCGCAACCGTCATCTTGATGAAGGAGCGAACGTCGTCCTCGCGCCTCGTCACTCCTTGTTGTGTGGCGTGATCCGGACGCGGTCCCAGTGCCCTGATGACGGGCACAGCGATGACCGCGCCGACAAGGGCCGGCACCAGCAGAACGGGGGTCCAG
>Ga0307288_10000082_pt1 | contig 34001 bp, 30 predicted proteins | sample ER_DNA_142_FD_194469 | JGI IMG/M metagenome (GOLD analysis project Ga0307288, IMG submission 194469) | Bulk soil microbial communities from the East River watershed near Crested Butte, Colorado, United States - ER_DNA_142 | ecosystem: Environmental > Terrestrial > Soil > Floodplain | place... | reverse complement strand
GGCTGGCGCCGGCACCGGCTCCTCAATCACCGACAACGAGTTCACAGCCGCCGGTGCGAAGATCGTCGCCAGCCGCGACGACGTCTGGCAGGACTCGGAGCTGATCTTGAAGGTCAAGGAGCCGATTGCGATCGAGTACGAGTGCATGCAGCCCGGCCAGGTGTTGTTTACCTATCTGCATCTCGCAGCCAGCCGGGAATGCACCCGGGCGTTATTGGACCGGAAGGTCACCGGTATCGCGTACGAGACGGTGCAGTTGCCCAATGGCACCCTCCCCCTGCTCGCCCCGATGAGCGAGGTGGCCGGCAGGTTGGCGCCGCAGGTCGGCGCCTACCATCTGATGCGGCAAGGCGGTGGCCGCGGCACCCTAATGGGTGGTGTCTCAGGCGTTTACGCCGCCAAGGTGGTAGTCATCGGCGCTGGCGTTTCGGGCATGAACGCGGCGGCGATCTCGCTCGGCATGCAGGCCGAGGTGCTGCTGCTAGACCGCAACATCGACAAGCTTCGCGAGGCGGACCGGATCTACCAAGGTCACCTGCAGACCGTGGCATCCAATGCGTACGAGATCGAGCGCGCAGTTCTCGACGCGGATTTGGTGATTGGCGCGGTGCTGGTCCCGGGCGCAAAGGCGCCGACCTTGATCAGCAATGAATTGGTCTCCCGGATGAGGCCCGGCAGTGTGCTGGTCGACATCGCCATCGACCAAGGCGGCTGTTTCGAGGACAGCCGGCCCACCACGCACGCGGAACCGACCTTTCGAGTGCACAACTCGGTGTTTTACTGCGTGGCTAATATGCCGGGCGCGGTGCCGAACACGTCGACGTACGCACTGACCAATGTCACCCTGCCGTACGCATCGAGCCTGGCCAATCGCGGCTGGCGAGAGGCGCTCAAAGCCGATCCTGCACTAGCGCTGGGATTGAACACCCACGATGGCATGATCACCAACACTCCAGTCGCCCAAGCGCATGGGCTCGAGCATCGGGAGCTGGCCGACGTCCTCGGTTGATGCCTTCCAGCTGCTGGGGCTCATCCAGACCTATCTCGACCACTTGACCGTCGAGCGTGGCATGTCCCGCCATACTGTCGCTGCCTACCGTCGTGACCTGCACCGCTACGCCGACTATCTGGCCGAGCTCGGTATCAGCGATCCGTCTCAGGTGAGCAGCGCCATGATCGGCAATTACGCAGCTCGATTGCGGGAGGGCATAGCGGCACCCGATGGCGACGGCTGGATTGAGGCACCGCTGGCAAATGCGAGTGTCGCGCGCGCTGTAATAGCGGTCCGCAGCCTGCACCGCTTCGCTGCTGCCGAAGGGCTGACTGCTGAGGATCCTGCACGGAGCGTCCGGCCGCCGAAGCCCCCGAGGCGGCTGCCGAAGGCCTTGAGCTTAGAGCAGGTCCAGGCCATGCTCGCGGTTCCAGCCACCGACACCGAAGTAGGCCTGCGTGATGCGGCGCTACTGGAGTTGCTGTATGGCACGGGCATCAGGATCTCCGAGGCCGTGACCCTCGACGTAGATGAGGTGGATCGGCTGGCCCGGACGCCGGCTGACGAGCCGGCGCCGGGACTGCGGGTCCTCGGCAAAGGCGACAAGGAACGCATAGTGCCGGTGGGCTCGTACGCTCGCAAGGCGCTGGACGCCTATCTCGTACGCGGACGGCCGATGCTCGTCGCGGCGGGCCAGGGAACTCCGGCGTTGTTCGTCAATACCAGGGGCGACCGGCTCTCGAGGCAGAGCGCCTGGGCAGTCCTGCGGTCGGTTGCTGAAAAAGCCGGCATTACGGCCGAGGTTTCGCCACACACTCTGCGGCACTCTTACGCAACACATCTGCTGGACGGTGGCGCGGATATTCGCGTGGTACAGGAGCTGCTAGGTCATGCCTCCGTTACGACCACCCAGATCTATACGCTCGTAACTATCGAGCATTTACGGGAAGTCTTCCTCACTTCCCATCCTCGTGCGTATTAGTGTCGTGTCGACAAAGCTGCTTGCTGCTCGGTGGCATTAAGCTCGGCGGGACGCAACCCACGTGGTCTCGAGCCGTCTGGCATTGAGGAGGCAGGAGTGGAGCAACTCCACGGGGGCGGCGATGCTTCCCCCGTTGTCCCTGCGCAAAATGGCCCTGTTCAAAACGGCCCTGCTCTAAATGGCCCTGCTCTAAATGGCACAGGATCGTCGCGCAGCGTCGTTGCTGACCTCACAGACCAGCACTACCTCGACGCCACTGACGTGGACTCGCTTTATCGCGACGAGCAGCAATCCAAGATCGATGAGAGCTTCGTCGTACCCGCTCCACCCGATGGCATAGCGCAACCGGTTGAACGAGAACCGATCATCGGCCCGACCGGTCGACCGTGGCCGGATCTACCCGAACCGCCACCGCTGACCGAACACGGACCTGCCCTGATCATTGCCATGTGCAACCAGAAGGGCGGCGTCGGCAAGACCACTACGACCATCAACCTTGGCGCAGCGCTCGCCGAGCTCGGCCGGCACGTGCTGCTCGTCGATTTCGACCCCCAGGGTTCGCTCTCAGTCGGGCTCGGCGTCAATCCACACACCCTGCCCGCGAGCATCTACAACCTCCTCATGGGTCAGGACATGTCCATCGATGAGGTGATCGGCCAGACCAATGTCCCCGGACTGCACATCTTGCCCAGCAATATCGATCTATCGGCGGCCGAGATTCAGCTCGTGTCTGAGGTGGCGCGAGAGCAGACGCTGCTGCGGCTGCTCGAGGCGGTGCGGAGCCGCTACGATGTGATCTTGATCGACTGCGCCCCTTCGCTGGGCCTGCTGACGATCAACGCATTGACTGCTGCCGACCGGGTGCTCATGCCGCTGGAGTGCGAGTTCTTCGCACTACGTGGAATAGCGTTGCTGACCGACACCATTGCCAAAGTGCAGGATCGGCTGAACCAACGGCTAGAAATCTTGGGGATCTTGGGAACCATGTATGACCCGCGCACCCTGCACAGTCGTGAGGTGCTCGAAAGAGTCGTTCAGGCGTTTGGTGATCAGGTCTTCCACACCGTCATCCGCCGCACCGTGAAGTTCCCTGAGACGACAGTGGCGGGAGAGCCGATCACCACGTACGCCCCAACATCAAGCGGAGCTGAGGCGCACCGCACCCTGGCTCGCGAGGTGCTCGCCCGATGCCGGGTGGCATGAGCGCAGGCTTAGCCGCAGCGGAGCAGATCGCCCGACGCGGCTCTGGCCGAGTGCGCCATGAGGAAAAGATCACGGTCTACGTCAGTGCTGAGGAACTACTCGCGCTGGAACAGGCCCGGCTGACGCTGCGCGCTCGACACGGTATGGCGGTCGATCGAGGTCGGATCGTACGCGAGGCGATAGCTGCGGTGCTTGCTGATCTTGAGGCGAACGCCGATGACTCGGAGCTGGTCCGCAGGCTGTCGGCGTCGTGACTCTGACCGTGTCGCGGGGAGCGGAGCAGAACACAGAGTTCCCCGACCATGGCCGCATGCCGGGCTCAGCAGATCGGTCAAGGGGTGGCGGTTTTCGGGTCCATCTAGAGAACTTCGATGGGCCGTTTGACCTGCTGCTCCAGCTGATCTCCCGGCACAAGCTGGACATCACCGAGGTCTCATTGTCGCAAGTCACGGACGAATTCATTGCCCACATCAAGGCGGCCGGCACTGCCTGGGATCTGGATCAAACGAGCCAGTTCGTGGTGGTTGCTGCGACGCTCTTGGACCTCAAGGCTGCCCGACTCATTCCGTCCGGAGAGGTAGAGGATCCGGAGGATCTAGCCTTATTGGAGGCGCGGGATCTGCTCTTCGCGCGGCTCCTGCAGTATCGCGCGTTCCAGCGTGTGGCCAAGTATTTCGCCGCAACTCTCGAGGCGGAGGGGCGCCGATTTCCTCGCGAAGTCGGGATAGAGCCGCGCTTCGCCCGGCTGCTACCCGAGGTAACCATCTCGATCGGCCCGGCCCGTTTGGCGGCCCTGGCGGCAAAGGCCCTGGCACCAAAGCAGGCGAGCGTGTTGTCGCTGGCCCATATGCATGCACCCGCCGTAAGCGTTCGTGAGCAGGCAGGGGTGATCGTGGACCGGCTACGACACCAGCGCGCTATGACATTTCGAGCACTGAGCAGCGACTCGCCCACCATGCTGACCACCGTGGCGCGGTTTCTTGCGCTGCTGGAGCTGTTCCGTGACGGCGCTGTGGCGTTCGAGCAGTTGACACCGCTGGGTGAGCTCACTGTCCGGTGGACTGGCGGTGATGAGGGAGACTGGCTGATCTCAGACGAATTCGACGAAACCACAAAGACACGCGAGATGGATGAATGAGCGAGCCAAACCCCGAATTGTCAGAATCCAGTGCGGCCCTAGGTCAACTGGAGTCTGACAAGTCAGCAAGTGTTGCGGGTGCGCTGGAAGCGCTGTTATTGCTCGCTGCCGAGCCGGTGACCGAGTTCGAGCTGGCACAGGCCGTCGAGGTGCCCGAAGCGGTCGTTGCCGAGGCCCTCGCGGAGCTGGTCGCCTTCTATGACGAGACCGGTCGCGGTTTCGAGCTCCGACAGGTCGGCGGCGGCTGGCGGTACTACACCCGTGACGACTACGCAGACCTGATTACCCGCTACGTGCTGGAGGGCCAAACCTCAAAGCTGTCCCAGGCTGCCTTGGAAACGCTTGCCGTTGTCGCCTATACCCAACCAATCTCGCGAGCCCGCGTATCGGCCGTCCGAGGCGTCAATGTCGACGGCGTGATGAGAACGCTGCTTTCCCGCGGCCTCATCGAGGAGGTTGGCCATGATCAGGAGTCCGGCGCTGTGCTCTTCGCCACGACGAGCTACTTTCTGGAGCGCATGGGTTTGAAGACTCTCGACGAGTTGCCTCCGCTGGCTCCCCAGCTGCCCGAAGTTGATGAGCTGGAGGCAGAGCTGGGTCAGCTGGCAAATGCGGCGGCAAGCTCAGCGCATCTCGATTCGGACCCTGTCGAGGCAGCGCCAGATCCTGCCCAAGAGCTGCCTCAGTGAGCGAGGCGGCAGATGGTGTACGCCTCCAGAAGGTGCTTGCCCAAGCCGGCATAGGCTCTCGCCGGGCGTGTGAAGCCTTGATCGGCGAGGGCCGTGTGGAAGTGAACTCCGAGGTCGTCACCGAGCAGGGCCGCAGGGTCGATCCCGAACGTGACGTGATTCGAGTCGATGGCGCGCGTATCCCACCGCCGCGCCGACATCTCTATCTGGTCCTCAATAAGCCTCGTGGGGTCGTCGTCACCATGGATGATCCGGAAGGTCGCCGTACCGTTGCCGATGTGCTCGCCGAGGGAGCCAGCCGGTCACTCAAGAAAGAGCGGCTTTTCCACGTCGGGCGCCTGGACACCGACAGTGAAGGTCTGTTGATCTTGACCAACGACGGAGACTTTGCCCACAAGCTTGCCCACCCCTCGTACCAGGTGCCGAAGACCTACATTGTCGAAGTAACTGGGGTGGTAAGCCCGCAGACATTGAGACGGCTACGTCGTGGCATCACGCTGGAAGATGGACCTGTTCGACCTACCTCGGTCAAGATCATCTCCAGCGCTGGAGAGAAGTCGCTTCTCAAGATCACCTTGCAGGAGGGTCGTAATCGCATCGTGCGCCGTACGATGGAAGCAGTCGGCCATCCGGTCCGCCGGTTGTCGCGGATCGGGATCGGACCGGTTCGGCTCGGGAACCTCCAGACCGGGGAGCACCGGGAATTGACCGCCGAAGAGCTCGGCGGGTTGCTGGACCTAACCGATGGCTGAGTCGGCGGGGAGACTGACCAGGTGTGTAGAGGAGGGCAGTGGACCGCAGAATCTTCGGACTTGAGACGGAGTATGGCGTCGCGTGCACCTCTGGCGGCACGCGACGGCTCACTCCGGACGAAGTCGCGCGCTATCTCTTCCGGCGGGTCGTGACCTGGGGGCGGAGCAGCAATGTCTTTCTCCGCAACGGATCTCGCATCTACCTCGATGTGGGCTCCCATCCTGAGTACGCGACCGCCGAATGCGACGATCTCGTCCAGCTCATCAACCACGACCGTGCCGGGGAGCGGATACTGGAGGACCTCATCGTCGACGCCGAACATCGGCTGGCGAGTGAGGGCATCACCGGCGACATCTATCTTTTCAAGAACAACACCGACAGCCACGGCAACTCCTATGGCTGCCACGAAAACTACCTGATCTCCCGTATCGGGGATTTTTCAAAGATCACTGACGTCCTGGTGCCATTCCTGGTCTCACGGCAACTGATCTGTGGTGCGGGCAAGGTGCTGCACACTGCTCGGGGCGCCGAATACAGCGTCAGCCAGCGGGCCGAGCACATCTGGGAGAGCGTCTCCTCGGCCACCACCCGGAGCCGGCCGATCATCAACACCCGTGACGAGCCGCACGCCGACCCAGAGCGTTACCGCCGGCTGCACGTCATCGTCGGCGACTCCAACATGAGCGAGACAACCACGTTGCTCAAGGTGGGCAGCGCCGAGCTGGTGCTGCGGCTGATTGAGGCCGGTGTCCCGATGCGGGACTTCACCTTGGAGAACCCGATCCGGGCGATTCGTGACATGAGTCGCGACCGGACTGGCCACGTCAGAGTTGCATTGTCCAACGGCAGGCGCGTTTCGGCGCTTGAGCTGCAGACCGAGTACTACGAGAAGGTCTCGGAGTTCGTCCGGCGCGAAAGCCTGGGCACCCGGATCGTCGACCGGGTGCTCGACCTGTGGGAGCGGACACTGCGGGCGGTCGCGGAGGACAAGCTCGAGCTCATCGACACCGAAATCGACTGGGCCATCAAGCTCAAGCTGCTCGACCGCTATTCGACCAAACACAAGCTCGGCTTCGCGGATCCCCGGATCGCCCAGCTCGACCTTGCCTACCACGACATCCGGCGCTCTCGGGGTGTGTTCTCGCTGCTGGAGCAGCGGGGCTTGGCCGCTCGCGTCACCACCGACCCCGCCATCTTCCGGGCGAAGGCCGTGCCGCCGCAGACCACGAGGGCCAAGCTCCGGGGCGACTTTATCCGTGCCGCACAGGAGGGCCGTCACGACTACACCGTCGACTGGGTGCACCTCAAGCTGAACGATCAGGCGCAGCGTACGGTGCTCTGCAAGGACCCCTTCGTCGCAACAGACGATCGGGTCGAGCGCTTGATCGCCTCTATGCGCGGCTGAGGGGCGGCTTCACAGATCCGAGCCTGTAGCCTTCTCCGGTGCCTTCTTCTCCTGTCAGAGTCGCAGTCGTTCTTGGGCTCGCCTCGTCGCTGCTCTTTCTCTTTGGGTGCAGCAAGGACAAGCCGGCCGCTGACGCAGCTTCTCCATCCCCAGCCGCAGCACCAACCTCGGCAAGTCCGTCGCCCTCGTCGACGCCGACTCCCACACCGACACCGAAGCCCAAGCCGATCAAGGCATCGGACAACTTCGACAAGGTGACCGTCTCTGGCGCCTACGGAGAAGCACCGAAGGTCAAGGTCGACTCGCCCTGGGCAATCGACAAGACGCGGACCAAGGTGCTGCATGACGGCAATGGACCCGCGGTATCTGCAGGCCAGGGCGTTGAGGTCAACTACTACGGAGTGAACGGGCGGACTGGCAAGAAATTCGACGAGTCATTCAGCACCGGGCAGCCGATTGCCTTCAACCTGGCGCAAGTCGTTCCCGGCTTCAGCAAGGGGCTAGTGGGACAACACCAGGGCAGCCGAGTGCTGATTGCCATGCCCGGCAAGGACGGCTACGACCAGATGGGTGGCAATCCGCAAGCTGGAATCGAGGTCGGCGATACCTTGATCTTTGTTGTCGATCTTGTCGGCGTACAGCTCCCCGGACCTGAGGGCACTGCGGTGCGGCCCAAGGCGGGGCTCCCGACCGTAACGGAGAAGGCTGGCAAGCCGGAGATCACCATTCCGGAATCTGCTCCGCCCAACACCCTGCAGGTGCAACCGCTGATTAAAGGCAAGGGCAAGAAGGTCGGAGCGAACGACACCATCACCTTCAACTATGCGTGGGTGCGGTGGAGCGACGGCAAGGTGATGGAGGAGACGTACGGCGGCAAACCGGCCAGTACCCAGCTCTCCGGCTTACTTCCTGGATTGGCCAAGGGCCTGGAGGGCCAGACCGTAGGCAGCCGGGTCCTCCTTGTCATTCCCCCGGCCGATGGCTATCCCGAGGGTAATGCGACGCCGTCGATCAAGCCCGGAGAGACTCTGGTCATCTTGGTTGATCTGCTCTTTACACAGAGCCAGTAGCACTCAGCTGTTGGGCTCTACTTCAGAATCGAGCAGCGTGGCAGCGTGGCGGCCTGCAGCGGCCGCAGCAAGAAAATAGGCAGGATCGTCATCTAGGCCACGGCCCATGCTGGACAGCTGGATCGGCGACGCCGCCAGAACCGTCCTGAGGCCGGAAAGGTTCACCGTAACCAGCCGGTGTCGGGAAGCTAGCTTTTGCAGACTAGCTGCCACGGCCTCGGCCAGCTCATCCATTGCGGGTGAGCCGTCATCGGACAGATCGGGAACGGCGATATCAGCTGGGCAGAGCGCAACCCGGCCATACGCGGTGAGGCTGTGATGAGACACGCCGCGATGCCGCTCGCGGGAATCGGCGCCGGAGATCCGCAAGGTTCCAACCGGCCGGCCGCCGAGAATGGCTGCAGCGTTAATCGCCTCGCCGGCACTCACGCCGGAGAATCCCCAGCGCGTACCTGTGCCGAGATTGCCAGGGCCCTGCGTCACGACGACTAGCTCGGCGTCGAGGGCGAGGCGGGCGGCAAGCAGGCCCGAATGCAATGTCACAGCCTCCAGGTCGCCTCCGAACGCTTGACCAACGGTCACCGTTGCGGCGAGCAACCCACTAGCCCGGAGTTCCGCCACTGAACGTGAGAAGGCGAGCGGCAACGCGCCCTGATCGCTCATCACATAGACGACCCGGGTGCCGGGGCGATCGTCCGCAATTGCCAACAGGATCGGCGCCAGCGCGGAGTGCAGGTCGGCGACGATCACCGGCATCCCGTCAATCGAGTCAGCCTCCGCCAGCAGCTGATGATGCGCCGATCCCTGTTCGTCGGCTCCCGCGACCATGGCTTGCAGCGGCAGGTAGCGCGCCTTGATGAGATGCCCGGCAGGCTGCGGTGGCTGAGTCACTCGGCCGTCGGCGTCCAGTACGGCGATCACCAGGGCATATCCACCAGTACCCAGACCGCGTTCCAAAGCCGCGACATTCAACAGCACCCGATCACCGACGGTCGGGATGGCCATGAGGTCGGTGTAGACGAGTGCGGGTATTTCAGTCGTCTCGCTGGCATCGCGTCGCACGACAGTGAGCTCCACGGCACCCTTCCACTGACCTCGCAGCCCCGTGACCGTGCCATCAGCCCAAATGATCACGTGCCCGACCTTAAACCCCGGACCGGTATCACAAACCACGGCGTACGCGGCAGTCGATCAGGATCGAAGCGCTCAAGCATGGCATCGAGCGTTATCCGCTCATCCTGCGCGTCCAGGTGCAGCGATTCCGCGATCAATCCCAGCACTGCGTCTGGTCCCATACCTTCAGCGGCTAGCTCGGCGAGGGTTACCGCCCCGTCTCGCTTGGCAAGTCGTTGACCCTGCGCGTTCACCGCCAAAGGCACATGCGCATAAATCGGTGGCTGCTGGCCGAGCAACCTCGCGAGATAGGCCTGAGTTGCCGCCACGGGCAGCAGATCGACGCCACGCACAATCTGGTCGATGCCGGAGCACCCATCGTCAATGACGACCGCGAGGTTGTAGGCCGGGACGCCGTCGTTGCGCAGCAGCACGACATCGTCAACCTCGGCCGTGATCTCCCCATGCAACACGTCGCGTATGGTCTGTCGGGCACCATCGGCCCGCAGCCGAAGCGCGGGTGGCCGAGTCTGTCTGCGACGCTCCCGCTCAGCCTCGGTGAGATTCCGGCAGGTGCCCGGATATCGGGAAGGCCTGCCGTGCGGTGCCGAGGCCGCCTCGGCAATCTCACGTCGGCTGCAGAAGCATTCGTACGTCCTGTCAGCCAGGCCGATCAATGCTTCCCGATAGGCGGGCAGTCGCTGTGACTGTACGACTGGCTCGCCATCGAAGGTGACACCCAAGGCCGCGAGATCGGCCAGCTGTTGCTCGGCAACTCCAGGCTGAACCCGTGTTGCGTCGAGATCTTCGACCCTGAGCAGAAAACGACGCCCTGTGGATCGCGCAAAGAGCCACGCAAGCAGCGCCGTACGGAGATTTCCGATGTGCAGATCACCTGTTGGACTGGGCGCATAGCGGCCGGCGCCGATCCCTTCACGATGCTCGGCGCGGGATGCCGCCGAGCTACCCGGGATGTCAATCATCTGCTGGTAGCGTGCTCATCGACGCTCCGGTAGAAAGTGATTTGCACGTAATGCCGCCCCGCAAGACCGAGAGAATTCTCAACCTCACCATCTGCCTGCTGGTGTCAGGCCGCTATCTTCCCAAGAGCCGCATTCGGGAGGCGGTCGAGGGCTACCACAACCTCAGCGATGCCGCATTCGAGCGCACCTTTGAGCGTGACAAAGATGAACTGCGCTCGCTCGGGGTGCCGATCGAGGTCGGCAGCTTCGATCCGCTGTTCGATGATGAGCCGGGCTACCGGATCCGTCCTTCAGAATTTTCATTGCCGCCGATCGATCTGGACGCCGAGGAAGCCGCCGTAGTCGGAGTAGCGGCGCGCGTCTGGAAGCACGCCAGCATGGCAGAGGCGACCAGAAGCGCTATCAGCAAATTGCGTGCGGCCGGCGTAGAGCCGGATGCGTCGCAGCTTGCATCGTTGGAGCCGTCAGTGCAGGCATCCGAACCTGGATTCGACGTGCTGTGGAATGCGGTGCTTGATCGAGCACGTGTCAGCTTCACGTATCGCGACGGCACGCCGCGCACCCTTGAGCCGTGGGGCCTCACCTCGTACAAAGGGCGGTGGTATGTGATCGGTCGCGACGTCGACCGCCAAGCGTCCCGAATGTTCAAGCTCTCCCGGATGGCCGATCTGCCGAGGAGGGTCTCCCGAGCTGGATCGTACGAGGTGCCGGATGATCTTGACTTGCGCAGCCTGGCTCGTGCGCTTGCGCCGCGGGAGCGAACCGAAACCGCGCTGCTCGCCATCCGGACCGGCAAGGCACCGGCGCTGGCGCGTCGCGGTGAGCCGGCGGTTTCTGGTGTCAAGCTTCCGGCGGGCTTTGGGATATATGCGGTCGGCTTCACCGATTTCCGCTCAGCGGCAGAGGAGATCACCCAGCACGCCGCCGATGTCGTCGTCCTAGAGCCAGCCGAACTCCGCGAGCTCGTCGTGCGGGGTCTGACCGCCGTCGTTGAATCGGTGAATGCCGCATGACGTCCCGAGCTCAAGTGCGACGGTTGCTCAGCCTGGTGCCCTATCTACGCGAACACGACGGCGTCGCGATGGCCGATGTCGCCGCGGCCTTTGGGATCAACGTCAAGACGCTACGCGAGGATCTCAGCGTGCTCTGGATGTGCGGCATGCCCGGACTTGCCCCTGGGGACTTGATCGACATCGACATGGACGCGGTGGACGGCGAGGGCGTCATTCACCTCAGCAATGCCGACTATCTCACTCGGCCGTTGCGGCTCTCCGCCGATGAGGCGCTGGCACTAGTGCTGGCACTGCGTACGCTGCGCGGGATCGCAGGTCCCGGCAAGCGCGACGCGGTCGACCGAGCTTTGAAGAAGCTAGAGGCAGCCGCCGGGAACCTACCGGCGACCGACCAGGCAACCGTGGCGGTCACCGCCGCTCGGGATGACATCCAAGCGCGTGTGAACGACGGGTTGCAGCGCGGCAAGCGGCTGGATCTCACCTACGACGTCGCCTCGCGTGCGGAGACGACGCGGCGGATGGTCGACCCCTTGCGGGTTTTCGTACTGGAGGGCTATGGCTACCTGGAGGCTTGGTGTTACTCCGCCAACGCGTTGCGAACCTTCCGACTTGATCGAATCGCCGCTGTCGAGGTCACCTCGATCGATGTGGCGCCGCATGATGTCCAGCTCAAAGACCTCTCGACCGGATGGTGGGAGGCATTGAAGGACGCCCCGCTGGTCACCCTCGAGCTGGAGCCATGGGCCGTTTGGGTTGCGGAGTACTACCCGACCGAGGCGGCCTCCGCCCGTCCGGGGGGCGGTCTCATCGTTACGCTGCACGTCACCGATCCGGCATGGTTGCGGAGCTTGCTGCTGCGGCTCCAGGGCGGCGCTCGGGTGCTGTCCCCCGAGGGAGCGGGGAACTCGGCCGCCGAGGCGGCACAAGAGGCGCTCGAGCAGTACGCCGTACTACTGGGCGCAGCAGCCAGGACATAGCTGAGATCGGCTAGGGTGCAGGGATGATCTGGGTGATCGTCTTCGTCGGCATCGGTCTGGCGGGGCTCATCATGCTGATCAGCTATGCCGTGTGGCTTGCGCATAAGGCGAGCGATCTCTTCAGCGAGCTGGACATGCTGGCTGTCAGGGCTGGCGAACTTAGCGATCTGCTGGCGCAGATCACGGTTCCCGAATCCGCCCTGCTGCCCGACCCGCGCAACGATCGCACCATCTCTGCACAGATCGACCAGGTATCCGCGACGTAGGATGACTCCGACTACTGCTGCAGGAAAAGAGGAATCATGATTCCGCTCGTACTCGGACTTGGTGTCCCCGAGCTGTTGATCATCTTGGCCGTCGTGCTGCTGTTGTTCGGTGGCGCTCGGCTGGCCGGCTTGGGCAAGAGCACCGGGCGTGCGCTCAGGGAGTTCAAAGAGGAGACCAAGGGCCTCAAGTCTGACGAAAGCCAGCTACAGCCACCCAATCCGGCTCCTGGTCCGAGTACGCCAGCAGTGACCGAATACCAGCAGCCACCGCAGGCTCAGGCATCACAGCCTCCGAGCGGCGCCAGCTATCAACAGCCGCCGCGGGCCAACCAGGATCCCGCCGCCACCGAAAACCGCAACGACGCCTGAACGTCGCTCTAAGCCGCCGTGTCTTTGACGATCAAGGGCCGGCCTATCCACTTCAGCTTGAAGTGGCTCAAGCCGCCAGCGCTGCCACCCGACGGCACGATGACGCTCTTCGAGCATCTTCGTGAACTGCGGTATCGGCTGATCGTCTCGATACTCGCGATCATCGTGGGCATGGTGGTCGCCTGGTTCTTCCGATACGACCTGTTGGACATTTTGCAGCGGCCCTACTTTCAGGCAATCGCGGCGCTGAAGGCCAAGCATCCGGATGCGAATACATCCTTGGTCAACATCAATCTGACCTCCCCACTAACACTTTCGTTGAAGGTCTCGGCACTCGCGGGGGCAATTGCCACGGCACCCTTCTGGCTTTACCAGCTGTGGGCATTTGTAGTCCCTGGGCTGCTGGCGAAGGAGAAGAAGTGGGCGTTGATCTTTATTGCAGCCGCGACGCCGATGTTCGTGGGCGGTGTTGTTGTCGCCTACGTCGTCTTGCCTAAGGCGATTGCGGTGCTGCTGAGCTTCACCCAGTCCGGAGTGACCAACCTGCAGGACATCAACGCTTACCTGGCCTTCCTCCTGCGTCTCATGTTGGTCTTCGGCATTGGGTTCCTGATTCCATTGATCGTCTTGATGTTGAACATCGTCGGGGTGATCAAGGCCAAGCAGATGGCGAAGTACCGGAGTCTGGTGATCTTCGCAACTTTCGTATTCGGCGCCGTGGCCACGCCGTCCACTGATCCGTTTTCGATGCTTGCCGTTGCCGCACCGATGGCGCTGCTGTTCCTCGCCGCCGAGGTCATCGCACACATCCTGGACCGTCGCAAAGAGCGTCAGGCGGCGCTCGCCGGTGACGATCTGATCGTTCGACATACCGTGACTGACGACAAGGCGCTGCACGAGCTAACCGAAGGTCCTGGCGATGAGCCCGAGCCCCTGAGGTGACCCGCCAGATCCGGCTGGTTGTCAATCCCTCTGCTGGCAAGGGCCGCGCGCTGGAGGTGCTGCCACAGGTAGCCGGCACACTCCGTGACGGGGGTGCGGACCTACGGATCCTGCTGAGTCGTGACTTCGCCGAGGCTCGATCCATGACCCGTCAGGCGGTTGCAGACGGCGTCGATGTGCTGGCCGTCATGGGAGGCGATGGGATGATGCATCTTGGCGTCAATACCGCCGCGGCGGCCCATCTCTCCGGCGACGGCCGTACCGCGCTCGGTCTGATTCCGGCTGGGACCGGCAACGACCTGTGCCGCGGCATCGGATTGGATCCCCAGAACGCTGTAGCCGCGGCGGCCGTGATTGCCGCCGGGCGTATCGGTGACATTGATCTTGCCCGGGTGGGCGACACCTATGTGGGTGCGGTGCTCGCAACCGGCTTCGATGCCCTGGTGAACCGCCGCGCTAACGAGATGGTCTGGCCGCGGGGGTCGACGCGATATGCGGTCGCGGTGATGGCGGAGCTGCGGGTTTTCACCCCGCTGCGCTACCGCCTGACCCTCGACGGACAGATCCGCGAACAGGAGGCGATGCTGGTCGCCGTTGGCAACACCTGCTCCTACGGCGGCGGAATGCTGATCTGCCCTAAGGCCGACCCGTACGACGGCCTACTCGACGTCACGATCATCCATCCGGTGGGTCGCCTGAAACTGCTGAGATTGTTTCCCGAGATGTACTCGGGCAAGTTCGTCCGCGACCCCTGCGTCGAGCAATTGCGGGTCCGCGAGGTGAGAATCGAGGGACCCGGCCTGGTCGGTTTCGGCGATGGCGAAATGATCGCCGCGGCGCCATTACGTGTTTGCTCAGTGCCCGGAGCATTGCCGGTCTTCGTTCCTGACGGCCGGGGGTAACTTGGGCCGCACTATGGCCGACCCGTCACTCGACCCTGAATCGCCCGATCCTGAATCGCCCGATCCTGAATCGCTCAGTCCGGCGGAGGCGTACGCGCGGTTCCGGAAGCGGCAGGGCTCACCGCTGCTGGCCGCCTTCGCCGACAGCTACCCCTTTGCATTCGACGATTACCAGCGTGAGGCCTGTGCACAGCTCGAGGCGGGTTCAGGAGTGCTGGTCGCTGCACCAACAGGGGCCGGCAAGACCATTGTTGGTGAGTTTGCGGTCTTTCTGGCGCTCAGCAATGGCCGCAAGTGCTTCTACACCACACCGATCAAGGCGTTGTCGAATCAGAAATACGCCGATCTGGTTCGCCGGCATGGAGCCAGCAACGTCGGTTTGCTGACCGGGGATACCTCGGTCAACTCGGAGGCACCGATTGTGGTGATGACTACCGAGGTGTTGCGCAACATGATCTACGCGAGATCCTCCACCTTGGTGAACCTCGGCTACGTCGTGCTAGATGAGGTGCACTACCTGGCGGACCGGTTCCGCGGTGCCGTTTGGGAAGAGGTGATCATCGGGCTGGCGGACTCCATCCAACTGGTGGCGCTTTCGGCGACGGTGAGCAACGCTGAGGAGTTCGGAGACTGGCTGTCTGAGGTACGCGGCGAAATGGCCGTCGTCGTATCCGAGCGACGGCCCGTGCCGCTCTATCAGCACCTCCTCGTCGGTCGCACCTTGCACGATCTCTTCGCCGAGGTCGCGCCGACCGCCCGCGAACTGCCCGACGAGGGCAAGGTCGATGTCAACCCGATCTTGATCAAGATCGCCCGGGATGAGTCGAGGTCCGTCCGAGACGACGCCCGGCGCCCGCGCGGCAAGAGCGGCCGCGGGAGAAGGACCGTGAGCTATGGCAGTGGCGCGTACGGCGGCGCGGCCCACCGATCCCACTACGCCGGATCAGATCGCCGGCCGCGTTCGTTACGGGTGCCGAGCCGCCCGGAGCTGGTCGAGCTACTCGACGACGAAGAGCTCTTGCCCGCGATCGTGTTCATCTTCTCCCGCGTTGGCTGCGATGCCGCCGTCCGGCAGCTGCTCGAATCCGGCGTACGGCTCACTACAACGGCCGAGCGGCAGCAGATCGCCGCAATCATGGAGCGCCATGTGGCCGGGCTCTCGGGTGGCGATCTGCAGGCACTCGACTACGACATCTTCGCCGAGGCTCTCAGCAGGGGAGTAGCTGCGCATCACGCCGGCATGTTGCCTACGTTCAAGGAGTGCGTGGAGGAAGCCTTCGTACGCGGGCTGATCAAGGCCGTCTTCGCGACCGAGACATTGGCGTTGGGTATCAACATGCCGGCCCGGTCGGTGCTGCTGGAGAAGCTGGTCAAGTTCGACGGCGAGACTCATGCTGACATCACGCCGGGGGAGTACACCCAGTTGACCGGTCGCGCCGGCCGGCGTGGCATCGATGTGGAAGGCCACGCCGTCGTACTGTGGCAACCCGGCCTTGATCCTCGCGCCGTTGCCGGCCTGGCATCCCGGCGTACCTATCCGCTACGTTCCTCCTTCTCCCCGACCTACAACATGGCAGTCAATCTGGTGGCAACCGTCGGTCGGGAACGTGCCCGCACTCTGCTCGAGCAGTCCTTCGCGCAGTTTCAGTCCGACCGCTCTGTGGTCGGTGCGGCGCGCACCTTGGCCAGGAATGAGGAGGCGATCGAGGACTACTGGGCGGCCGCCGAGTGCGAACTCGGCGATTTCGCGGAGTATGCGCGCCTGCGGGCCGAGATCGCTGATCTTGAGGCGGCTGCCGCCCGGGAGCGGCGATCGGATCGCCGAGCGGAGGCATTGCAGACGCTGTCGATCTTGAAGCCGGGAGACATCATTAGGGTGCCCAGCGGGAAGAGCCAGGGGTGGGCCGTGATCATCGATCCCGGCGTTCGCCATGATCATCAATCGCCCCGACCGCTGGTGCTTACCGAGGAACGGCACGTGCGTCGGCTGGCAATCGCCGACTTTCCCAAACCTCCGCCGGTAGCCGGACGTATGAAGATCGGCAAGCACTTCAACCCCAAGGATGCCGCCTCCCGGCGTAATTTGGCCGCGGCTCTGCGGGCCCGACTCGGCGAGATCGATCTTGATCCGAAGCGCCATCGGATGGCCGGCATTGATCCTGAGATCCAGGAACAGATTGATCAACGTCGGTCGGTGCTACAACATCACCCGTGCCACCGTTGCCCCGAGCGCGAGACCCATGCGAGGTGGGCGGAACGAGCGCTGCGACTCCAGCGAGAGACCGCGCGGTTGCAGGCCCGCATCGACTCGCGCAGCAATACCATCGCCGACCACTTCGACAAGATCTGCCTGGTCTTGGAGTCGCTCGGCTATCTCGCCGGAGATGGGGGGCGCGAGGTCACTGATAGCGGCAGGATGCTCGCTCGAATCTATGCCGAGCTGGATCTGGTTACCGCTGAGTGCATCCGTGCCGGCGTCTTTGATGGCCTGACCCATCCCCAGCTGGCCGCCGTCTTGTCCTCATTGGTCTTCGAGGCAAGAAGGGCCGACGAGGTCGGTCACCGACCGCGCATGCCTGATGCCCGGACCCATGCAGCCGTGATGGAGGTACGCCGCATCTGGCACGAGGTGTCGCTGGTCGAGCGTGACGCCCGGCTGAACCGCGGACCCGAGCCTGACATCGGCTTCAGCGAAGCGGCGTACGGCTGGGCGGCTGGCCGGACGTTGTCGGCGGTGCTGCATGGCAGCGACTTCACGGCCGGAGACTTCGTTCGCTGGGTTCGACAGGTTACCGACTTCGCGGGACAGATCGCCGCCGCCGCCGATCCGGGCGATCTCCGGGATACCGCCCAACTGCTGGTGCGCTCGATGCGTCGCGGAGTGGTCACTTACGCGCCGGAGATGGATGCCGATGAGGGTGACGATCTGGCTGGTGCCGACCTTCCCTAAGATCAGGACGCCTGGCTGACGGTCGACATGTTGAAGTCGGGCACCCTGACGGTCGGCATGATCGTCCGGTTGAAGTAGTCGTTCCATTCCCGGCATAAGGTGAGCTCGGAAATGCCGATCTCACTGATCCGACCCAAGAGCTCGATCGGGGATTCGTTGAAGCGGAAGTTGTTTACCGCGCCGACGACCTCGCCATTTTCGATCAGGTAGACCCCATCGCGGGTGAGGCCGGTCAGTAACAGGCGCTCGGGATCGACCTCACGGATGTACCACAGGCTTGTCAGCAAAAGACCACGATCGGTATTGGAGATCATCTCTTGCAGACTGGCTGTGCCACCGCCATCCATGATCAAGTTGTCCGGTGGAGGCGTCGGTTGGGCACCGGTTCGGGCGGCATGTCCGCGATTGCGGATCAGCTCGCGCAGCACTCCGTGATCTATCCAGGTGGTCGCATTGATTGGCAGGCCGCCGTCGAATGCCCAGGAGGTGTCGTCGAGGGAAGAGGTGAAGTTCACGAATGGAATAGTCTCCAGACCGGGATAGCCCGGATCCGACCTCAGCGTGATCGGGAGCTCTGAGAACCGCTGCCCGATCTTGGTCGCGCCCTCACCGGCTGCGAAGACATTGCGACCCTCCTCCGCGTCCCGCGCATTGGCGGTCCAGTACGCGTAGATCATCAAGTCGGCGATGGCTGCGGGCGGCAGCAAAGTCTCATAACGTCCCGGACGCAGGTCCACCTTTCTCGACGCCCAGCCCAAGCGGGTGTTCAGTTCCTCAGCAGCCTCGGTGACATCGACGTCAAAGAAGTCCCGGGTCGTCCGCCCCAGCCATGCCGATGCTGCGAGATCAGCTGTCTTGGCGTTGAGCTCGAGCCGCCCGGTCGGCTGTACGCCGCGCCGCCGTAAACCCGTGCTGCTTCCCAAATAGATCGTCTCGATGGCATGCTCTGCGAAGCCGTACAGCAGCTGCCGCGCTGCTTCAGCGCGGTCGAAGGCGACGCCCAGTCCCTTCGCGAGCTCCTCCAGCACCTCAATGCTCGTCGTCTCAGGCGGGTCGGACCACACATCGTTGTGGGCGTAGTTCTCGACCATAGGCATCGCATCCTCAGCCGGCCGTCCGGTGCCGGCCAACTGTTCGGCCGCAGCCACCACTGCGCTGACCTCATCCGCAGCCGCGATCTCCTGGCCTACGGTGCCGGCCGCCGTGCCACCCTCGACATCGGCGGTCGCGGTCACAATGAGCCGCCTACTCCGCATCTCGCCATTCGTCGTTAGCGCATTATTGGCCCAGCGCAGGTTGGCCTCGCTGCGTTCGGTGACCCAGACAACACACGGCAAGGTCGCGGAATTGAGTGCTTGCTCCACGAGATCCTGCGGCAAGACGCTCATTGGTTGCCTCCTTCGGCCTGGGTGTTCAGCACGTTGACCCCGCGAAACAGCGCAGCTGGACAGCCGTGCGACACCGGAGCAATCTGGCCGGGCTGCCCTTTGCCGCAATTGAAGGCGCCACCGAGAACATAAGTATCAGGGTTACCAACGGCCTCCATCGACCGCCAGAAATCGGTGGTAGTGGCCTGATAGGCAACGTCCTTGAGTTGGCCGGCCAGTCTGCCCTTCTCGATCTTGAAGAACCTCTGTCCGGTGAACTGGAAGTTGTAACGCTGCATGTCGATAGACCAGGACTTGTCGCCGACGATGTAGATTCCGTGGTCCACATCGGAAATCAGTTCATCGATGGTCGGGCCATCTGCCGCAGGCTGAAGCGAGACGTTGGGCATGCGTTGCATCGGGATGTGGCCGGGGGAATCGGCGAACGCACAGCCGTTAGAGCGGCCCAATCCCTTCTCGGCAGCCATTTGCCGGTTCAGCTGATAGCCGACCAGGATTCCGTCGGAGATGATATTGAACTGCTGTTGACCGACGCCCTCGTCGTCATACCCGATGCTTGCCAAGCCATGATCAACTATCCGGTCGCCCGTGACATTCATGACGGCGCTGCCATAGTGCAGCTTGCCGAGTTGGTCGAAGGTGGCAAAAGACGTGCCGGCGTACGCGGCCTCATAACCCAGTGCCCGATCCAACTCGGTGGCGTGTCCAATCGACTCGTGGATGGTGAGGAACAGATTGCTGGGATGAATGACCAGGTCATAGTGACCGGCCTCGATCGATGGGGCGGCGACTTGAGCGGCCAGCAGTTCGGGCATCTCTGCCACCTCGGAATCGAAGTCCCAGCCGGTTCCCGTCAGGTATTCCCAGCCGCGGCCGGTGGGCGGCGCCAAGCTGCGCATAGTTGCGAAACCATGATCACCAACGTTGACGGCGGTCAGCTGCGCCTGAATCCGGACGCGCTGCTGAGTCGTGTTAGTGCCGGCGAGATTGGCGAAGAACTTGTTTTCGTGAACGTAGCCGAGGCTCGCATTGGCATGCGTAACCCCGGATCCGGCGAGCAACGCTTCGTTGAGTCCCAGGACGCGACCAGTCTTGGTGGCCTCGTCAATCTCAAAGGGATCCACGTCGTAGGCCGACACCCACGTGGCGTCGGCGTAAACGTTCTCATCGGATAGCTCTACTGATGATGGAGTGAGTGGCCGGGAAACCTTCGCTGTGGCGACCGCACGCTCGGCTAGCCGGGCCGCCGAGTCCGGGGACAGGGTGATATCGGCGGCGAACCCCCATACACCGTTGTGCACAACACGAACCGACACACCAAGCACCTGATTGTCGGCGCTGGTTTCCAGGGCATGATCACGAAAGCTCCGGTACGCAAAGCGCAGTCGCTCGACGCGGACCTCCGCGTGGCTGCAACCCAGATCCTTGGCCTTGGAAAGTGCGGCGTCGCTCAGTGCCTGCAAGGGCAGCGCAAAAAAGCTGGCATCGAGTTGGGGCATGATCGCAGCGTAATGCTGAGTCTGATTGCTCCGCTCGCTAAACGCTCGCTCCGCGCGGATCGCGCTTTGAGGCCGCCTACTTCGTCGTCGCTCAGTGAGGAAAAGCATGTCCCGTCGCTTCTCCTCAGCACGGCGGCGCGCGATCCGAGTTTGAATTGCTCGCTCCGCTCGCAGCCGGATCCACCCGAGTCCACCATCTAGAGTGTTCGACGTGACGGTCGCTGTGCGTGTCATCCCGTGCCTCGATGTGCACGATGGCCGGGTCGTCAAGGGCGTCAACTTCGTCGGGCTGCGGGATGCGGGTAATCCTGTGGAGCTTGCTGGGCTCTATGACGCCGAAGGTGCGGATGAGTTGACCTTCCTCGACATTTCGGCATCGGCAGAAGGCAGGGAAACGACGCTAGAGGTGGTCCGGCGGACTGCCGAGACGGTGTTCATTCCGCTGACGGTGGGCGGCGGCGTACGGAATGTCGATGATGTGGACGTGTTGCTGCGTGCCGGCGCCGACAAGGTGGCGATCAACACGGGCGCCATCCAGCGGCCAGAGGTGATCGGGGAGATCACTCGCCGGTTCGGCAACCAGGTGCTGGTCTTGTCCGTGGATGCGCGGCGCGCGGAGTGGGCACCGTCCGGCTTCGAGGTCACGACGCACGGCGGCCGGACTGCCGCTGGGCTGGATGCGGTCGACTGGGCGCGCCGCGGGGTCGAGCAGGGCGTCGGCGAAATCCTGCTGAACTCCATGGACGCCGATGGCACCGCAGGCGGCTTTGACCTGGAGATGATCCGAGCAGTACGTGCTGAGGTTCATGTCCCGCTCATCGCGTCTGGCGGAGCTGGTCAGGCTTCGGACTTCCCGCCAGCGATTGCCGCAGGCGCCGATGCGGTGCTCGCCGCGACCGTTTTCCACTTTGGCACGCTGCGCATCGCCGAGGTGAAGGCGGCCATCGAGGCAGCAGGTTTTCCGGTACGCCACCCCGTACTTGCTCCGACAACGAGACACTGAGCGCGTGCCCGTGAAGAAACGAGTTGTCTGGCTGCCGTACGCCAGCGTCGAGGACGCCGAGCGGCGACTCGGCGGAATCCCCGACGGCATCGACGTTGATCTCTATCGCGCCGATGGTGACGGCTGGCCGGATTCGATCGCCGACGTCGAGTTCTATGTGTTGCCCTACCTCAAGGGCGAAGAGACCCTCGACCGAGTCGACGAGATGAAGCAGCTGAAGGTCATCCAGACCCTGACCGCCGGCGTAGAGAACTTCCTGCCCTATGTGCCAGAAGGTGTGATCTTGTGCAATGCGGCGGGAGTGCATGATGCCAGTACCGCCGAACTGGCCGTCGCGCTAGCACTGGCCAGCGGCCGGCATCTTGATCACTTTGCCCGCAACCAGCCCAGCGGCATCTGGGATTCTCGGTTCGGCACCTCATTGGCTGATCAGCGGGTGTTGATCATTGGATACGGCCACATCGGCGCTGCCATCGAACATCGGCTTGCCGGCTTTGAGGTCGCCTCGGTCACGAGGGTGGCGCGCCGGCCCCGCAGCGACCCAGTTCGGGTGCATCGTGTCGAAGAGTTGCCGAGGCTGCTTCCGAAAGCTGATCTGGTCTTTTTGGTCGCGCCGCACACGGCGCAGACAGAGGGAATGATCGGTGGCGAGGAGCTCGCCGCTTTGCCTGACGACGCTGTGCTCGTCAACGTTGCCCGCGGCAGGCTTGTGGACACCGATGCGCTGCTGGCTGAGACCTCGACCGGCAGAATCCGGGCGGCACTCGACGTAACCGATCCCGAGCCGCTGCCACCCGAGCACCCGCTGTGGCGTACGCCAGGGGTGCTGATTTCACCTCACGTCGGCGGGGGCAGCACTGCCTTCTTTCCTCGTGCTGACCGACTGATCGCTGCCCAGCTGGGCCGTTTCGCCGCTGGCCAGGAATTGGAGAACATCATCACATGACGCCCCTTGAGACGCCTGAGTCGCAGGCCTTTGATCCCAATTGCCTCTTCTGCAAGATCGTTTCCGGAGAGCTGCCCGCTCGACGGATCTATGAGGACGATCGGGCCGTGGCGTTTCTCGATATCGGCGCCTGGCACCCAGGACATGCCTTGGTAGTGCCGAAGCGGCATGTGCCCGACATGATCACCGGGCCAGGTGCATTGCCCGAGATCGCTCCGGCGATAGATGCTGTCGCGCGGCTGCTCGTGGACCGGTTGGCCGCGGACGGACTCAACGTACTGTCCTCGACGGGCCAGGTGGCCGGCCAAGAAGTCTTCCATCTGCACGTCCACGTCGTTCCGCGCTATGCCGACGAGCCCGGTTTGGGCCGGCTGGTCAACAGCGGTGTTGTGCCCGATGCTGAACTGGATTCGGTGTATCGCCAGATTCAGGCGGGCGCGTGAGCCTGCCGACCCGTTCGGCACCGGCAACATCACTATCGATAAGCCGGCGGCTAGCTCGTGCGGCAGCAGAGTTTCTGCCGCCGTTTGCGGTTGCGTTATTGATCTTGCCCTTCATCATCCAGTACGGAAAGCTCGTTCCTTGGCACCCCTCGACGATCGACCTGCAGGTCTACGTGTACGCGGTCAAGGACATGCTCGCGGGCAAGGACATCTTCGCCACTACGACGCCGTTCTGGAATCTCTACTTCATCTATCCGCCGATTGCGGCGATCTTGATGACCCCACTGGCATTCGGCCCGTATCTGTTCTGGCAAGTGGTCTGGACCGGTGCTCTGGTTTGGGCCCAGCAGTCGGTGCTGAAACGCTGCGGCGCACCGCGCGGCTGGAAGCTGGGACTGCTCGGCATTGCCGTGCTGGTAGCGATGGAGCCGATTCGCACCACGCTGGGGTACGGCCAGGTGAATACCGTGCTTATGGCGTTGGTCATTGCCGATCTATTGCCGGATGCGCCCGGCGAGCGGAGACGCATCCCGCAGGGCACCTTGATCGGCTTGGCGGCGGCGATCAAGCTGACGCCGGCACTCTTCGTGATCTTCGCCTTCTTGATCGGCAAGACTCGGGTCGCAATCACTGCCATGATCAGCTTTGCCGTCTTCACTGGCATCGGCGCGATCTTGCTCTTCCGCGAAACACTGGTTTTCTTCGGCGGTCTGTCTGGCGGTGAAACGCGTACCGCTTCACCGCTTTACGCGGGAAACCAGTCGCTGCTGGGTGTGTTCTTCCGGCTCTGGGACTCCTCGCCTACCACTACCTTGGTGGGGCTAACGATCTCTGGAGTGTTGGCTGTGCTGGGCTGCTTGGTGGCTGCTCATTGGTGGCGCAACGACGAAAAGGTCTTTGCGGTCGCAATCGTGGGACTCACGACGTGTCTGGCGTCGCCGCTCTCATGGACCCATCACTACGTATGGATTCTTCCCATGGCGATGGCCGTGCTGTCACCAGGCGTACCTCGATGGGCTCGATATGTCGGCGGCTTCTGGGTGCTTTGGGTGTCCATTTGTCTGCCGCTCGCCGTGCTTCCGTACGGCGGCGCCCGAGAGCGGCAATTCGACTTTCTGCAGCAGCTGGTGGCCAATCTCGGCCCGATTCTGGGAGTGATCTTGCTTGTCGGTCTGTCGTGGCAGATGGTCGTTACCAGCCGGGCGCAGCTGATCGTCAACCCCACTGCCTAAGCTCCGCACTCACGCAAGCAAACTGGGTGCAGCCGGACAAGGTCGAGCGGCTAGATTGACCGCCATGACCCAGGAGCCCCTCACCAGCGAGCAGACCAGCCCCACCTCACCCAACGGCGTCGACATCAAACCCCGATCTCGCGTCGTCACCGACGGTCTGGAGGCCACTGGGTCACGCGGCATGCTGCGCGCGGTAGGCATGACCGATGAGGACTGGGCCAAGCCACAGATTGGGGTCGCCTCCAGCTGGAACGAGATCACGCCGTGCAACCTGTCCTTGGACCGGCTAGCCAAAGCTGTCAAAGATGGGGTGCATGCCGCCGGCGGCTACCCGCTGGAGTTTGGCACCATCTCGGTCTCGGACGGAATCTCCATGGGCCATGACGGAATGCATTACTCCCTCGTGAGTCGGGAGATCATCGCGGACTCGGTGGAGACGGTCATGCTCGCGGAGCGAATGGATGGTTCCGTGCTCTTGGCCGGATGCGACAAGTCACTGCCGGGCATGCTGATGGCGGCTGCTCGGCTTGATCTTGCTTCGGTCTTCCTCTACGCCGGCTCGATCATGCCGGGCTATGTCGGCGACAAGGAAGTAACGATCATCGATGCCTTCGAGGCCGTTGGTGCCTGCGTCAGAGGGCTGATCAGTCGAGACGAAGTGACCAAGATCGAGAAGGCGATTTGTCCCGGAGAAGGCGCCTGCGGCGGCATGTATACCGCCAACACCATGGCCAGTGCGGCGGAGGCAATGGGCATGTCGCTGCCAGGCTCTGCCGCGCCGCCAGCCGTCGATCGTCGCCGTGACGGCTTCGCGCGGAAGAGTGGGATGGCCGTTGTCGAGATGCTGCGGCGCGGCATCACTGCGCGCCAGATCTTGACGAAGGAAGCATTCGAAAACGCCATTGCGGTCACTATGGCGTTCGGCGGCTCGACCAATGCCGTGCTGCACCTGCTCGCGATCGCCAATGAGGCAGAAGTCGACCTTACGCTCGACGACTTCGTGCGAGTCGGCCGTAGCGTGCCGCACTTGGGTGACCTGAAGCCGTTCGGCCGGTACGTGATGAATGATGTGGATCGGGTTGGGGGAGTGCCGGTAGTGATGAAGGCCCTCCTTGATGCGGGCCTGCTCAATGGAGATTGCCTGACTGTCACGGGCAAGACCATGGCGGAGAACCTCGCCGACATCGCACCGCCGGATGTGGACGGGACGATCGTGCGGGCGCTGGACAATCCAATTCATCCCACCGGCGGCATCACAATCCTGCGTGGCTCGCTGGCACCGGAAGGCGCGGTGGTCAAGAGCGCCGGTTTCGACACCGAGGTGTGGAAGGGCACGGCGCGGGTCTTTGACGGCGAACGGGCAGCGATGGATGCCCTGGAGAATGGCACCATAACGGCCGGCGATGTTGTCGTGATCCGCTACGAAGGACCCAAAGGCGGCCCGGGAATGCGGGAGATGCTGGCCATCACCGCAGCAATCAAGGGCGCCGGCCTCGGCAAGGATGTCATGTTGATCACGGACGGTCGCTTCTCTGGCGGAACCACCGGATTGTGCGTCGGCCACATTGCTCCGGAGGCGGCGGATGGCGGGCCTATCGCCTTTCTCGAGGACGGCGACGAGATCGTTCTTGATGTCGCGAACGGCCGGCTTGATGTGACCCTCGACCCGGCAGAGCTAGGGCGTCGGCGTGAGATTTGGACGCCGACGCCGAGACCGGCCCCCCGCGGAGTATTGGCCAAGTACGTCAAGCTGGTCCGCTCGGCAAACGTCGGCGCCATTTGTGGCTAATTGGCCGCAGCAATCGCTGGAAACTTCACCCCAGATGAGCCGTTTATCGGCGTGTCGCGCCGACATCAGCCTTCTGGAGTGAAGTTTCCAGCGAATGCCTGAGAGCCGACCTCGGTGGATCGCTAGCGTCGAGGCGTGAGCGTACGAATCGATACCGAGGAGCGCCGGGCGAGGCTGGCCGAGCGACACCGACTGTTGCCGGGTATGCGGACCGACGATCTACCGCAGATCGCGGATGACCTAGTGGCATTGCATTCCTCCGACCCGGTCACTGTCTTCTTGTCTGCCATGACGCGGATGGTGCATCCCTCGATCGAGGCGGTGGAGCAGGCGCTCTATACCGATCGCACTCTGATCCGGCATCACGGCATGCGCCGGACGCTCTGGGTGGCTACCTCGCCAGTTGTCCGGCTGATCCACGCGGCAGCAACGCGCGATCTCTTGGCCACCGAGCGCAGGCGTACTGGCCAATTGCTCGCCGCCAGCGGAGTCGAGGATCCCGAGCAGTGGCTCGTCGAGGCCGAGGCACAGATCTTGGCGGACCTTCGGGAGTATGGGCCGAGCACGGCTCGCGAGATTGGCCAACGGGGAGCCGGGTTGCGGCAGCGGCTGCAGCTGGCACCCGGCAAGAGGTACGCCGCGGTGCAGTCGGCCCATACCAGGGTGCTTTACATCCTTGGCTTCGACGGCAAGATGCTGCGCGGGCAGCCGAGCAACTGGATCAACGGTGCCTATCGCTATGTGGATGCCGAGTCCTGGTTGCCTGGCGGCCTTGGAGATCTCGACCCACGGCAGGCATCCGCTGAGCTCGCCGACCGGTGGCTGCAGCGGTTCGGCCCCGCGACCACGGTCGATCTGCAGTGGTGGATGGGCTGGACGATGAAGAAGACAAAGCAGGCACTGGCCGACTGTGGAGCCGTGGCAGCCGACCTCGATGGTGAGCCTGGTTGGCTGGCGGCCGATGATCCACCGGCTGGGCCGGCCGAGCCGTGGGTTGCCGTGCTGCCCGGCCTTGATCCAACGATCATGGGCTGGAAGCAGCGCGACTGGTACCTCCCGAGCACGTCTATGGAGGTTTTCGACAGCGCCGGCAATGGCGGCCCCAGCCTCTGGGTCGATGGACGAGTTGTTGGTGCCTGGGCACAGACGAAAGAGGGTGAGATCCATACGCACTACTTCGAGCGGGTCACGGCCGCGCAGCGGCGCGAGATTGACCAGCGGGTCGAGGAGATGAAGACCTGGATCGGCGACACCCGATTTACTGTGCGATTCCCGGGTGACATCCACGCCCGCTTGCTTGGAACCAGGACAGTGCCAGGCCGGTCCACCAGACGGGCGACCAGCTAGGGCCAGCGAAAGCAACCGGGCACCTACGCTGGCCGGATGAAGGCGGGAGCAGCTTCGGTCACCCTTGCTGTTGCAATGCTGGCCGGCTGCCAGGTATCGGGTGATGTCCCGGAGCGCTCGACAAGCCCGGTGTCGACAACACTTCCGACCAGTCCCTCCGACACACCCCCATCGCCCGCCGGCCCGACTCCCTCGCCCCAATACCTCATGCCGCTAGCACTGGTAGTCCATGCCACCCGGTCCACGGCCGATGTGGCGGTGGCCGATGCTCGCCGAGTCGTCGCCTCGGGAGCGGGCCGCTGGTCAGCTATTGGGCAGTCGGGGGGCCGGATGCGTGTGATCAGCACCGAGGAGCGCTCCGCCAGCGATGTACTGCGAGCGGTTCGAAGCAGCCGGGACGTGCTCGGCATCGTCCCGGCCGCCGCGGTCGACGCCCGGGTCCGGGTGCTGACCGTCGGTGGCCATCACCCCCTCCGAGACCCCGAGCACTACCCGCTGCACATTCGTTCCGAACGGCCAGTACCCGAAGTAACAACACTCGCTGCCGTCGGTGACATCATGCTGGGCCGTCGGGTCGGCGCCCGGCACCGGGTGGATCCGGCAGCGCCGCTCAAGCCATTCGCAAAGAGGTTGGCCGCCGCCGAGATCACCGTCGGCAACTTCGAATCGACCTTGTCTACGGCCGGATCACCGACTCAGGGCGGTGACTCCTTCGCCGCCAGTCCGCGCGTGATACCCGGGTTGCGAGCCGCCGGATTCGATCTGCTGTCCTTGGCCAACAACCACGTCGGTGACTACGGCGATCGCGCGCTGCGTCAGACGCTTGATCGGTTCGCAGCAACAAAGATCGACACAGTAGGCGCCGGGCGGGATCTGGCCGCCGCCCGCCGACCGGTGGTAATCCAACGAGATCGGGTACGCGTTGGCTTCATCGCGGTCGACTCCATTGGGGAGTCGCCCGCTGCCACACGGAACCGAGCCGGCACCAATCGGCTGAACATGCCGCCGCGTACCGGACCGTTGGATCGCGCGGCGTTGCGCCGGATTAGCTCTGACATCCGTTCGCTCAACAAACGGGTGGATGTGGTGATCGTGCTGACCCACTGGGGCACCCAATACACCCATCGCCCCGAGCCCAGTCAGCGAGCCGCAGCCCGGGCCTTCGCTGACGCCGGAGCCGATCTAGTGATAGGTGGGCATCCGCATTGGGTGCAAGGGTTTGAAACGGTCGGCACCGCTGCAGTTGTGCACTCCCTCGGCAACTTCGTCTTCGACATGGACTTCCAGACCAAGACCCGCGAGGGCATTTTCCTGGAAATCGTCTTGTGGGGTGGAGCCGTGAAGGCGGTCGAGCCTGTGCCTTACGTGATCGATGGCGCCTTCACTCCGCGACCGGTACGCGGGCACCGAGCACAGCGCATCCTGGCCGATGTCTGGCGCGGCAGCCGCGGACCGTTTGCACTCAGCCCGTAGCTTCGGCGTCGCTTAGTTCAGCGTGCGCAGCCACGCCCACACAGCCCGACCGACCCGATCGAGCTGACGCCGATCGACGACACTCGCCACATCGCCTCGGGAGTGGTAGCCGGCGTACGGGATGCTCCCAAGGCGGACGGCGGGAATGCTGGCCTTGGCGTACGACCAGTGATCACTTGTGAAGTTCGTACAGGTTCGCGTGGCAATGTCGGCTCTACGTGCCGCCATCCGCAAATCGTCGCGGACGCGATTGCCTCGGCTGTTCGCCGTGCAGACCGGTACATAGCTGGCGCCTACACCCACTCGGTCCAGCGCAACCATGGCCTGGACTGCGCGACGCTCGGTGCGGTTGAGTGTGGCCACGTGCTGTCGAGAGCCGAAGTGGTGCAGCGCATCACCGCTGCCCCGCGGTTCCTCGGCACCGAAGGCAATGAACTGCACGGGCAGTCCAGCCGGCTGCTGCTTCGCCATCGCAGCCAGCTGCAGCATGACGGCGATGCCAGAGGCGTTGTCTTCAGCGCCGGGTGCAACCGGCACGGTGTCCAGGTGGGCGCCGACCACCACATGTGGCTTGCTCGCGTTGAAACCCACGGGTTCGGCGATCACATTGACCGAGGTCCCGCGGCGTACGGGCGTGCCCCAAGAGTTTCCAGCGGGCACCCGCACCTTCGTCCGCCGCACCTCATAGCCGAGGCCCTCGAAGCGGTTTTCGACAAAGGCGGCCGCTTCCGCGAAGTTCGGAGAGGTTGCCTCGCGAGGGCCAATCTCCGTAGCCAGGTGCCGGATGTCGCGGAGCGCCGCTCGCGCGTTCATGGTGGGTCGGGGAGTAGCAGTCGGGATGGGAGCTCTGGATGCTGTCTGACGTGGTGCAGCGGCGGTCGGGCCGGCGGTCGTTGCGGTTGAGGTAGGCGCGGCAGCGGGCGAAGGATCAATAGCCGACGGTTCTGACTGCGATGCTGAACAGCCCAAAGTCAGGGCGACGAGGGAGAGCGCGGTAACGGCACGCCGCATTCACTGACCCTACGTTGCTCGGAAAGATGCGTTTACTAGGGCATCCAAGCGTCCTTCCGGATCCCAAGACATACCCCGCGCCGAATTGGAGTCCCCTCCCAAGGCCGCTATTGTTACGGCGTGCGCATCGCAGGAACCATTCTCCTCGTACGTCAGCGTGTCGGCTGAGCAAAAGCTCAATCCCGACGCGCTCCCTCGCCTGCCAGCCGGCAGCGGGGGTTTTTTCTTGGCACGAGGACCTGCGTACGCAGGCGTAGCATCCACAGCGGATCCCGGCGGGATCGTCAGGCAAGGAGACCCGAGATGTTCGACAACGACAGGGCAGATGAGCTGACCGGAGCACAGTCTCTCGTCAGATCGCTCGAGCGCGTCGGGGCAGACGTCGTATTCGGGATTCCCGGCGGCGCGATCCTTCCCGCATATGACCCGTTGTACGACTCGGAGAAGGTCCGGCACATTCTGGTGCGCCATGAGCAGGGTGCCGGCCACGCGGCCGAAGGTTATGCCATGGCTACCGGGAAGGTTGGCGTCTGCATGGCGACCTCCGGGCCTGGCGCGACGAATCTCGTGACGCCGATCGCCGATGCGCACATGGACTCGGTGCCGATTGTGGCGATCACCGGACAGGTTGGAAGCGCGGCCATTGGCACCGATGCCTTCCAGGAGGCCGATATCCGCGGCATCACGATGCCGATTGTCAAGCACAGTTACTTGATCACCAAGCCGGCGGACATCGCCGCCGCCATAGCGTCGGCATTCCATATCGCCGGCACGGGCCGACCAGGACCGGTGCTTGTCGATATCACCAAAGATGCCCTGCAGGCGAAGACGCGATACGAATGGCCGCGCCAGCTTGATCTTCCGGGTTACCGCCCGGTGACCAGGCCACACGGCAAGCAGGTGCGGGAGGCCTGCCGGCTGATCGCCGAATCACGCCGACCGGTGCTGTACGTGGGTGGTGGAGTTGTCAAGGCCCGCGCCTGGTCGGAGCTCAAGGAGCTTGCCGAACTAACCGGGATTCCAGTGGTCACCACCCTGATGGCCCGCGGGGTGTTCCCGGACAGCCACCCGCAACACCTCGGCATGCCCGGCATGCACGGCACGGTCGCCGCAGTCGGCGCACTGCAGCGCAGCGACCTGTTGATCGCGCTCGGCACCCGCTTCGACGACCGGGTGACCGGTCAGCTGGCCAGCTTCGCCCCATTGGCCAAGGTGATCCACGCTGACATCGATCCGGCCGAGATCTCTAAGAACCGCGTTGCGGATGTGCCCATCGTCGGTGACTGCAAAGAGGTGATCTCCCAGCTGACCAGCGTGCTCAAGCGTGATCGCCGACCAGTGATCGACGAGTGGGTGAGGTACTTGCAAGATCTCAAGCGCCGCTATCCCACGGGCTATGACGAACCCGAAGACGGCAGTCTGTCGCCACAATATGTGATCAAGCGGATCGGTGAGATCACCGGGGCGGATGCCTACTATGCCGCCGGGGTCGGGCAACACCAGATGTGGGCCGCGCATTATCTGCCGTGGGAGCTACCCGGCCGCTGGCTCAACTCAGGTGGTCTTGGCACCATGGGCTACTGCGTCCCAGCGGCCATGGGTGCCAAGGTGGGCCAGCCGGACAAGATCGTTTGGGGAATCGACGGCGACGGCTGCTTCCAGATGACCAACCAGGAGCTCGCGACCTGCGCACTGGAAGGGATTCCGATCAAGATTGCGGTGATCAACAATGGGAGTCTTGGTATGGTCCGGCAGTGGCAGACGCTGTTCTACCAGGGTCGCTATTCCAACACCGATCTGAACACCAACCGGATCCCCGATTTCCCCAAGCTGGCGGAGGCCATGGGGGGTGTCGGGCTGCGGGCCGAGGAGCCGGCGGACGTCGATGCGGTGATCGAAAAGGCGAACTCGATCAACGATGTGCCGGTGGTGGTGGACTTTGTCGTGCACAAGGACGCGATGGTCTGGCCGATGGTGGCCGCTGGCACGAGCAACGACGACATCAAGGTCGCGCGCGACATGGCGCCGGCTTGGGACCAGGAGGAGTTGTGATGGCCGGGACCGCCAACACCCATATCCTGAGCGTCCTCGTGCAGAACAAGCCGGGCGTCTTGGCGCGCATCGCTGGCATGATCTCGCGACGCGGGTACAACATCGAGTCGCTCGCCGTCGGGCCTACTGAGTCGGCGGAGATGTCACGGATCACTCTCCAGGTCAACGTCGAGGACGTAGTTCTCGAGCAGATCACCAAGCAGCTCAACAAGTTGATCGAGGTGCTCAAGATCGTCGAGCTCGAGGAGAGCGCAGTACGTCGGGAGCTCGTGCTGGTCAAGGTCAGGGCGACTGCGGAGACCCGTAGTCAGCTGATCGAGATCATTGGGCTCTTCGGGGCCAAGGCAGTAGACCTGACCTCGGAGATCATCACCGTGGAAGCCACCGGGAGCCCGGCCAAGCTGCAAGCGCTGCTTGAGCTACTTGAGCCTTACGGAGTTCGGGAGCTCGTCCAGTCTGGAATGGTGGCACTCGGACGTGGCAATCGATCACTCACCGACCGCAATCAGCGCACCGAACGCCTCAAGGCTGTTAGCGCCGGCTAGCTCCGCCTCGAGCCTGTCGAGAGGCGCGATGAGGCGTGCGATAACTTCACCAGCACTACAACACCAAGGGAGAACCACGAAGTGCCTGCAGAGATGTTTTACGACGGAGATGCCGACCTGTCGTTGATCCAAGGCCGCAACGTTGCCGTGCTGGGATTCGGCAGCCAGGGCCACGCTCACGCTTTGTCGCTACGCGACTCCGGAGTCGACGTACGCGTCGGCTTACCGGAGGGCAGCAAGAGCCGTGCAAAAGCCGAGGCTCAGGGCCTGCGCGTGCTGCCGCCAGATGAGGCCTGTGAAGAGGCGGACCTGATCATGGTGCTGACGCCGGATCCGGTCCAGCGCAAGGTTTACGCGGCGGCGATCGAGCCGAACCTGGTTCCTGGGGATGCGTTGTTCTTCAGCCACGGCTTCAACATCCGATTTGGCTACATCAAGCCGCCGGAGGGTGTCGACGTTGCGCTCGTGGCACCCAAGGGCCCGGGCCACCTGGTACGTCGGGAGTACTCCGAAGGTCGAGGTGTTCCAGTTTTGGTCGCGGTTGAGCAGGACGCATCAGGCAAGGCTTGGGATCTGGCGCTCTCGTATGCAAAGGGGATCGGCGGACTACGCGCTGGTGGCATCAAGACGACCTTCACCGAAGAGACGGAGACCGACCTGTTCGGTGAGCAGTCTGTGCTCTGTGGTGGTGTTACAGCACTGGTTACAGCGGGTTTTGAGACGCTCACGAAGGCTGGCTATCAGCCAGAGGTCGCCTACTTCGAGTGCTTGCACGAGCTCAAGTTGATTGTCGACCTGATGTATGAAGGCGGCATTGCCAAGATGCGGTGGAGCGTTTCCGACACGGCCGAGTATGGCGACTACGTTTCGGGGCCGCGGATTATTGATGACCATGTCAAAGAGAGCATGCGGGGCGTGCTCGCTGACATCCAGGACGGCTCGTTCGCCGAGCGCTTTATCAAAGACCAGGACGCCGGCGCAGCCGAGTTCAAGGCGCTGCGGGAGGCCGCGGAGAAGCATCCGATCGAGGCGGTGGGTCGCGAGCTTCGAGACCTCATGTCATGGGTGAAGAGCCACGACGACGACTACGTCGAGGGCACAGCCGCCCGCTGAGCTCAGAATGCGCCCTGAGCTTGTCGAAGGCGAGCGCCGCGGTCAGCGCGACCTGATCACCATTCCGACTACCCGCGTGCCGTCGTCGCGGACGCCGGTGCCGATCATGTAAATCCGGCTGCTCGGCTCATCCGATTCGTCGATGGCGTCTGCATTGGCCATCACGCAGTTATGGCGCATGCCCTCGGTGCTCATTGGCGAGGGCAGCTCTTTGATGCAGTCGCCGAATGCCTGGTTAAGGTTCGCGAGTGCTTGGGTGGCAGACGCAGACGGTACGTCGACGACAGCTTCCATTTGGTAATCGTAGGTAGAGCGATAGGTACCAGCGACGACAGAACTATCGTCAGGAAGATCAACATTAGCGATGTATTCGACGTCAGCCAGGGTCATCGACGAGCAGGTGTAACCGGCCAG
>Ga0307288_10000078_pt1 | contig 34988 bp, 29 predicted proteins | sample ER_DNA_142_FD_194469 | JGI IMG/M metagenome (GOLD analysis project Ga0307288, IMG submission 194469) | Bulk soil microbial communities from the East River watershed near Crested Butte, Colorado, United States - ER_DNA_142 | ecosystem: Environmental > Terrestrial > Soil > Floodplain | place... | reverse complement strand
CGAGGTCGAGATAGCCCTCATCGTCGGGGCCGCGCAGATGGATGATCTTCTGGCCGAGGTGGTTGAGCGCTTCATCGACTGCGCCCAAGCCCGTGCCGAAGAAGAAGGCGAGATCGAGCTGTTGGGCCGGACCATAGGAGCCTAGGTGGATCCGCACCAGGTTCGCCAAAGATTCGGCAAAGTCGCTGTAAGGCAAGTCGGGCAGCAGACTACGAGCCCGTCGATGGTAGATGTCGGTTCGTTTCTCCCATCGGGTATCGCGAGGCCGCCGAAGCAGACCGCTATGACCCCAGATGAGGCTGTCGGAAAGCAAGTCCGGACCGCCGGCAAGCCAGTTCTCATCGCGTGCAGAGAGCCATGCGCGGGCATGCGACACGATGTCGACGCGCGGCTGCCAGTCTTGCGATGTGAATGCTTCGATCTCGGCCGCGAGCTGCTCTGGGGTGATCTGCTTCAGCTTCAGCACATTGCGCAGCTGGCTCGCCCGGGTGGTGCGCGCGACAGTATCCAGCCATCCGAATTGCTCGACCACGCTGGTGTGAACAGTGCCTCGGATATTGCTGGTTTTGACCAGCTGGTGCGACTCGAACAGCGCTCGCACAGTGTCGTAGCCCACACCTGGCAAGCGGGAGGAGATGGTGAGAAAGGGTGCGCGCGGCACCTGGGATTGAATTGGGCCCAGCCGTCGGAAGAGGTCCAATACCGCCTCGGACCCACGCTCCGAGATCGCCGGGAACTGCCTGCGCAGCGCGCGCTGCCGGAGTTCATCATGGCTGAGCCGCTGCACGGCTCTGACGTTAATCGCACACCCGACATCGAACCTGAAAACGCATCACCCAAAACGGGAAATGCGCCGAATCCGGCTGTTTCGGCCTCACTGGAGATGCAAAATCAGGGCAGCTCCCACGAACCGGTGCGCTACCCTGAACCCATGCAACGGGTTGCCCTCCTTACGTAGCCGCGTAGGTACGCCTGCGCGGCAGCCCCTCATGCCCAGCCGGCGAGGGGTTTTTTCATGTCCAGGCGCAGTGATGCACAACCAAGGAGACGAACAAGATCATGACCGAGCAGATCGAGCGGGTCGAGGAGGCTGCTGAACGGGCGGCCACCGCCCCTCGGGAGCGGACCGGCTACGACGCCCGCGCAGCCCAGGAGCGCTGGCAGGCGTTCTGGGAGGCCGACCAGACCTTCGTCCCGGCTGATGACGGTTCGCGAGAACGCCGTTATGTGCTGGATATGTTTCCTTACCCATCGGGCGACCTGCACATGGGTCACGCGGAGGCCTTTGTGATGGGTGACGTCGTCGCCCGCTACCTGAAACTACGGGGCTACGACGTACTGCACCCGATCGGTTGGGACTCCTTCGGCCTGCCCGCGGAGAATGCGGCTATCGAGCGGAACGCCCACCCGGCCGAGTGGACCTACGCCAACATCGAGACCCAGGCAACGTCATTTCGGCGCTACGGACTGAGCTTCGACTGGTCTCGTCGGCTGCATACCTCCGACCCGGAGTATTACCGCTGGACGCAATGGCTGTTCCTGCGCTTCCGGGAACGCGGTTTGGCGTACCGCAAGGCCAGCTATGTCAACTGGTGCCCCAAGGACCAGACGGTGCTGGCCAATGAGCAGGTGATCGCGGGGTTGTGCGAACGCTGCGGCTCAGTGGTCACCAAACGGTTGCTGACCCAGTGGTACTTCAAGATCACCGAATACGCCGAGCGGCTGCTGGACGATATGGATGATCTTGTCGATGGCTGGCCGGAGCGGGTACTGACCATGCAGCGCAACTGGATCGGCCGCTCCGAGGGTGCCTACGTCGATTTCATGATCGAAAATCGAGCCGAGCCGGTCAGAGTCTTCACCACCCGGCCCGACACCTTGTACGGTGCGACGTTCTTCGTCATCGCACCCGATGCGCCATTGGCGGCTGAGGTGGTCAGTGCCGAGCAGCGTGCGGCATTTGAGGACTATTTCGAGCAGACCAAGCACGAGACCGAGATCGAGCGGCAATCCACCGAACGTCCCAAGACCGGCGTCTTTTTGGGGGTGCACGCCACGAACCCGGTGAACGGCGAGAAGATCCCGGTCTACGCCGCCGACTACGTGCTGGCCGAATACGGCACCGGCGCGATCATGGCCGTTCCGGCTCATGATCAACGTGACCTGGATTTTGCTCGCACCTTCGGGCTGCCGGTACGCGAGGTGGTTGACACCGGCGGTCCCGATCCGGTCACGAGTGGGATCGCGACGCCCGGTGAGGGTACCTACATCAATTCCGGTCCGCTGGACGACCTGACGGGGAAAGAGGTCGGGGTCCGCAAGATCATCGGTCAGCTGGAGGCCGAGGGCGTCGGCGAGGGAGCCGTCACCTATCGGCTACGGGACTGGCTGCTGAGCCGGCAACGCTATTGGGGCTGCCCAATACCGATCATCCACTGCGAGCGATGTGGGGAGGTGCCGGTGCCTGATGATCAACTGCCTGTTGAGCTGCCCTACTTGACGGGCACCGATCTCGTCCCCAAGGGAACTTCGCCGCTAGCGGCGGCAACCGATTGGGTCAACGTCGAGTGCCCGGAGTGTGGCGGACCGGCGAAGCGCGACACCGACACGATGGACACCTTCGTCGATTCCTCGTGGTACTTCTTCCGTTACTGCTCGCCTGCTGATGAGAAGGCGCCGTTCAATCCGGAGGATGTACGCCGCTGGATGCCAGTTACCCAATATGTCGGCGGTGTTGAGCATGCCATTCTGCATCTGCTGTACATGAGGTTCTTCACCAAGGTGCTATGTGACATGGGCATGGTCGACTTCGAGGAGCCGATGCGCCGGTTGCTGAATCAAGGCCAGGTGATCAACCAGGGCCGGGCGATGAGCAAATCGCTGGGCAACGGGGTCGACCTGGGCGTACAGATCGATGCGTTTGGGGTTGACGCGATACGTCTGACCGTCGTCTTTGCCGGACCACCCGAGGAGGACATCGACTGGGCCGATGTCTCGCCTGCCGGTTCGTTGAAGTTCCTGCAGCGCGCATACCGGCTGGCAGAGCAGGTGACCAGCGAGCCAGGCGCCCCGGCCAGCGCTGGTGATCTGGAGCTACGCAGGGAGACTCATCGACTGCTGGCCGACATCGACTCAGCGATTGCTCGGCAACGGTTCAATGTGGCCGTTGCGCGAGTCATGGAGCTGGTCAATGCGACCCGCAAGGTGATGGACGGATCCGCCGGTCCAGCCGACCCCGCCGTTCGCGAGGCCGCCGAGGTGATCACCATCGCATTGAGCTTGGTAGCGCCCTACGTGGCCGAGGAGATGTGGGAACGGCTAGGCCACGCACCGTCGGTCTCAAGTGCGACGTGGCCGACGGTTGACCCCGCCCTGCTAGTGACTCAATCGGTGACCTGTGTGGTGCAGGTGCAAGGCAAGGTACGCGGCAGGCTGGAGGTACCGCCAGGGATCAGCGAGGACGAGTTGCGCGCCCGTGCCTTGGCCGAGGAGTCAGTCGTACGCGCCCTGGGCGGCCGAGAGATCACCAAGGTGATCATTCGTGCGCCCAAGCTGGTCAGCATCGTCGCGCGTTAGCTGGGATTGTCCGCGGCCACTCGGCCTGCTTCTCGCGCGCGGGAACCGGTTAGAGACAACACCAAACCGGCCGCGGCGGCTGTTGTTGCTGACCACTTTCCTGAGAAAAAGAGTTCATGATTCCGCGCCTGCAAGAGTCGCGAACAGGCCACGGTGGTCGGTGCCGGTGATCGCGAAGCTGGTCACCGACGTTGCGGTCAGCTCTTTGTTGATCATGACGTGATCGATCGGTAGTAGCGGTGGGAACGGTTCGTCAGCCGGATAGGTTGGCAGCCAGCCCGCGCCGGCGACATCGGTGGCGCTTTTCAGGCCAAGACGTCGCAAGGCCTGCATCGGTCCATGATCATCGACTGCATTGAAATCGCCGGCGACGACCAGTGGTCGGTCGAGGTTCTCACTGATCGCCTCGTTGAGCAGCTGATGCTCAGCACTCCAACGATCACCACCACAGTAGGGATTACACGGATGCACAGCCATCAGCCGAATGCTTCCTACGTCGGGTACGCGCACCGTCGTCTCCCACTGTTGGAAAGACGTATTGTCGATCAGCTTGCTCTGCCTCAGCGGGAAGCGCGAATAGACCGCGGTGTTGGTGAAGCCGTCCTTCGGATCTCCCAGCGAGTAGGGGAAACGCTCGTCCCAGCCGAATGGCTTCAAGTCCTGCAATGCGCTGGGGGTGGCCTCGACCAAGATCACGATGTCCGCCCGCTCGGCACGTTGAGCGACTTTCCGGGCGTCCGCGCCACCGTTGTACATGTTCAGGCTCATCAATCGGAATTTCGGAGTACTGGCGGCTCGATGATCATTGACAAACAGCGGCCCCAACCATGCCAGGTGACACAGGGCAAGCAGGGCGACGGCAATGATGATCACGGCGATCGCGAAACGGTGTCGCGCCCGCACCAGCACGATCAACAGGCAGCCGAGAGCGATCAGGTAGCCGATTAGCCCGTATGCGATGAAGGCCGCCAATCGCGCGGTTTGGTCGTCGGCCGGAGGGAACACCCGCATGATGGTGGTGGCGATCGCGGGCAGCAATGCGAGTGCCGCGATGGTGCAGAGCAGACCCTGAAAGCGTGGCCGGGACGGTTGAGTGTCCCAGGCCGGGACAGTGGGTGGGGTGCCAGGGCGGCGCGGTGCGCTTATGGCCACCGCGCCAGAATGCCTGGCTGACGCAAGCCAGGACCTGATCGACACGAAGAGCAGTGCTCGCTATCGGCTTCGCCGTGGTGCGTGTGGGTTCCGTCGCGCCATTTGGAGTAACTGAGGATGCGGCGGAAACTCAGATTTTGTTCGCTCGCCGGTCTCATTCCAGCCCTGGGCACGGTAGAACGCACGTGCTGTGTGATTGTTGGTGAGCACCCAGCAAAATGCGTCCCGGGCGCCGCCGGCGTAGATCTCCATGCACGCAAACTCCAGCAAGGTCGAACCGTAGCCGCGACGCGTGTGATCAGGAACTACGCCGAGGTGGTGCACAATCTCTGAGTCGAAAGCCACATAGCCCACGGGGCTCTCCCGTACCTCGAGAAGGTAAGCATGGGTCAGCCTGCTGCTCAGTAGCTGTCGCCAGCGCTGGGCAATCGCGTTGACCGGATAGGGATACTGCTGGGGCGGGAAGATGTGGGCCAACGCGTCTTCGCTCGCTGCGCGTTCCAGCCGGGCCAGCAGTCTGCTTTCGCCGGGCCGAGCGCGCCGGATGCGTACTCCGCTCTCCTCGTTCTCGACCGGGGGATGGTGCAGATCCAAGATGTCGAGCAGCTCGTCGGCGATCCGATCTGCCCGCGTGAGGCGCCCCCGCCGGCTCGCGAGGTTGGACTTCTGTACGCACCACGCCTCTGCGGATTCGTCCTCGGTACCGATGAGTAGGCCGTTCTCGCCGGGAGCGATCACGGTGACGTCGTCCCACTCGAATATGTAGCGGCGGAACGGGTTGATGATCTCGACGGTTTGATCACTGACCCGCAGCCGCGGATGGAAACCGAAACGCCAGACGTACAACAAGGCCAGCACGCTGAGCACGATCAGCAGCCCAGGCAGCCAAGGCGAGCTGCCGTTCTGGTAGACCAGGTACGCCAAGACGGGGATAACGATTCCGGCTGCGACGGCGAAGATCGATATCAGAACCAGCGTCACCGGCCCAGCGCGCCATATGCGAAGTTCCTCCTCAGGCATTGGGTTTGCGTTGTCCTCCGGCAACGGGCGGGGGCGATTCCCCGAGGTCTGCAATCGGCTGTGTCCCTCGTCCTACGCTGAGCAGATGCCTGGCGTCGCAATGGTGACTGACTCTACGTCATCCCTCGACCCAGCCGACGCTGTCCGCGCGGACATCTCGATCATTCCATTGCAGGTCGTCATCGACGATCTCAGCCGTCCAGAATCGGACGTCCGGCCACTAGAGATCGCCGGCGCCTTGCGTGCCGGTCGGCGAGTGAGCACGTCGCGACCTACGCCCGACGTGATTGGACACACGTATGCGGAGTTGGAGGCTGCCGGATACGACGCCATCGTGTCGGTCCACCTCAGTAGCAAGATCTCGGGCACCTATGGTGCGGCACAGGTTGCGGCGGCGTCGGTGCACATTCCGATCATCGTTGTCGACAGCATGACCCTGGCGATGGCAGTCGGCTTTGCGGTCCTGACCGGAGCTGAGGTGGCTCGTTCTGGCGCGGCTCCGGCGGAGGTCGTCGCACAGGTACGCCGCCGCGCGGCTGCCGCGACCACGTACTTCTACGTCGACAGTTTGGAGTACCTGCGACGTGGCGGCCGGATCGGAACTGCCGCGGCAATGCTGGGTTCGGCGCTAGCAGTGAAGCCGTTGCTCACCGTTACTGACGGCGAGATCCGACCGTACGAGCGGGTCCGGACGGAGTCGAAGGCGCTGGCCAGACTGGAGGAGCTGAGCCTGGATGCGTTGGCCCGGGGGGCGAGTAATGGTGCCGTGGATGTTGCCGTCCATCATCTCGACAATCCAGACGGCGCACGCCGGCTCGTCGAGCGGCTCCAAGACCGGGTACTGACGGGAAGCGTCGTGATCTCAGAGGTCAGCGCCGTGCTCGGGGTGCATGTCGGTCCCGGCACCGTAGGAATCGTCGTGTCACCGCGGGTCTGAGCGGACCCCTTTTTGTGGGCTGCTCGCGCATCGCGCTCTGAGTCCGTCGCCGTCGTTGTCGCTCGCAGAGGAAACAACGCCTCCGCTCTCTCCTCCTCCGTGCGACGGCGCGCGATTCCCGACGCTCGCACCCCTCTTGCGGACAAGGCCGTAGCGCCGATTTGTCCCCAAGGCAAATGCTGCTCGGAGCGTTGTCCACAGATCGCGGACTTCGCGGATGGAGCCTGGTCGGCGTCCTTAGCTTCCGGACATGGGACATCGACCGAAGGCGGATGTTGAGCTGGCCCGGCTGATCAGCGATCGTCTGGCGCTGGTGCTTGCCGAGCGGCCGCCACGTAGGGCGCGTGATCCAGGACCAGGGCCGGCTGAGGTGTCAGGGACGCCTGACACGAGGTCGACCGTGGGAAGGCCGGGCCACGAGGACACCCAGACTGCCGATGAGCTCCTCCTGTCAGTCGACGCGCCGGAGCTGCCCAAGCAGCGGTTCGGTCGCATGCACGTCGGTGTCATCAGCATGTTGCTGGTGCTCGGTTTGATCACGGCCGGATGGATGTTGCTGCGTGCTCGGCCTGTTGCAGTGGCCAGTCCCGGCGGCGTCGTCACGCTGAGCATGCCAACGGCGACCGCGGTGTCGCCAACACCCTCGACCAGCAAGAGCGATGCAAAGATCGTTGTCCACGTCCTTGGAGCGGTCCGTCATCCGGGCCTGGTCAAGTTGAAGGACAGCTCACGAGTCCAGGATGCGATCAATGCTGCCGGCGGTCTCGCTCACCGAGCTGATCCGGGGGAGCTGAACCTCGCCCAAGTGCTGGCCGACGGTCAGCAGGTGGTGATCGGTACCGCTGGTGACCCGGCGGGGGAGGTGCGAGACCAGCCTGGGTCGGCTACCGGTGGTGGCTCGTCCGCGACCGGAGCCGTCGATCTGAACCGTGCCAATCAATCGCAGCTAGAAGAGCTGCCTGGAGTCGGGCCGGTCACTGCCCAGGCGATTCTCGCCTGGCGGCAGCAACACGGACGGTTTAGCCGGATCGAGGAATTACAGGAGGTTGATGGCATCGGACCCAAGACGTACGCCCAAATCGCCCCACACGTGCGAGTGTGAAACCCCGGCTACGCCGCCTTATGGCGGCCGTGCGCAGCAGCGGCAGGCGACTGGCGGCTCGTCACCGGGTAGATCGGCAGCCTGCCGCCGTACCGCCTGCAGGCCGTACGGTACCCACGACCTCGGCGGATGTGCGGGCGGTACCCCTGGCGGCTGGAGCATGGGCAGCCGCATGGCTAGGAACCTGGGGATCCCCGGCGGGGATTGTCGCTGCCGCGGCGATCGGGGTGATTGTGCTCGCGGCGGCGGTGCTGCGACGCTCAGCGCTGCTGTTGACAGTTGCACTGGTCATCGTCGTGCTGCTCGGCGCTGGCCTCGTCGATGTGCACCGCCTGCGGCATGGACCTGTCGCGGCGCTGGCGACGCACCGGGCGATCGTGTCGGCCGAGCTGGAGATTCGTGCTGACCCTCATCGGGTGGCCGGGACGGGACCGCGGTCGGGCGCTGCCGTCATAAAAGCTGCAACCGTACGCGTTGAGGGCCGAGGCGTCATCTGGCTGGTCCGAGCTCCGCTCCTCCTCGTCGTCGCTGGGCCGCACGTTGAGGAGTGGTTTCACATCTCGGTCGGTAGTCGAGTCCGTGTGGAGGGTCGCCTGGAGACGCCGGATCGAGGTTCGGACGTGGCAGCCGTGTTGCGGGTGCGTGGCTCACCAGTCGTCGTCCGGGCGCCCTCGCCTGGCCTTCGGCTCGTGGAACGGGTTCGCGAGGGATTGCGACAAGCTGTTGTGAACCGTCGCCCCGAGCCGCGAGCGCTGGTGCCTGCCCTCGTTCTTGGCGACACCACCGGGCTTCGCCCCGAGCTGACCGAAGACTTCGTCTCGACTGGGTTGACCCATCTCACTGCCGTCTCAGGCGCCAACCTCACGCTGCTGTTGGCCTTCTTGTTGACTATGGCGCGCTGGGCTGGCGTGCGCGGCTGGTGGCTACGTCTGGTGGGGTTGGCCGGAGTGATCATTTTCATCGCACTCTGTCGCACTGAGCCGAGCGTGCTGCGGGCCGCGGCGATGGGGCTGGTGGCCTTAGCCGCACTTGGCTCCGGCAGCCGGACCGCTGGTGTCCGGAACCTTGCCGTTGCCACGATGATCTTGCTGCTGGTGGATCCGTTTCTCAGCAGGTCAATCGGCTTTGCACTGTCCGTCCTTGCCTGCGCAGGCATCGTCTGGTGGTCCCGGCGCTGGACGATGATCATCAATCAGTGGCTGCCGCACATCATTGCGGAGTCAATTGCGGTACCGCTGGCAGCCCAACTCGCCACGACGCCGCTGGTGGCGGCGATCTCGGGGCGAGTGAGCATCTCCGGTCTCGCGGCCAACGCGCTGGCCGGCCCGTTCGTGGGTCCTGCGACTGTGCTGGGCTTTGCCGCGGCTGGCGTCTCGCTGCTCAACGTGACTCTGGCTGCCGTCTGCGGCTTCGGCGCCGCGTGGTGCGCTCAGATGATCATTTGGATCGCCAGGATTGGTTCCCGATTGCCTGGCTCTGAATGGCACCTGCCGGTGACACCACTGACCCTGACGTGGCTGGCCATCAGCTCGGTGATCTTTGGTCTTTTCATGGCCTATCTGCTGGCGCGACCATGGCTCGTCCTGCTGCTTGTCGGTATCATGATCATCTGTCTGTGTGGGACTCCGCGTCAGCCGGGCTGGCCTCCTCGCGACTGGGTCTTGGTCGTCTGCGACGTCGGTCAAGGCGACGGGATCGTGGTGCGCACGGCCCGGGACAGCGCGGTTGTGGTGGACACCGGCCCCGCTCCCGCCGCAATGCGAGGGTGTCTGGACCGACTTGACGTCACCCGGGTACCACTGTTGATCATCACGCACTTTCATGCCGATCATGTCGACGGCCTGCTGGGGGTTATACAGCATCGTCGGATCGGTGAGTTGTGGGTCAGCCCACTGGCCCCGCCGGGACCGCTGTCCACCCTGATTACTCAGCAGGCCGCCCAGCGCGGCGTTCCGGTCTACGCGCCGCCACGCGGAACCAGCGCCAGCGTCGGAGCCGCGGAGCTGCAAGTGTTGGGCCCTGTGGACCATCTGTCTTTCGGTCAGCATGAGTCCTCTATGCAGAACGACAGCAGCCTGGTGATCATGGTCACGGTCGCCCGGCTGCGGGTGTTGCTGACCGGTGACGTCGAACCACCCGGCCAGCAGGCGATCGTCGACACCGGGGCCGATCTGCACGCTGACGTCCTCAAGATTCCGCACCACGGTTCGGCGCAGCAGGATCCCGACTTCATCGCGGCGACGCACGCCCGTCTCGCGATCGCAAGTGCGGGCGTCGACAACGACTACGGTCACCCAGCGCCGCGTACGCTGCAGCTGGTCCGGTCGCTGGGCATGACCGTGCTCAGTACCAATCAAGACGGGTCGGTCGCAGTTCGGATGTCTCGCAGTGGTCTCGCCGCGATGAAACAGCGATGAAGAGTGATGACTAGGAAATCGCAACGGGAAATCGGAGCGGTCCGCGCAGCGTGGTACCGGGTCGCATGGTGATCGGCGCAGTCTGGCGGATTTTCGGAAACCGCTCGGCGAGAGCACGGAATGCCTGGCTCAGCTCCAGCCGCGCGAGCGGCGAGCCGAGGCAATAGTGAATGCCGCCCGAGAAGGCCAGATGCTCGGCAGGGGACTCCCGCGCAATGTCGAAACGGTTGGGTTCGGGATAGACATCGGGGTCCCGATTCGCCGCGGCCAACAAGGTGATCACCCACTGGTTCCTGGCAACCAGCACCTCACCGACCTGCACCGGCTGATGTGCCACGCGCGCTGTCAGCTGCACTGGAGGATCGAAGCGGAGCACCTCCTCAGCGGCCGCCGGTGCGCGACTGGGATCGGCCACCAACGTCTCCCATTGCTCGCGGTCGGCCAACAGCCAGCGCATGCCACTGCCGATCGCATTGACGGTCGTCTCGAATCCGGCGATCAGCAGCAGCCGCACCAGGGCCGACAACTCCGACACCGTGATCACCCGGTCCTGCTCGGCCACGAGCGCCGACACCAGATCATCGCCGGGTTCGGACGCACGGTGTTCGAGTAATTCGGTGAAAGTGACCCGCAGCTCAGCATCCGCGGCGGCGAGCGTCCGAGCTTGTCCGAGCGACCAGATGCCGTCCAGCGCCCTGGCGATCGTCGAGCCTAACCGCCGGAACCTCTCCGGATCGTTGGGCAGCCCAAGCAGGTGTGTCATCACGGCAATCGGCAGTGGTGAGGCGAACGACATCATGACGTCAAACTCGCGATCGCCTTCGCACTGGTCAAGCAACCGCTGGATCGCCTCATCGACCAAAGCGGCATAGCCAGCCATGCGCCTCGGCGTAAACGCTGGTGCGGCGAGTCGGCGGATTCGCGTGTGATCGGGCGGATTGAGTTCGAGCAAGGAAAGGTCGAGGCCAGCTTGATTGGCTAAGTCTTCGCTGCCGTCCTCAGGACTGGGGCCGAACTGCCGGTTACGCAGGACCTCGTTACACAGTCGATGGCTCGTGGTGGTGTAGTTGCCAAGCCGCGTCGGCAACATAGGACCGCGAGAACGCATTTCCTCGTAGATGTCGTACGGGTCGGTATGGCCGTTAGGCAGGTTAAGCCGGCTGAACAGGTCACCGCGTACGTGCGCCCAGTAGAGCACCCGCGCTCGCTCTCGATACATCCCGCCGAGGAACTTGGCTGCCTGGAGCGTCTTCGTCGCAGTCCCCATCTAGCCAGCTTGCCTCCCGGAATCAACGCGGCCCGGTGGCGGGATTGATCTGTACGAGCTGTCCCTGGCAGGCGGCGACGACCTCGGGGGCCACTTCGCCTTGCGTGATATGGCCCGCGGCCGGATTGTCACCGCCTGGCACGTTCGCGAACCGTACGCCCAACGGCGGACCGTACTTGCAGGGAAAGCGCCAGAGCTCGGCGCTGTCAGTGAGGCCGATACCCAGCAGGTGGTTGGCGTTGCCGTCGAACCGGTTAGTTCCAGCGACGACCAGGACATCGCCGTACTGCGCGGCGACGATGCGTCCGGAGATCCTGGCTCCATCGGGTGTGTGGGCGATGACGGGGGAGAGCGAGACAGGCAGCGTGTGGGTCGAGAGCTGCTGGTAACCGGAGAAGGCTGTCACTGTCCGGCACGAGAAGCCAGTGATCACCAGCGTTTTCGCTGGTTCTGCCTGCTGGGAGACGGTGGTCGGCTGGTCGAGAATCCACGAGCCGCAGGTGAAGTGCACCTCCTCAGCTGGACTGGCGTAGGTCAATTCCGTCACCCGCTTGCTTGCCTGCGTGGTTGCTGGCCAGCCAATCGCGGCGGTGATGATCAAGATGCCGACCACGATCAGACCTCGTCCGATAAACGCCATCTCGCGGCGTGGCGGCCACGCCTGGTACGCCACCCAAACAGCTACACCGATCAATAGACCGGTGAGGTAGAGCAAGACCGTGCTGGACGTCCACAGTGCGGCCCCGCTCAATGCCACCGTGTTGCTTTGCAGCCTCGCACCGGCCTCGCGCAACTCGGGAGCGAAAAGCCAGCGTCCGACCGCCGCCGGGGCGGCCGCAACTACTGCATACACGGCGAGGAGAGGCAGACCGCTGTGCCAGGTCTTCGGCGGCAGCGGGCCCAGGTTGTCGAGGAATCCGTGTAGCGCCGCATAGCCGGCGCTGAAGACCCATGTGATCAGCAGCAAAACGCCGACTAGCGAGGAGGACAGGGTCCCGCTCACGGCGAGTCCGATAATGATGGTCAGCGCAGCTACCAGACCAAGTGCGGCGGGGGCGAGCATCGCGGTCCGACCGAGCCAGTGGCGGGTACGAGACAACCAGAAGAGCGCAAACGCACACACCAGCAGCACAAGGGCCGGTAGACCCCATTGACCGTTTTGAGCCTGAACCTGAGGCTGCCCATCGCTCGTCAAAGCAACGGAGGCTAATGGAGCGAGCTGGGTGAGCCATAAGTCGTGTGCCGGAAAGTGGCTGACTTCAGGAATCCAATACACGATGAAGAAGACCCACTGGGCGCCAAGGGAAATCACCAACGGAATGGTCGCAGCGTGCCGGATCTTTCGAGAGACTTCCGCCCGCTCGGGAGACTTCGGTCCGAGTGACCCGACGTCCGGTCGCGCCGCCTGCGGATTGGTGTAGGCGATCTTGCTCACGACGGGGCGCCGCTCAGACTCATGTGATCAGCCCGTCGTGTCCGCCGCCACGAATTCGACACGCTCATGTGGGATCAGTCGGCGGAGCGCCTCTCGATCGGACTGGGAGCCAACTGACACGCCTCGAGCCCGCTCCTCGGCCGATCGCAGCGCCTGATCAACGCCAACCCGCAGCACCGAGTCGTCCTCCAGCGACCTGACCCAGACAAGGCGGCCAGGGCTGCCGTCGACCTGCTTGAACCAGGCACGAACCAGGTCCTCGTAGGAGTCAGCCACGGCGGCAACGAAATGCACGCCCCGGTCCTCGAAGTAGTCGCCAAAGGTTTCTCGCAACCGGCTGCCCTCGTAGGCCCCAGGCTCGCGGTTCACCACGGCTACGACGGTGGCCGAATTGGCTACTTTCGCACCGGCAATGCCGCGCAGCTCCGGTTCGGCGAACTGCCGCCACATGCGCCGTAAACGGGCATCCATAGTCAGTTCCATGCCGGTTGATCTCGAACTCATGGACGGAGGCGGCGTCGGCAGCGCTCGCAACGACGGCGATGCAGGCACGATCCTCGGAGACTTGGTCTGCGGAATGGGGACGGAAATAGGACCCTCTTTGGGCCACGCAATTTCACGAACATCGAAATTACGGCGTACCAGGGCGCCGTTAGCAAAGGTTCGAGGCAGCCACTGCTCAGCAAGCTCTTGTTGCACCGTAGAGCGGCGCAAGTCAGCGAGCCGATTCATCTTCACCGCTGCGTGCATTCCCATTGCCACGTCGGTCTCGACCCGCTGTAGCAAGTAGGCCTCGAGGTCGGTCCCGTGCTCTGCCGCCAGGCCGGCCACGGAGCCGTACCTGTCCCGGTCGCTCAACTGGACGGTCACTCGTACGGTGCAGCGCTCGATGTTATGGCCGTCCATCGTGACGAGGTGATCGACCGTCACGTCAAGCTCAACGGGCGAGGTGTTGACGGCGAGCACCCGAACAGGGCGAAGCGAGGGAAGCAGGCCCGGCGTCAAGTATTCGCCGGGGAACTTGAGTCGCGGCGCGCTGTCCTGCTCGAACAGGACAGCGATGGTGTTCGGCTGGACGGTCACCATGCGGTCCAAGGGATGAGGCTCGCCGGTGAGCTTCATACCGAGCACCGGCACTTCAGCGAGCGCCGGCTCGGGCTCGCTGGGAGTAGTCGACGACTGCCGATCAGTAACGACCCGACCGAACAGGGAGGTCCACAATTTGCCGACCACCGACACCCCTTTCACCTTGTACCTAGTGTCTCGCTCATGTATATCAACACCAATCCGAGCGACATGCGAATCTGATTTGTGTTGCGACACGGAACATGCGCACACCGGATTCTGGACTGGCTACTCGAGTTGCGTTCGGTAGGAAACCGGTGTCGGTTGAGGCTGGCATGCTGTGAGCGTGGCGGCAGCGAAATCCCCTTTCGGTCGGCTGATTCTGGTCAGCGGGCCCGAGGGGCTTTTGATTGATCGTGCCGTTGCAGACCTCTGTCTACAGATGCGATCTGAGGCTCCTGAGGTCGAAATCTCTGAAATCGAAGCAGCGCGGCTGGATCGAGGCACGCTTGTTGAGATCACCGGGCCGTCGTTGTTTTCCAGCCGCCGGGCTGCCGTCATCTACGAGCTGGAGAATGTGAGTCCCGACTTGGGTCAGGATCTGGTTGACCTTGCCACCGAGAAGCTGTCCGATCTTGCCATCATCCTCGTGCATGGCGGCGGTGCGAAAGGTAAAGCTTTAGTCGACAAGGTCAAGTCAGCCGGCGCCGATGTCATCGAATGCGCGGCTATCAAGACGTGGGAACTGCCACAGTTCGTCTCTGCAGAGGTAAAGCAAGCCGGCAGCTCCATCGAGGCGGGCGCCGCAGCCGCGCTCGTCGATGCGGTCGGTCACGACCTTCGAGCGTTGGCTGCGGCGGTCACGCAGCTGATTTCCGACGGGCAGGGTGGGCCGCTCACCGTCGATCAAGTCCGTCGCTACTTCGGTGGCCGCGCTGAGGTGACCAGCTTTGCAGTAGCAGATGCCGCGCTCGGGGGACGTACGGGTGTCGCGATGGAGCAGTTGCGCTGGGCTCTTGCAACCGGCGTAGCACCGGTACTGATCACCAGCGCCATGGCATCGGGCATCCGTGGGCTGGGCAAACTGATTACCGCGGGCGGCGGCCAGCGAGAAGCGGACCTGGCGCGTGAGGTTGGCGTCCCGCCGTGGAAGCTGAAGTCAATGCGCTCGCAAGCTCGCGGCTGGGATCAAGGCAGACTTGCGACAGCCCTCAAGGCAGTCGCGGTGGCAGACGCTGACGTCAAGGGTGCTGCGGACGACCCTGCGTTCGCACTTGAGCGAGCGGTGCTGAGCGTCTCGCGGCTGCGCCGCTGAATGGTTTTTGGCGCCGCTCGGAGGCTGAACCCTACGGCTTGTCAGCCCTTTTTGCCGGAACTCTCCAGATGCGCTGCCTTGGCTGCGATCGCGGACTTACGGTTGGCCGCCTGGTTCTTATGAATGATCCCCTTCGAGGCAGCCTTGTCCAGGGCACGGGAGGCGGCGTACGCCAGCTCGGTGGCCTTGGCGGTATCGCCAGAATCGGCTGCGTCGCGGAACCGACGAATCGAGGTCTTCAGTGCTGACTTCGTCGACTTGTTACGCTGACGAGCCTTCTCGTTGGTCTTGATTCGCTTGAGCTGGGACTTGATATTCGCCACGGCAGGCCTCTGGAACTCCTCTGTGATGTCTGGGGCGCCGCTGTGCAGACGCAACTGACCACGCTACCAGCGGTGTCGGGAGCGGGCCAAATTCGCTTTTGCACGTGAGGATGGGTGTCGTGAGTCCAGTGTTCGCGCCGCCGCCGGGGCGCACTGACCCCTCGATCATCCGCAACTTCTGCATCATCGCCCACATCGATCATGGCAAGTCGACCCTGGCTGACCGGATGCTGCAGCTGACCGGCGTGGTGGACGAGCGATCCATGCGGGCCCAGTATCTGGATCGTATGGACATCGAGCGAGAACGCGGCATCACGATCAAGTCCCAGGCGGTCCGGATGCCGTGGCGCGTGGAGGGCAAGACGGACGATCCCCGTGAACCCCCGGTGCACGCGCAGAGCGTGGGGGACGACCCTCTTGAACCCGCGCGTCGCGCACCAGACCTCACGGGAGCGCGCTCGGGAACCAGCACCACCTATGTCCTGAACATGATCGATACGCCGGGCCACGTCGACTTCACCTACGAGGTTTCCCGATCCCTCGCCGCCTGTGAGGGTGCCGTGCTCCTCGTCGACGCAGCGCAGGGCATCGAGGCGCAAACCCTGGCCAACCTGTATCTGGCGCTGGAAGCCGATCTCCACGTCATTCCCGTCCTGAACAAGATTGATTTGCCGAGCGCGCAGCCGGAGAAGTACACCGCCGAGATCGCCAAAGTCGTTGGCTGCGATCCGGGTGAGGTGCTTCAGGTATCGGCGAAGACTGGCGAAGGTGTGGCTGAGCTACTGGATGAGATCGTCGCCCAGATATCTCCGCCGGTCGGTGATCCCGCGGCTCCCGCCCGGGCGTTGATCTTCGACTCGGTTTATGACACCTACCGTGGCGTTATCACCTACGTACGCGTCATTGACGGGGGGTTATCGCATCGCGAGCGAGTGTTGATGATGTCAACCAAGGCTGCTCACGAGGCGTTGGAAGTCGGTGTGATCTCACCCGAGCCGACCAAATCTGCGTCGTTGGGCGTCGGCGAGGTGGGCTATCTGATCACAGGCGTCAAGGACGTCCGCCAGTCTCGAGTCGGCGACACCGTCACATCGCTGTATCGACCTGCCGCCCAGGCTCTGGGTGGCTATCGGCCGCCGAAGCCGATGGTGTTCGCAGGCCTCTATCCCATCGATGGAGCCGACTATCCCGAACTGCGCGAAGCCTTGGACAAGCTGCAGCTCAACGACGCGGCGTTGAGCTTCGAACCTGAAACCTCCAGCGCGCTGGGCTTTGGATTTCGCATCGGCTTCCTTGGCCTACTTCATATGGAGATCGTGCGGGAGCGCTTGGAACGCGAATTCGATCTTGACCTGATTTCCACTGCACCGAATGTGGTGTATCGCGTGATCATGGAAAGCGGCACCGAAGCAGAAGTGACGAATCCGTCCGAGTATCCGGCAGATGGCAAGATCGCCGAAGTGTACGAACCGGTTGTCAGGGCGACAATTCTGGCTCCCGCGACCTACATAGGCACGATCTTGGAGCTGTGTCAGAGCCGTCGCGGTATTCAGCATGGCATGGACTATTTGTCCGAGGACCGGGTCGAAATCCGCTACACGCTGCCCCTGGCCGAGATCGTCTTTGATTTCTTTGACGCGCTCAAGTCGCGGACCAGGGGTTACGCCAGCCTCGACTACGAGCCGTCTGGAGAACAGCCTGCCGATTTGGTGAAGGTCGACATCTTGCTGCATGGTGAGCCGGTCGACGCATTCTCCGCCATCGTGCATAAGGACAAGGCCTACTCCTACGGCGTCATGATGACGGCCAAGTTGAAGGAGCTGATCCCTCGGCAGCAATTCGAAGTTCCGGTACAGGCGGCCATTGGGGCGCGGGTGATCGCGCGTGAGACGATTCGCGCCGTCCGCAAGGACGTACTGGCCAAGTGCTACGGCGGCGACATCACGCGAAAGCGCAAGCTGCTCGAGAGGCAGAAAGAGGGCAAGAAGCGGATGAAGATGGTGGGTAGAGTCGAGGTCCCGCCGGAAGCATTCATCGCTGCTCTCTCCGGTGTCGCTGAGGGGTCAAAATCCGACAGGAAATAGTCTCCTAGGACAATCGCTCTGCGAGTGTCAAATTCTTGGCGCGAGCAGAGCCAAAAGAAGGGGAGCAGTTGTGTTTGCAGTGCAATTTTCGGAGTACGGCGGGCCCGAGGTGATCAGTCTTGGTGAGGCGCCCGAGCCGCACGCGGGGCCAGGACAGATTCGCATTGTGGTACGGGCGGCAGGCGTCAATCCCATGGACTGGAAGCTTCGCTCCGGGATGCTGGCGCGGGGCAAGCCGCTTGAGGGTGTTGGCTATTTGGGCTTCGATGCGGCCGGTGTCGTTGACGAGGTCGGAGAGGGCGTCACCGATGTAGCCGTTGGCGATGACGTGTTCGGCCAAGGCCAGAACACCCAGGCGGAGTATGCGGTGCTCACCTCGTGGGTTCGGAAACCGGCCTCGGTGGACTGGGCAGTGGCAGCCGCAGCGGGCGTCGTTGTCGAAACATCCGAGCGGGTGTTGCGACTTCTGGGGGTGAGAGAAGGCACCAAGCTCTTCATCGACGGTGGTGCCGGCGGGGTGGGATCGACCGCGACCCAGCTGGCGAAGGCGAGGGGTGCCATGGTCATCGCATCAGCGAGCGAGGCCAACCAGGGCTACCTCCGCGAGATCGGCGCCATCCCGGTGATCTATGGCGAAGGCATGGTCGAACGGGTCAAAGCGCTCCAGATCGGCAAGGTTGATGCGGTGCTCGACGCGGTTGGCAAAACACCGATCGACGATTTGATCAGCCTCACCACCGAGCCCTCTCAGGTCGTCTCGATCGCCAACTATGGTGCGGCTGCCTCAGGTGCGCGGGTCTCTGGAGGTGGCGCGGACAGCCAACCCAAGAAAGCCCTCGCCGAGGCGGCCGAGCTGCTGGAACAGAGCAAGCTGGTGATCAAGATTCAGACATTCCCCTTCGACCGGGCGGCCGAGGCGCACCAGATCAGTCAGGACGGCCACGCCCGAGGCAAGCTCGTCCTCGTCCCCTAACTCCGGCTACGCCGACTTGTCAGCATCCACGGCCGCTCTGGCAGCCATGGATGCTGACAAGTCAGCGAGGCCGGTGCGGAGATCGATCCGGGCTCGCCAGCCCAGCACATGGTCGGCTGCCGAGCAATCGGCGGTGATGTGCCGGACATCCCCCAGCCGATAGGCACCGGTCACTATCAAAGCCGGTCCGTCGAGGGTTCGACTGAGCTCGGTGGCCATTTCACCGACTGTCGTTACCCACGGTGTCCCGATATTCAGCGGCGTCAGGCGCGCCGGCAGTGGTGCGTGAAGTGCGGTGACGACAGCCGCTGCCACGTCAGAGACATGGATGAAGTTGCGCCGTTGGCAGCCATCCTCGAAGACTCGTGGCGGTTCCCCCCGAAGCAGATTGTCGGTGAAGATCGACGCCACTCCCGCGTATGGGGTCTCGCGTGGCATGCCAGGACCATAAACATTGTGAAATCGCAGCGCAGCCACCGTTCCTCCGGTTTCCCGACTCCAGATCGTTGCCAGCTGCTCCCCGTGGACTTTCGTTGCCGCATAGGTATTGCGAGGATCCAGTGGTGCCGACTCGGGCACCAGTTCCGGAGCCAGGTCCTCCCCGCAGTAGCGGCACCGCGGGTCGAAGCGCCGCTGGTCAAGATCATTTCGGTCTCGCGGTGGCGGGCTCATCGATCCGTGCCGATTACAGCGGTACCGTCCCTCGCCGTAGACGACCATTGATGACGCATAGATGAAACGGCTGATCTTGTGCTCCGCCGCTACTCGAAGTGTCATCGCGGTCCCGACGTCGTTGTGTAACGCGTACGCATCGATGTCGAAGATGTCGACGCCAAGTCCAACCTTGGCTGCCAGGTGGATGATCGCCTTGCAGCCATCCGCTGCCATTCGGAGTCGATCATGATCGAGAATGTCGTCGCGTATGTCGACGGCTCGATCAAACACTCGAACCGCGTGGCCCGCTGCCTCGAGTTGATCATGAACGGCACGGCCGATGAAACCAGCGCCGCCGGTGACCAAGATCGTCATGCGATGTGATTCGTCGGGCGGGGAACCGGCAGCGATACCTCGAACCGGCAACCTCCCTGAACGTTGCACACCGAGATGGCGCCATCGTGTGACTCGACGACTCCGCGGGCGATGGCCAATCCAAGGCCAGCCCCGCGATCATCGCCGCCGCGCGACGGGGTGCCTCGCCAGCCAGCGTCAAAGACCCGGGCAAGGCTGGTTTCCGGAATGCCGCCGCAGCTGTCGATGACTGCAACCCGTATGTGACCGTCGTCGGCGCGTTGGCCCTCGAGCCGTACCACCAGTCCGGCATCGGTGTGGCGAATCGCATTGCTGGTCAAGTTGCTCAATGCGCGGGCCAGATCGTCAGACGAGCCGAGAACAGCCAGCCGGTCGTCGTCGGGGAGATCGACCTCGAGCTGTACGCCTCGGCTGCTAGCCGAGACGGTCGACTCGGAGGCGACGTCGCTGATCAGTTCGGTCAGCGACACCATCGTTTGAGGTTTGGCTCTGCGGGGCCCCTGGACGCGGGACAGCGCGAACAGATCATTCACCAGAACGCTCATCCGAGCCACTGTGGCCCGCAGGTGGGACAACGCCCGCGGCACATCGGTGATGACGCCGTCTTCCAGCCCCTCCGACAGGGCCCGCAGCCCGGCCAGCGGCGTACGCAGGTCGTGGGACATGAAGCTGACGAGCTCTTGCCGCGACTGTTCGGCGGCCCGCGCCCGCGCCCGGGATTCTGCGAGTGTCTTACGGGTTTCGGCCAGATCCTGCAGTACCTGAGCCAGCTCCCGTGGCGCCGCGACCTCGGCCTGTGCGGCCGGAGCCTCTATGGGCGATCCGCTTGCCGAGTCCGATACCAGTTGATGCAGACCGGCGCCCACCCGGAGGAATGCCCGCGAGATCCGGCGCACCACCAGCCATGCGCCGAGCGCCGCCAGCAGCAGCGAGACCGACAGTGCAATCAAGATCACCAAGGAGTCGTGAGCGGACAGGAACATCAGCTGCACGTTGATCAACACCGTGGCTGCTACTGCTACCACGGGCAGCAGGGTGGCGATCGTCAGCTGCTGGCCTAGTGATCGATAACGCACTAGATGCAACAGTGCCAACCCGATCAATCCGACGGCTGAGCAGCTCGCCAGCGTGAGACCGATGATGATCATGAGGTCTGTCATGGTCGTTTGTCCTCATCGATCAGCCTGTCCCCATCAATCAGCTCGTCCTCGGCAACGAGCTCGTCCTCGCGCACCATTCGGTAGCCGAAGCGTCCGACCGTCAACAGCAGCGTCGGATCAGAGGGATCCCGCTCCAACTTCTCCCGGAGCCGTCGCACGTGCACGGTGACGGTCGATGTGTCACCGAAGTCCCATCCCCAGACCCTTCGCAGCAGCTGATCTTTGCTGAATGTCTGGCCGCCGTGGCTGGCGAGGAATGCCAGCAGATCAAACTCCCGCATCGTCAAGGCCAGCGGTCGTCCGGAACGACTGGCCTCGCGGGCAGCCGAGTCGATCGTCACTGGCCCCAGGATCACTGTCGAATTCAGCAGCGGCGTTCCGGCAAGTCGTTCGGTACGCCGTAACAGTGCCTCGACTCGCAACACGACTTCGCGCGGCGAGAAGGGCTTGACCACGTAGTCGTCGGCGCCGGTCTCCAGGCCAACCAGACGATCCTCTTCCTCACCCCGCGCAGAAAGCACGATGACGAACGCCTGGTCACCGCTCCGTCGCCGGCGGCGCAGCACCTCCAAGCCCGAGAGGCCGGGCAACATGATGTCCAGGATGACGACATCGGGACTGCTTCGCTGCCACAGCTGGACGGCCTCGCTGCCGTCGCCGCTCCAGTCGACCTGGTATCCCGCCCGGGTCAGATAGGCCTTGAGCACCTCTGCCATGGTCACGTCGTCCTCGACGACCAGAACCCGCGCTGCCATGATCATCAGCCTAGGCAGGCTAGATGGCGGTTGCTACATCGGTATTCGCCGTGCCACATGGCGTAAGCGAGCCGAAAGCGATCGCGACTGCCCAGCTGCGACCCATGACCATAGCGTCGAGTGCATGATCAACCGCGCTACGCTGTCATGAGCGATCATGCGGGGACCGTCGTCGTGTTGGCCAAGGAGCCAGTGCCTGGTCGGGTCAAGACCCGGCTGCAACCGGCATTCGACCTGAGCGGGGCAGCGGTGTTGGCTGCTGCCGCCATCGAAGACACCATCGCAGCAGTTCGAAGCTCGTCGGCAACCCGCCGCATTCTCGCCTGGGAAGGCAGCCGGTCGCCTTGGCAGCACGGATTCGAAGTTGTTGATCAGCCGCCGGGATCACTCAATGTCCGGCTGACCGCGGCATTTGCGGCCGCACTGTCGGCGCCGACCGACGAACCAGCGCTGCTGATCGGAATGGACACGCCCCAGGTCACCGCTGAGCTGCTGGACAGTTACTGGGAAAAAGCGGATGCCGTTCTTGGCCTCAGCGATGACGGCGGGTTCTGGGCAATAGGACTGCGGCCTGGGCATCCCGCCGCACTCTTCGATGGCATTCCGATGTCCACGAGCCGGACGGGCGCCGCCCAACTCGCCCGGCTTTTCGACGCGGGCTTGAGTGTCAAGCTGTTGCCGCCGCTGCGTGACGTCGATCGACCCGTAGACGCTGAGCTGGTGGCTACCCAGTTCCCGGACTTGGTCTTTTCCCGCCGATATCTGCAGCTGCTGATCAGTCGCCCCAACCAAACCTGCGACCGGCTTTTCGATGCTGCCTACGCGGGCATGATCACCGTCAGCGACGCCCCGTACGTCGAAATCGATGATCATCCGCTGCCGCTGGAGGTTTCGCGGTGGGCTGGTGCGGCAGATGAGATCGACATGCTCGTCGTGGCGCGTTGCGAGCCGCCGGTCATCGACCTCGGCTGCGGCCCGGGACGGATGGTGCAGGCTCTCAGCGAGTCAGGACGCGCGGCTTTGGGCGTCGACATGTCGTCGGTAGCGGTTGGCCTGAGCATGGCTCGCGGGGGGCCGGCTCTGCGACGGAGGATCGATGAGCCGTTGCCTGCTGAGGGTCGCTGGGGCACCGCGTTGCTGATGGACACAAACGTGGGCATGGGTGGGGACGTTGCTGCGTTGCTGGCACGCTGCATGCGACTCGTCATACCGGGAGGCTTGATCATCTGCGAGGTCGACGGCGTTCCCGGGCGGCACGAGGTGCATAGCATCGTGCTTCGGAATCAGCACGCGACCTCGCCCCCTCTGCCGTGGTCGAGGATCGGCACCAGCGCGCTCATCGAGGTTGCGAAGTCCCTCGATCTGTTGCTCATGGAGGAATGGACGAGCGGTGGGAGGGCGTTTGTCGCGCTGCGCTCGATAGGCGGCTGAGATATCGGCTGAGGGCACTAGCCTCGGGACATGCCATCGGCGATGCCTGAGGGAGAACGCGCGCCGACTGACGGCGCGCTGCCCGAGCGGGCACGGTCCGAAGTGCCGCTTCGCCCGCTCGGCATCTATATTCACGTGCCGTTCTGCACCACCCGCTGCGGCTACTGCGACTTCAACACCTATACCGCCGCCGAACTGGGCACCGAGCCCGGAGCCAGTCGCACCGGCTATGTCGCCGCCGCGATCAAGGAACTCGATCTGGCAGCTCGAGTGCTGGGCCCAGGTGCGCCTGAGGTCTCGACCATCTACGTCGGCGGCGGAACGCCCACGCTGCTACCTCCGGATGATCTCGGTCGGCTGATTACGGCGGTACGGGATCGTTTCGGGCTGGTCGCGGATGCGGAGGTGAGCACCGAATCCAACCCGGAGTCCATCGACGCTGGAGGTCTGTGCCGGCTTCGCGAGCTGGGCTTCAATCGCATCTCGTTTGGCATGCAATCTGTCGTGCCACACGTCCTTGCGACTCTGGACAGGACGCATTCACCAGGCAGACCGCAGCAAGCCGTCACCGAGGCAAAGGCGGCGGGATTCGCCAACACGAGCCTGGACCTGATCTACGGAACGCCGGGGGAGACGGCGGACGATTGGTCAGCCAGCCTGGATGCGGCCCTCGCAGCCGCGCCGCAGCACATCAGCGCGTACGCACTGATCGTGGAGGACGGCACCCGGCTGGCGGCTCAGGTTCGACGCGGCGTGCTTCCGGCGACCGATGATGACGATCTTGCAGACAAGTATGTGATCGCCGAGCAGCGACTTACTGCCGCGGGCCACACGGCGTACGAGGTAAGCAACTGGTCCTCCGACGTGGCAACTCGCTGCCGGCACAATCTGGGTTACTGGCGAAGTCACCACTGGTGGGGGATCGGCCCAGGCGCTCATAGCCATATCGGGGGAGTGCGGTGGTGGAATGTCAAGCATCCTCAGACGTACGCGTCCAGACTCGCGGCGGATCTGTCGCCGGCACAGGCGCGTGAGGTGCTCTCGGCCGAGCAACGCCGAGTGGAGCGCATCATGCTCGAGCTCCGACTCGCCGATGGCCTCAGCATGTCGCTCCTCACCAGGACGGAGCGGGATCGTGTCGGTGATCTTCTCGTCCGGCGGCTGGCGGTGCTGACGAACGGAATGTTGATCTTGACGGCCCGCGGCAGACTGCTCGCCGACGGTGTGATCCGTGACCTCCTGGACTGAGCGTCGCGTTCCGCGGGGTCGTCGTTGATTGGCGTGCCGTGATTGTCTGGGTGCATGGCGGTCATGCCGATGTTCCCGTTGGGTTCGGTGCTGTTCCCGTACATGCCGCTGCGGCTTCGGGTATTCGAGGAACGCTACTTGATCATGCTCGCCGAGCTACTGAAGAACGAGAACTCGCGATTTGGCGTGGTGTTGATCGAACGTGGCCGGGAAGTGGGCGGTGGCGAGCACCGCTTCAGTGTTGGCACGGTTGCTGAGATCAGACAGCTTGGTGCCGAGGGAGGTTTCGTTGGCTTGATCGCTCAAGGCGGCCGGCGCTTCGAGGTCTCGGAGTGGCTCGAAGATGCACCTCATCCACGCGCAGAGATACGTGAGATCCCCGACCTCGAGTGGGACGAGGATCTGATGGCGCTAAGGGAGAGCACGGAGCAGCTGGTACGCCGCACCCTGGCCGTCGCCAGTGAGTTCGCCGAGAACATCTGGCCCGCAGATGTTGAGTTGTCCGACAATCCAGTGGCGGCGGCGTGGCAATTGGCCGCCATCTCGCCGATCAATGCTCTTGATCAGGTTGCGCTGCTGCGCTCGACGTCAGTTGAGGAATTGCTGGTTCAGGTCGCAGAGCTGACACGTGAGGCCGGGCTGACCTACGAAGCTCCGTGGCTTGACGACGAGGACGGGTCATAGGGTTCACGCGCCGGGCCAGTGGTAGCGCGCCGCATCAATGAAATGGGGAGCAACACCTGGCGCGGCTCGCTTTCCGGATCGATGAGCAACCGTCCTACGTGTCGCCCTTTGTCGCGGATCGGCTGATGAACGGTGGTGAGCTCGGTGGCCTGCGCTACGGCAATGTCGTCGAAGCCACAAACCGACACCACATCCGGCACGCTCAGGCCACCGGCCGCCAACGCCTCCAGTGCGCCGAGCGCCAGCACGTCGCTCAAGCCGACGATCGCCGTAGGAATCTGATCACGAGAGAGCAGCCATGACGTCGCCGTCACACCCGACTCGATCGAGTTGTGGCCGCCGGAGACGATCATGACGTCGCCCTTGATCGCTTGGCGTAGTCCTGCGACCCGCGCGGCATAGTCGAGGAACCCGAGGTCGGCCTCGTCCAGACGCTGTCCCGGACTGCCTGCCGGTTGGTTCGTCTCGACGAGGACGGCGACATCGCGGTGACCCAGCGTGGCCAGATGCTCGCCCACCATGATGCCGGCGCCGAAGTCATCGATGGCCACCCAGCTCGAGTCGGCATCAGTATTGATGTCGGTGGTGACCAGCCGGATGCCCCGCGCTCGCGCCACCATGGCCGCTGGATGATCGGTTGGTACGGACAGAATGGCAAGCGCGTCGATGTTGGCGTTGCGTACGGCGCTCGTATCGCGGTCCTCTGCGCCGGTGAGTGTGGGCGAGGCAGCTGACTGGCGGGACAAGGGCATCAGCACGATGCTGATGCCGTGTTCTTCGACGACCTCGCTGAGACCGGTCAGGAACTCGATCGCAAACGGATCGGAGAATGCGTACGAAAGCCGCTCGGAGAGCAACACGCCGACGGCCCCGGCTCGACCTATCCGCAGGGTTCGGCCGGCCGCGTCCGGCCCGGCATAGCCGAGCTCGGCCGCCGTCGCCAAGATCCGCTCTCGCAGTTCGGCCGACAGTTGGTCAGGGCGGTTGTAGGCGTTGGAGATCGTCGCCGGTGAGACGCCGAGTACCGAGGCGAGGCTCTTGACGGTCATGCGTGCCATCTGTGCCTCGCCCTGGTGTGTTTCCGCTCTGCTGAGCCGTTCCTGAATCGTTCTAGTTAGCCTAGCGGGCAGACTTCACTGCCGACTTGTCAGCGTTACAGAGTGCTATGGCACTTTGAGACGCTGACAAGTCGGTGGTGGCTGAGTCAGAGACCCTTCTTCTTTCTTTTCCCAATGTCGTAGGACTCACTTCCGGGGGTCCAGTTCAATACGCTGGCCCGTTCCATGAACTCGTCGGTAGTGATGTCACCGCGCGCGAAACGCTCGGCAAGAATCTTTTTGGCCTCGCTCTCGGGCGAGCGGCTGCCGGCCAATGACTGAGGCGCGAACTGGCCGTGGCGAACCAGGAAGAACACTATGGTGCCCAGCACGAGCAGCATGAACAGGAAGAACATCAGACCTCCTAGGAAGGGTGCGAAAGGCGGCACGGCGCCGCTTGCGATGGTCGAAGAGGGGTCACCGGCTCCCCACGGAGGGCCGTGATGATGATGACCGAAGCCGCCCTCTAGTGGGATCAGTAATGGGGTGGTCATTGATCCATTCTGCGGCGAGCAGTCCGGATCGTCATCGGTCCCAAAGCGGCTCTTTGACTACGTTCCCTGACGTAGTCAAAATACCTTGCTCGTGCGATGCGCCGCCTTCCGTGCCGGTCTAGTGTCGGGAGACACCGCAGGCGGATCGAGCTGATCGGCTGCGCACCGAGGAGATCGAGGAGGAACCATGCGGGTCGAGGCCCGGCGTGCCCTCATCGTCGACTCCGCCATCGGTCTGATCCTCGCCGTCACCAGTTGGATCGCCTCCTTTTACGTCTGGGGCCGCGCGGAATTCAACCGACCAGATTGGGGACACGGACCACCGGGCAGAGTAATCAGCACTGTTGATTCGTCCCCGTGGGTACTGCCTGCAGTCATCCTGCTCGCACTGGGCATCGCGACGAGACGGGTGTGGCCGCGTGCGGCTTTCGTCGCGACGGTGGTGGGCGTCGGCACGTACCTGGCCACAGGTGCGATGTTCGGGCCGATCTTTCTTGGCCCTGCTCTTGGCGTGTACGCGATGGCAAGCGGCACGCACCTGCTCGCCGACCAAACCCGTCCGGCCGCCTCCGACTCGGCCGTACCGCCACTGCGCAGCTGGGCGCCGTTGCTGATCTTGCTCGTACCGATGATCATGGCCGGGCACTGGCGCGAGCCCTACCTCGGCCTGCTCAACCCAGCCCTGTATGGGGCTCTGGTCACCGTAGTGGCGATCGCCGTCGTGCCTGCCACGATCGCCTTGCTGCTGCGCGCCCGTCGGGAAGGCGAGCGAGAAGTACGCGAGCAGGAGCGCCGTCGCTACGCGTACGAGGAACGGCTCCGGATCGCGCGTGACGTGCACGATGTCGTCGGTCACAGCCTGGCTGTCATCACCATGCAGGCTGGGGTGGCGCTGCATGTGCTGGACAAGGAGCGAGCTGCCCAGCCTCGGCCGGATCGCGTTGCGGAGTCACTCGAGGCCATCAAGAAAACGAGCCGTGAGGCGCTGGCGGAGCTGCGGACCACACTCGAGGTGTTTCGATCCGACGCTGAAGAGCCACTCAGCCCGGTGCCCGGACTTGGACGGCTCGATGACCTGGTGGCGCGACTGCGCTCGGCCGGCCGAGACGTGACCCTGGTACGGGAGAACTCTGACGATCTTGAGCTGCTGCCGGCGGCAGCCGATCAAGCCGCTTACCGGATCATTCAGGAGTCGCTGACCAATGTGGTGCGGCATGCGGCCATGGCCCATGCCACCGTACGGGTGGCCGCTGAGGAGGGAAGGCTGACCGTTGAGGTCCGCGATGATGGACCGGCCATGAGCGTGCCGGCGGAGGGCAACGGAATCCGTGGCATGCGGGAGCGGGCGAAGGCGGTGGGCGGCACGTTACGCCTCTTGGTTGGGGAGCCGAGCGGGTTAGTGGTACGCGCCGACCTGCCGTTGGCGGTGGACGGCGGAGTTCGGTGATGATCTCTGTCGCCCTTGCCGATGATCAGCCGCTGGTCCGGATGGGCCTTCGGGTCCTCATCGAGTCTGAAGATGATCTTGACCTGGCTGGCGAGGCCGAGAATGGACGGCAGGCCGTCGAGCTGGCCCGGCGTACCCGACCCGACGTGATCTTGATGGACATCCGGATGCCTCAGGTCGACGGGATCGCTGCGTTGCGGATGATCGTCGGCGATCCGTCCCTCGCTGGCGTTCGAGTGATCATGCTGACCACCTTCGAGCTCGATGAGTACGTCTTCGAGGCCCTGCAGGCCGGGGCGGCTGGCTTCCTGATCAAGGACACCGAGCCGGCTGACATGCTGCGGGCTATTCGGTTGGTCGCGGCGGGGGAGTCGTTGTTGTCGCCGTCTGTTACGCGACGGGTCATCGAGTCTTTCGCCTCACGATCACCTATCCGCAAGAAGCATCCGCAGCTCTCCCAACTCACCGACCGGGAGCGCGAGGTACTCGCGCTGATCGGCGAAGGTCTGAGCAACGACGAGATCGCCGAACGGTTAGTCGTCAGTCGAGCGACCGCGCGTACCCATGTCAGCCGGGCGATGATCAAACTTCGAGCCCGAGATCGGGCCCAGCTGGTGGTCATCGCCTACCAGTCCGGTCTGGTCCGCTAGGCACTCACGTGTCAGCGCCTGTGGCTGGCATAGCGACCACCCGTGCTGACAAGTCGGCCTGACAAGTCGGCGTTGTCAGGCCAGCGGCAACTCCGGCCGCGACGGTCGTGGCGGCTGTGGCGGCTGTGGCGGCGTCAGTCTCTCGGCCGCGAGTGCGGCGATGCGACCCCGCTGCTCGAAGACGAACTCACGATTGACCGGCTCCCCATGGCCTGGAACCGCCAGAGTCGCGGCCGTCATCAGGCCAATCACCGCATCCACCGTCGCCGGCCATTCATCGGGAACCGAGTCGGGGCCAAACGAGGGCGGCCCCGCTGATTCGATCAGGTCGCCAGCAAACAGCACATCGGCGTCGGGAATTACGACGACCAGATCTCCGTCGGTATGGCCCCTGCCGAGATGAGCGATCTCTACCCGCCGGTCACCTAAGTCGATTGCCGTGGCAACCGCGATCTCCTGGGTCGGCCGCGCGAGCTCGCTCGAGTCCACATCCAGCCGTTGTGCGTCCGCCGCCGCCTCCGCGGACGAAAGCCTGGTATGGACCGATTCGTGGGCGATCCGCGGAACGTCGCCGAAGGCGGCCAGTCCGAACGCATGGTCGTAGTGCCAGTGGGTGACGACGACGGCTGCTAGGGGCCGGTCAGTGACCGCGGCAACCGAATCGCGGATTTCGTGACCCTGCTCGGGACTCGATCCGGTATCGATCAGCAGCGTTCGGTGTGCTCCCACGATCAGTCCGAGGTTGACCGATTCGGGCTGGGCGACAGCCACGTACACACCGGATCGCAACTCCCGCCATGGCCCGAGCGCGGCCGTCGGGCCCGATTCAGCAGCCGATCGCGGGGAGTTCATCACGCTAGACTGGCACTCTGTTTGTGCGAGTGCCAAACGCCGTTTTTCCGTAGGCGAGCACATCGGGTATTGCGCATCAGGAAGGAGACGCATGGACGACCGTAAATTGGAAGTACTTCGCGCCATCGTCACCGACTACGTATCCAGCCAGGAGCCGGTGGGATCCAGATCGCTGGTCGAACATCATGACCTTGGGGTCTCCCCGGCTACGGTCCGCAACGATATGGCTGCCCTCGAGGAAGAGGGCTACATCATGCAGCCGCACACCAGCGCTGGCCGCATTCCGACTGATAAGGGTTATCGACTGTTCGTCGACCGGCTCGGTTCGCTGAAACCGCTCTCTCCCGCGGAGCAGCGCGCCATCCAGACCTTCCTCTCCGGGGCACTCGATCTCGACGATGTGCTGATACGTACGGTGCGGCTGCTGGCGCAGGTCACCCAGCAGGTTGCCATCGTGCAGTATCCGACGCTCAGCCACTCCGTGGTACGCCACGTGGAGATCGTGTCGATGTCGCCGTCTCGCCTGCTCCTGATCCTCATCACCTCCACCGGGAGGATCGAGCAGCGCGCACTCGAGATTCCAGAGCACGATGAAGAAACGCTTGCCGAGTTGCGGGCGCATCTGAACACAGCAGCTGTCGGGAATACCTCTTCACAAGCAGCAGTTCGGTTGAGCAAGTTAGCTGAAACGCTGCCCCCATCGCTAGAGGTCATCGGACAGGCAGCGATCGCAACCCTGTTGGAGATGGTGAGCAGTGAGGCGACCGGAAGGATGGTGGTCGGCGGCATGCCGAACTTGACGCGCTACGGCGCCGAGTTCGAGACCACGGTCAAGCCGGTGCTCGAGGCTTTAGAGGAACAGGTGGTTTTACTGAAGCTCCTCGGTGAGGCAAACGCTGCCGATGAGGTGACTGTGCGGATCGGCCACGAGAATCCGTACAAGGAACTGCAGTCCACATCCGTTGTCGCCAGCGGCTACGGTAGCCAAGTCGACACGTTCGCGACTCTTGGCGTGGTCGGGCCGACCCGAATGGACTATCCCTCGACAATGGCGTCGGTCCGCGCCGTTGCTCGCTACGTCGGCCGATTCCTCTCCGAAGGATGAGCACAACACGCATGAGCTCTGACTACTACCAAATCCTCGGCGTACCCCGAGATGCGACACCCGAGCAGATCAAGAAGGCCTATCGCCAGCTCGCCATGAAGTTGCATCCCGACGTGGCCCAGGAGCCGGATGCGGCCGAGCGATTCAAGAGTGTCGCCGAGGCGTACGAGGTACTCCAGGATCCCAAGAAGCGCGATCTCTACGACCGCGGCGGCGACCCGCTTGGCGGCGGCCTCGGCGGCTTCAACGGTGGCTTCGGCGCGGGTGGCTTCGACTTCACCAACTTGGTCGACGCGATGTTCGGCCAGCACACCTCGCGCGGACCTCGATCACGGGTACGCCGCGGCCAGGACGCCTTGGTTCGCCTCGATCTTGAGCTTGCCGAGGCGGCATTCGGTACGACCATGCCACTGCGCGTGGATACCGCCGTGCTGTGCCCACGCTGCAACGGATCGGGCGCGACCAACGGGTCCAAGCCGACCAGGTGCCCCACGTGCCATGGGCAGGGCGATGTCACCCATGTGCAGCGTTCCTTCATTGGCGATATCCGGACCACTCAACCGTGCCCGACGTGCCACGGTTATGGCACGATCATTCCGGACCCCTGCTTGGAATGCTCAGGAGACGGCCGGGTCCGCTCGACTCGAACGATCAACGTGAAGATTCCGCCCGGCGTGAGTACGGGCAACCGCATTCACCTGTCCTCCCAGGGCGAAGTCGGCCCGGGCGGCGGTCCCGCTGGTGATCTATACGTCGAACTCCAGGTGGCACCGCACGAAATATTCCGTCGCGAAGGTGATGATCTTGAGGTCGTGGTCAAGATCCCGATGACGGCAGCCGCTATGGGTACCGAGGTCATGGTGACCACTCTGGAGGCCGACCTTCCCGACGCCGCTCCGGAGACCAAGTCCGTACGGATCGCCGTTCCGGCGGGAACGCAGTCCGGGACTCGCATCGCCATGGAAGCCAAGGGTGTTCCGAGGCTGCGAGGCAGCGGGCGTGGTCAGCTCGGAGTGACCTTGCTCGTCCAGACGCCGACGCGCATCGACGACGATCAGCGGGACCTGCTCCGCCAGCTCGCCGAGTTGCGCGATGAGACGCGTCCTGAGGTGACCGTGCAGAAACACAGCCGCGGCGTCTTCGGGCGGCTCCGGGACGCATTCGCCGGCCAGTGAGGCGACCCGAGCTTCGGATCAGGCCCCGGATCGTGCGCCGCCGTGCTGAGGAGAAGCGAGGAGGCATGTTTTTCGTCTCCGAGCGCCGACGAAGGAGGCGGACTCCAGAGCGCGATCCGCAGCGAGCGGAGCGAGCAATCAGACAGAGCTGTCGTCCATGACGGACCCGCTTTTTCTGCTGGACGACATCGCCGATCCGTTCCCGACAGTGGGCGCTCGTGTCACACTCGCCGGCGAGGAGGGCCGGCATGCCGCGGTCGTACGACGGATCCAGCCGGGCGAGATGATCATGATCGGCAATGGTCGGGGACGCGGCGTACGCGGTGTGGTTGTCGAGGTACGCGGGGCCGGCTTGGTCGTTGAGGTTCTCCGCCACCTCACGACGACCGCCGAACCGCGATGCTTTGTCGCGGCACAGGCCCTGGCCAAAGGCGATCGATCGGAGCTGGCGGTCGAAATGCTGACCGAGATGGGTATCAGTGAAATCGTGCCCTGGCAGGCGGCCCGTTCCATCGTGCGCTGGACTCCCGATCGTGCGGCGCGGTCGCTCAACAAGTGGCGTTCCACAGCACGGGAGGCAGCCAAGCAATCCCGACGGCTGCAGGTACCGCAGGTGTCAGCGCCGGTCACGACCAAACAGCTCGCTCGGCGGGTAGCCGATGTTGATTGTGCCCTGCTGCTGCACGAGGACGCCGAGGCATCCCTGGTCGACGTTGATCTTCCGGCAGCTGGCACGGTGTTGATCATTATCGGTCCGGAGGGTGGCATCTCTGCCGAGGAGCTCAGCGAGCTGAGCGCCGCCGGCTCCCGGCCGGTGTCGGTTAGCGAGGGAGTGCTGCGGACCTCCACAGCCGGTGTCGTGGCTCTGGCCGCACTCAAGCTAAGGCGTGAATGAGATGCACGCTGAGCCCGTGATCATGCGCCCTGAGCATATCGAAGGGCCGTTCGGCTTCATGCCGGTCGTGTCGCTGCCCGACCGGCTCGGCCGTTGCGGCGTGATCACCACCCCCCATGGGGTGATCAAGACACCGGCATTCATCGCCGTAGGCACGAAGGCGACCGTCAAGGCGGTGCTGCCGGAGAGCCTGGCGGCACTTGGTGCTCAGGCCGTCCTTGCGAACGCGTACCACCTCTACCTGCAGCCCGGCGCAGACGTGATCGAGGCTGCCGGCGGCCTCGGCACCTTCATGAACTGGACAGGTCCGACGTTCACCGATAGCGGCGGTTTCCAGGTGATGTCGCTCGGCGTCGGCTTCAAGAAGATCCTCGCCATGAACACCAACGGGCTCGAGGACGATGACGTGATCGCCGAGGGCAAGACCCGATTGGCGCACGTCGACGACGATGGTGTGACCTTTAGATCGCATCTGGACGGGTCTGAACACCGCTTTACACCTGAGGTCTCGATGCAGATCCAGCATCGGCTGGGCGCGGACATCATCTTTGCGTTTGACGAGTGCACCACGTTGATGAACACCCGCAACTACCAGGAGCAGTCGGTTGCCCGGACTCAGCGATGGGCCGCTCGCTGCTTGGCCGAACATCTACGCCTGACCAGCGAGCGAGCTCACCAGGCTTACCAGGCGTTGTTTGCTGTGGTGCAGGGCGCGCAGTACCAGGATCTGCGGCGTCAGGCGGCGCGTGATCTTGTGTCGCTGGCCATTGATGGATCAGAGTTCGACGGCTACGGCATCGGTGGAGCGTTGCAGAAGGAAAACCTTGGCACGATCGTCCGGTGGGTCGCTGAGGAGCTGCCCGTTGACAAGCCTCGTCATCTGCTGGGCATCTCGGAGCCAGATGACATCTTCATCGCGATTGAGAACGGCGTTGACACCTTCGATTGCGTCGCCCCGTCGCGGGTGGCGCGCAATGCCGCCGTCTATACGACCCGTGGCAGATTCAATGTGAATGCCGCACCGAGTCGTCGGACCTTCGCGCCGATCGACGATGACTGCGACTGCTACACCTGCGCGCACTACACACAGGCGTACCTGCACCATCTGTTCAAAGCTCGCGAGATGCTCGCTTCGACCCTCTGCACGATCCACAACGAGCGATTCGTGGTACGCCTCGTCGATGACATCCGCGCCAGCATCGAAGCCGGCACGTTCTTCGACTTCAAGCTCGACTTCCTACGTCGCTACTACGGGGAGAAGGGACCGCGAGGCCACGGCCAGCAGTGAGAGTCCGGCCCTTGCAAGGGAGTTAGCGCTGTAACGGCTGACCCGTACGAGCGGCGTCTACGACCTGGTGGATGCTTTGCACCACCAACGCCGGCTGCTCGAAATGAACAGCGTGACCGCTGGGGGTGACGATCAAGCGGCTGTTCGACGACAGTCCAGTCATGATTTGCTGTGCTTCCTCCCAGAATGGCAGGCGATCGATGCTCTGCGCCGACGCCAACACGATGAGAGGTTTGTCCCCTAGCGGCGCTGCTGCTCGAAGGAGGCTATTGCTGTCCATCCGCGCTGCGCCTTCCGCAAGAGCGTTCTCAATCTGCCGCGGGCGCGCCTGCAGGACGCCGATCGCGGTCCGGGTCCCGGGCGAGAGATTTTCGCTCCCCGGCAGCACGCTCGGCCATGCCGGCGCCCAGAGTAGGCGCACCAGCCCGAACTTCGCCGTCCACTTGATCATGTTTTGGAATTGCCGCTGCTGATCATCCTCGGCCGTCAGCTGCTCTGGAGTCAGTCGCTCGTCCACAGCCTCATGGCGCGCGTCGACGAGCACCATGCCTACAACCTCGTTCGGGTGCTGGCTCGCGAAGAGCCGAGCCGTCTTGCCCGAGATGGAGTGTGCGACGAGAACATAGGGCCCCCTTTCGCCGGATTTCGTCAGGAGCATCTGCAGCTCGGCCGCAAACTGATACGGGCTGCGCGGCGACGGGCCAGGTTCGCTCCAGCCGAGGCCGGCTCGGTCGTATGCGCAGACGCGCGTCGACGTAGCCGCCTGGGGCTGAACCGCACCCCAGGCGAGAGAGAACTCGCCCAAGCCGGCGTCGAGCACGACGGTTGGACTGCCCTGCCCGACGCAGTGCAAGTGCAAGCGGTGGCCGCCGACATCCACCAGCTGCCCCGGAGGCGGATAACGCCTCGCGTCGCCAGGAGCCATGATCGCCTCATAGGCAGCGCCGCTCCCCGCCAGCAGGACGATCAGCGCCAATAGTCCGAGCAGAATACGTCCAATCCACCGGAGCCA
>Ga0307288_10000073_pt1 | contig 35347 bp, 30 predicted proteins | sample ER_DNA_142_FD_194469 | JGI IMG/M metagenome (GOLD analysis project Ga0307288, IMG submission 194469) | Bulk soil microbial communities from the East River watershed near Crested Butte, Colorado, United States - ER_DNA_142 | ecosystem: Environmental > Terrestrial > Soil > Floodplain | place... | reverse complement strand
GGAGTCGCCTTCGGATGGATTGCCGCAGATTTCCTGCTTCAGATGACAATCGGTGTAGTTGCTGGTGTTGTCGGCGGCATGGCGTTGCTCTGGTTCATGCGCCGGGTCACCCTGCCCAGCGAGGCGTTGTATCCGCTGCGGACGCTGGCCAGCGTGCTGCTGCTGTACGGCGCGACGACGCTGCTGCACGGATCGGGCTTCCTGGCCGTCTTCGTCGCCGGCATTGTCATTGGTGGCCGCCGGGCGCCGTATCAGCGCGAGATCGAACGATTTCATGCGGCATTGGCAGGGCTGGCCGAGATCGTGGCGTTCGTGGTCCTGGGGTTCACCATCGACCTGAGAGTTTTGGCACGGATGGATGTCTGGCTGCCCGGACTCATCCTCGGTGTGGCTCTCGCTGTGATCATCCGGCCGCTGGTGGTTGGCCTGTGCCTGCTGCCCGCACAGTTGGATCGTGGCGAGCGGACGTTCGTGCTGTTTGCCGGTCTCAAGGGAGCGGTACCGATCTTGCTCGGAGACCTCCTGCTGACGGCCGACGTACCGGATGCCGAGCGGCTCTATGGCATCGTCGTCGTGGTGGTGATCTTCTCCGTCGTCGTACAGGGCAGCCTCGTACCCACCGTCGCGCGGCGGTTGGGCGTACCGATGCAGCCGATCAGGCCGGAGCCATGGACGATGGGCGTACGGCTGGAGGCCGAGCCAGATACGGCCCGCCAGGTCAGAGTTGCGGACGGCGCTGTCGTCGACGGCCGTACCGTCGCCGAGGTCGCGGAGCTGGCGAGCAACATCTGGATCAGCATCGTCGTACGGGACGGGCGGCTGTTGCCGGTCCAAGGCGACACCGAGCTACGAGCCGGGGATCTGGTGACGCTGCTCATCGACGGCGACGTACCGGATGAGGTCACCGAGATGTTCACGGAGCCCAGTCAGAGGGATCCGTGAGTCGGCGAGTCAGGCGTCGCCGAAACGAGTGATCGGGTCAGTGGCCTCGGCCCACAGCTCCGCGTCAGATGCGGCACGGCGCGACTTACGGCGTACGTACCACAACGTGCCGCCTGCCACGGCCCCGACGGCGAGTACCACCTTCCATTTCACGCGGTCAACCATAGCGGCCATTTGATTGCGTCGCCCATGCTCAGATTGGGCCGGTACGGTGTCGGGCTATGAGGCGACTCCCGGGGGCGCTCGCCGGCCTCTTACTGGTCTTGGCCGGATGCGGCGTACAGTCCGCGAACCAGCCGCAGCCGGGGGTTACTCCGGGAGGCAGCGGGCCCGAAACCGGAGCCGTAGCGTCCGGCGCGAACTCCGCGGCCTCCCAGGCACCCGAGGCTACGGCTGCAACGCCGGGTGAGGTGGCGGAGGAGCAGCAGTTCACGCTCGATGATGTAGCCGAATTCGATGATGGGCTGATGATCGAGGTCGCGGGTACGGTCGCAGATAGAGCGAGCAAGACCGATCGGGGTGCCGAAGCCACCAACGGCCAGATCGTGATCGCATCGATCCGGATCGAGAACAAGAGCAAGAAGCCCTACGACGCCGAGAATGTCCTGATCGCTGCCAAGTACGGCGAGGACAAGGATGCCCAGATCATCATCGACAAGACCGACGAGCTGCAGAGCGGCTTCAACGGGAAGATCAAGCCCAAAGATGAAGGGATCGCCACAGTCGGCTTCGCCGTGCCGTGGAAGGAACTGAAGAAGGTGACCATCATCGTCGACCCGAACGATGATGTGCACGAAGCGATCAGTTTCAGTGGGCGCGTGCACCGCGAGTGAGATCGCATACGGCTCACAAGCCGCCGGCTAGGAGGCAGTCAAGCCAATCCGATGAGCAACGGCGGCAGCCTCGCCCCGGCCACTTACGCCGAGTTTCGCCAAGATATTGGAGACGTGCACGCTGGCCGTCTTGGTGCTGATGAACAACGCCGATCCGATCTCACCATTGGAACGGCCCTCCGCCACGAGTTGCAGCACCTCGATCTCGCGCGGCGTCAACCCGCCGACCGGACTCTCCTTCGGGGGTGGAGCGACCACGAAACCGGCCCGCTGAGAGAGCGCGCCGATCCGGTCGGCCAGCAAGGTCGAGCCGATGGCGATCGCCTCGGCCGACGCGGTAGCCAAGACGTGCTTCGCCTCGGTCCGCTCTCGGCCCGCAACGAGGTGTTGGGCCAGCCGAAGTCCAGCCAACGGCCGCAAATGCGCCGGTGCCTGCAGCTCCCCCAGTTCATCCAACGCGAACCGCCAGGCCGCTGCTGTGTCTTCCAGCTCGGCCTTGATCACCGGCGCCCAGAACGCTCGAATGTGCACCGGCAAAGTCTGATGATCAAAGAAGTCCTTGATCAACGATAAGCGCTCGCCTGCACCGTCACGCTGATCGAGCGTCCGTCCCGCGGCAGCACCAATGGCGAGCACTGGATAACACTGCGTCCGCTCATAGACCTCCCAATGATCAAGAAATACCTGCACATCGGACCAGGCTCGGCGATGATCTCCTACGGCGAGCGCGTGCTCGGCGTCGGTACGGATGGCCTGGCTGTGGTATTGCGGCGAGAGCTGCTCGTGACTGATCGACGGTCGGAACTCCGCAAGCACGGCGTCGGCCTCATCCAGCTGACCACGCCAGACGAACAGCCAAGCCTGCAACAGCCGGAGGTGGGCGTGGTGATGCGCCGGTGGATCGAGCTCCAGCGCCCTCTCGATCATCGCGGACGCTCGGGCCCACTGCCCCAGAGCAAGAAGCGGCTCGGCGGCGTTTCCGGCGAGCATCGCGCCCAGTGACCGTTGCAGACCAAGCTCGCTGGCCATCTCGACGCCGCTCAGCGCCTGGCTCGCCGCATCCTCGTAACGCCCGACGTGGTTGAGGGCGTCGGAGTAGTTGATATAGAAGCGCAGTAGCGTCCGCGCGCTGCTGCGAGCGAGGTGACTGACCCGTTCGAACGCGGCCAGCCCTTCCTCCTCTTGCCCGGCCCCCGCGAGGCTAGTACCCAAGGTGATCCACGCGTTCGCTGTGATCGAGTCGGAGTCAGCCTGGGCCGCGGCATCGACGGCCTGCTGGGAGAACTCGATGCCTTGTTGGGTATTTCCCGACAGCATGGTCCGCCGAGCAAGCATCTCCAAAACCCGGGCGCGGAACGCGGCATCGGCATCCTCGGGGAGCAGTCGAATAGCTTCCTGCAGCGGTTCGAGGCCGCTCCCGGTCACCAAATTCGCAGCCGTGCGGGCCTTCACAAGCAGGGCCTCGATGCGTTCCCGCGCATCCTTCTGCGGATCCAGCTCATCGAGAGCGGCATTGATCAACGCCAGGGCCCGCTCGATTTCACCGGCATCCTCGGCGGCGTACGCGGCGCGCATCAGCACGCTCGCATGGGACCCGGCCAGCGCCTCCGGATCATCCACCTGATCCCATAGCTCGAGGGCGCGCTCATACAGCTTGAGTGCCTCGTGGAAGGCCGCGCCGCCCGAGCCGGCTGCGGTCAATGCCCATCGGAATGCCTTGTTGACCTCGTGCGCCGCGTTCCAGTGATGGGCGATCTCCATCGGCACAGACGCGGCGCTGATCAACTCGGGATGTTCCTCCAAGATCATCGCGAAATGGGCGTGCAACCGGGCATGCTGCCCCGGCAGGAGATCGTCGTGGATGACCTCGCGCAGCAACGCGTGCCGGAAGGTGTATCCGGTCTCGTCAGCCGTCAGCACCGCCGCGTCAATTGCCTCCCGGAGCTGACTCTCCAAGTCGCCATTCGGCGTGCCCGCCGCAGCCTCGAGCAGCCCATGATCAACACGGTTACCCGCCACGGCGGCCAGTTGCAACGTCTGCTGAGTCCGGTCAGAGAGACTGAGGATCCGGACGTTGAGCGCGTCGCGGAGGGTGTCGGGCATATCGATGCAGCCCTGAGCGGCAGACCTGGTGAGCTCCTCCACGAAGTACGGAATGCCCTCGCTGCGCCGATAGACCAGATCGATCACGACGTTGCTGGGCGGCCGCTCCATCAGCTGGCCCAGCAGCTCGGCGACTTCGGCACGATCAAGAGCCGGCACATCGATGCGTACGGTGCCGGGGAAGCGGCCAACCTCGGCGAGGAAGGGGCGCAATGGGTGCCGGCGGGTCAGTTCGTCGCTGCGATAGGTCGCGATGATCATCACCGAAGCGTCGGTCAAGGCACGGGCGAGAAACCGAAGCAGATGGCGGGTGGACTCATCGGCCCAGTGGATGTCCTCCACGATTACTACGAGCGGCCCGTTCTCACTTACTCGCTCCAAGAGCATGGTGACTGCCTCGAACAGCTGCAGCCGAACGGTGTCATCAGCCTCATGCGGCGCTGTGGCTAAGGCGGGCAGCAGCACCCCAAGCGCCTGCCGACCGGCGCCGGCCCACTCCAGGATTTGTTCCCGACCGTGTTGGGTCACCAGATCACGCAACGCACCGACGATAGGCGCGTACGGGAGACCCTCGTCACCCATCGGTACGCATTGACCACGGATCAGCTGTGCCTTGCGATCCGCCAACACGCCGAAGAGGTCGGCGACGAATGCCTCGACGACCGTTGTCTTGCCAACCCCGGCGTCGCCACCGATGATCACAAAGCGGCTGCCGTCATCAATGACGTCGTCCAGCGTGCGACCCAACCGGGTACGCTGCTCCGCCCGCCCGACGATGTGATCGGTGCGGGCGGAGATTGCCGACCTGGCCGCTCGAACCATAAGCACTATCGTGCCACCTGGCTCTGACGCCTGACCGGGCCGCGCTTAGTGCGCGACCCGGTGCTGGGGCGTCGCCATTCCACGCTGCGACGACTGTTGTGTCGAGTGCTGCGCCGCAATGCTGATGCGCTCCTGGCGACGCGCCTGAAGCCTGCGCCACCAGCTCACTCGATCGCTCATAGCCAGCCGGACCTGCCGGTTGTGCTCGGCCAGTCGCGCGAAGTCGCGCTCCCGCTGGTCGGTGAGGGTCAGGTGGGTGTAGTCGTTGATCAAGCTCATTTCAACCTCCTCGTTGTTCTTGATCTCCATCCTTGTTCTAAGGCGAGGCGGCGCACATGGTGCATATTGCGGATCTTTTCGACGGCAATCGGTCTGAGGTACCTAAGGTGCCTTAGACGGCCGGACGAGCTGCTGACGAGTGCGTTTCCCATCACAGCTGGCAAGATGACCCCTTGTCGCCAGCGGGAGGCTACGCATCGCATCACAGCCGTGAAGACGGTTCCGTCTTCCTGGTGACGATCCGGCCAAACGGGTAGTAGTGAAGATGTGCCGAGGTTGAGAAGGGTCTCCCCGCAGGACGTGGGATGGACGCGGCGCCGCGCCGGTAAGGGATTCATCTATCTCGACGAGTCCGGAAACCGTCTTGCCGCAGAGAACATCCAGCGTTGCAAGCTTCTCGTCATCCCACCAGCTTGGGAACAAGTCTGGATCTGTCCCGCTCCCAACGGACACCTGCAGGCAGTCGGCACCGACGACGCCGGCCGCCGACAGTACATCTATCACCAGCAGTGGCGGCTACAGCGTGATCGACTCAAACACGACAGGGTGCTGGAGGTCGCAGCCCGGCTGCCGGCCGCGCGACGAGCGGTAGCACGTGATCTGCAGCTCCCGGGCATGCCGTACGAGCGTGCGCTGGGCACCGCGTTTCGACTCCTTGATCTTGGTTTCTTCCGGATCGGCGGTGAGGCGTACGCGGAGAGCAACAACAGCTATGGTTTGGCCACCATCCACACCGAGCACGTCTCGATCGAGGCCGGCTCGGTGATCTTCGACTACGTGGCAAAGTCCGGACAGGAACGCTACGTGGCATTGGCTGATGATCTTGTGCTCGAAGCCGTACGCTATCTGCTCGCCCGGCAGGAGGGTGGACCGGAATTGCTTGCATATCAGGCCGATGGTGAGTGGCGTGACGTCAGCTCCGCAGAGATCAACAGCTATATCAAGGCCCAGGTCGGCGATGAGATGTCGGCCAAGGACTTCCGTACCTGGCACGGCACTGTGATCGCCGCCGTGGTCTTGGCCGAGGCCAATGAGAAGGCCAAAACGATCAGCGCTCGGAAGCGCGCCGTATCGGCGGCGATGAAAGAGGTGGCCAACTATCTGGGCAACACACCAGCGGTGGCACGTGCCTCCTACGTCGATCCCCGGGTGATAGATCTTTTCAACGACGGCCTCACCATCTCAGCGGCGCTGGCCGCCACCGATGATGATCTTTCCGATGGCACCACGCACGGCAAGATCGAAAGGGCAGTGTTGAATTTGCTGCACGCAGGTGACTGACCGGATCGGCTAAGAGTCACGTCCGTTGATCGAGGCCGCGGCTAGTGCGAAACGACACTAGGAGGCGTACGCGCGGACTCCCCCGATGCCGCGACCGCACCAACAGCGACGGGCTCCCCGAATGGATCCCACCATGGTGGATCGACCCCCAGCGACAACCCCACATCCATCGCATGCAACGACTAAACGCGCAACGGCAACTCAACCCGCGCCGCCGGCGACCAACACCCGCCACAGCATGATGGCGCGCAGTGCATAGTCAGCGACCGCCTCCCGGCCCGGCGCAGCGCCGATCGACTGGGGCGCGACCCTCGAACTTAAGGCTGCTGCCACGATCGTTCGGCGTCGACAACAGTGCGAGATAGTACGGCGGACAGCAGACTGGCGATGCACAGACCGATCACCAGATTGATCACCGCGGCGCAGATCTTGCCCTCGAGCGAGCCCTCCAAGGCGAACGGCAACACCATCGTCGCGACCGTAACGAGGGCAACGATCCAACCAAAGAAGACCCGAGGCCGTGGCGTCGCGACCGACAGCAGATGAGCAAGTCCAGTTGCCGCCAACGCGAGCACGAAGGCCGTAATGGCATAGTTCGCGGCGAAGGACTTTGTCACGCTCAGCAGCGGCGGCTCGACGAGCTTGACGTGCAACAGGTCTCTGCAGACCAAGACGCCGACGCCCGCCGCCAGCGCGGCGACAACCGCAGTGGCGACGCCTCCGCCCCAGAGCCTCGGCGCGTCGATCGCGACCCGCTTGCCAGAGACGGGTCCAGGCTGGCGCGAGACCGGTTCTCCAGTGTTGGCGGTGGTCATCCGATCCTCCTCGAGTCTTGGGCGGCCGGGCAGACCCAGGCGCACCTGTGTGGTCAACGATCTTGGCGTGCGATCAAGGTGTCAAGCAACTCAACCTCAGGCCGAGCCAGCCAGGTTTCCTCCAGCAGGGTGCCCCCGGCCCGCTCAATCGCCACACTCAAGGGATCGGCCCAGAGGTGCTCGATGAGCGCGACGGCAGCGGTACCGCCGACCGGTATGGCGTCAGCAAGGGACCACATCGCAGCCGCGTCGAGGTCATCGGCATCGGTCTGCACGGGTGAGGTATCCTCAGGCTGGCTCAGCACCCCGGCAGCCAGGTCGCCAAGATCCGCCGCAGTCGCCTCGGGGGCTTCGACAGTTTCGAGCGTGCCGTCCTCGGTACGCGAGACGATCAGCAAGTCGATGAGTCGGACAATCCCCGCCTCTCGTAGCCGGGTGAATTCGGTGAGCACCTCGCCGGAAAACGTCGGATTGTCGAAGCCGACCACCAACACCTGAACTGGGCCGGTCACCGAGTCACCCTGGAGCTCAGCTGCTGGAACTCCTCGGAGGTGATCACTCCCGCGTCCAGGAGTTGCTGCAATGCCAGCTGGGGGTCGGCTGAGGTTTGCGCCGGCGAGCCGGCTTCGGCCGGCTGGCTGGGTGTCCGCACAGCCCCGCGTACGAAGGCTCCACTCGTCATCGGATCCGCAAATGTCGGCGGTGGCGCAGTCGGATGAGATGCTGCGTACGCCTGCGCCGGCGAAAATCTGCCGCCGTAGTAGGGCACAGCTCCGGTCATTCCCACCCGCCGCAACTGCCTGGGCACTAACAGCATCAGGCCTCCTCCGCTCGGTCCATCTAACTTTACGGACAGGTCTGGCGATATCGTCAGCACGACCGCCCTTGGAGGAGCACCATGGCCATTCGCAGCACGGTGGGCTCAGTGCTTGAGTCGGCCATCGGCCGCGAGCGTACAAACAACCTTCGCCGGCTGGAACGCCGAACTCGCAACGCGCTGGCTACGCGGATCGCCATGGAGCCAGTGAAGAAGCCGGCCGCAACGTCGCCGCCCAAACCCGCGAATCGCAAACCACGATCAACTGCTCGGCCATCGCGCTGGCAGCCCCCGGATCCGTTCACCGAGCACCCTGAGGCGATCATGACCCGGCATGAGCTGCTGGGCCTGCTGCACCAGAAGATTCAGCCTCGAACCTACCTAGAGATCGGGATCAGAACCGGCAACAGCATGGCGCTCTCGCGAACTCGTTCGATCGGCGTGGATCCGTATTTCAAGATTGACAAGCCGATTCGGTGTGATGTGCAGCTGATCAAAGCCGCTAGCGACGACGTCTTTGCCGGAGACAATCCGCTTGCCCACTTCGGCGGCGTACCTGTTGATCTTGCCTTCATCGACGGCATGCACCTGTCGGAGTTCGCGCTGCGCGACTTCATGAACATCGAACCGTTCATGGCCGACACCGGTGTGATCGTGATCGACGACGTGCTGCCGCGCAACGGCCTCGAGGCAGCTCGTGATCGCAAGACTGAGCCCTGGACCGGTGACGTCTACAAGGTGATCGAGATCTTGCGCCGGAGACGTCCCGATCTGGTGGTTTTGTTGATCAACACGGCGCCGACGGGCACTGCCGTAGTCGTCGGCGTCGACCAAGCCTCCACCATTCTCAAAGACAACTACGCAGCCGAAGAGCCCTATCTGCTGCAACCCGACCCGCAGACGCCGCCCCAGGAGTATATGGACCGCTCGATTGCGACCGAGCCGGACGTCTTGCTTGTGTCGCGGGTCTGGGAGCAGCTGCTGGCCGTACGAGAGTCGGCATCCTCAGCCGAACTCGGTGACCTGTGGGGTGAGCTACGCAGTCTAGGCCAGCCGAAGGCCCAGACCGGTTCGTGAGCTACTCCGTCTGGGCTCAACGGTCGTTGACGGCTAAGCGTCGTCTTCGGATGCACCTAATTCGACATTGAGCCAAGCCGAGACGAAAACGTCGCCCCAGGCGTTCAGCGTGACTTCATTCTCTGTCTGCAAGAAGACTCCAAGATCGCTCAGGCGGTACAACGCGACGCCCAGGGCTGAGCGCAACCATCGGCGGTCGAAGTCACGGTCTGGTCCGCGCCGCTCAGCTGCCGTCCAGATCCAGGTCTCCGCAAAGTCGATGATCTCTTGGAAGGGGACTGGTCGGGGGCGCCGTACGTAGCTGCGAAGTAGCGCATAGCCCAGCAGTGGAACTCCAAATAGCGGGTCGTCATCCAGGTAGCTGAACAGCAGGTCGATGCCTGCGTCGATCCCGAGCCTGACGATCGCCTCCCCATCGGGCCGCTCCGGCCACGAGGCGTACGCCCAGCGGCCGTCGATGCGAATCACTCGACAAGTCAGGGCTGCGTTCCACAGCCGGTCCAGGGCCAGGCAGTCACGAGCACTACGCCAGTTCTGCGCGGATGCCAGTTTGTCGATGACCGGTTCTCCGTCCTCCGGCGAAACCCGTTTCCAGGAATCACCGAGTCGCAGCCACTCGCGCGTCCAGTCGACCAGACCCAAGTCATCAAATGCCTGGCGCGCTGCTGCGGGTTTCAGCACTTTCGTTGCCGTCACCTCGGCGCGGGGCTCCACCCAGCGGGTCAATGCCTCGACCTGGCTCAGCAGGCCGGCCTTCTCGACGATGGGCGCAACCTCCTCGATCGACGGCAGCTCGCCTTGCGGCATCTCGTACCGGAAGGCCTGAATAAGCGCTTCGATCTCGTCGTCTGTCTGGTAGGCGGCCATGGCCGCGCTGCGACCGTTCAGATCACCCTCGGGTGGATTCAGCCGCTGACGTTCATGAATCGGGAGGTCGTTCCAGGCTGCGGCGATCTCGTTCAGCCGACCCTGCAGCTCCTCGGTTGTCGAGAGGTCATCCAGACTGATCCCCATGCCCTCGCCGAAGTTGATCATGCTTTTGGTTGGCGACCAGTTTTTCTGGTCACGTGCCACGGCAGTCATCTTCTTGGCGCTGCGACTAGCTTCCTTGGCCAGATCTGCCGGTGTCGCAGACCGTGCCGACATACGGCCGGTGCTGCGCAAGAACCTGAAATACGCGTCGAGAGCCTCGACCACCGCGTCGGAAGGCAACGGCTCAGTCGGACCCTTGGCCGGGACGAGTCGCAGTAGCAAATCCTGTACGGATCCGGTCGGCCACAAGGTCGGTTCGAGGTCGTCGTAGGTCGCCCGGAGATCGAGCAGGCTCTCGAGTAGTTGCACATCGACATCGCGCCCCTTGGCCTTACTCCAGTTGGTGAAATGGCCGAGCAGCAGGCGGTGAGGAGCGTCCGTCACGGCTGAGATCGTAAGGGTCGAGGGAGCTCCGACACTTTTGCCAGTCACTTTCCGACCGCCCAGGCGGTCTGGAGTTACTTCCAGGCGTACAGCCGGACGGTGGTCCACGAAGACGTGGATCGGACCTGAACAAGATCACACAGCTGATTGGCGAACCACAGGCCGTCGAGGTCGTCGCCCATGGGTGCTCGTCGCCCGATCATGACGTCCGCGATGGCGGTGTCGTCGGAGACTTCAAAGATCAGTGCCTGCGGCAGATCCCACAGCTTGACGATCACCTGAGCCGCCCCTCGCCGCAGGCTGCCTGCGGCCAACCGCCGTACGGCGGCTGCCAAGGTCGTCACCTTGTCCGACCAGAAACCGGCAGCGGAGCCGGCCAAGGTGACAACATCGACGACGCCGCGAATGTTGGAGGAGGTCAGGGTGAACTGCTGCGATTCAGTCGGGAGTGCGGGCAGCGGAGACCCGAATATCCAGTCGACGTGCGATCGGCCCGCGTAGTGCTTATTGCCCTGATATGCGCTTTGAAGAATAACGGCCGGATGGCTGCGGTACGCCTCCGCGATAACGCTGTCATCCAAGCCGTGCACCGAGTACGGGCAGATCAGCCAAAAAGGTGTTTCGGGGTCGACAGCGAGGTTCAGCAGCGCTTCATGCAGCTGGCATTCCACGAGCTCCTCAGGACGTCGGCCGCTCCAAATCGGTTCGCCGACACCGCGCAGCGGGCGGCCCTCAGCGGCGTGCTCGGTCAAGAACTGCTGCCAACCAGGGATGATCCGCGCCGGATTACGTCCGAGCCGAGCCATGTCGACGAACCTGACCTTGCCGGCCGAGCTGCCGAGGGCATCACGCAACCAGGTGGCGTGCTGGCGTAGCAGCGCGACCATCACGGGCTCTCCGGCAGCGATGCCCTCCTCGATAAAGGGTGTCAAGAATGAGGTGTACTCAGTCGCGTCGCTCCACAGAAACGCCTCGTGGCGATAGCTCTGCTGCGAGCGAGGTGGTGAAGCCTCAGGCATGACAGGGTTCCCCTGAAAAGGCGTCAACTCTGGCAGAACGGTGATCCCGTCGAATTGTCGATGTGGTGTGCGTGGTTCGCGGCCCGATTCTAAGCGACCTCACAGCAGGGTCAAGAGGCATTAGACCCTGAGGACTATTCGACAGCCGCACCGGCACGTGGCTTGAGCGGCACATCGTGGCTGCTTACGCGCTGCGCTGTGCCGACGTCTTGAACCGATGGCGTACGCGGTAGAGGGCCGTAGTGACTGCGAACAGCACTGCGGAAACCGCCAGGACGACCACGACGACGGCCCATTCAGGCAGTGCGTCTCCTCGGAACGTCTGCAGCTGGGGCGTACTGAGTCACGCCGCGTCCGCCAGCTCGACCGCATGGGCCGCCAGCCGACGTACCGCCCTACTGCAGCGCACTCTGACAGTGCCGGCACTGATATGAAATCGCCTCGCCGCTTGGGCTCCGGTCAGGCCGTCGGCGTAGACGCTGGTGAGCAGCGCGACATCCGGCTTCTCGATCAAGCACAGCAGACGGCTCGCCTCGAGAACCCGACGTGCTTCCAGCTCGACGAGCGGCGCTGAATCGAACGGTCGTCCATCCAGGCCGGCCGGCTCCAGATGTTCCTCCAGCGATTCGGTGGAAGGGCACAACCTGAGCGCGCTTCGTCCCGCCCAGCTGCGCTCCCGCGTCACAGCCTGCAGAGCATCCATCGAGAGGTTTGCCGCGATCCGTACGGGGCGGCGCGCGAGCGGGTAATTGTTGATCACCTGCCAGAGCGCCGCCAGGTAGTCATCAATGCCGGACCGTGGATCGCGTTGCGCCATCCGTGCGATCCGGCCGACCAGCGCCTGCAGCACAACCCGGCCGGCGAGCCGGTCCCCCGCCGCGACCTCAGCAAGGAGTGCGGCGAGGACAGCATCAGGAGACTGCCTCGCCGCAACCAGCACGTCGTCGAGTGACAGGTACGGCGCAAGCACCGGGTGTCGGACGGCCCAACCCATGACCGCCTCGGGATGCATGCCGACCAACTCGCCCCATTCCTGATCAAGCGCCCCGACGATGCCGAATCCATGCTGCCGACGAGATGCGTTGGTCATGGTAGGACTCTGCCGAGCAGGTGTTGTCCAGCCTGTTGGTCGAAACGCCAGAGCTGTTGACCATCCGGAACAGGTGTTGTCGGCAAGTTAGGGCACGGTGGCGGTGCCGCGCACCCAGCTGGCGATTACAAGACGACCACGTGACGCGCAAAGCAGGCGAAGAAGGAGTGCCAACATGCTCATGGTTCCGTGGGCAGTAGTGGGCGCGACCAGGACGCTGGCCCAGTCCGCACTGCCAGATGCACCCCAGGTGTACCAGCGGCCTGCCTCACAGCGGCAGCGAATTCACCGCATCACCAAGCGCCGCAGCTAAGGCGCAAGGCGAATCAGGACGGGCTCGAAGCCGATGGGCTTCGAGCCTTACTGCTTTCTTGATGCAGACCGGGCTGGCCGCGATGAATTTCTCAGAATCGCCCCCGAGCGGAGAGACCAGAAGGGCATCTGAGCGTGAAATCGGATTTGCAGCTTCCGCTCGGGGGCGATTCTGAGAAATTTGGGCATCTATCAAGAAGGGGCCCGAAGGGACTCCGTGCCCTCGTTCATGCTCAGGCCACGAGTGACCAGCGCAAACCATAAAGTGATCAGCAGATAGCAGATGGCCATAATGATCAAGATTGGGACTGACTTGCCGCTGGCAGGCAAGATCACTGCCGCGATCACCGCCGCAGCCACGAGTGCGACATTGAAGATGATGTCGTAGATCACGAACACCCGGCCCTTGAACCCATCGGCGATATGGGCCTGCACGACGGTGTCGACGCAGATCTTGATGCCCTGCGCGGTTAGTCCAAGCAAGAACGCCGCCACCATGATCGTCAGCCGAGCGTAGATCGCACCTGGCATGACCTGGAAAACCGCCGAGCCCAGCAGGCACATGATCATGGTGCTGCGCAGCCCTCGTCGCGCGCTCAGCGGTGGTGCCACAACTGACGCGAAAACGAAACCGGCCCCCGTGATGACGACGAGCAGGCCCAGATCGGCGATCGCGGGATCGATCTCGTCGGGACGGTGAAAGTAGTTTCGGTACACCAAGATTGTCGCGACGGTGACGATGCCGTGGATGAGCCGATGTGCGGCGATGGTGAGCAGCCCGATACCGGCGGGGCGCTGCGCACGCAGATGCGCGACGGCCTCGACGAGACCGGTGACCACGTCGCGCACCCTCGTGGTCGCGACGGTGTCCGGTCCGAGCTGGCGACGAGGAATCGACAGAGCCAGCACGGCGCTGAGGACAAAACCCACCGTGGCGATGAGAAACAAGATCGCGTTCGCCTGGTAGTCGGTCATCACGTGGCCCAAGATCAGCCGCAATGGTGCGGCCAGTGCCACGCCGATCAGCAAGCCGGCTGGACCCACCGTCGGCACGACGGAATTAGCGACCATGTATTCGTGTGGATCAATGGTGTGCGGAAGCGAGGCAGAGAGCGCCGCAAGCAGAAATCGGTTGAGACTCATGGCCAACAGCAGGCCGCCGTAAATGAGCACCTCGACGCCGACGGTCTGCAGCCCAGTCGCGATCAACACGGCAAGACCGAGGGCAACTGCGGCTCGCGTGAGGTTTGCAACGACGAGCACCTGCCGGCGGGACACCCGGTCGATCACAATTGCGGCGAACGGTCCCAGGATCGAGAACGGCAGCAGCGTAATGGCCAACACGGTGGCGATTGAGGTCGCATCCGGCTGCCGTTCGGGCGAGAAGAGCACATAGGCGGCGAGCGCGACCTGAAGCACTCCGTCACTGGACTGGACGGCAACGCGTACGGCCAGCAACCGCCGGAAGTATCGGTGCCGCAGGAGTTGTCGAAGGCTCCGAAGCATGCTCTGGCGACCCGGCTCGCCGTCGGGGCTGGACATCGCCTCGTTCCCGCCCGCTTCTCGACGCGCCTGGTGCTCGCTCTGCTCGCGCGGTGTGTTAGTGCCGTGGAGCGACACTAGCGAACTCCATCCTTAACCTTGCGGGTACTTCTTCACATACTCCGAAAGCTTGTCTTTCCTCAGAGCAGTGGACAGCTCGGCCATCTTCGCCGTATCCACAACGTCAATGCTCTGCCCATCACGCGCAGTTCCAAAACCAGAGATCGGCGCCTGCATCAGTCGGATGTCTTGGGCGGTGAGGCGCAGCGATAGAGCTGTGCGCTGGATCTCACTGTCGCTGAGACTGTTGTCGACCGTGAGGTGTTTGGCGACATTGCTGAGGAAGGTGGTGAACGTCGCCGGATCGGAGATCACACCCGCACTCAGACCCTTTTGAACGATCGCCTTGATCACATTGCGCTGATTCTCCGCGCGATCAAGATCACCTCCAGGAAGATGGTGACGTTCCCGGACGAACCACAGTGCTTCGTCACCCGCGATGGTGATCTTGCCTTTCGGATAGTGAAAACCGTGGGAACTGAAGGCGGTCTTGTTCGTCACGGTGACCCCGCGCAGATCCTCGGTGAGCTTGATGAAACCGCGAAAATCGATCAGCGCCACATGATCCATGCGTGCTCCAGTGAGGTTCTCCAGAGTCCGCACGGTCAAAGGCGCGCCGCCGAAGGCGAACGCCGCGTTGATCTTGTCTTTGCCATAGCCGGGCACCGCGACGTACATGTCGCGCGGGAAGGAGATGATGTATGCGCGGGTCCGTTTCGCGTTCAGGTGCACGACCATGATCGTGTCGCTGCGTCCATTGCCTTCGTTCCCGGGATCGCGACTGTCCGAACCAAGCAACACATAATTCAATGTGCCCGTCGCCTGCGCCTCCTTGGAAGGACGGGGAGAGGTTTCGTCGGCCGGCAACTCGACACCGTGATTGAGATTCTTGGTCAAGCTGCGATCGATGCTTGCGGCGTACAACAGACCGGCGCCGGTGACCGCGATCAGGAGAGCGGCGACGCCAATCAAGATCTTCGGCCATATCCGGCGCTTCTTACGTCTGGGTGGGGCCTGGTCTCGTCGCGATTCGAGCATCGTGGTCTGAGCCATGGATTCCTTCATCGGGAGAAGAGCAGACAATGACCAGGAAGTCTAGTCGGCTAAGCGAGGTTGGGCTGGGCTCGCGATGGATCTTTACCGCTGAGTTGACTCTCAGCCACCTCAAGTTGCGGACCGTTACGATCCATATATGTCTCGCGCGGAGGAGGCCGCCAAGCGGGCCGAACTGGCTGCAGCCCAGGAGCGGGCCGAGTCGCTCCAGGCTCAAAAGCTCATTGACGCGTTCCTCGCCGCAGCGAAGGCCAAAGGCATCGCTCCACACCCGCTGCGGGCGACGCTGTATAGCGGCCAGTCGGTGAAGACGGACAAGGTCGGCTGGTATCTCCGCAAGAATCAGAGCGTCGCGGTCGGCGACGACGGTTCCTACTACGTCCTGATCGTTCCGGGTGGCTTTCGGGAGCGCCTGTCTGGCGTCAAGTTGCAACCGAGTCCGCCGCCGCTCGTAGTCGGCAAGGGCGGCAAGGACGGCGAGACCGGTGACCTGGCGGAGTTCCTCCAACTACGGCTCGAGCCCGGCTGGGCGGCCTCGTAGGCCGCTCGAGCACTCGCCAGTCGAGTCAGCCCAGTTCGGCTTTGGATGTCGCGAAGTAAGCGAGCGTGCCGGCCAGTGCCCGCATGTAGTGGTTGAGTACGTCGCGATTGACGTTGTCGACGCGGTCGCAAGCCTGGTGATAGCAGGGGTCATAGCGTTCCCGGGCCTGCCCGCCCCATTCCTTGGCCTGCCCCGTCGTCTTCCGGTCGGCGTCGCCATTCTCGGCGCCGCCGACCGGGATACCCGCGTCTATGAAGGCTGATTCGTCGTCGCCGACGAACTCGATGGTCTCCGGCTTGGTCACGCCGGTCTTGACCAACTGGTCGGCGAGCACCCGTGCGATCGTGGCTGAACCCGGCGGTCCTGACTCGTCTTTGTCGTGGCCTTTGCCGCCCTGGACGAAGTAGCCGCCGTTCTTGGAGGCCACCATGTCCACATTCAGATATAGCTTGATCTTCTTGCGGTCTTCATTGGACAAGCCCCGGATGTAGCCGTCCGAGCCTTCCCCGCCGTTCTCCTCACCACCGAAGAACGCGAACCGCACTGTGTTCTGCACCGACGGGTGGGCGCTGAGTTGAGTGGCGATCTCCAGCAGGGTCGCAACACCGGAGCCGTCATCGACGATGCCCGGGCCGTCCTCGACCGAGTCGAGGTGCGCGCCGATCATCACGACGTTGCCCGGGTCGCCGGTGCTCGTTTGCGCGATGACGTTGCGCTCGGGCCCGCCACTGCGCCGGCCGTCGCCCTGATAAGTCGGGGTGGTGACCTTGAAGCCGGCGCGGTGCAGCACGCCGACCACGTAATCGACGCTCGCGTCGTAGCCTGAGGTCCCGGAGGCCCGGTTGCCGCCATGTTCGTCGGCGATCTTCTGCAGTGCCTGGAGGTGCTTCATTACCCTGGCATCGCTTACCTCACTGGTCATTTGCTGCACCAATGGCCCGTCAGGCTCGATGGGCGCCGCGCCGACGGCCGAGGAACCGCACGCCGTCGCAGCGAGCGCGATCGACATCCCCAGCAACGCGAGTCTGATCCGCGACGCGGTCACCCCCCAGCTCGACATCAGCACGAGCGCCTCCTTAGGTCTAGTTGCTTAATCACCCAACGGGCTCTCGAGACTGCTTCACATTGAGGTAACGACTACGGCGGTGGCGAGGATCCCTTGTTTGCGGGTCCAGCGTCCGTGGATTTGGCGTACGGGGCGGCCGTTGATGATCAATCCGCCCCGGCACAGTAGGGCGGTGAAGGTGCGCTCGTGTTGGTGGAAGAGGATCTCGGTCTCCTGAGGGTCGAGCCATTCACCGACCAACGGGAACCAGGCCTTGTAAACGGATTCTTTGGCGCTGAACAACAACCGGTCCCAGTTCGGGTCGTCAGACTCTTGTTGAGTCACCATGCGCGCTGAGCTTGTCGAAGCGCGCCCGTCGACAGGCTCAGGGCGCGTAACCCCAAGTCGATTCTGTTCGACAGGTGTGGCGATTAGGCCCAGGACGCCGTCGGGAAGTGGTGCGTCGGGTTCGGCGTCAATGCCGATCGTCGAGATCCGCGCGGCGCGACCAACCGCTGCGGCGGCGTAGCCGATGCAGTGGGTCATGCTGCCCTGCACCCCGGCCGGCCATGAGGGTGCCCCGCCGACACCCGGCAGGATTGGTACCGGCGGGTAACCGAGTCGTTCGAGGCAGGCTCGGGCGCAGGTCCTGACGGTGGTGTAGTCACGGCGCCGCGCCGCGACGGCGTTTGCGACGACCCTCTCCTCCTCGGGAAACAGCACACCGCCGGGTGGATCGCCGAAGCATTCCTCGCTCTGTACCTCGGCGGGCAGGATCATCCCGAGCATGGGCTCATTGTTCAGCCGTAGCGGCGTAGCTCGTGGAAGAAATCATCAATAACGTGCAGGTCGTCGGCGGACAGGACCTGGTCGTAGACGTACTTGCCGACCGCCAGATCCAGCACCCCTAAACCGAAGGGGGAGAAGATCACCGGGTGATCCGCCGGCACCGTGACAAGTCCATCCATCACTTCAGCCAAGGTGCCGGCCAGGAAATCCCGGCTGCCGGTGAGCTGCTCGACCAGATGCGGTGAGGTGTTGGCCTTCAAACAATGCTCGACATCATCCACGATGTTGGTCGACGCGAGCAGAATCTGCGGTGCCAGGTCACGCAGCGACACATGCAACACCACCGGATTGTGGGCAAACCACGACACCTCGTGGACATGCGGCTGGGCGGCGACCGTGGCGAAAACCACCAAGTTGCTGGACCGGATCAACCCCTCTGCACTGTCATGCACCCTGACCCGGCCGGGGGTGTCGGACTGGTCCAGATAGCCAGCGAAGCCCGCCGCGTGCTGACCGGACAAGTCGTGCACACCGATCTCGTCGAACGACCACCCGGTGCCGGCCAGAAACATGTGAATGTAGCGGGCGATCAGTCCCGTCCCCACGAACCCGACCCGGGTTGGGCGGGGTCGGTCGCGGGTCAGCCAATCCGCGGCCAACGCCGCGGACGCCGCCGTCCTGGTGGCGCTGATGATCGAGGACTCCAGGCAAGCGAACGGATAGCCGGTGCCGTGATCATTGAGGATCAGCACCGCCGACGCCCGCGGGATCCCGGCCGCGACGTTCTCCGGGAAACTGGAAATCCACTTCAGCCCATCCACCTGGGTCGGCCCGCCGATCGAGGCCGGCAGCGCAATGATCCGGGCGGACGGGCGGTCCGGCAGGCGCAGGAAATACGACGGCGGATTCACCGAATCCCCTGCACCATGCAACCGGTAGGTGGCCTCGACCAGCTCCACAATCTCCTTCTCCCGACCCTGCAGCACCCGCTGCACCTGACCCCCGGAAATCACCGCGAACGGTGGGACCGTTGCGGGAAGTGTCGTGGTCATCCGGACACCACCTCGCTGGTCGCCCCCGGGTCGGAAAGCCGTACCGGTTCAGCCATCCCGACCAGGACTTCGCGCGGCCCGACGTAGGCCTCCCTGCTGTGGGCGGTGCGGATGTTGTCGACCAGCATCAGGTCGCCTGCCTGCCACGGCTCACGCACGGTGTTGGCCTCGTAAACCGCATTGATCTGTTCCACGATCTCCGCGCTGAGTGGCTCGCCGGTGCCGAACCCGGTGTTGAACGGCAGACCCTCGGCACCGTAGACATCGACCAAGTACTCGCGGATCTCGGCGGCGATCGTCCACTCGTTCAGAAACGCGATCTGGTTGAAGAAACAGCGCTCACCGGTGATCGGATGATGGACTACGGCACTGCGGCGCTGCCGGGTGCGCAGTCCACCGTCGGGCTGCCACGCGAACTCGATCGCATTGGCGCGACAGTAGGTTTCCACGGAGCTTCGGTCGTCGGTCCCGAACGCCTCCGCAACGGTCGCACCGATCTCGTCGTTGTAGCTGCGCGTCAGCAGCCAGCCATCGCGCTCAAACCGCTCGGTCAAATCCTTGGGCAGGGCCTCCAGCACGGTTGGCGAATCAGACACGGCGGTCGCTCCGCCGCTGGTGGGGGCGCTGAGGCAGGCGAACAGCATCAGGCTGGGCACCTCAAGCCGATAGCTCAGCTCGTGATGCATGCACATCGGCTGGTTCGCCGGCCAGGTCGCCGAGGAATACACCCCGTCGGCGTAGACCTGCCGGGCCGCGAAGGCCTCGCTTTCGGTCATCAAACTCGTCGACAGCCGTCGGAAGACTGCGGTGGTCTCGGCGGCGTCCCGCAGGTCGAGGCCGCGAACCAGAACCGAACCGTGCTCGGCGACGACGGTGCGCAAGGCGTCCCGGTGCTCGGACGCCCAGCCCGGCGCGTCGCCGGTGGCCTCGACCGTAAGGATGGGCGGCTTGCCAGGCTGCAGGTCGACTTCCAGCAGTGACGCTAGGGACGGGGATGACATATCGGTTCCCTTCAGGTGGACGGTTATGGAAAAACCAACATTCCGGCGGACACCAGCACTGCCTGCGCAGCTTCCGCCGCACGGGTGCGGGGGAAGTAGTGACCGCCGTCGGCGAGTTCGTTAAGCTCGACGTCTTGGGCCAACAGCTCCCAGTCCCGGTGGCGTACGCGGAACCCTGGCGTAGCAGCGTCGTCGGCAGCAACCACGACAGTTACCGGCGCGGCCAGCCGTTCCGACGGCGGATTGTCCAGGACGTCGGCGAAATAGCGGTTCGCCGAGACGTAGTCGTGGCGGTACGCGGCACCGACATGCTCGGCGCGTTCCGCGTCCAGCTCACCGAGCTCGGTGTAGCCACTGTCGGCGCTCAGCCGCGCGGAGATTTCACCGTTGCTGCGTTCGCCGATTTCGGCGACAGCGGCGCGCCGATCCGGCGCGGCACCCAGCAGCTGCGCACCGAGGAAGACTCGCCGTACGTTCGTCCCGGTCCGTTGCAGCCGCTTCGCCGTCTCGACGGCGAGTGCGGCGCCGGACGAGTGGCCCCATAGCAAGACTTCCTTCAGACCACGAGCGGTGATCTCGGCGACCACCCGGTCGACCACCTGAGCCAGCGGGGCGAATGACTCGCTGGTAGCGGCGACGTCATGACCGGGTAGCTCGACTGCGTACACCGCCAGCCCGCTGCCACGCAGCGCCTGGGCCATCGGTTGGAAATTCACCGCGTTACCACCGGCGTACGGAAAGCACACGAGAGCGCCGGCCTGGGCCCCGTTCGATCCCGCGCCATTCGATGCCGGCTCATTCGTTTCAGTCAGCGCCTGCAACAGCTCGGATCGCAGGTCGGATTTGCCGTCCACGACGCCTGCCAGGTCGGCGAGGACCGGGTGCCGGGTGATCTCCTTGAGGGACACCGCCCGGTCCAGGGCTAGCGCAAGCTTGACCGCCGACAGCGACGTACCGCCGACGTCGAAGAAGTGGTCGCGCCGTCCGACCTGCTCCTTCGGGATGCCGAGCACCGCGGCGAAAGCGGCAGCCAGCCGCCGTTCGGTCGAGGTCGCGGGCGCGTCGTAGCGGTCCTCGACGGCACTGAGTTGGGCGGCCAAAGCCGCCAGGTTTTTCTTGTCGATCTTGCCGTTGGCCGTTAGCGGCAGGTGCTCGCGCCAGTGAAAAGCGGACGGGACCATGTACTCGGGCAGCGACTCGGCCAACCGGTCCTTGACGGCGTCGATGTCGAGGGGCTGCGGGCTGGAGTAGAAAGCCACCAGGTGCTTGCTCTGATCAGCCCGCTCCGCGACCACCACAGCGCCATCACGGACCCCCGGCACCCGCAACAGCATGTTCTCGATCTCGCCGAGCTCAATCCGAAAACCCCGGATCTTCAGCTGCGAGTCCCGACGGCCAAGAAACTCCAACTTCCCGTCCGGCCGCCAACGACCATGATCACCACTGCGATACCGCCGCAGACCCTCGGGATCGGTCAGAAACGCCGCCCGGGTCCGTTCCGGATCGTTGATGTAGCCGCGGCCCACACACACCCCGGAGAAAACGATCTCCCCCGGCGCGCCCAACGGCACCGGCGCCAAATGCTCATCAACCACCTCGACCCGCACATTGTTGATCGGGCGACCCAGCGGCACCCGGTCCGAATCGGGCACCCGATCCATCACCTCGTGGTTGGTGTCATCCGAGGTCTCAGTCAACCCGTACGCATTCACCAGCCTGATTCCCGGTTGGGAAGCGAACCAGCGTTGCGTGAGCTCCTTCTTCACTGCCTCACCAGTAACCGACACGCAGCGCAGATCGGGCAACGGCCGACGGTCGCGTTCCAGGTGAGACAACACGACTTCGAGGTAGGACGGCACAACCTGCATCACGTTGACCCGGCCGTCAATGATCGTGTCGACGAACCGCTGCACATCCAAGATCACATCCTGCTCGATGATCAAGGTCCGGCCCCCGACCAACAGTGCGGAAATCAACTGCCACAGCGAAATGTCGAAACATTGCGGTGCGGTCTGCGCGACCACCTGACCCTCGCCGATCTCCAGGTCGTCGATCTTGGCGAACAGGTGATTGAGCATCCCGGCGTGCTCACACATCGCACCCTTCGGCTCACCGGTCGAGCCGGACGTGAAATAGATGTACGCGAGCTGATCCGGCGTAACGCCTACATCAAGATCATCATCCGCATGGTCCTCGCCATAACCGGCGTTGATGTGCAGCTTCGATACCCCAGGCAGAGAATCGAGGGCCGGGTCCAGCGTTGCGGTGCTGGCCGCCTCGGTCAGCACGAGTCGGCATTCGGCCCGGGACAGCATCCTCGCAATGCGATCGGCCGGGAAGTGTGGCTCGATCGGCAGGTACACACCCCCGGCCTTGAAGACCGCGAGGACGGCGGCCAGCCAATCCAGATTGCGCTCGACCACGACAGCCACCACACCTTCACGGCCCAGCCCGCGAGCCAGCAACGCCCGAGCCAGCCGGTTAGCTCGAGCGTTCAGCTGCCCATAGGTGAGGCTCTGCCCGTCATAGGGGTCGCCGCACACAGCGGCAACGCGGTCGGGATGCGCCCGGACCCGTTGCTCGAAGAGCTGGTGCGCCCGCATCGGCGGCACCTGACGCCGCGGCCCAACCAGCCCTTCGTGTTGGAAGTCAAGCTCCTCCGCAGACAGCAGGCTTTGCTGTCGGTGTTCGGCGTCGAGGTCAGCGGTGATCAATTCCAGCGCTGTCTGGTGGTAGCCGGCGATCCTAGCTGCGCAGTCCGCATCCAACACGTCGGTCCGATACCGGAGTCGCAGCGCCAGCACGTCGCCTCGCTGCGCGATCCCCAGCCGCAGCGCGATGTCTCCGCCGAGCTCGCCGTCAACGCCGGTCGGGTCGAAGACAGTCTCGAACGCAGGTCCGGTCACGCCCAGTTCGTGCAACGGAAAATCGGCGTGCGATAGCAGCTGCGCCTCACCCCGATGAGTGTCGAGCAGCAGCTCGTGCCACGACTCCGCCTCAGTCGTCAGCGGGCACGGCAACAGGTGGATCCCAGCGACGTAGCCCGTCACGACGTCGCGCTCGCCAGATAGCGCAGAGAGCACCTTGGCGTGGGCAGCTAGCAGCACCGCGCTGAGCGGCACCTCCAGCTCCTCAGCCAGCCGGCGAGCCGCCGCCACGAGCCCAGAGGGAAGCGCCGCATCGTGTACGGCGATGCCCGCGGCCGGATCGCGGCTCCAGCGCGGCATCGAGGTGGATCCGCCCGCGGCGAGCACGCCGTGCCAGAAGTCGCGGCCCGAGTCGGCTCGTACGGCTTCAGCCGATGAGTACATGGCGTTTTCCTTCATTCTCAGGTGCTTTCGTGGCCAGTTCCCGGTCGGAAATGTCATGGGCCGGGTTTCCGCCCCACTGCGCGCCGGCCGGGACCTCCTCGCCCTTCATCAGGAAGCAGTCGGTGGTGAGCTCGGCGTCGTCGCCGACCGTCACGCCGTAGTGAACGTGGGAGACGGTGCCGAGCGTGACGCGGTCGCCGAGCGTGGAGTAGTCCGACTTGAAGGTGGCGTCCTCCTGTGAGTGGCACTGGATCGTGCTCATCTCATTGAGTACGCAGTCATCGCCGACGGCGACCAGCGACCGCTCCGGCATACCGCAGCCGTCGTTGAAGACCCGGCGGCCGATCCGGGCACCGAGCAGGCGCAAGATCACGTTAATGAACGGGGTGCCCGCGAAGGCCGCGAAATAAGTGATGGACGGTACCTTCCAGTACCGCTCATGGCGCCACATCGCGGGCTCGTAGAGCGAGCAGAACAGCACAGGCAGCCGCTTGAAGCCCGTCACAATCCGTTCGATCAGGACCCAGTACGCGACCCCGAGCATAGTCGACAGCACGAAGTCCAACAGGATGGCTCCCGCACCCCACACGGCGTAAAAATCCCCGGCGAGGCCGAGCAGCACGGTGAGCATGAAGACGAAGAACCACCGCACGACCAGACACCACACGATGGTGATGAAGTTGTGCCTGTTCTTGGCGGCGAGGCGGCGACGCAGTCCATCCCCCTCCTTCAGATGGTCGAAGCTGCCATCCCGCTCGACCGACCGCGGGATCTCGAACGCCGGCGAGCCCAGCAGCCCGACATTCTCCCGAACCTTCCCGCTGATCGGCACCATGACCTTTGTCGCAAGTAGACAGTTGTCGCCCGTCCGGCCTCCCGGCGGGTAGGCAATGCCGTTGCCTAGGAAGTTGCGTTCTCCGATGACAGTCTGGGACAGCCGGAAAGATGTGGCCGAGAATTGCGCGTTCATCATCGACAACGCGTCGGCGACCATCGTGCCGCTGCCGATGGAGCTCAGGTACGGGCTCTCGTGCTTGACATTGCCGCCGAAGTTCGCCCCGGTCTGGACGATCTTCCCGAGGTCGTACCCGATGGCGCGCAAGTAGTAGACGATCCATGAGGTATCGCCAAACAAGTTGCTCAAGAACTTCGCATTCGTCAAACGCACGATCCACCGGTGAAGCCCGTAGTGGAAGCCGTACAGGCGGTAGATCTTGTCGGGCCTAATCGCGACATTGAGCACGCGGGGGACGGTCCTCACGATGACGAGGCCGACGAGCACCGAGCCGAAGAACAGTACGGAAGACACGACCAGGGCGTCCCGGTAGAACGTCCAAGTGCTGAAGGCACCGGCCCCGTCGCCCATCAGCTCGCTCAGCCTCGGGACTTTGAGCGACAAGAAGCTGATACCGCCAATCCCCACCGGCAGATACACCAGCAACACGGTCAGCAGTTGCCAGAGCGCATAAGCAACTCTCCGCACGGCGCCGCACGGCGCCGGATCGACCGTGAGGAACTCTTCAGTCACGGTCTGCCGCCCAGGGGTCCCGTGCCAGCGTTGCCCGTCGGGCACGGTCTGCCCGGCGTGCAGCGACGAGGCGTGACCCAGCTGGGTCCCGTCACCCATCGAGGTGTCGATGTCGATCACCGTCGCCTCGCTGATCACCGCATTCTTGCCGATGCTGATCGGTCCAACGTCGATGAACCCGGCACGTGCCCGATAGCCGTTGATGAAGGCGTCCTTACGGATGACCGTGCCATCGCCGATGGTGAGGAGGTCGGTGCAGATCGGCACATGGGTGGAGAAGATCACCACACCTCGACCAATCTTCGCGCCGAGCGCTCGCAGATAAAGGCTGAACAGCGGCGAACCTGTGAACAGCGCAATCGGGTTGCGTCTGACCAGTGTCTTGACGACCCAGAAGCGGACGTACGCCAGGCTCCAGATGCGGATCTGCCGAGGCTTCCAGCGACCAATCAGGATCCACTTCGCCAAGATCGGAACAGTGAACAGGAAACCGAACACCGCACAGCCGGCAAGCACCGACCTGAGATAGATGTCCAGCACACCTGAGCTTGCCGAAATCCACTCGTAGCCTTGCGCAACGACTAGTGCGGCGAGATATGAATATCCGAGGAAGATCAACAGCTGCAGCACCCCGCAGAGGACGTACTGAGGCGTTCGCGCCGGTGCCGCTAGCTCGACCGAGGTCGCAGTAGGAGACTCGAGAGGGACGGGCGCATCGTCGGTGAGCGCCGTCGTAAGGCTGGCGATCGTGGGGTGTTGGTAAACGTCCTTGATCGATACCGACGGCAGGTCCGCCCGCTTCCTGACCCGGGCGCAGAACTGCGCCATCACCATCGAGTCGGCACCAAGATCATCAAAGAAGTTGCTTTCGACCGGCACGCGCTCGGCACCTACGACATCAGCCAGCACGTCGGCGAGCACCCGCTCCAGGGGGACTGGCGTGGTGTCGATAAGTGCAGTCGCCAGCCTTGCGATTGTGGGGTGTTGATAAACGTCCTTGATCGACACCGCAGGCAGGTCCGCCCGTTTCCGCACCCGAGCGCAGAACTGCGCCATCACCATCGAGTCGGCACCAAGATCATCAAAGAAGTTGCTGTCGACCGACACCCGCTCGACATGCACGAGCTCTGCAAGTACCTCGGCGAAGCTGCTCTCGGTGCTCGACTCGGCCCAGGCGTCCCTTTCTGGAGTGATCAGCGATTCAGCCACACCGGCTATGCAGGTACCAACAGTTTGTTGCACCATGATTTAGCCGGACCGCGAAGCGGGTGTCAGCTCAGCGGAGCGGAGCACGTCCTCGCCATAGAGATCCAGCACCCAGTTGGTGTGGTAAACGGTGTCGAGATAGCGCTCGCCGAGGTCTGGGGCGATGGCCACCGCGGTGAGGTCTCCCGAGCCGTGCAGGCTCAACCAGCTCAGCGCACCGCTGATGACTGTTCCTGTGGAGCCGCCGAACAGGAATCCTTTGCCTGCCAATCGATGGCACGCACGAATGGTGTCGGCCTCCTCGACGCGTACCACGTCGTCCACGTCAGACACGTCGAGCATGGGCGGCGGGACACTGGTGCCCAACCCGGGGATCATCCGGCGTCCGGCCGGGCCACCGAAGGTCACCGAGCCCACGCTGTCCACTGCCACGACCCGGACTGGCCGGTGCCACGTCTGGAAGTAGCGTGCGCAGCCCATCAAGGTCCCACAGGTCCCAGCGCCGACGAACAGTACGTCGAGTTGCGGAAACTGGCGGGCGATCGCAGGCGCAGTTTTGCGGAAATGCGCCTGCCAGTTCTGCGGATTGCGGTACTGATTCAGCCATACGTAGCGATCGTCAGAAGCGCACAACGCCTGGACGAAGTTGATCCGCGCGCCGAGGAAGCCGCCGATGACATCCGGCTCGGTGATGACATGGACCTGGCTGCCGAACGCCTGCATCATGTGCCGGGTTGACAGGTTGCAGCGGGAGTCAGTGACGCACAAGAACCCGTATCCCTTGCTCGCCGCGATCATGCTCAGCGCAACGCCGAGGTTTCCGGAGGAGGACTCGACCAGAACCGATCCCGGCGTAAGGACTCCGTCCCGCTCGGCGGCGTCCACCATCTCGGTCGCAGCCTTCAGCTTGATCGACCCGGCGAAGTTGAATCCCTCACATTTCAAAAACAGCGACCGCCCGAACAGCGGCTCAAGATCAACGTAGAGCTCATCCTCGTTGAAACCCTGGGGGGTCGAAATGATGGTCACCTTGGTCTCCGTATCCACAGCAGCGCGGTCCGCTGCCGTTTCGCACTGGCGTAGCAGTGAGTGACGCCGTCACGTATCTGGTACTCGATGGGTGTTCTTTTCCTCCGGCGAGCATCGCCGGAGGCGATTCCAGGCGCATCGTGGCCAGCAGGAATCCTCCGGTACCTGCCAGCAGCAATCAGATGGCCGGTCGAGACGTCGATTGTCACCATGGCCTCCGGCTCGATAGCAGGGCGGTCCGTTGTTGTTCCGCACTGGCGCGGGCGGTCTTGGTGCCGACGCGCATCAGGTATTCGGTGAGGGCGGACCGCAGGTTTGGGTTGTTTTCCGTTATCTAGCGAATCCGCGGCAGGCGGGAAGTCGATGTATTCGCCTCCGTCGACGTCTGGCGTGCTGCTGCCGCGGGCGATATCACCGTCTAGAGCGATGTATGGATCGACGCTCAGGCAATAACTTCGAACATATGATTTCCGACGCTCGAACACCGCAGTGTTCGGCAACTCAATGATCATGCATATCGACTTCTCCCCGTTGAGAATCGTGTTGCCATCAAACGGACGGGGAGTGCTAGCCAGCGTCAGGAACGGGAGCTGGGCATGACCGAATAGACGGCGCAGGTTCCTACACTTTCTGCGCCGCAGAAACATCTCGTGCATCGCGCTACCCCCCGCGATACACCGGCGGCCCCGCTACCCGCCCCCCAGGGTCACAGCTCCCTCACAGGAGGGTACGCACCGGACCCGGGTCGGGTTCAAGGCACTTTGGACCCTTTTTTTCGAACGTAATAAGAACGTGATACAGGCGCACGATCTCAAGCTCGTGCCTAGCGTTTTAGTGCCCATGATCACAAAGCACACTCGCCAGGATCGCGAGCTAGTGCCGTGGCACTAGATGTCCTCCATGGCGCTTTCGCGCTTCTTCACCTTCACAAACTTGAGGTAAGCCTTCACGACTTCGTCCGGCTCGCCACGCATCATCAGCGCGCCGCGATCCAGCCAGATCACCTCGTTGCACATCTCCTTGATGCTGCCAAGCCCATGGCTGACCAGGAACATGGCCCGCGCGCTGTCTCGGAGCTCGGCCATTTTGTTGTTCGCCTTTTCCCGAAAGTGCGCATCACCGGTGGACAGGGCTTCGTCAATCATCAAGATGTCGGGCTTCATATGGACCGCAACGGAGAACTCCACTCGAGCGGACATCCCCGATGAATATGTCCGCATCGGCATGTCGATGAAGTCGCCGAGCTCAGTCCACTCGGCAACCTCCTCCGCCCGCTCCTCCACCTCACGACGGGACAGGCCCGCAGCCAGGCCACCGAGAATGATGTTCTCCCGCCCGGACAGGTTCTTGTTGAAACCGACGCCGAGCGCCAGCAGGGTGCTAGCTCGACCCCACACCTCGATCGAGCCGCTGGTCGGTGGCAGGATGCCCGCCATCGCGCGCATGAGTGTCGACTTGCCGGCGCCGTTGGAGCCGATGATTCCCATCGCCGTGCCGGTACGCACCTCGAAAGAGACATCCTTGATCGCTTCGACTTCCCGCACAGCGCGCTGCCCACGTCCGAAGCGGACCAAGGCCTGCTTCAACGTCGGCTTGCGTTCGAAGGTCGTGCGATACGTGATGGAGAGATCATCGACCTTGACTGCCAGCGGAAGGTCGCCGTTAGGCACCTCGCCGTTAGACAAGACGGACAGCAAACTCACGCTCCCTCGAGATGAAGTACAAGAAGCCGATCACCGCAGCCGCGAGCGCCCATACGGCGGCGGAGATCCACATGTACGGAGTAGGGAACGCGTCGTTCTGCAAAAGCTCGGTGTAGCCGCCGATCATGGAATACATCGGGTTGAGCTGAATGATTGTGATGATCGGTCCGGAGAATCGACCGATCACGTGTTCAGGTGCCCACAAGATCGGCGAGAGGTACATCCAGATCCGCACGAAGAATGGCAAAAAGCTCGACGTGTCGCGGAAGTAGACCTGCAGAGCGGCGAAGAAGGCCGCTAAGCCCATGCCGAAGACGATCATGGTTGCAAGGAAATATATGGACAGCAGCATCTTCCACGACCACACGTGGGTCAGGAAGATCGCGTGGAAGATGAAGTAGACCGGTACCGTCGGTAGGAAGCGAAAGAACGCCGTACGCACCGCGGACAGCGGAATCAGCAGCCGGGGAAAGGGCGTGTTCAATAGCAACTTGCCAGAGCTGGTCACCGAGGTCGCGCCACTAGTGATCGAGTGGCCTACGAGCTGGAAGGCGAAGATCCCTAAGGTGAGATGGGCGAAGAAGGCTGGATCGCTCTGCCGACGGATGATCGTCACGAGGACGTAGTAGACGGCCGCGAGCAGCAGTGGGTTGAGTACCAGCCACGCCTGGCCAAAGAACGTCGAGGTGTTGGCGCCACGCATGGTGGCTTTGCTCATCTCGGCCGCGAAGGCCCGCCGGTGCCACAGCTCGCGGAAGTAGGGAATCAGCGGAGGCAAGCCGGCGCGATGGGGTCCGTAGTGGTGGTAGATCGGCTCGAACTCTGGCCGGACCCGGTTCACACGGCTTGTCGTCGTCATCGCGACATGGCCTTCCCGCTGTCTATGGCTTTGATCTCTCGTACCTTCAACTAGGTCGTCTCACTCGGTCTCACACACTTGGCACGCCTACGGCCACTACCCACGCCTACGGCCACTACGGATGAATAGTCTGCCATGGTTGGGCGCCGCCAACCCCCATCGCCGACCGCCGTACGAGAGCAGGACGTTCAGCTAAGAATCTTCTCGCACACTGTCGATTACGGGCACCATCGCACGTGGGAGAGGTGTCCACACTCTCACCCGATAAGGAGCAAGAGAAATGAAGTACGTCCTCATGTACACCAACCGGCCCGATCTGGATGCCGCCGTGCCCGAGGAGCGTCAAGCCGAGGTGTACCAGGCAATCTTTGGCTGGTTCGAGAAGCATGGAGCGGTGATGGTCGACGGCGGCGCTGAGTTGCAGGGACCAGAAACTGCCACATCTGTGAAGTCGGGCACGAACGGTGGCGCGCCAGTCGTCGTCGACGGGCCGTTCTCCGAGGCCAAGGAGAACGTCGGGGGGTTCAGCATCATCGACGTTCCCAACTTGGATGCGGCTATCGCGATCGTCAAGGAGTGGCCATCGCTCGGGCTGCCTGGCGTCGCAGTCGAGATCCGGCCCATCGTCGATCACAGTGGCGATATGTAACCGGCGCGTCCCGAGCCTGTGACCAAGATGCCGTCAGCGGAGGACGCCGCACTCGCCCGCATCGTCCGCCGCGAGGCTGGTCTGATCGTTGCCCAGTTGCAGCGTCGGCTCGGTAACTTCGACATCGCCGAAGAGGCAGTCCAAGAAGCGATCATCGTCGCGTTGCGAACTTGGCGTCGCGACGGCGTGCCAGCCAATCCGGGCGGATGGCTGTCGCTCACGGCTCGGCGCCGGGCCATCGATCTGCTCCGGAAACGCGCCCGCGAGGTCAGTCTGGCTGACGAGTGGGATGCGGATCTGGCGAACGGGGCCGGCGCGACACAGCGTACGGGCGACGAGCGGTTGCCGATGCTGTTCGGTTGCTGCCATCCGGCGCTCAGCGTCGAGGCTCGGCTGGCGCTGACACTGCGAGCCGTCGTCGGCATGACGACGCCGCAGATCGCGAGCGCTTTCCTGGTGCCCGAGGCGACGATGGCACAGCGTCTGGTACGCGCCAAGCGCAAGATCACCAGCGCCGGCATCCCCTTTGCCATGCCGGACGCTGATGATCTTGCGCCGCGGCTGGACGACGTGTTGACGGTGATCTATCTGAGCTACAACGCGGGCTACTTGGAGCCTTCTGCGTCTGGACGGGAATTGAGTGAGGATGCTATTTGGTTAGCCGAGTTGGTCGCCCGTGCCTTGCCGGATCAACCAGAGGCCTGGGGCTTACTCGCGCTATTGACCTTCCTCTCTTCCCGCACCCAGTCACGCTTCGATGATCAAGGTCGGCTGGTACTACTCGAAGATCAAGATCGTGGGAGGTGGGACGGTGTCGCGATCAGTCGCGCCGACGGCTATCTGGCCACCGCCGCAGCTCTGCGCCGGCCGGGTCGGTTCCAACTCCAGGCGGCGATTGCCGGCTGTCATGCCACCGCCACCTCATGGGCCGAGACAGACTGGCTGCAGATCCTGACTCTCTACGATCTGTTGCTACGCCACGACGCGTCGCCCGTAATCCGGCTGAACCACGCCATCGCCCTGAGCCATCTTCGCGGCCCGGCGGTCGCCCTTGCCGAAATCGATCAACTCGCCGATCGATTGAACGGCTATCACCTCCTGCATGCCACGCGGGCCCAGCTGCTCACCGAACTCGGTGATCATGAAGGAGCCCGCGCCGCCAATGAGCGGGCGCTGTCTCTGACGAGCAACCCGGCCGAGCAACAGCTGCTGCGGTCTCGGCTTGAGATGCCAGAACAATAAGACGACCTAATCGCGAAAGTGGTCATGAACAACCACTCTCGAGGCGAATCTCGCGTTGTTATCGACCGGTTTCGGGAGGGGCGGTAAGAACCTGCGGCTAATTGCCGGCGGCCTTATAGCGCTCCACCACTTCAGTCGGAACGCGGCCGCGGGTATTGACGTCAATGCCATTCGCCTCAGCCCACTTCCGCACTGCCTTGGTGTCCACGTGATTGGTCGACGCGGCCCTACGCTTCTTCCCACCTACTTTGCGACCATGTTGGATGAAGACGCTGAGATTGTTTCGCAGCCGGTTGGCGTTACGCTCCGACAGATCGATCTCCCACTCAACACCGTCTAGAGCGAAGTGGACGGTCTCAGTCGCAGCTGAGCCGTCGATGTCGTCTTGGAGAGTGGTCAAAACCTTGGTTGCCACGGTCGTTCCTTCTTCCCGAGTGCAGTGGATGGGGCGTCTGAGTTGCTCTACCCACAATCGTCCAAATATGACCTGCCAATGGGATCAATAGGTTCACGATGCCTACGTCACCATCTTTATCTTGGCCATCTCAGAGAGCGGCCGCAATATCCAAAAATCACTTCTTCTCAGCGTTGGGCGGCAGAAACCTATCTTGACCCAGATTGCTGTCGCTTTGCACAGGTTGCAGAGTGTGCAGGGTGTAGGGAGAAGCTAGGTAAGCCTAGGGTTTTTGGACGGGTTGGTGGATGTTTCGCATGAGCTATTCCGCGGCGACTCTTCAGGATTGCTGATCCGCCCACCAAGCCAGCAGTTCCTCGCGGGCGCGGTCCTCGCCCAGGGGGCCTTCTTCAATCCGGCGCTCCAGCAGGTACGCGTATGCACGACCAACATCACGGCCCTGTGGGATGCCCAGGATCTCCATGATCTGGCTTCCATTGAGGTCTGGCCGCATCGCGTTCAGCTCCTCCTGAGCGGCCAGTTCAGCGATCCGGCGTTCGAGGTCGTCGTACGCGCGCCGCAGCCTTTCCGCCTTCGCCACATCGCGGGTCGTGCAGTCCGCTCTGGTCAGCACATGCAACCTGGCCAACTGATCACCGGCATCACGGACATACCGACGAACCGCGGAGTCGGTCCAGATCCCGCCAATACCCCGGCCATCGCCGGCGTACCCGTGAAACCGCAGATGTAAAGCGACCAGGTCCAAGACCGCTTTGACCTCTTCGCCGCTGAATCGCAGAGCCGTCAACCGCTTCCGGACGAGCTTGGCGCCGACCACGTCATGATGATGAAACGACACCTTCCCGCCCGGCTCGAACCGCCGAGTCGCGGGCTTGCCGATGTCGTGCAACAGGGCTGCCAGCCTGATGATCAAATCCGGCTGGTCCGGCAGTCGATCCTCTAGGTCGATCGCCTGCTCCAGCACGGTGAGACTGTGCTGATAGACGTCCTTATGGCGATGATGTTCGTCGCGTTCCAGCCGGAGGGCCGGCAGCTCGGGCAGCACCCGGGCGGCTAATCCGGTGGACACGAGCAGGTCCAGACCAGGACGCGGCCGATCGGTCAGCAGCAGCTTGCTGAGCTCGTCGCGGATTCGTTCGGCTGAGATGATCGCGATCCGATCCGCCATACCTCGCATCGCGGCAACGACCTCGGGCGCCGGTACGAATCCCAGCTGAGCGACGAAGCGCGCCGCACGCATCATCCGCAACGGATCATCGCTGAACGAGCTCTCCGGCGTCGCCGGTGTCCGGATCACCCTCCCCGCCACGTCGCCCAGCCCACCGTACGGGTCGACGAATCTCTTGTCCGGAATCGACAGCGCCATCGCGTTGATCGTGAAGTCCCGGCGAAGCAGATCGCCCTCGAGGGTGTCACCAAACGCGACCTCGGGCTTGCGGCTGTGCCCGGGGTACACATCAGAGCGGTACGTGGTGACCTCGATAACCCAGCTCACGTCGCCGGCCTCGACCTTGCAGCCGATGGTGCCGTACTCCTTGCCGATGGTCCATACGGCGGGAGTGAGTTTCCGCAGCAGCTTCTCGACCGCATCTGGACGGGCTGATGTTGCAAAGTCCAGGTCGTGGCCGAGCTTGCCGAGCAATGCGTCGCGGACACTCCCGCCGACCAGGTAAAGCTCGTGTCCGGCATTGCTGAAAAGCTCGCCCAACCGATCAGCGACTGGTGCGATTCTGAGGAGGTCGGCCACCGCAGCGGCCTGCACCGAGCTCAGCTGGAAGGTGGACACGCTGAGCGATTGTATCGTCATCGGATTTCATACCGGGTTGGCGCTTCTTGCGGTGATCTTCCTCCATCGACGGTCTTCGATAGGCGCCGCCCTTGAGCTCGTCGAAGGGGCTCAGACCGCATCGGTAGTTCGTTATCCAATTACCATGACTGAGTGGGGAGGTGGTGCGCGGTGCGTGCGGCCCGCGTACTGCTAGCAGTCGCGGTTTCGGGGCTATGCATGCTCCTGACGCCGATCCGAGCGACCGCCGCCGAACCGGTCGCGTCGGTTTCGATCACCATCACGTCGCTGAGCCCCGACCTGCCTAGCCGAGACGGCGAGCTCACCGTCACCGGCCGGGTCACCAACATCACCAAGGAGCGGCTCTACCGATTAGAAGCCCTCTTCTGGCGTAACCAGGCACCTATCCTCGGCAGGGCAGGGATGGAGCAGGCGCTGGTATCCAATTCCAATGACCCTCTCGGCGCTCGATACACCGGCGTCTTCCAAGATCTCACGACGCCGCAGAATCCGTTCATCGCACCCAATGAGTCAGTCGACTTCACGCTTCGCGTCAGGGTCGCTGACTTGGAGCTCTCCCCCACCGATGGGATCTACTTGATGGGCGTGCATGTGCTGCAGCGGGGCAACAACGTGGCCATCGGACGCGCCCGCGTGTTCGTGCCCGTGATCGCGAGCAAGCCCAGCAGCAAGCTCACCACAACGACGATCGTGGTGCTCAATTCTCGCCCTTCCCTGGTACGCAAAGGTGCGTTTTCAGATGATCATCTAGCGGCCGAGGTCGGCGAGAACGGCCGGCTCACGTCCCTGCTGAAAGCAGCGAACACCGGTAAGACGACCTTTGCGGTCGACCCGGCGCTGATCGACGAACTCAAGATCATGTCGGCCGGTTATCAGGTACTGGACTCTGAGGGCACCACCTCGGCGGGCACGGGTCAGGCCGACGCGACGCGATGGCTCCAGGGATTTGAGACCTTGCAGGGTTCACATGACGGGTACCGGCTGCTGTACGGCTCACCTGACGTTGCTGCGCTGGTTCATGACGGGCAGGAAAGCGTCCTCGAGGACGCGGCCAACGCCAACAAACTGGTCGAGTCCACGCGATCACTACCACTACTGATACTGCCTGGCGGCGGAGCTGCGGATGAGGCCGTTGCGAAGGCGGCTGCGGCCTTGCACCCTGCTGCGATCTTGCTCGCCGACACCTCGGCCCGCGGTCCGGCGACGCCCGTGCTCGCGGGCCCAGACGGCGTACCGATCATCAGATTCACAGCGGCGGCCAACAAGGGTGGGCCTGGACCGGACCCGCGCGAAACCGCTGTTCACGTTCACCAGCGGATGTTGACCGAGAGTTGGATCGACGCGACAGCAGCACGTGACGGCCTGAACCACGGGAAGGTTCAGCTGATCACCAAAGCCGCACAGGCAGAGAGAAATGATCGAAACCTCAAGGCGCCATGGCTGAAAGAGCGCACCGTGAGCGAGCTGCTGAAAACCACCCCAGCGGCTTGGGCCGAGAAGTATCACTACAGTTCCGCGGCACTCGCGGCTGAACTCACCCCGGGGCAGCTCAGCAGTCTGAGGAAGTTCGACTGGAGTCTTAAGACGTACGGCGACCTGCTTGTCGATGCCACGAACGCCCGAGCCGAGGGCAGCGCGGCCGTAGCCCGGGCCGCCAGTCTGAAGTGGCGCAAGCACGATAAAGCTCGCCGCGCGTTCTTGGGCCCGCA
>Ga0307288_10000072_pt1 | contig 35864 bp, 43 predicted proteins | sample ER_DNA_142_FD_194469 | JGI IMG/M metagenome (GOLD analysis project Ga0307288, IMG submission 194469) | Bulk soil microbial communities from the East River watershed near Crested Butte, Colorado, United States - ER_DNA_142 | ecosystem: Environmental > Terrestrial > Soil > Floodplain | place... | reverse complement strand
CAGTCCCCGCACTCCCACAGGTGCCGGCGCTCGAGCACCCAGGCGCGGCGGCCTCCGCAGCCCGGGCAGATGAAGCCCTCCGGCCAGCGCGACGCTGCCAGGTAGTCGAGGCACGCGGCCTCAGTCGGGAAGCGGTCCTGGAACTCCATGATCGTGCGCGGGAAGTCTGGACGAGCCATCGGCGCACCGTAGAGCCCATACCTGACGGAACCGGATACGCATCAACCGCTTAGTCGGCGCGAGCGGTCAGCCCGACCCGCCGAGCCAGCAATTTGGCGCCCACGGTATCGGTGAGGCCGTGGGCGACGATCGAGGTGATGATCGCGATCGCGGCGACGTCGAAGATCAGGTCTTTCCCCTCGACCGTTGATTTGAAGACGAAGAGGGCGAACAGCATCGAGGCGACACCCTTGGGCCCGAACCAGGCCATGAACAGCTTCTCCGACTGAGGGATCCCGGTCCGCAGGAAGGAGAGCATCACCGCCACCGGCCGCGCGACCAGCAGCGCGAAGAGGATGAAGAGGATGAGGGGCGGGACGTCATAGTGGAAACCGGTGGCGTAGATCAGGCCGCCGAAGACGAAGAAGGTCAGAACCTGCAGGATCGCGCTCGTGTTCTCGGCGAACTCTTCAAATCCTTGCGGGACCTCCCGCTCGCTCGCCCCCATCGCGATCCCGCAGACGAATGCGGCGATCAGGCCGTTGCCTATCGTCACTTCGGCGAGGCCGAAGGCGAAGAGCGCGAACCCGACGGAATAGATCCCCTCGAACCGGGGCGTGATCCCGCCGCCCGGTAGATGATGGTGGAGGCGCCCCGCCGCGGCGCCGAGCGCAACGCCGATCGCCGCCCCGACGACCGCCTCTCCGGCCAGCTTCATCGCTTCGCTGCCGGCGTCGCCGCCGGGGGAGGCGAGGACGAGGAAGAAGAGTACGAAGGGGAGCGCCAGGCCGTCGTTGAGACCTGACTCGAGGTTGAGCGTGTGGCGGACTTTGCTCGGCACCAGGCGCGAGGTGACGACCGCCGAGGTGACAACCGGATCAGTGGGCGAGAGCACCGCCGCCAGGAGGAACGCCTCCGCCCAGCTGAGGTCGGGGAACAGCGCCTTCGCGGCCAGCGCCAGCAGCCCCATCGTGATCGGCATCGCGATGATCAGGGCTCGCGCGGTCGGCCCCCAGTGGCTGCGCAGGAGCTCACGCTCGACGAACATCCCATCGGAGAAGAGGGTGAAGATCAACGCCAGCTCGACCAGCTCGACGATGGAGTCGTCGGTGGCATCGACGTGAACCACCCCCGCGAGGGCAAGCGCAAACCCAAGGCCTACCGAGAGCACCGAAGCGGAGAGAACCGTCCCCTTCATCACTCCGGAGAGGGCGGCGACGATGGCGAGGAGGCCCCCGAACAGCAGCAGGCCCTCAGCGAAGCTGATGCTCACGGCGCCTCCCAGAGAGACGAGACCGGCCACGCTTCGAGGCCGTCTCCGAAGGTGACCCTGCGCTCGCCGAAGTAGAAGACGACACCACGGACGAAACGCGGCCCCAGCGCGTCGCGCAAGCGGTCGAAGCGCCTGAAGTCAGATGCATCGACGCTGCTGGAACCCTTGACCTCGACGGCGGCGATCCGGCCGTCGGGTGCTTCAAGGATGAAGTCGACCTCGACCCCCTTGGAGGTCCTGTAGTGCAACAGCCGCGGAGCAGCCGGATCGGCGTCCGCCGCCTTTACAAGCTCGATTCCGACGAAGCACTCGAGTGCCAGACCAAGCGCGGTCGAATCTTCGAGGAGGCGTTTTTCCTCCCATTGCAGGAGATGACAGAACAGGCCGGAGTCGCAGAGCAGGAGCTTGGGTGCCTTGACGAGCCGCGGGGCCTGGCTGTTGTGCCAGGCGGGGAGACGCCGGACGAGGAACACCCGCTCGAGCAGGGTCAGGTACCGATCGATGGAGCTGACGGGGATCCCGAGATCTTGACTCAGGCCGCTCTTGTTGAGCGGCCCTCGGGTTCGCAACGCCAGCGCGGTCAGTACCCGCGGCAGTTGCTCTAGGCGCGAGATGTCGGCGATCGATCGGACATCGCGCTCGAGGATCGTCGTCAGGTAACTCGCAAACCATCGCGCCCGCCGGTCGGCGTCCTCTCGCGCCACTGCCTCCGGGAAACCACCGCAAACGATGCGCTTGACGAGATCCCCGCGACTCGTCGGCGAGTACGGCAGGGATGGGTCCTCGTCGTCGAGCAGGAGGCGGACGATGCTCCGCTCCGGCTCCCCGGCCAGCTCCGCTGCCGAAAACGGCCACAGCGTCAGAACCTCCATCCTCCCGGCCAAGGCCTCCGCGACCTGCGGAACGAAAAGGGGGTTCGCCGAACCGGTCAGAAGGAAGCGCCCCGGCCGTCGATCGCGGTCCACCGCCGCCTTGATGGGCAAGAAGACCTCGGGTGCGCGCTGCACCTCGTCGATGATGCTGGTCTCACCGAGGCCTTCGATGAAGCCGGAAGGGTCGGAGCGGGCAGCGGCAAAGAGCGTCGGATCGTCGAACGTCAGATAGTTCGCTTCGGTGCCATCGGCGAAGGTGGTGACCAAAGTGCTCTTTCCGGTCTGCCGGGCGCCGACGAGCATCGTCACAGGCGTATCCGCAAGGACGGCCCGCAGAGGTGGCTCTAGGGAGCGATGGATCATTGGGCAAATTTACCATGCTGTGGGTGAATTACACCCACGCTATGGGGGATTTGCACCTTAGGTCCGGCCCAAGCCACCTCGCTGGGCCAGCAACTCCGCCACCTGGACCGCATTGGTTGCCGCTCCCTTGCGCAGGTTGTCGGAGACGACCCACAAGTCCAGGGCACGCTCGTTGCCGGGGTCGCGGCGGATGCGGCCGACGAAGACGTCGTCCTTGCCGGCGGCGTCGATCGCCATCGGGTAGCGGCCCGCGGCGGGGTCGTCGACGACGGTCACGCCGGGCGCGGCGGCCAGCAGTTCGCGGGCCCGCTCGGGGTCGAGCGGCTCCCGGGTCTCGACGTTGACCGCCTCCGAGTGGCCGGTCTCGACCGGGACACGAACGCAGGTGGCGCTGACCTTGATCTCGGCGTCGCCGAGGATCTTGCGGGTCTCGTTGATCAGCTTCCGCTCCTCGTCGGTGTGGTCGTCCCCATCGGGAAAGCTGCCCGCCTGGGCGAGGACGTTGAAGGCGATCTGGTGCGGATAGATCTCCGCCGGGGGAACGTCGTAGCCGCCGACGACGGCGCGCGCCTCCGCGCGCAGCGCGTCGATCGCTCCCTTGCCGGTCCCCGAGACGGCCTGGTAGGTCGAGATCACCAGGCGCTCGATCCCGGCGGCGTCGTAGAGCGGCTTCAGGGCGACGACCATCTGCATCGTCGAGCAGTTCGGGTTGGCGATGATCCCCTTGTGCCCCTCGAGGGCGTCGGGGTTGACCTCGGAGACGACCAGCGGCACGTCGTCGTGCATGCGCCAGTAGCTGGTGTTGTCGACCACAGTCGCGCCCGCCGCGACGATCTTCGGGGTCCACTCGGCGCTGACCGAGCCGCCGGCCGAGGAGAGGACGAGGTCGAGTCCCTGGATCGAGTCCTCGCTGACGGCCTGAACCGTCAGCACCTTGGACCCGAACTCGATCGTCTTACCGGCCGAGCGCTCGGACGCCAGCGGACGCAGCTCGGCGATCGGGAAGCCCCGGCTGCCCAGCAACTCGACGATCGTCGAGCCGACGAGGCCCGTCGCGCCCAGCACTCCGACTCTGTAGTCGTCGCTCATCCGCGCCCCCCGGGCTCAGCCGGCGACCGTCGAGCGGTGGCCGGGGCCGGTCGGGTCCTCCGGCTGGACGGCGTCCTCGCCGAGCTCGAAGGTCTTGTGGAGGACGTTGACCGCGTCGGCGACCCGGTCGGCGGCGATGACGCATGAGATCTTGATCGGCGAGGTGGAGATCATCTCGATGTTGATCCGCTCCTCGCCGAGGACCTGGAAGACCTTGGCGGCGACGCCCGGGTGAGAGCGCATGCCGGCGCCGACGATCGAGACCTTGCCGATCTGCTCGTCGGTCAGCACCTGCAGCGAGACGTCGCCGAGGCCGGCGATCGTGTCTTTGGCGGTCGTCAGGTCGGCGCGATCGACGGTGAAGGAGAGGTCGGCGAGCTTGTCGTCGCCGACGGGCTCGTTCTGGATGATCACGTCGACGTTGACGTTGGCCTCGGCGAGGGCGCCGAAGACGCGGCCGGCAACGCCGGGCTCGTCACGCAGCCCCGAAAGGGTGACCCGCGCCTCGGAGTCGGAATGCGTGACTGCGGTTACGAAAGGGTTCTCCATGGTCTCTTCCTCTGAGACGACGAGGGTACCGGGACCGTCCTCGAAGCTGCTGCGGCAGTGGATGCGGACGCCGTGGTTGCGTGCGTACTCGACCGAGCGCAGCTGCAGCACCCCCGCCCCGGAGGCCGACATCTCCAGCATCTCCTCGAAGGAGACGCGGTCGAGCTTGTGGGCGTCGGCGACGATCCGCGGGTCGGCGCTGTAGACGCCGGAGACGTCGGTGTAGATCTCGCAGACGCTGGCGCGGAGCGCCGCCGCGAGGGCGACGGCGGTGGTGTCGGAGCCGCCGCGGCCGAGCGTGGTGACGTCGCGGCTGTCGGTGGAGACCCCCTGGAAGCCGGCGACGAGGACGATCCGGTCCTGCTGCAGGGCCTCGGAGATGCGGTCGGCGCGAACGTCGATGATCCGCGCCTTGGTGTGTGAGGAATCGGTAACGATTCCCGCCTGGGAGCCGGTCAGCGAGATCGCTTCGTGACCCATGTCGTGGATCGCCATCGCGCAGAGGGCGCAGGAGATCCGCTCCCCGGTCGAGAGCAGCATGTCCATCTCGCGGGCGACCGGGCGCTCGGAGATCTCGTGCGCCTGCTCGACCAGTTCGTCGGTCGTCTTGCCCCGGGCCGAGAGCACGGCAACGACACGGTTGCCCGCCTCGCGAGCAGCGACTATGCGCGCCGCAGCGCGTTTGATCTGCTCGGCGCCGGCGACGGAGGTGCCGCCGAACTTCATCACGACGATGTCGGAACCATCCCCGGTCATCAAGGTCTGAGGATAGTCGGGAGAGGCTCTTACTCGGCCGCGCCCCCGAGGTTGCCGAGCATCGCCTGTTCGGCCATCCGGATCAGCCCGAGGCCGCTGTGCGGTCGCATGTCGCTGCTCCGCACCCGCACGTGGGAGCCGTGCGGCCCGACGACCTCGACGATCGTGCAGACGTCGCCGATTTCGCAGTCCTCGCCGTAGTCGTTCTCGATTGCCTCCATCTGTTCTGCCACGACCCGGCCGACCTTGCTCTGGTCAAGCGACATCTGAGACCCCTTCCTCGCTGGTTGCTCTTCGAACGCGGACCGCTGACCTTAAGTGATCAAGACCACACTTGTAGATATATCGAAGCGATATATAGTTGCAATAGATGGAGCAGCTGCACGCGACCGCCTACGTGATCCTCGGGTTCGTCCGCAACGAACCGCGCTCCGGCTATGAGATCAAAGCCCTGGTCGACAACTCGACCCGGTTCTTCTGGGCGGCCAGCTACGGACAGATCTATCCCGAGCTGAAACGGCTCGCCGACGCTGGGCTGATCGCCGGGAAAAACCTCCCCACCGGGGGCCGGAAGCGGACGGTGTACGAGATCACCGCCGACGGCGAGGAGGAGCTGCGGGCCTGGCTGCGGCAGCCGCCGCGAACGTTCGAGATGCGCGACGAAGGGCTGCTGAAGCTGTTCTTCGCCGACGCGCTCCCTCGCGAGGAGGCCCTGGAGATCTTGCGCTCGATAAAGGCGCAGCGGCTCGCGATGAACGAGCGGCTGCGGGCGATCGAGCAGCTGAAAGGTGAGATCGAGGACCCGTTCCCGATGATCGTTCTGCAGGGCGGGCTCGAGTTCACGGAGTGGTTCGCCGAATGGTGCGAGCGGATGGAGGCGCAGCTCCTCGATGCCGCTCTCGAGGAAAGGAGCAAATGATGTTCGACTCCCTGGCAAGGCTCGCGAACAGCAGGGCCAAGCGGGTTGGCCTGGTGGCGGTCGTCTTCTTCCTGCTGGCGGGAGCGGTGGGCGGCTCGGTCGCCGACCGGCTCGACCCCTACGGCGCCGACGATCCGTCAACCGAGACGGTGCAGGCGCAGGAACGGCTCGAGGACGCCGGGCTGCGGGTGCCGGCGGTGATCGCCGTGGTCGAAAACGCTCCGGTGGCGAAACCGGCAACCCGGCAGCGCGTGGTCGCGCTCGAACGCGAGGTGCGCGAACGGGCTGGCGTCGCCTCGGTGACCGGCTACTACGGCACCCGCTCCCCCGCCTTCGTCTCCCGCGACGGCGACTCCACCTACTTCGCGGTGGCGCTGAAGGCGACCGAAGACAAGGAGCTGCAGGAAGTCGGCGCCGACATCGCCGACCAGCTCGACGAGGAGCCCGGGGTCGTCGTCGGCGGCTTCGCGGTCGCCCAGGAGCAGGTCAACAAGCAGGTCGAGGAAGACCTGAAAAAGGCCGAGATGCTCGCCTTCCCGCTGCTCTTCCTACTCTCGCTGCTCTTCTTCCGCAGCCTCGTCGCCTCGGTCCTGCCGCTGATGATCGGCGGCCTGGCGATCGTCGGCACCTTCCTGATCCTGCGGATCGCCAGCGAATTCGGCTCGATCTCGATCTTCGCCCTCAACCTGACCACCGCGCTGGGGCTCGGGCTGGCGATCGACTACAGCCTCTTCATCGTCTCCCGCTACCGCGAGGAGATCGCCAAGAGCGGCCCGGGCCTGGAGGCCATGCGGCGCGTGCTGGCCACCGCCGGGCGCACCGTCTTCTTCTCCTCGCTGACGGTGGCCGCGGCTTTGGCCTCGCTGCTCGTCTTCCCGCAGCGCTTCCTCTACTCGATGGGTCTCGGCGGCTCCCTGGTGGCGCTGTTCGCGGCGCTGATCTCGCTGACCGTGCTGCCGGCTGTGCTGACCCTGCTCGGCACGCGGGTCAACGCCGGCGCGCCGAAGTTCCTCCAGCGCCGGGCCGAGGCCGACGCGCGGCCGGCGCACGAGGGCTTCTGGTACCGGCTCTCCCGCTTCGTGATGCGGCGACCGGTTCCGGTGGCGACCCTCAGCGCCCTTTTCCTGATCGTGCTCGGCCTGCCGTTCTTCGGGATCAAGTTCAACACGGTCGACCCGACCGTGCTGCCGGAGTCGGCGAGCGCCCGTCAGGCCTACGACACCGTCAGCAAGCAGTTCCCGCCCTACCACGACACCCCGATCTGGCTCGACGTCGAAGGCGGCGGCCCGAAGGCCGCGGCGCAGGTCACGGCGGCAGTGCGCGAGGTCGACGGCGTCGCCGAAGTGGCGCCCCCGCGGCGGCTGAAGGACGGCGTCACCGCCGTTCAGGTCATCTCCGCCAACCCCTTCATCTCCGAGACCAGCCAGGCGACGGTGAAGGCGATCCGCGAGCTCTCCCCTCCCGCGGGCACGACGGTCATGGTCAGCGGCGCCAGCGCCGACTTCGTCGACTTCCAGTCGAGCCTCGAGAGCCACATGCCGATCGCCCTGGCGATCGTGATCGGCGCGACGCTCGTGATCCTCTTCCTGATGACGGGCTCGGTGGTGCTGCCGATCAAGTCGCTGCTGATGAACTTCCTCAACCTCAGCGCCGTCTTCGGGCTGCTGGTGCTGATCTTCCAGGACGGCCGGCTCGAGGGCTTTCTCGACTACACGAGCCCCGGCGCGATCGAGCAGACGATGCCGATCCTCCTCTTCGCCGTCGCCTTCGGGCTCTCCACCGACTACGCCGTCTTCCTGCTCTCGCGGATCAAGGAGGCGCGCGACAACGGCGCTTCGGATTCGGAGTCGGTGGCGATCGGGCTGGAGAGAACGGGGCGGATCGTCACCGCGGCGGCCCTGCTCTTCGCCGTCGCGATGGGCGCCTTCGCCACCTCTCAGATCATCTTCATCAAGGAGAACGGCGTCGGCACCGCGCTGGCGGTCCTGATCGACGCCAGCATCATCCGTGCCCTCCTCGTCCCGGCGCTGATGGAGCTGCTCGGCAAGTGGAACTGGTGGGCGCCGGCGCCGCTGCGGCGGCTGCACGAACGCTGGGGGATCAGCGAGGCCGAGACCAGCACGCCGGTCGCCGCCACCCAGGAAGGCTGACGTGCTCTACCGGACGATCGTCAAGCGCAAGGCCAGGGGCATCTTCGATGCGCTGAGCCGCGGCGACGTCGAGGCGGTGACGGCCGACCTCGCGGACGACGTTCACCACGTCTTCGCCGGGGGCAACGCCCTTGGCGGCGAGCGCCATTCCCGCGCCGGCTTCGAAGAGTGGCTCCGCCGCCTCTACCGCCTGATCCCGGAGATCGAGTTCGAGGTCCGGGACGTCGCCGTCCGCGGCTGGCCCTGGAACACCGCCGTCGCCATCGAGTGGGTCGACAGCGGTCGCGCCGCCGACGGCACCCCCTACGTCAACCAGGGCTCCCACTGGATCCGCCTCCGCTGGGGAAAGGCCGTCGAGATCCACGGCTACCTCGACACCGAAAAGGTCACCCGCCTCCTCGACGAGATGGCCGCCGCCGGGATCGATGAGGCCGCGGCGGCGCCTGTCGGTGGATAGCCCACGACTATGGGCTTGCGGCCACCAGCGATCGGGATGCGACCCCCTGGCCGGAGGCGTCGAGACCGATCAGGCGCTGGGGACCGCGAGCCCAGTCGATGGCGGCGACAAAACCCCCGTTGGTCACCGCAACTTCCTCAGGCGCTCCCTCGGTGTACTCGACCCTGACCGAGGCGAATTCCGTGTTCACGAGTCCGAACCAGAGCGCTTCCGCTTTGCCGACCGGGCGGAGGATCCAGCGATCTCGTTCGAGTTCGCGACTCCATTCACCGGGGCTGCGGCACTCGCCGACGTGCCCGCCGTAGCCGAAGCAGATGCTGCCGCTCTGGCGGTAGGCATAGAGATGCTCTGAGCCCGCACTGGCGAGGAGTGAGACCTCGTCGGGCGCATTGAACCCGGGGGCGGGTTGCAGCCAGGTCGGGACCCGGGTCTCCGGCAGAGCTTCGCCAGGCGCGTCGCCGCCGCCGAAAAAGGCGTCGAGGGCTGGATCGAGAACCCCGGTGGCCGCGGTCGCTGCTGCGGCGCCCAGCAACAGACAGACGAGACCCGTGGCCAAGGTGGCAAAGCCGCGACGGCCCCCGCGCGGGTGCCGGCGTCCTTCGGTCCGGGCAACGGCGGCTTGCACCTCGGAAAGATTTGGGTACATGCGGGCGATCGTCTGCCCCCGTTCTCGCAGTGCGTTCTCGACGCTTGCCGGATCCATCAAATCGCCTCCACTCGGTTGCGCTGGGTTTTCTCTTCGGCGGCGACCGCCGCCGATTCGCCTTCGCCCTCGGCACGCCTCCTCAGGCTCGCGATACCGCGACTTGCCAGCGATCTGACGGTGCCCCGGCGGGCGCCGATCGCCCTTCCGATCTCCTCGTCATCGAGACCGAAGACGTAGCGAAAGCCGAGCACCAGTCGCTGCCGCTCACTCAGCTCCGCAAGGGCCCTGGTCAGCCAGTCGCGTTCCTCCAGGCTCTCGGAAAAGGAGTGTCCGTGCCCGACCTTGACAACGTCGAGATCGTCCTCGCGACTCTCCTGCCGTTGCCGGTTCTTCGCCGCGCGCTTGATCTCCCGAGCGCTGATTCGGTAGGTCCAGGCGTCGAACCGATCGGGGCTGCGCAGCTTCGGCAGCCCACCGAGGGCGCGGATTGCCACCTCCTGGGCAACGTCCTGCGCCAGGCTCTGGTCACCCAGGGCGAAGGTCGCAAGGCGGAGGCCGGCGGTGTACGCCCGGTGTGCGACCCACTCCTCCGCGTCCTTCTCCCCCCGGAGGGCGCGCAGAACCCGGGCGCCGACCGCGTCCGGCAACTGGTTTGAGAGTTCTTCAGAGCTGATGGGTGAAAGACCCCGCGGGGTCCCCACCTGTTGCAACGCCTAGGCGAAAGCCTGAGTCGCGCGACGGCGCAGGTCGGCGTTGAGCATCCCCGTCACCTCGCTCGGCCGGTGGCCGGCGGAGGGGACGGCGGCGCCGATCAGGCCGTCGGCGCGGAAGCCGTAGAGGGGGGCGACGAAGCCGAGCTCGCGGATCTTGCGGACGAGCTTGACGGCCCCCTGGGTGTCGGCGCCGGGGCCGCAGAGGACGATCGCGGTCGGGTCGAGGGCGTCGAGCGCGCGGCCGAGCCGCTCGTCACCGAGCTCGTTGGAGAGGACGAGGACGCGGAAGCCGGCGCGGCGCAGGGCGAGGTCGAGGGCCTGGGTGTAGACCTCCTCGGCGTCCTGGCCGTGGCTGGAGTCGAGCAGCAGGATCCCGGCGGGGCGGGCGGCGGCGGAGGCGAGGCGGCGGGCACCGTGGAGCCAGCCGGTCGCCCAGCGGGCGGCGAACTCGAGCTCGGCCTCGCGCTCGGGGTCGGCGGCGAGCTTGTCGATCGCCGGCAGCAGCAGCTCCTCCACCGTGCGCTCGAGCGAGCGCAGGGCGAGGCTCTCCTCGACCGCGCGGTCGGCAGCGGACTCGTCGAAGCTCTCGAAGGCGGCGAAGAGGCTGCCGTCGTTAGCCGGCGCCGCCTGGCGCTGGCGCGCCAGCTCGATCGCCGAGGAGATGTTGCCGGTCTCCGTCAGGGCATCGCGCAGCGCCTGCAGCTCCACCAGCTCGTAGTTGCGGTGGTTGCCCTGGGTCCGCTTCGGGGTCGGGTAGCCGTAGCGGCGCTCCCAGCTGCGCAAGGTGTTGGGGCTTACGCCGAGGACTTCGGCGGCGGCGTTGGTGCGGATTCCTGGCATCAGATGAAGAGGTGATACGGGTGGACTGCGCGTCTATTCGACGAGGGGTGGAGATTCTCCCACCCGTTTCCCGGGTTTACACCGGTTATCGACAGATTTCGCAGAAACTGTTAGCGATCTTGCAAGGCGCCGACGCCTACGGGCTGCCCCACGGCGCGGGCGCGCCACATCGCCGCGTCTGCCTTGTGCAGAAGTTCTTCGGCGTCGGCGCCGTGGTCGGGGCAGGCGACGACACCGGCCGAGATACAGATCCGCAACCCCCCCGCTCGCTCCAAATCGTCGAGCGCGCCGAGCAGCCGCTCGCACATCTGCACCCCTTCGACCGTGCCGATGTTGGGGGCGAGGACGCAGATCGCGTCCTCTTCCAGGCGGAAGGCTTCGTCGACGATGCGGATGCTGTCGCGAAGGGCGGCGCCGAGGATCGAGAGCACCGTCTCCTGGCCCCCGGCGACGTCACCGGGGCGGACCCCGGGGCCGGAGGCATCGAAGACGGCGAGGCCGAAGGGGTGCCCGTAGCGACGGTTCGTCTCGAGCAGCTGCTCGAGACGCCGGCGCATGTGACCAGGGCGGTAGAGGCTCGGCAGTTCGTGCGGCTCCTCCTCCACTGCAGGAACGTGCGCTCCGTTGCCTCCGTCAGCCGCCGCAGCGGGGGGCTGGGCAGCCTCGATCGCGGCGGCGGTCACCGAACCGAACTCCCCGGCGAGACGCTGGGCAGCTTGGACGAAACCGTCTCCATTGGTGCCGATCTCCTCGTGCAACGTGCCCAGAAGATCGGCCTGCAGCTCCGAGACCTTGAGCGCGATCCGGCCGGCGGCGGAGCCGTCTTCCCTGCGACGGTTGAAGCGCGACTGGACAGGCACGGAATGACCTTGGCGAAAGCGGCGGACGGCGGAATGCCGAAAAGCCGCTATTTGCGTCCCGACGGTCGTCCAGGACGGATGTCCGGTGCCGCTTATTCCAGGCTTCTTCGACCTGCGAGCGCCTTCCCCAGCGTCACCTCGTCGGCATGCTCGAGGTCGGCGCCGACCGGCAGGCCGCTGGCGAGGCGCGTCACCGTCACCTGGCCGCGCAGCATGTCGGCGATGTGGAGCGCGGTCGCCTCACCGGTGGTGGTCGGGTTGGTCGCCAGCACGACCTCGCCGATGCCGCCGCGTTCTACCCGGCGCCGCAGCTCGCCGATCTTCAGGTCTTCGGCGTCGATGCCGTCGATCGGCGAGAGGGCACCGCCGAGCACGTGGTAGAGGCCGCGGTATTCGTGGGTGCGCTCGATCGGGATCACGTCGGCCGGCTCCTCGACGACGCAGATCGTCGCCCGGTCGCGGTTCTGGTCGGCGCAGATCCGGCAGAGCGGGCCCTCTGCGAGGTTGAAGCACTCCTCGCAGAGGCCCACCTTCTCCTTCACCTCGCGGATCGCGTCGCCGAGGGCGAATGCCTCTTCGTCGGGGGCACGCAGGAGGTGGAAGGCGAGCCGCTGCGCCGTCCGCTGACCGATCCCCGGCAACCGCGAGAGCTCGGCGACGAGGCGCGCCAGCGGTGCCGGGCCCTCGCTCAACCGCCCAGCATCCCGCCGAGGCCACCGAGATCGTCCCCGGCGATGCCGCCCATCTTCGAGCTGGCCAGCTCCTGGGCGGCGCGCAGTCCCTCGTTGACCGCGGCCTGGACCATCTCCTGCAGCAGCTCCGCCTCCTCGGGGTCGATCGCTTCGGGGTCGATGACGATCTCCCGCAGGGTCAGGTCGCCGCCCATCTTCACCTTGACCATGCCGCCGCCCGCGCTGGCCTCGACGACCTCGTCTTTCAGTTTCTCCTGGGCCTCCAGCATCTCGGCCTGCATCTGCTGGGCCTGTTTCATCAGGCCCTGGATGTCGAAGCCTCCGGGACCGCCTCCACGTGCCACCTAACTGACCTCCTCCGCGTCGAACTCGCTCTTGAGCCGCTCCAGCAACTCGTCCTCGTCGATCTCCTCACTGCCCGGCGCCGGCGTATCCGGCGGCGCCTCACCCTCAAGCAACACATAGGCGGGGCGCAGTCCCAGGCCCGTCACCGCGGCGAATGCTGCCGCCACGGTGTCGCGCCGCTCGGAACTGTCGGCCTTCTTCTTGTTGAAGGTCATTTCGGGCGGGAACCCGACCTCTAGCCCCCCCTCGCCGTAGCTGACGGGGCGGGCGCCCTCCAAAGTCGCCGCCAGGGCGGGGGCGGTCTCGGAGAGCTTGTGAAGGACGGCGGGCCACACCTGCTGGATCTCCTCTAGGGACAAGGGCTCCTGGCCTGCGGGTCCTGTCGCCGATTTGGTCCCACCATCCCTGCGCTGCAGTTGCTGCTCGGGATGGTCCCCCAAATCGGCGCCACCCGCTGGAGGAGCCGTATTGCTGGACGGCTCAGCCTCAGCCTCAGCCTCTTCGGCCGGAGGTGGGTCGTCCTGCGGCGGCTCCCCTCCCGTGGGTGACGCCGTAGGGGGGACCCCCTGCTGCTCTGCAGCTGGGGGTGGGTCCTCTGCGGCGGCAGGACCCGCGGGCCGAGCGCCCCCGTCACCCGTTTCCTGCTCCAGCCTCTCGATCCGCCGCAGCAATCCGGCGGTGTCTGGGTCCAGATCCGGCCGCGCAGCCTTCAGCAGAGCGATCTCTACAGCCAGCCGCGCATCGTCGCCCTCGCGCACAGCCGTGAGCGCGTCGGCCAGCTCGTCGATCGTCCGCACAAGATTGGCCGGCTTGATCGCGCCGGCCTGGGCCTGCATCCGCGCCGTGTCGGTGGCGGTGACAACGAAGCTGGTGGGGACTTCGCCGGTGGTCTGGGTGATAAGGAGGTGGCGGAGGTGGGCGAGGAGGTCGCGGGCGAACTGGGAGGGGTCGCGGCCGGAGCGGGCCATCTTCTCGACCCCGAGCAGAACCCCCTTCGGGTCCTCGGCGACAACCGCGTCGACCGCCTCGAAGAGCAGGTCGGCGTCGGCGGCGCCGAGCATCTCCAGCACGTCCTTCAGCTCGACCTGGCTGCCGCCGAAGGCGACGAGCTGGTCGAGGGTGCCGAGAGCGTCGCGGAAGCTGCCGGAGGCCGAACGGGCGATCATCGCCACCGCCCCCTCCTCGATCCCGATCGACTCGGCGGCGGCGACCCGGTTCAGGACCTCGGAGATCTGCTCCAGCGAGGGTCGCTGGAAGTCGAAGCGCTGGCAGCGGTCGGCGATCGTCGCCATCACCTTGTGAGACTCGGTGGTGGCGAGGACGAAGACGGTTTTCGGCGGCGGCTCCTCGAGCGTCTTCAGGAAGGCGTTCCAGGCCTCTTTGGTCAGCATGTGGGCCTCGTCGAGGATGTAGACCTTCCAGCGGCCGCCGGTCGGGGCGTAGGCGACCCGCTCGCGCAGGTCGCGGACGTCGTCGACGGAGCGGTTGGAGGCGGCGTCCATCTCGATCACGTCGACCGAGGTTCCGGCGGCGATCGTCAGGCAGGACTCGCATTCGCCGCACGGCGTCACCGTCGGCCCACCGCGCTCGCAGTTCAGCGAGCGGGCGAGGATCTTCGCCATCGAGGTCTTGCCGGTGCCGCGGGAGCCGACGAAGAGGTAGGCGTGGTGGACCTTGCCCTGCTCGACCGCGTTGCGCAGGGTGCGGACGACATGGGTCTGGCCCACGACCTCGTCGAAGGACCCGGGACGGTGGCGTCGGTAGAGGGAAGTCGACTCGCTCATCGGGCTCGAAGGCCAGTGTATCCACGGGTCGATACGGTCCCGCCCGTGCCGAACCGGGCCCGCAACTGGCTGACGCCCGCCGCCTGGGTCGCTGCGGTATCGGGGCTGCTGCTGCTCGTCTTCCCCGTCGGCTTCCCCAACTACGACACGATCTACGCCCTGGTCTGGGGGCGGGAACTCGCCCACCTCGACAGCCCCGACTACGGGGCCGCGCTGCCGCCGACGCCGCACCCGCTGACCGAGCTCTGGGGCCTGGTCACGACCCCGCTCGGAGACGGCATGCTGACCCTGACGATGATCGGCGCCTACGTCTCGCTGGGGCTGATCGGCTACTTCGTCTACCGCCTCGGCGCGATCTGGTTCGACCGCTGGATCGGCGCCGTCGCCGCCGCGATCGTCCTCACCCGCGCCCCCTTCCTCTCCAACGGCCTCCGCGCCTACATCGACCTCCCCTACATAGCCCTCTGCCTCGGAGCCCTGCTGATCGAGGCCAAGAAGCCAAAGGCAGGCTGGCCCGTCCTAGCCCTCCTAGCCCTAGCCGGCCTCCTCCGCCCCGAGGCCTGGCTCTTCTCAATCGTCTACCTGCTCTACCTCGCCCTAGATCCTGCCCGTTCTCCCAACCAACGCCCCGAAGCATCAGCGGAGAAGGACTCCCTTGAGCGGGCGGATACTCAAAAAGCCAGGGAGTCCTTCTCCGCTCCCCCGCTAACGGTGATCGTCCTAGCACTAGCGGCCCCCATCCTCTGGGCCCTCTTCGACCTGATCACCACCGGCAGCCCCACCTATTCGTGGACCGGCACCAAAGAAACCGTAGAGACCCTCGAACGCCAAACCGGCCCCGTCGATCTTGTCCTCTACGGCCCCCGCCGCCTAGGCGAGGTCCTCCAGTGGCCAGGGATGGTCGGCGCCTTCGGGGGCCTTGTCCTCGGCCTCGCCTTCCTCCGCCGCCGCTCCGCCCTCGGCGCCGCCGCCGCTGCCCTCGCGCTCGGCGCCTTCGCCCTGCTCGCCTGCGCCGGCCTCGCGATCCTCCCCCGCTACACGATGCTCGCCGCCGCGATCCTGGCGATCTTCGCCGGCGTAGGCCTGCTCGGCTGGCGGCTGCTCGAGCCCGGCCACCCCTGGCGCCGGCCCTGGCAGGTGTTCGCCGCGCTCGTCCTGGCGATGTTCCTGGTCTGGCTCCCGAACCAGTGGGACCTCGACTCCCGCGTCGACACCGACCTCACCAACCAGGCCCGGATCGAGGATGACCTAACCGACCTCGTCGACGCCGGCGCCTTCGAGCCGCTGTGCGGCGAGATCGCCGTCCCCAACCACCGCGCCGTCCCCCGCCTCGCCTTCGGGCTCGACATCGAGCCGAGGCGGATCGTCAGCAGCAGCGAGGAAGGGACGCCCGATCGCGGCTACTTCGTCGCCCCCGCCGGTCCCTTCGTCATCCACAACTTCATCCTCGACCCCAACGACCCGACCAAGGCCTCCTTCCCGCCCCCGCGGGGGTTCGGCGAGGTAGCCCGCAACGAGTCCTGGGTGGTCTACCGGCGCTGCTGACGATGTGCCTTTGTCCCCGGTATGCGGGGACAACTACCCATGCTCGACCGCTTCGACGGCGGCATGGGTCTCGGCGGCGAGGCCGGGGTCCTGCAGCTCGACCCGCGGCGGCAGCTCGACGTGGAGGTCGCTGGAGGGGTCGAGGCGCGCCAGTAGCCCGCGCGAGCGAGAGTCGAGGACGTGGCCGCCACGGCTGCGGTCGGCGCTGGCGAAGTGGAGGTGATAGCCGGCCACCTCGATCCCCTCGACGTAGGTCGGGAAACGGAAGCCGACCATCGGCGTCCGCTCCTCCGGCGCCACCGGGCTCAGCCGCCCCTCTACGTCGGCGCGGAAGAACTCGCCGTCGAGCGCGACCATCTCGCCGTCGAGGTGGTTCAGGGTGCCGAGGCCGAGGTCGCCGTGCTCGGCCAGCTCGGCGAAGCTGAGGTCGCCCTCGAAGCCGCCGTCGAGCAGGGCACCGATCGTCGAGGCCTGAAAGAGGACGTGGGGCTCCCGCCCGCGGTGAAGGTCGGCGCGGCGCATCGACTCCACGTGCAGCGACCGGATCCAGCGCTCGTCGAGCATCGGCGCCAGTCTGCCAGTGCTTCCGGCTGGCGGCGAGTTCCAAAAGGTGCGCTCGTGAAACCATCAGGTGATGGCGGCGATAGAGCTTCGTGACGTGGCCAAGACCTTCGGGCCGATCACGGCGGTCGACGGTCTCGACCTCGAGGTGCCGGAGGGCATCTGCCTCGGCCTGCTGGGACCGAACGGCGCCGGCAAGTCGACGACGATGCGGCTGCTGACCGGGCAGGCGATCGCCGATTCGGGCCGGCTTCGCGTCCTCGACTACGAGCTTCCCGCCGAAGCGAAGACCGCGCGCTGGCAGATGGGGGTCGTCCCCCAGCTCGACAACCTCGACGTCGACGTCACCGTCGAGGACAACCTGGCGATCTTCGCCCGCCTCTACCGCGTCCCCGACGTCGGCGCCGCGGTCGAGAAAGCGCTGGCGATCGCCCGTCTGCGGGAGCGGCGGCGCGACGCCGTCGACGAGCTCTCCGGCGGCATGCGGCGGCGGCTGCTGCTCGCCCGCGGCCTCGTGCACGAGCCGCGTCTCGTCCTGCTCGACGAGCCGACGGTCGGACTAGACCCGCAGATCCGGACCGAGCTGTGGACGCTGATCGGCGAGCTGAAAGCCCGCGGGACGACGATCCTGATGTCGACCCACTACATCGAGGAGGCCGAGCGACTGGCCGACGAGGTAGCCGTCATGCATCAGGGCAGGATCATCAGCCGCGGCCGTCCGGCGGAGCTGATCGCCGAGCACGCCGGCCGGCAGACGGCGGAGGTCTACGGGCCGCCGGACCGGCTGGCGGAGGCCCGCGCCGAAGCCGAGTCCCGGGGCCTCCTGGTGCGGCCGGCCGGACCGGCGATCGCGATCGTCGGCTCCGAGCGCGCCGACGGATTCGTCCCCGACGACGCCGTCGTCCGCGCAGCCTCGCTCGAGGACGTCTTCGTCCTGCTGACCGGGGAGGAGGCCGACTGATGGAGTCTGCGACCACTGTTCAGCAACAGCCCAAGGCCGCTCCGCGCAGGTTGCGGCGGCTGGAACGGGCGGCGATTGCCGGGGTGATGAGCCGCGAGGTCGCCAACTTCCGCACCTACTGGAAGGGGACGACCTTCTCCAGCGTGATGGAACCGCTCGTATACCTGCTCGCCTTCGGGCTCGGCCTCAGCGCCACGCTCGTGGACGAAGTCAACGGCGTCCCCTACCTCGAGTTCGTCGGAACCGGGATGGTCGCCACGGCGGTGATCTTCTCCAGCGCCCTACCGGCGATGTTCGGCACCTTCGTCAAGCACCGCTTCCAGAACACCTACGACGCGATCCTCGCCGCCCCGGTCGACGTGGAGGAGCTGGTCAGCGCCGAGATGCTCTGGATCGCGACCCGCTCCGGCACCTACGGCTGCGTCCCGCTCCTGGTCACGATCGGCTTCGGGCTGGACCCGGCTCCGGGGATGCTGCTGACGCCGCTCTTCTGCTTCGTCACTGCGCTTGGCTTCTCCGGCTTCGGGGTGGCGATGGCGGCAACGGTCGCCAAGATCGACCAGTTCAACTACGTCACCGCGCTCTTCGTCACGCCACTCTTCCTGGTTGCCGGCACCTTCTTCCCGATCGACGGCTTGCCCGAATGGGCGCAGGTGGCGGCCCAGGTCAACCCCCTGCACCAGCTGGTCGAATTGGTCCGCGGCGGCGCCTTCGGCTACGAGTGGGTGGACCTGCTGCGCTTCGCCTTCCTCGTCGCTTTCGCGCTCGCCACCTGGCGGGTGGCGATCCACCAGATGCGGGAGCGCTTGATCGACTGACGCACCTGTCCCCGCATACCGGGGACACCTGCGAAATGGACCGTGCACCCGCCTTCGAAGCGAGGCCACCGGGCGTGTTCGTCGTTTTAGGCTCAGGCCGGGCTCGCCTGCGGCACCCGCGGCATCCGCTTAAGGCTGCTTCCTTCCGGACCTGACCTGATTCGCGTGCCCACGTCGCGCAGGACCCGGCCGTCAACGCCGCCGCGACGCACTGACCCCGACGGTCAGCTCCTCGGAACGGTAGTCGGCCCCGCTAAGCGGATTTCGGGTTACAGGGCACCGCTGATTCCCCGCCTAGCACGGTCCATCCGGGATCCTAGCGGGCGGTCGGCTTAGGATCAGCGCCGTGATCACGGTCGACACCGACTCCTTCTTCGCGATCGTGGTCGTCGCCGCCTTCGCGGCGATCCTCGTCGCCGCCGTGCCCAGGCGCTTCGCGCCGCCGGTGGTGGTGCTCGAGCTCGTGCTCGGGATCGTGATCGGCCCCGAAGTCCTGCAGCTCGCCCACTCCGACGACTTCGTCAACTTCTTCGCCAACCTCGGCCTGGGGATGCTCTTCTTCTTCGCCGGCTACGAGATCGACTTCGAGCGGATCAAGGGTACGCCGATGAAGCTAGGCGCCCTCGGCTGGCTGCTCTCGGTCGCCCTCGCCTACGGGATCGGCGGCGCCCTGGCCGCGGCGGGAATCGTCGTCTCCTTCCTCTACACCGGCTCGGCGATGGCGACGACGGCGATCGGGACCCTGATCCCGATCCTCCGCGACAACGGCGAGTTGAAGACCCGTTTCGGCACCTACCTGTTGGCGGCCGGCGGGGCCGGCGAGTTCGGCCCGATCCTGCTGGTGACCCTGGTCCTCTCCACCACCAATCCGCTGCACGAGGCGGCGATCCTGCTCGGCTTCGTCGCCCTCGCGATCGCCCTCGCCCTGGCCTCGGTCCGCTACGCCTGGCGCGGCTGGCCGGCGCTGGAACGAACCTTCGAGGCGAGCAGCCAGCTGGCGGTGCGGGTGACGGTGGTGCTGATCTTCGGCCTCGTCCTCCTCGCCGGGCAGCTCGGCCTCGACATCCTCATCGGCGGCTTCGTCGCCGGGATGATCACCCGCCTCGCCCTCAAGGGCCACGAGCTGGCGGTCTTCGAGTCGAAGCTGACGGCGGTCGGCTTCGGCTTCTTCGTCCCCTTCTTCTTCGTCACCAGCGGCATCGAGTTCGACCTGGCCGCCCTCGGCTCGGCCGAAGCGATCGCGAAGCTCTTTCTCTTCTTCGGCCTCTTCCTCGTCGTCCGCGGAGCGCCAGCGCTGCTCCTCTACCGCGGCGTCCTGAAAGCGCGCGACCGCGCCGCCCTCGCTTTCTACTGCGCAACCGAGCTCCCCCTCGTCGTCGCCATCACCACGATCGCCATCGACGAGGGCCACATGCGCACCTCGACCGCCGCCGGCCTCGTCGGCGCCGCCATGCTCTCGACCCTGATCTACCCCTTCGTCGGCATGGCCTTGCGAAGGAGCGCCCCCGCCGACGAGGAGCCTGGACGCCCCCCGGCCACCGCCCGTACAATTCCCGTCCCGGGCGCGTAGCTCAGTGGGAGAGCGCTCGCTTCACACGCGAGAGGTCGCTGGTTCGAAACCAGCCGTGCCCATCCTCAAAGTCCCCGCTAATCGTCGGTTTCTCATCGTCGCCAGCAGTCTCAGGATCACTCTCTGAAGCCGGAATAACGGCACTAGTGCCGTTATTCGCCCAGCTAGAGCCCTCGACCAGGGCCTTCAGCCGCTCCGCCTCTCCCTCGCCACGGAACATCACTTGGGCGTAAATCGAGAGAGTCACCTTCGGGTCTGAGTGGCCGACCTGCCTCATTACGTAAGGCACGTCTTCGCCCAAAGCCAGCAGCACCGAGATGAAGGTACGCCGCAGAGAGTGCGGCGTGAGACCTTCGGGCAAGGGGTTGCGGCCAGCGTGGTCGAGATTCCGATTGCCGCGCTCAACTGACAAGGCGAAGGCCCGCCTGCGCGCGTTGTTGCGATCCTGGCGGCGCCCGCTCTCCGTCGGAAAGACGTAGTCGTCCATGTCGGCAAATCTCGTCTTCGCCTTGTGGACGGAGAGTTCCTCGCGCAGGATAGGAACCAGGTCGACGTTGCGGACACCGGCATCCGTCTTCGACTCACGCACCGAGAGTCGGCCAGCAGCGAGATCGATATCGCGCCAGCGCAACTCCAGTGCTTCACTGATTCGCAAGCCAGCGAAAGTCAGGGTCGCCAGTAGCGACCGACGGCACAACGCTTGCCGGTCGACGCGAGCCTCCGCATCGAGTTCTGCGGCAGCGTCCAGCAACGCTGTGATCTGCTCGACACGGTCGAGCCAGGTCCGCTGCGGCTTTCGTTCCTTCAGCCGCCTGCGCTTGCCCCGAGCAGGATTGCGGGGAATTAGCTCGCCCTCGACTGCCACCTCAAGAATCTGAGCCAGGCGGGTGATCGTCTTATTGATCGAGGCTGCCGAGATGACGCCCTCTCCGACCTTCTCGCGCCGGTAGCGGTCGACCTCGGCAATCGTGATCTCCGAAAGACGATGCCGGGCGAAGAACGGGAGCAGGTGGTTGCAAAGCTGCCAGGTGTAGTCGCTGATGGTGTTCTCCGAAAGGCCTTCCAGGCGGATGCCCTCAAGCCATTCCGAAGCGAACTCGTGAAAGGTCGGCTCCTCCTCCGAGCCCTGCGTTACGGCGAGCGGGGGTTTCCAAATACTTCGCCGGACGTCAGCAAGGACGTTTTCGAGTTCCTCGTCGGCGCGCTCTCGCGACCACCCATCCGCGCTACTGCCGAGAGTCAGATAACGACGCTCGCCATAGGCGTAGAAGCGCAAGGCAAAGACCTCGTCGTTCCTCCGCTCCCTGATCAGGAGCTCTCCTTTGACCTTTCGTGCCATCTCTCTCCTCGATCCTAAGCCCCGGCCGAACCGCCACGGATCGGCAATAGCTCAACCGAAGAGCGGGCAGAGCGAGGAAGCCGCCGGACTCTCGGCTGCGGGGTCGGGTTGGACTGTGCAGGTACCGGAGCCGGAAGGCGGGCCGGATCAAATCGGAGGCGCGCCCGCTTGCCATTCCCGAGGCGAATGGCCCCAAGTTGATCCGCTTTGGCGTAGACGGTAGCCCGACTGATCCCAAGTCGGCGCGCCACCGCGGCAGCGTCAATCAGATCGGTGGGCTCGTCGTCGTTTCGCTGAGGGTCGCTCTCGCGCAGCAACTCAACAACACGCACCGCGAGCACCTCTATGTCTTGCCGGTCAAGCATCATCGGCACGTCTCCCTGAGTTCGATCACCGCGACGACGCTGCCCGCGCCGACATTCTCCACCGCTCGCTCGACCGCGTTACGGGTCTGACCGGGGGCGCAGAGGTAGTGGACCGCCACCAGGTCGCCATCGCCCAGGGCTGCCTCGCACCAGGCTCCGATGATGGCCTCGAGCCGGGATCGACTCTTGGGCGTCAGCTCGACCTCGATCGCAATCGTGCCCTCCTCGCGCAGGACGGCCAGGTCGGCGCGGTGCTTCCTCGGCAAACGCCTAGTGGATGCAGGGCCAACCTGGACGCTTGCGATGGGGCGCTCCTCAAACGCTTCGGCGGCGACGATCTCCCGCTCGGTCAGGATCGCCTCATGGCCGACGTTCTTCCCGACGGAGATCGCCACCGAAGCGCAGCGCAGCATGTGCTCCACGGTTCCGGCCGAAACTGCGGCCACCGGCAGCGGCAACCCGGCGTAGCGGATGCCATCGCGAGTGGCATGAAGGATTGGGCCAACGCCGGGGATGCTCAGGCGCTCAACGAGGCCGGCGGCCTCGCAGTAGGCGAAGCGGCGATAGGTCACCGACCTACCAACCCCCATTGCCCGCTGCACCTGCTCGATCTGCATCACTCCATGCCGACCGATCAGCCGCACAAGCTCGTGATCCCGGTTCCGGCACTCCCCGGTCCCGATCAACTCCTCGCGCGTCTTCATCACGACGACCATCCGCTCACAAGACGAAACGCACCCTCGTTTCGCCCCGGCCTCGGCTCGCCTCGGTCCCCACAACGCTCCCCGGTCCCGCCCGGTCCCGCCGCAACCCCACGTCCGCACCAACTCGGTCCTCCGCCGAACACAAGCCCCCCGGCAGCTGACCACCACCAATCGCCACTCATGTTGAGTGTCAATGGTGATTGGGGGTGGTCAGCTGCCGGGGGACGCCTCCAACCGCCATGCAAAGCCGAGTTGGTGTGGACGTGCGATTCGCAGCCTCGTCCGTAGCCCTGTTCGCAGCCAGAACCGGGTCCGAGCAACCCCGCCTTCTCTCTCAAGCCCACTCCAGAGCACCGTCCCGCAACCGTCCGCCGCCCTTGATCTGCCGACATGGCCGCCTCTTCAGTGTCGTGGCGGGCGGCAGGCAAGCGCGCGAAGCGCGCGACCCCTTTAGGGGTTGACGGCCGCCCGCCACGGCGCTTCAATGCCAGGCTAGTCGGCAAAAACGGGCACTCAAGCCGTCCGCCGCAATCTCCGCGTCCCTCCGATTCAATTTGCCCTGCTGCCTTCATCTGGACCTCCGTCCGTCGCTGTCTTGACAGAGGCCGGTGGGCATCGGGCGGCCCGTAGCGAGCCGGAGGCGAGGAGGGTAAGCCGCCGATGCGACCATGGCCGAGTCCAAGACGGCGACGGGCGGAGGTCAGAGCGCGGTCGTGCGCTGCGCGAAAAGGGCGAGAAACAAAGAGAGCGCTGGCGCAAGAATCGGACTGCGGTCCAGAGCTAGTTTGCTTTGGACGGAGATCCAAAGTTTAAACCCCCTTGTCAAGTCGCTAGGGCGATGGCGGTCGCTGGGAAAAGGCAATGGGAGCGCCGAGCGCGCCATATGCCCACCCAGCTGGGTGAGTGGGCATATGGCGCTTGGTCCCCGTTTTATGAAGGGGCTTGGGGCGTGTCCTCGTCTTCAAGGGCTGCGTTGAAGCGAAGCGCTGCGGGCGTGGCACTAGCGCTAGTCGGCAGCAAGGCGTTCTAAGACCTCGCGGTCTTCCTCCAGGCGCTTTTTCAGCCGCTTCTTGAAGTCCTCCTCGGTGCGGCGGGTGGTGATGTATCGGTAGAGGGCCGCTCGGATCGTCTCCGAGATCGTCACGTCCTCGACGCGAGCGAGATTGGCAACTTCTGCCGCCAGTTCATTGGCAAGACGGAGGCTCAGTACCTTCGTTCCCTCGTTCATGCGGGGCTCCTGACCGCGAAGCTGCCGCTGGGCGGGGGACCGGGCGGCAGCCACTCGATCCCTTCCACCAGCGCCTCCAACCGCACTTCAAGGGCGGCAGCGAGCTTCATCAGCGTGTCGATGCGCGGCAGGCGCTCGCCGTTCTCGACCATCCCGACCTCGGTGCGGTGAAGGCAAGCAAGGGCGCCTAGATCTTCCTGGGAGTAGCCCGCACGGCGGCGGGCTCTCCACAGGTTCCTTCCGAGCCGCCTTGCGGCCTCTCTGTCTACGTTCCTGCCGTCCATCAGGCGTCGAGGATGGAGTGACAGAGGACCGCTGCCCTCGTCGGCAGGATCAGCATGGCGTCCCCATGGAGAAGGCCGCCCGCGATCAGGTCGCGGACTGCTCGCTCGATCCGATCCCGCTCCACGAATCCCGGTGACGAAGCGCCCCCGGTCATTTCGCGGATCAACTCGTCCTGGGTCAGGACCTCCGGGTAGATCGAGAGAACGTGTCTGAAGACGGTCGCCTGGTCGCGGTGGTCCTGCTGGGCGGTGGTCGTGGCGCTCTCATCGCCAGCGCCACTAGGCTTGTCGTGCATGGGAGCTAGAACCTCCTGTGCCATGCCCCCGGCTGTTAGCGCAGCGCGGGGGCGCTTTTTTGTATGCAGCGGCAGACTACAGGGATGAGTTCCACAGCGCAAGTGCTTTAAATGATGTGGCGAATCCGACTCAAGTTGTGAAAGCGTCTCGGCCATGAGCGCGTCGAGCAATCCGCAGCCAGCCCTTGGCGCTGCGATCCGGGCGCTGCGGATTAAGAAGGAGGCGAAGCAGCAAGCGGTAGCTGAGGCTGCCGGCATCACTGTCGCCCACCTGTCGAAGATCGAACGCGGTTTGACTAACCCGACCTGGGGGACCGTGGTGGCAATCGCGGAAGCGCTAGACACCTCGCTCCTCCAACTTGCCAAACGGTACGAAGCAGCCAAGGACAGCCAGCGGCGATGAGCGAGGGGGCTCCCGAGAACGAGCCGGAGACCCAGGGGAACGGTTCGGAGAGTCGCGAGCCGATTGACTCAGAGCTATTCGACGCTGTCCGAGCCTTCGTTTTCGAGGCGCGGGAGCACTACATTGAGTACCGGGAAACCGGCAAATACATGTCGAAGATCCACGACCTCCCTAAGTACGACGAGTTCGACAGTGGGTTCCCGCATATCACCATCACCAATGCGTTCAACTCGGACGTCCCCGATTACAAGGGCGCGCTGGGAGCGAAGGAGGGAGAGTTCACCCCGATCGCATTCGGGGGTTGGGAGTCATTCAAGCGACTCTTGGAGCTTGCGGACAACCACGAGGGACTTAAACGGTCCTTCTTGATCGATCCGGCCAAGGTCGAGGATGAGTTCGGGGAACGGTTTTGGCATTTCGAAGTAACTCGCCTTCCTCTTGCTGTGTTCGACCGACTCATGCATGTCTACGGCGACGAGTTCACCGAGGGCAATCTGAGACACGTCTATTGCCAGCTTGAGCTAGGCGTTTTGGGGGAAGACCTGCCAATCGTTTTGGCGGTTCCGATCCTGTTGACCAAGTTTGAGCCAGAGGTCTTTGCGATTGACACCAATGTCGCCATTTTGCGGATGTCCAAGGAGCAGCACCTGGCGCGGATATCTCGATGGAACCGGCTTGGCTCTTCAGTCAACGAGGTCGTAGCTCACGCAGCGACCCACATGCTCATCTTTGTGAATTGGACGATGCCCAACCTGAAGGGCTCTCCGTCTCCCCCGTACAAGCAACTCGACTGGTATCCAGTCGAGGAGATTGATCGGTTCTTTGACGCCTTGAGGGTCGTTACGGGAATCGAAACCGGATACGCCGACGCCTTCATCATCCCGGAGCGGCAAGAATGGGCTTACGACTTTCGGCGGGATCTGCCCGCAGTCGTTGAAGGTGCCTCGGCCCGCAGATACCCCTCCAATTTTGACAACTTTGGATGGAATAGGGAGCGTGAGCCGCTCACCGAAGAGCAGCTGGTCGAGGTCTCTGAGATCTACAGAGGCCTAGGCGGCCGAGATTCCATTGGACTAGCAGCCCGACGTCTTAGCGCGGGAATGCTGAGAGAGACCGAGGACGACGCTGTTCTCGATCTATTGATCGGGCTGGAGGCCGTGCTGAGCGACCAAGACAAGGGGGAGTTGACCTTCAAGCTCGCGCTCCGAACCGCGGCAGTCTTAGGGCAACTTCCTACTTACAACCCCGGCATCATTTTTGGGCAGGTCAAGCGTTTGTATGCATACCGCTCGGCAGTTGCCCATGGTCAATCGAAGAAGGTAGGCAAGTTGCGCACGATCATCTCAGGAGATGAAGAAATACCCGCGATTTCCTTAGCCACTGAATTCTTGCGAGAGGTAATCCGTCAGTTAGTCAAACGGCCGGACTTGACGTCGCCGGGCGACATTGACTCGCGGCTCATTTTGCAGTCTCTTGGCGCTTCCTCCAGTGATGCGGACCCTAACGATTCGGCTGAGATCACCTAGGGTCGCCGCAGATGCCTCTCGCCATCTGGAACGTCTCCGGGGATAGTGCTGTCATTGCGGCAGTAGCGGTCTTCGCAGCGCTCGTTGCTGCCTTGACCGCCCAGTACCGCCTGAAAGCGCAACTAAGACATGACTCTCAGATGAGGGAGAGAGACGCAACCCGGGATGCACTCGATGGGGTTGTCAATGAGATCACCGCAGCAGCGAAACCGATGATCCATGCAGGCGAAGCGTTCCGAGAGTTGTTCAGAGTGAGGGCAGCGACTGCGAAGACCATTCAAGATCAGGGAGTCGTTGGCGCTGAGAGAGAAGCGCGCGCCGCCGTTGAAGCACTTCGCGCAAGACGAGCGCCGCTTATGGCGGCCAGCTTCCGTCTTCACCTCCGATTTCCGGACAGTGACCCCATCATTGGCTTGCTCTCGCGCTGGCGCGGCACCTTCGATGAACTGGCGGACCACTACGAGGCTGTACTCGATGCGGGCGAGTTCGAAAGGGAGGAACGATTTGAATCGGCCGAGGAGACCAGCTCCCGCCTTGGGGCGCAGCTAAACGAGTTTTTGACCGAGGCACGGATGTGGGCGTCTAATCCGTCCGACTAACGGCCATCAACGCGAGGAAGCAGTTACCGCTTCTGACGCCGGGGGTCGCCCTCGCCGGCGGTGTTGGGCTTGCCCGGATCTACCGGAGCTTTGGGAGAAGGGTTTAAGCCCTTCGTTCCGATTTTGCCCGGGTCAGATGGGGGCGGGGGGGGTGTCTTTCTTAGGCTCAGTCATATTCAAGTTGCGATTTGGATTGCCCCAAGTATGACCTCTGCGGCGACGGAACCGGCGGCGACTTGGAAGAGGACGTAAAGGTCGGCCATCTTCCTTTCGTTCTTGTCGTAGTGGTCTCAAGGGAGGTTGCCAAGAAGAGCTTCATGGATTCAGTGGGTCGCTGGGTGTCGATCCAGTCTTTTTTGAGCGTGGTTGGGCTAGTTATGAACGTCCACCCGTCGCGCCTCGGCATCAGCACCCAGATGCAACAGCCGATGGCAATGACAAAGGCAACTAGCGCTGCCCCTCCGCAGAAGCCCAGGTTGCCGCCCCCCTTTGCCGATGCTGCGCCCAAAAACGAGGCTGAAACCGACGCTGCGGCAAGGAGCAGGCCGGTCCTCGACCGTAGCTCGTCCAGCGAGGCAGCCTGAAAGGTGATGGCCCTTCGCGCCTCGGTAAGAATCTCGTCTTCTAGGGACTCGTTCACAGGGCAAACGCTAGGACTGTCATCAGTCGGAATCCAAGGGACCCTAGCGAACATAGGTTCGGTCTGAGCCGTTTGCAATGCTGTCCCAATGAGTAGGCCGAACAGCAGAACCGTCGGCCCCGACGGTGATGGTGATTGGACCGTGAGGAAGCCCGGAGCATCACGAGCGAGTTCGCGACATGACACTCAGGGCGAGGCGATCGAAGCAGCGCGTGGCTACCTCGAAAATGAAGGTGGCGGCGAGTTGAAAATTAAGGGTCGGGACGGAAAGGTCCGCGACCAGGACACGATCCCTCACGGTAATGACCCTCGTAGCTCGCCGGGGTAGGTCGGTCAAAGAGGGCTGGAAGGTGGTCGGCCTTGCTGACCGCCTCTCTAGCTCTCGCTGTGCCCTTCGGGTACCTGAGCCGAACCCGCCCGGGGGCATGGGTCCTACTCGGCTCCTGTCCGAACATACGCCTACCGTCCCATGACCATGACCACCGACCCACAGTCGAGGGATAAGACGTGGACCTTCCGCCACTTCCCCCGGCTCGCTCTAGAAGGGGCGGTTGGCAACGCAGCATGGGCCGTCCTCGTCGTCGTGTCCGTTGCGATAGCAGCAAAGCTCCAAGGCGACGTTCCTGCATGGGTCTGTGGGGTCGTCCTCGTGTTTGGACTTGGACTCTCAGGTTTTCTCTCGTCAGCTCTTGCTAGTGATCGAGATCAGATGCGCGGTGAGCGAGATGAGGCACGGGTGCAGGCGGCGGAAGCGATAGCGAGGGCAGGCGAGATCGAGGAGCGGGCCGATAGGGAGAAGCGTGAGCTGCGCGAGCAGTTGGCATCGGCGACTGGTGGTCAACAAGCCGTATCAACCCGGATGCAGTCGATTGCGCGCCAAGCCGACGCTTTAGCCAAGGCTCCTATCGAATATGGCCCATCTGAAAATGAAATCCATCTGCTCGTCGCTCTCGTCGAAGACTTCGCACGTATTGCTCCTCCCAATGATCCGCTTGCAAGGCGGCTCCTCGACGCTTGGCGCGATTCGGATGAAGGGCACAGCCACTCGGAATGGCTTTCAGCCCTGCAAATGCTCCGCGCACGCGCGATAAGCATTGGAACCGAGGAGGCTTTGGGCCAATAAGATTGCCCTCCGATGCCTAGCTTCAACATCACGCATTGGCCCGACGGGAAGCCCGAGGGAACCTGGACCCCCGTCGCCCAGGCCGTAGATGCCCCCTCGATGCGCGAGGCCGTTGAAAGATGTGCGGCGGGATCGGGGCGATACCGCGCCACGCTCGCCGACGAGCCCGGCATGGTGGGGGGCGGTCTGGTTCTAGTGGACGCGGATGGGACCGCCCACGACGTGGACGTTTTCTGACGGCCGGAGGGCGACTATCGCGGTGGGGCAGGCTGGCGGCTTACTTAGTTTGCCTCCATTTAGGTGGTGGGCCGCGTGACTCAAGTAGCTGGGTCATGAATTCGTAGGTCTCAAGAAGGATTGCCAAGCCAAACTCGGCTGGTTGACCCTCTAGGAGCTGTTCGTAGCCTTCGCGCCCGAAATCCTTGCGGCCGGGATCGGGAGGCGGGAGTTGATCTACGGTCGCCCAGACCCACTCGAAGGGACGGGACGGATAGCGATTGACAGGTCCGGCCAGGGTCAGCGCGTCAGCCCATTGGTGGTGTACGCGATTGCGAATGAAGCGAAATCCGCGCACGACTTCGGCATCCGACTCATTGCCGATCCGCTTAGGCCAATCCCAGCCAATGGGGGGAGGGCCGTCCGGAACCCAATACTTTCTTATGCGCTCATCGAGCGCGACTGCCCAATTCAAGGACTCAAAAAGGGGAAGTGCAGCTGCAGTCGGCTCCGTTTTCTCGGCGGCATTCTTGAAGCGGTCCACTGCCAGGCGAAGGCCGAGGACCATTGCGCTGAACGGAACCTGGCTCACTGCATTGCTCCCATCCCAGAATCGTACGACCGGTCATGTGATCTCTGTCCCTGCGGGTACTACGAACAAGCCCCCGAACGGGGCTGCGAGGTTTGCGTCTCTCTGTTTTTTCAAGGAATGGGGCCAAGTCCACGTAAAGAAAGGGGGGAGAGCTTCCCCCGCCACCAGAGGAGCCTCCGTTGCCTGATCACTGGATAAGGAAGGCGTAGTTAGCGCCGGGGAAATCTGCTCAGCTTTTGGGAGGCCGGGGGCCATGGACTCGATCTTCTTCGGTCGGGTCTTGTACCGGGGTACAATCGCTGCATGGCAACTGCGGTGAAGAGCCTGCATGTGGGCGAGTTGGTGGATGTCGACGGTCGCCGCTACGAGGTCGTGCCGGACGCAGAAGGCGATCTGACGCTTGAGCCGACGATCACGCCGATGGCCGAGTTGGACCGGAGGCGCGGCGCCAAGCCAGCATCCCAGGAGGATTTCGACCGGCTGTTCGGGCACCTGCCGACCGACGGCGAGGGCTAACGGCCCACGCTGGCGTAGGCGCTCGCGACCTGGGGGGTCAACGAGCCGATCTGGAAAAGTGCAGGGCGTGGCAGGGCGACGAGATCCGATTGACGTCCGCGTCGAGATAGACGACGAGGTCTGGACCGAGGAAGTTGGCCGTCTGCGGGAGCGCTCGCCCGTACGCGCCCAGGCCGAGAAGGCCCGCCGGGAAATTGAGACCCACCCGACGACCGTGCCGTGGCAGCCGTGCGAAAAGGATGGCCCGCAAGGTACGCAGCTGGCGGATTGCGTGAAGCTCTATGTCCCGATAGGCCAGGAAGGGGCCTCGGCGGCGCCCTACGGTTTCGTGTTTGCTCTCAGGAAGGTGGAGGGGGTGCTGGTATTGCGGATGCTCGCCTTCGGCGAGCGCCACCCGACCAATCCGCGGACGCACCCGGTCTACTCGCGCGCTCATCGTCGTCTGCACGGGCGCTATCCATAGCCTTTGATTGCGTCCCTCGGCCCGTCTCAGGGCGTCCAACCGAAACGGCACTAGTGCCGTTATCGCCGAAAATCGACCGCAAATTACAACTATTTCGGGGCTCAGAAAATCGGTGGCGGGATGTGGCGCATTCCGCTTGGAAATGCGGGTTTGAGGCGCTTTTTCGACCCCTCCTGAGTGCTCTTCACACGCGAGAGGTCGCTGGTTCGAAACCAGCCGTGCCCATGGCGGACGATCCTTCGAATCGATCAGGGTCGACGCCCTCGGATAGCCGTTCTGCGGCGGAGTAACTCTTCGACCCGGTCCGCCGCCTCGACCGGGTCCTCGTGCTCCCAGATCCGCACCACCTCCCAGCCGTTCTCTTGCAGGGCGCGGTCAGTCTCCGCGTCACGCTCCCGGTTGCGCCGCAGCTTCTGCTCCCACCACTCGGCGTTGGCCTTCGGTCTAGTGCCGTGTTCGGGGCAGGAGTGCCAGAAGCAGCCATCGACGTAGACGGCCACTCGGGCCGGGCCGAAGACGAGGTCGGCGCGGGAGCGGAGCCCGGGCAGCGGCGCCCGGTCGACCCGGAAGCGGAGACCGCGGCGGTGCAGCTCGGAGCGGAGCGCCAGCTCCGGCGCCGTGTCGCGCCGGCCGAGCTTCGACATCTCGGCGCTCTTCGCCGCCGAGGAGGGAGTCGGCCGGGCGGCGGAGGAAGTCCGGGGCGTCACTTCGGCGTCAGGCTAACGGCCTATGGTCGTATCGATGCTCGAGCTGTTCCCGACCGAATCCACCACAGCCCCCGACCAGGCCCTCGAGGACGTCTGGAACTGGCTTCAGGACCATCCGCGCAGGGCCAAGGACGGGCTCGACCTGGAAGCAACGTTCGCACGGGCAATCCGCCAGGCGATCGACGAGGTGATAGACGGCTCCCGCACCGGCAGATACCGCTACGAGGAACTCGAGAAGCAGGAGAAGTCCTACATCGGCACCAGGATCGAGATTGTTGTCAGGACCCGCTTCGAGCTCGAACGGGAAGGAAAGCTCGACACCGTGATCGCCGGGCACCCGGTCGACTTCAAGTGGTCGGCCAAGGGCGGCTGGATGATTCCCAGGGAGGCGGTCGGTGAGCTCTGCCTGCTGCTGGAGGGAGATGAGTACGGCGGCACCTTCTCGGTCGGCCTCGTGCGCTGCGACGAGGAGCTTCTCCGCAAGGGCAGGAACCAGGACGTCAAGGGCCAGCTCAGCGCGGCGGGACGAAAACGGGTCCGCTGGCTCGTCGAGGCCGGCCGCCTGCCGGTGAGCTTCCTCGCCACCCTCGACGAGGAGACGAGGGAAGCGGTGCTGGCGCAACCGCCGGGACAGGCGCGGGTGCGGGAGTTCTTCAAGCGGGTGACGCGGCGCCCGGTGCCGCGCGAGGTGATCCCGACGCTGGCCATCCAGGAGGACCCGATGCGCCGCGTCCGGCGCGACCGGAGCGGCGCCAGCCTCGACGGGATGAAGGTCCTCAGCGGCCACTACACGGTGAGCAGAACCGCTGCCGAGCTGCTCGACTACGAGCCGCTGACGAAGAGCGACTACATGTCGGTGCCGATCGCCGAGCTTCGTTCCCTGCCCCCGGAACTACAGCGAAAGCTGAAGATCTGACTCAGGCCGCGACCGGCTCGGCGAGGTCTCCCGTTGCGACCCGCCCTGGCAGCTCAGCATCCAGGTGGACCGCCAGCGCCTCGCCGATGCGGCGGGCGAGCAACGGCGGCACGGCGTTGCCGATCTGGCGGGCGACGCTCGTCATCGACTGATCCTCGGGAAAGACGAAGTCGTCGCCGAAGCTCATGCAGCGGGCAGCCTCGCGGACAGTGATCGGGCGGTGCGCGGTGGGATGCAGGTACCGACCTTTCTCCGGCTTGAAGAACTCGGTGCGGATCGTGTAAGCCGGTCTGTCCCACCAGAGGCGACCGAAGACGTCCGTCGTACCCGTCGGCTTCTCGCGCCAGCAGCGGGGAACGAGGTCGCCGAGCCCGGCGCGGTCGAGGTTGCGCTGCATCTGGAAGCGGTTGCCGCCGTCGCGCGGCACTGCCTTGTAGCGGCGGACGCTGAACGGGCGCGGGTTGCGGGCGCGGTGCCAGGCCTTGCCATCAGGCGTCCGTGGAAGACCCTCTACAGCCGCGCGGAAGGTCACCCAGTCCTCGAGCTCATGGGGGACATCGGGATCTGCGTGGGTCTGGTCGGGCCAGGGGATCGAGCCGGCCCGGCTGCCGATCGCGATCGCGCGCCGGCGCCGCTGAGGGACGCCGTAGTCGGCCGCGTTGAGGACGTCCTCCTCAACGCTGAAGCCGAGGTCTTGGACCTTCGCCTTGAACTCCCTGTACTCGGCTGAGACGATGAGCTCGGGCACGTTCTCCATCACGAAGGCGGCCGGCTGGGCCTGTTCGAGCGCCCGTAGGTACTCGCGCCAGAGGCCGCGGCGCTCGAAACCGACTGCGTCGCGGTTCAGCGGCGAGAACCCTTGGCAGGGAGGACCACCGATCACCACGTCCGCCTTGTCGAAGACCGCGATGTCCTCGATCGGGAGCTCGATCACGTGATCGCCGAAGTTCGTGCGGTAGGTTGCGGCGGCGTCGGGGTCGCACTCGACGGCACGCACAGACCGGAACCGGCCGCCGTCGAGGAAGCCGCGCGTCATCCCGCCGCAGCCGGCGAAGAGGTCGATCAGGTCGTATCGGCGGGCCGACGGCACGGGGGTCAACACTAGAGCGAGCGCGGGCGGGAAAACCGTGGTTGAAATCGTAGTTGCAGGGTCGGCACCAGGGGCTTCCCTAACCTCTCTGCAGATGCTCCGCGTGCACGTCCTCGAGCGCCGCCAGCGAGTCGAGATCCCGATCGCCGCGGCGTTCGCCTTCCACGGTGACGCGCGCAACCTCGAGCGGATCACGCCGCCTTGGCTCGGGTTCGAGGTGACGACGCCGGGGCCGATCGAGATGGGGGTTGGGACGCTGATCGAGTACCGGCTGCGGCTGCACCGGGTGCCGGTGCGGTGGCGGACGCGGATCGAGGTCTGGGAGCCGCCGCGGCGGTTCGTGGACGTGCAGGTGAAGGGTCCCTACTCGCTGTGGGAGCACACGCACGAGTTCGAGGAGGACGGGCCGGGGGCGACGATCATCCGCGACCGCGTCCGCTACGCGATCCCATTCGGGCCGCTCGGCAAGATCGCCGATCGGGTCTTGGTGCGGCGGGACCTGCGGCGGATCTTCGACTACCGTCGCGAAGCGGTGGCGCGGGAACTCGGGTAGGTGCCCGAGCTACGGCTGTTGCAGGACCGAGAGCGTGTTTCCCGAGGGGTCCTTGAACCAGGCGATCTGCGGGCCGGGGCCGTGGACGATGCCCTTCTCGTCGTGGTCGAAGTCCTCGTAGCGCTCGAAGCTGACACCACGCTCGGTCAGGCCCTCGACGGCGGCGTCGATGTCGTCGACTTCGAAGTTGAGGATCGTGTAGCTGGGCGGCGTCATCTCGGCGCTGAGATACATGAGGACGTCGTAGCCGCCGGCCAGGTGCAGCATCGTCACTCCATGCTGCTCGTCGAACACCTCGACCCGCAACCCGAGCGTCCCCTCGTAGAACTCACGGGCGGCATCCATGTCCTTGACCGCGAAGCCGCTGTTTGCTTTCCGTTCCCCGAGCATCTTTCCTCACTCTAACGGCGGTCGCCTTCGGCCGCGCTTTTTTTCGCCGGTTCGCCGCTTCTGCTCGAGACGCCGCCGGCGGGAGGCCTTGGTCGGTCTGGTCGCTCGTCGCTTGCGCTGTACACGCAAAGCTGCGGCCAGCTTCGCCGCCAGCCGCTCCAGCGCCAGGTCGCGGTTGCGCGACTGGCTGCGGGCGTCCTGGGCAACGGCGGTGACGACGGGGCCGAGCCGCTCCAGCAAGCGGGCGCGCTGCGGGTCGGCGAGCGTCGCCGAGGCCTCGACGTCGAAGACAGCTTCGACCCGGGAAGCGGTGACGTTCGCGTGCTGGCCGCCGGGGCCCGAAGAGCGGCTCGTGCGCAGCTCGATCTCCCCCAGCGGCAGGGAGAGCTGTGCGTTGACGCGCAGCTCCGCCAACGGCTCAACCCGCCAGCTCGGGGATGTGCTCTTCGAGGTGTTTGGCGATGGTCTGCCGCACCCAGCGCTGCGTCTCGGCATCGGCCATCCGGTAGCGGCCGAGCAGCATCTTCTGCTCGTCGAGCGGCAGGCCGGCGATCTCCCAGCGGACCGCGAGCCGCTCGAAGAGGACCTCGTAGCGACGGTGCCAGGCGTCGTCCTGCGAGGTCGCCGCCCCGGCCGGCGGCTCCCCCACCTTGGCGATCGTGCCCGCGCTGAGGCCTTCGCGCAGCGTCAGGACGTTGCCTTCGGGGTCGGCGTAGTCGACCGTCGCCGCCTTCTCCCGCGGCCGTCGCTGCTTCTTGCGCTTCGCCACCGGATCAGGTGAGGCTGTCGATCTTCGCGGCCAGTTCGAAGTCACCTGCGGTCAGGCCGCCCTCCGAGTGGGTGGAGATCGTCACCGTCACCGTGTCCCAGGAGATCGCCAGGTCGGGATGATGGTTCATCTTCTCCGCCGGCCGAACGACGCTCTCGACGAAGCGGACGCTGCCGACGAAGTCGCCGCACTCGAAGCTCTTCTCGATCGCCTCGCCCTCGCGTTTCCAGCCGGAGAGCCCCGCCAGCCTCTCCTCGATCTCGGCGTCAGTGAGCAGTGCCACGGGCTTATGCTGGCAGGCGGGCCATGAGCGCGCAAACCGGGCAGAAGCCGATCCTCTGGCAGATCGAGATCTCGCACTACGCGGAAAAGGTCCGCTGGGCGCTCGAGTACAAGGGCGTCGACCACGCCCGCCGCTCGCCGCTGCCGGGGACGCACATCCCAATCGCCCTGTTCCTGACGCGCGGGGCGCAGCCGACGCTGCCGGTCCTGCAGGCCGACGGCCGCACGATCGGGGACTCGACCGAGATCATCGCCGTCCTGGAGTCGCTGTACCCCGAGCCGCCCCTCTACCCGATCGACGCCGAGCAGCGGGCGCGGGCGATCGAGCTCGAGGACTGGTTTGACGAGAACCTGGGTCCGCAGGCGCGGCTGCTCTCCTTCTACGAGCTGATCCACGAGCCCGAGATCTTCGCCGAGGTCGCCGCCGAATCGGTGCCGGGACCGCTCGGCAAGGCGAAACCGATGGTGGGCGCCTACGCCCGGGCCTTCGCCAGCCTCCGCTTCGGGGCCAACAGCGACGAGGCGGCCGCTCAGGCGCGCGAGGCGATCCCCGCCGCCCTCGACAAGATCGAGGCGGAGCTGGAGCGCGAAGAGGGTGAGTTCCTCGTCGGCGACAGCCTCTCCGTCGCCGACATCACCGCCGCCTCGCTCTTCTACCCGGTGGTCGTCCCCCCGGAGGGGCCGCTCGACCCGAGCCTCCCCCGCCCGCCGGCCTTCGACCGCTTCCGCGAGAGCCTCAGCGACCGCCGCGGCTACCGCTGGGTGGAGGAGACCTTCCGCCGCCACCGGCACCGCTAGGTCGAAGGCGGCTAGCTGTCCTGCCTACGGACGTTGTGAACACGGCTAATCGGCGGCCGGTCTCCAAGTGAGCTGTGGGGCCTGCGCCGGTTGTAGTAGCGCAGGAAGGATGCTAGGGCCTTCGTCCGCTGGGCCGAGTCGGG
>Ga0307288_10000070_pt1 | contig 36546 bp, 35 predicted proteins | sample ER_DNA_142_FD_194469 | JGI IMG/M metagenome (GOLD analysis project Ga0307288, IMG submission 194469) | Bulk soil microbial communities from the East River watershed near Crested Butte, Colorado, United States - ER_DNA_142 | ecosystem: Environmental > Terrestrial > Soil > Floodplain | place... | reverse complement strand
TCAGCCGGCTCGAGCCGGGTCGGGTCCTCGAGCGTGAACCACGTGTCGACGAGGGCGGCGGCGTCGGCGAACCAGGACGCGCGGTCCGGAGCGTCGAGGCCGTCGTCGGAGATCAGCGTGGCCAGCTCTGGCTCCTGCTCGACGAGGCGCTGCCACTCGGGAGCCAGTAGCTCGACCGCGCGTTCCGGCGTCCGGTCCGCGGCGGGCAGGTCGAACAGGCGCTCGAGGACGGCGTGCACAAGGGTGCCGCGCGCGGCGGCGTGGCTGGGCGGGGTCGGCAGCCGGTCGATGACTCGGAACCGATAGAGCAGCGGGCACACCATGAAGTCGGCCGCGCGGCTCGGTGACAGCGCGGCCGTGCGTTGGGGCAGCGGCTCGCGGCGGCGCGGTGGCGCGGTGTGGACGATGGTGCTCATGTGGGGGACTGTAGAACGTATGTGCGACTGGCTCGGGAAGGCGCGCCCGGCGACCCGGCGGACGACGACGACAACCCGTCGGTATGCGTCGCGCCAGCTCACCTGTCGATTCTCGCCGTCGGGCCGGACAGCCGCCGCGCCGGTCCACAACCGTGGTCGGCCCGATGCCGCTGGGCTTGACTGTCAGTCGAGCCGAGCGGGATCCGAGCCACCCGATGGCGAGACAGGCCGGACGGCGACCCGGTGGGGGGAGCGGAAGACTCCGCTCAGTCCTCCGGCTGGTACCCCAAGTTCGGACCCAACCACCGCTCCGCCTCGGCGAGGGACCATCCCTTGCGAGACGCGTACTCCTCGACCTGATCCTGGCCGAGCCGCCCGACGACGAAGTACTGCGACGACGGGTGCGAGAAGTACCAACCGCTCACGGCCGCGCCGGGCCACATCGCCATCGACTCGGTCAGGCGGATCCCGACCCGTCGCTCCACGTCCAGCAGCGACCACAGAGTCTGCTTCTCGGTGTGGTCGGGGCAGGCCGGGTAGCCCGGTGCCGGCCGGATGCCCACGAACTTCTCCGCGAGGATGTCCTGGGCCGAGAGGTGCTCGTCCGGTGCGTAGCCCCAGACGTCTCGACGGACCCGTTCATGCAGCCGCTCGGCGAACGCTTCGGCCAGCCGGTCGGCCAGCGACTCGAGGAGGATCGCGCTGTAGTCGTCGACGTTGGCCTTGAACTCGGTCACCTTCTCCGGGACGCCGAGCCCGGCCGTGACCGCGAACGCGCCCACATGGTCGCGCAGCCCCGTCTCCTTGGGGGCCACGAAGTCCGAGAGCGCCCGGTTCGGCACGCTGTCGCGGTGCTGGCCCTGCTGGCGCAACGTATGCAGCGTCGCCAGCAGCGCCGAGCGCGTCTCGTCGGTGTAGACCTCGATGTCGTCGCCCACGGAGTTGGCGGGGAAGAGGCCCAGCACGCCGTCGGCCTTCAGCCACTTCTCGTCGGCCATCCGGTCGAGCATCCGCTGGGCGTCCTCATACAACCGCGACGCCGCCTCGCCCGTCGCGGGGTTGTTGAGGATGTCGGGGAAGCGGCCCTTCATCTCCCACGCGTTGAAGAAGGGGCCCCAGTCGATGTAGTCGCGCAGCTCGGCCAACGGGTAGTCGTGCCACGTGCGCACGAACTGCGTGATCTCGTGCCGCGGCACGCCCGTCTGCCGTTGCAGCAGCTCCTTCTCCTGCTGGGCGATGACGTGTGGGATCGGCGGCCGGTATGCGGACCAGTCCACCGGGGTGGCGTTGGCCCGTGCGGTCTCCAGGGACACCAGTGGCCGCTCGGAGCCCTTCGCCGCGTGCCGCGCGCGAAGTGCGTCGTAGTCGGTCTTGACGGTCTCCAGGAGCCGTGGCCGCAACTCTTCAGACAGCAGCTGCGACACGACGGGAACCGACCGCGACGCGTCCTTCACCCAGACCACGGGGCCGTGGTACCGCTCGTCGACCTTGACGGCCGTGTGCGCCCGTGACGTCGTCGCACCCCCGACGAGCAGCGGGATCTCGAAGCCCTGCCGCTCCATCTCGGAGGCCATCGTGACCATCTCGTCGAGCGACGGCGTAATCAGCCCGGAGAGGCCGATCACGTCTGCCTGCTCGGTTTTCGCCGTGTCGAGGATCTTCTGCGGCGGCACCATGACGCCGAGGTCGACGACGTCGTAGTTGTTGCACTGGAGCACGACGCCGACGATGTTCTTGCCGATGTCGTGCACGTCCCCCTTGACGGTGGCCATGACGATCTTGCCTTTGGCCCGGGATGTCTGCGGACCCCCGTTCCGCTGCTCTTGCTCCTTCTCCGCCTCGATGAAGGGGACGAGGTAGGCGACCGCCTTCTTCATCACCCGGGCGCTCTTGACGACCTGTGGGAGGAACATCTTCCCCGAACCGAAGAGGTCGCCGACAACGTTCATGCCATCCATCAGCGGACCCTCGATGACCTCGATGGTCCGGCCGCCCCGCGCGACGATCGCCTGGCGTAGCTCCTCGGCGTCAGTCTCCGCATACTCGTCGATGCCCTTGACCAGCGCGTGGGTGATGCGTTCGGCGATCGGGAGCGACCGCCACTCCTGACCGGCGTTCGGGTCGGCCTCCTCCGCAGCGGTGTTGAACCGCTCCGCGATCTCGAGCAGCCGCTCCGTGGAGTCGTTGCGGCGGTTGAGGATCACGTCCTCGATGCGCTCGCGCAGCTCCGGGTCGACCTGGTCGTAGACCACCAGCGCGCCGGCGTTGACGATGCCCATGTCCATGCCGGCCTGGATGGCGTGGTAGAGGAACACCGCGTGGATCGCCTCGCGGACGGCGTTGTTGCCGCGGAACGAGAAGCTGACGTTGGAGACGCCGCCGGACACCAGCGCATGCGGCAGGTTCGCCTTGATCCAGCGGGTGGCCTCGATGAAGTCGGTCCCGTATGCGGCGTGCTCCTCGATCCCGGTCGCAACCGCGAAGATGTTGGGGTCGATGATGACGTCCTCGGCGGGGAATCCGACGTCGTCCACGAGGATGTCGTACGCCCGGCGCGAGATCCCTTGCCGGCGAACGAGGTTGTCCGCCTGGCCCTCCTCGTCGAAGGCCATCACCACGACCGCTGCGCCGTACTTGCGGCACAGCTTCGCATGCTCGACGAAGGACTCGACTCCCTCCTTCATCGAGATCGAGTTGACGATCGGCTTGCCCTGCACGCACTTGAGGCCTGCCTCGATGACCTCCCACTTGCTGGAGTCGATCATGAGCGGGACCCGCGAGATGTCGGGTTCGCTGGCGACCAGCTTGACGAAGCGGTCCATCGCCTCGACGCCGTCGATCATGCCCTCGTCCATGTTGATGTCGATGACCTGCGCGCCGGCCTCGACCTGCTGACGGGCGACGTTGAGCGCGGTGGGGTAGTCCCCCTCCTTGATGAGGCGCCGGAACCGAGCGCTACCAGTGATGTTCGTGCGCTCGCCGACGTTGACGAACAGCGACTCCTCGGTCACGTTGAGCGGTTCGAGGCCCGAGAGGCGTAGGGCCGGGGTGGCCTCGGCCGGAACATGCGGGGTCTTGCCGTCGACGGCCTTGCTGAACATCGCGATGTGGTCGGGCGTGGTCCCGCAGCAGCCGCCGACGAGGTTCACCAGGCCGCTGCTCGCGAACTCCTCGATGATCGACGCCATCTGCTCCGGCGTCTCGTCGTACTCCCCGAAAGCGTTGGGCAGCCCCGCGTTCGGGTAGCACGACACGAAAGAGTCGGCGATCCGAGCCATCTCAGCGAGGTACGGGCGGATCTCGTCGGCGCCCAGCGCGCAGTTGAGGCCGACGGCTAGCGGTCGGGCGTGCCGGATCGAGTTGTAGAACGCCTCGGTGACCTGGCCCGAGAGCGTCCGGCCGGAGGCGTCGGTGATGGTGCCCGACACGATGACCGGCCACCGACGCGCATACTCCTCGAACAGCGTCTCGCAGGCGAAGATCGCCGCCTTCGCGTTGAGGGTGTCGAAGATCGTCTCGATGATCAGCAGGTCGGCGCCCCCGTCGACGAGGCCCTGAGCCTGCTCGAGGTAGGCGGCGACGAGGTCGTCGTAGGTGACGTTGCGCTGGCCCGGGTCGTCGACGTCGGGGGAGATCGACGCGGTGCGGTTGGTCGGCCCGAGCGCCCCGGCGACGAAGCGCGGCCGGTCGGGGGTGCGCTCGGTCATCGCGTCGCACTCGGCGCGGGCCAGCCGGGCGGCGGCGAGGTTCATCTCGTACGCGAGGTCGCTCATGTCATAGTCGCGCAGGCTGATCGCGTTGGCACTGAACGTGTTGGTCTCGACAAGGTCGGCGCCGGCGGCGAGGTACTCACGGTGGATGGCGGCGATGACGTCGGGCGCCGTGAGGACGAGCAGGTCGTTGTTGCCGCGCAGGTCGCCCGGCCAGTCGGCGAACCGCTCACCGCGGAACTCCTGCTCGGACAGCTCGTGCCGCTGGATCATCGTGCCCATCGCGCCGTCGAGGACGAGGATCCGTTCGGCGAGGAGCACGCGCAGCTCCGCCGAGGCGTCAGGGCGCAGGTTCGGTTCGGTCACAATGGCCTTCATGGGTCGGTCGGCGACCCCCCAGTATGAGGGGCGACGCACAGCCGGCGCACGGAAGTATCACGATGCGATGACGTAGTGTCGTCGCATGACCGCCGGGCCCGGCACCACGGCGCCCTACGGCTGGCGCCTCGGGGCGATCCACGGGATCCCGGTCTATCTCGGCCGGTCCTGGCCGGTCATCGCGATCATCGTCGTCCTGACCTTCGGTCCTACCGTGTCGACGCCGGCGGGGGACGGCGGCGGAGCCTTCGGGTATGCGGTCGCCGTCGCCTACGCGGTGCTGCTGCTCATCTCGGTCCTGGCTCACGAGGCCGGTCACGCGTTGGTGGCCCGTCGGTTCGGTTTTCGGGTGGATCGGGTGGTCGCCGACCTCTGGGGTGGGCACACCGTCTACGACAGCTCGACGTCACGGCCGGCGACCAGTGCGGCCATCTCAGTGTCCGGGCCGATCGCCAACCTCGCCCTGGCGGCGCTGGGGTATGCGGCGCAGGCCCTGGCCCCGAATGGGGTCGTGGGCTTGTTGCTGGGGGCCCTGTGGCTGACCAACGCGTTTGTGGGGGTGTTCAACCTGCTTCCGGGGTTGCCGCTCGACGGCGGGTACCTCGTCCACGCGCTGGTGTGGAAAGTGACCGGCGACCGGAACCGCGCGCTCATCGTCGCCGGGTGGCTCGGCCGGATCGTCACTGTGGCCGTCGTCCTCTGGTTCGTCGGCCGGCCCTTGCTCCTCGGGCACCAGCCGTCGCTGTTCACGATCATCTGGTGCGGTCTCATTGGCGCTTTCCTCTGGGTAGGGGCGTCGAACGCCATCCGTGCTGGGCAGTCGCGGCGGGTGATTGAGCGAGTATCACTGGCGCAGGTGCTGAGGCCGGTGGTCGTCGTCGGAGTCACCGAGCCGGTCTCGTCGGCCCTGGCGGGGGTGGACGGTGCCGCGTCGGGCGGCCGATTCGGCTCGGTGTCGTCCGGTTCGGCCGGAGGTGCGGTCGGGCCGGTGACGCCGGTGGTGGTGGTCGTGGGGCGCTCCGGCGAGGCTCTGGGAATCGCGGATCTCGATGCGGCGCGAGCGATCGACCCGTCGCGGCGGGCGCAGGTTCCCGTCGAGGCTGTGGTTGGCCGTCAGCCCGACGGGTGGGTCGTGGTCGTCGACTCCCGGGACGGTGACGTGTCGGGGCTGGTCAGCGCGGTGGCCGCTGGTGGGCCGTCGGCGCCACCGACGTTGCTCGCAGTGACCACGGCCGGCGAAGTCCTCGGGACGGTGACCCTGGCGGACCTGTCGGCCGCGTTCTCGCGCTGATCCGAAGGCGGCGGCCGCTCGAGCGCGGGCAGGTCTCGAGTCGGTGCTGTCCACATGCCATGGCCACGTCGTCCCATGATCCACAGCCCGAGAAAGGGGTCTAGAGACGCGCCCGCGGGCGCGGTTGGCTCGGGACAGCCGGCAGCGGATGGCGGCACAGACGCGAGGGGAGCGGGCGATGGCGGTTCGGCGGAGCGACGTGGTCGAGACGGACGCGGACGACGCGACCACCGTGCCGGCAGTGAACGAGGTGCGCTTGGTGGGTCGGTTGAGCCGGTCGCCGGAGAGCCGCCAGCTGCCCAGCGGCGACGAGGTGATCCAGCTGCGGCTCGTCGTCCGCCGGGCGCCTGAGCGTGCCCGGTCCAAGTCGGCTGCCGCCACGAGCGAGACCGGGCGAGCCGCTCGCGCGGGGGTGGACGTCATCGACGTGTCCTGCTGGTCGGCAACAACCCGCCGGAGTGCGCTGCGGCTGGCGGAGGGAGACACGCTGGAGGTTGAGGGGGAGCTGCGACGCCGGTTCTACCGGGTCGGCCCGGCGGTGCAGAGCCGGTATGACGTCGTCGCGGGCTCTGTCCGCCGGGTGAAGGCCTGACGTCGCTCTGATGTCGCCTCGGGTGAGGCGAACCGACGGGCTCCGCTGAGGTCCCTGTGAGGCGGTGAGCTCCGGCGGCCCGGTTCGGCACCGCGACCGTAGACTCACCGGTCGTGGCCGAGGCAGGTGACGCGACCCGGACGCCTAGGCGGCCCGAGGAGCCGAGCGGGGTGGACGGGGAACCGCGGCCCGACGCCGTGCCGTCGCCGGACTGGGCGCCGTCGGTCTCCGTAGACGCCCCCGCCGGCGACATCAGGCCGAGCCGCCACCGCCGCGCCCACGCTCGCCGTGGGCCGTTCGAGATAGGCGACCGGGTCCAGCTCACCGATCCGAAGGGCCGCCTCCACACCATCACCCTCGAGCCCGGTCGTGAGTTCCACACGCACGCAGGCCGACTCGCCCACGACGACCTCATCGGAACCCCAGACGGCTCAGTCGTGACGAACTCCTCGGGCACCGAGTACCTCGCCCTGCGCCCGCTGTTGGCGGACTACGTCATGTCGATGCCGCGCGGCGCCGCGGTGGTCTATCCCAAGGACTCGGCCCAGATCGTCGCGATGGCCGACATCTTCCCGGGCGCTCGCGTGGTCGAGGCCGGGGTCGGATCCGGGGCGCTGAGCATGTCGCTGCTGAGGGCCATCGGTGACGACGGCGAGCTCGTCTCGTTCGAGCGGCGCGACGACTTCGCCGACATCGCCCGCGGCAACGCCCGCGCCTTCTTCGGTCGCGATCATCCGGCGTGGCGGGTCGTGGTCGGCGACCTCGTCGACGCGCTGCCGCGTGAGGTCGAACCCGGGACCATCGACCGCGTCGTCCTCGACATGCTGGCGCCGTGGGAGTGCATCGACGCCGTGGCCCACGCGATGCTGCCGGGCGGCGTCCTCATCTGCTACGTCGCGACGACCACTCAGCTGTCGCGCGTCGCCGAGTCCGTGCGGAACCACGGAGGGTTCACCGAGCCGAGCGCCTGGGAGTCCCTCGTGCGTGGCTGGCATCTGGAGGGCCTTGCCGTCCGACCCCAGCACCGGATGCACGGGCATACCGGCTTCCTCATCACCACCCGGCGACTTGCGCCAGGGGTCGCTCCGCCGGAGCGCACCCGCCGCCCGGCGAAGGGCTCCACCGAGGCCGCAGCCGGCATTCCGGCCGAGGAGGAGTGGGACTCCGCCGACCTCGGCGAGCGTCCAATATCTGAGAAGAAGGTCCGGCGCGTACGCAGGACTGTGACTCAAACCTCCGAGCAGTAGGAGAAACGGCGAGTTAGGGTCGAAACAGGACACCGATCCGGAGAGCCGTCAGGAGGTGCCGGGATGTCAAACCTCACCCCCCGCGAGCCCGAGGACGTGCGCGCCCACCACGACCCGATCGACCCGTTCGAGAAGGCCGCGCCCGAAGAGCTGTCCCGGCAGCGCGACCTCCTGCGCGACGAGGTGCGTGACCTTCGCGAGCAGCTGCGGCACAGCCCGACCCGGGCCCGCGAGCTGGAGAACCGCGTCCTGCAGCTGCAGACATCGCTCGCCACCCTCTCGACGCAGAACGAGCGGCTGGTGCGCACCCTCAAGGAGGCGCGCGAGCAGATCGTCACGCTGAAGTCGGAGGTGGACCGACTCGCCCAGCCGCCCAGCGCATACGGACTGATCCTCGAGTCCTACGACGACGCGACCGTCGACATCCTCACCAGCGGGCGGAAGATGCGCGTCGCCGTCAGTCCGACTGTGGACCCGGCCAGCCTCAGCGCCGGCCGCGAGGTCATGCTCAACGAGGCGCTCAACGTCGTCGCGACCTGCGGGTTCGAACGCGTCGGCGAGGTCGTCATGGTCAAGGAGATCCTCGACGACGACCGCATCCTGGTCGTGGCCCACGCCGACGAGGAGCGCGTCTGCCGTCGGGCCGACTCGCTGGAGGGCCAGCTGGTCCGCGTCGGCGACGCGCTCATGCTCGACCCGCGTTCGGGCTTCGTCTACGAGCGGATCCCCAAGGCCGAGGTCCAGGACCTCGTCCTCGAGGAGGTCCCCGAGATCGACTACGAGGACATCGGCGGTCTCAGCAGCCAGATCGAGCAGATCCGCGACGCCGTCGAGCTGCCCTACCTGCACCCGGAGCTGTTCAAGGAGCACCAGCTCCGGCCGCCGAAGGGCGTCCTCCTCTACGGCCCGCCCGGATGCGGCAAGACGCTCATCGCCAAGGCGGTCGCCGCGTCGCTGGCCAAAAAGGTCGCCGAGCGCACCGGCGTCGCGACGGAGAAGAGCTACTTCCTCAACATCAAAGGCCCGGAGCTGCTCAACAAGTACGTCGGCGAGACCGAGCGGCACATCCGCGTCATCTTCCAGCGGGCGCGGGAGAAGGCCTCCGACGGCACACCCGTAGTCGTCTTCTTCGACGAGATGGACTCGCTGTTCCGCACCCGTGGCTCCGGTGTGTCCAGCGACGTCGAGACGACGATCGTGCCGCAGCTGCTGTCCGAGATCGACGGTGTGGAGCGCCTGGAGAACGTCATCGTCATCGGTGCATCCAACCGCGAGGACATGATCGACCCCGCGATCCTGCGGCCCGGGCGGCTCGACGTGAAGATCAAGATCGAGCGCCCCGACGCCGAGAGCGCCCGCGACATCTTCAGCAAGTACCTCGTCGAGGGCCTGCCACTCCACGAGCACGACCTGTCGGAGAACGGAGGCAGCCGGTCCGCAACCGTCGAGGGGATGATCCAGGCGACCGTCGAGCGGATGTACTCCGAGATCGACGAGAACCGGTTCCTCGAGGTGACCTACGCCGGCGGTGACAAGGAGATCCTCTACTTCAAGGACTTCAACTCCGGCGCGATGATCGAGAACATCGTCGACCGGGCGAAGAAGATGGCGATCAAGGACTTCCTGACCATCGGCCAGAAGGGCATCCGGGTCGAGCACCTGCTCGCGTCGTGCGTGGACGAGTTCAAGGAGAACGAGGACCTGCCCAACACGACGAACCCGGACGACTGGGCTCGCATCTCGGGCAAGAAGGGCGAGCGGATCGTCTACATCCGCACGCTCATCAACGGCAAGGACGGCACCGAGCCGGGTCGCTCGATCCACAACGTCGCCAACACCGGTCAGTACCTCTAGGCAGGCTCGTGCCGGATCGCCTACCCGAGGTATGCGATCCCTCACCGCAAGCGCGCCCCAACGAGCCGCCAGCCGAGCAACAGGACAGCGAGGACCAGGGTCGCGACGAGGACGAACGTCGGCGCGGTGCCCTGACCGGTGACGACCCGCAGCACCATGCCGACGAGAACCGTGCAGAAGACCACCGCGATTCCGGGGCCGACGTCGACCGGCCAGCGGTGCGACAGCGAGCGGACCAGGACCCAGCCGATCACCAGACCCACCAAGAACGGCCAGGCGGTCTGCAGCACCCCACGCAACGCGTCCCCCTCCTCGTGGCTCGCTCGTCCGACGGCCGCGAAGAGCAGCACGAAGGCGACGTCGAGCGCAACGGCGAGGGTGACCGGCATACGGCACGAAGCCCGTGTCGACGGCACCAGCGACCGGCCGGTCAGAACGGAAGCCGCGGCTGCGGCGGCGCGTGCGTTGGGTCCACGCCCTCAAACAACGAGGACACGGACCGGCCCAGATGGATCCGTGCCATCGCCTCGGCGAACAACCCCGCGACCGAGCGCACCTGCAGGTCGCTCCAGTCGTCCCGCCCCGGCACGGTGTCGGTGGTGACGACCTCCGTGATCATCGGGTGCGTGCTGAGACGCTCGACGGCCATACCCGTGAACAGCCCGTGCGTGCAGGTGACCGAGGCCTCGGTGCAACCCACGTCCTTGAGCCGCTCCAGCAGCTCGACGATCGAGCCGCCGGTTGCAATCTCATCGTCGAGGACGATGGCCCGCTTACCGGCGACGTCGCCGACGATCGCGTCGATGACCACCTTGTCGTCGGCCAGCCGCTGCTTGCTGCCCGCGGCGACGGGTAGCCCGAGCAGCCGGGCGAACTGCGTCGCGGTCTTGGCGTTGCCGAGGTCCGGAGACACGACGACGGTGTCGGAGAGGTCACGCCCGCGATAGTGGTCGGCAAGGACGCCGATCGCGGTGAGGTGGTCGACGGGCACCGAGAAGAAGCCATGGACTTGCGGCGCGTGGAGCGTCATGGTGAGGACCCGGTCGGCCCCGGCCGTGACGAGCATGTCGGCCACCAGCCGGCCACCCAGGGAGATCCGGGACGCGTCCTTCTTGTCGGAACGCGCGTAGGCGTAGTGCGGCATGACGACGGTGATCTGCGCGGCGGAGGCGCCGCGCGCGGCGTCGCACATGAGCAGCAGCTCCATGAGGTGCTCCTGCGTGGGCGGGACGAGCGGCTGGATGATGTAGACGTCCTGCTGCCGGCAGTTCTCCAGGAGCTGCACCTGGAGGCAGTCGTTGCTGAACCGCTTGACGTCCACCGGGGAGCGCCGGACGCCGAGGTGTCCGCAGATCCGGTCGGCGAGACGGGGATGGGCAGTGCCGGAGAACACCACGACGTCGTTCACGGGGCGGCCTTCCGAGGGCGGCGGCGGTTCCGTCTTTACTGTACGGGAGCAGCCGGGATCCGGGGCGCCACAGCAGGCCCGCATAGGCTGGCGGTTATGAGCGTCCGCCGCGTCATGGGCATCGAGACGGAGTACGGCATCTCCGTGCCCGGCGACCCCGCGGCGAACCCGATGATCCTCAGTGGGCACGTCGTCAACGCGTATGCGAGTGCTCACGGCGTGCGGTCGGGCCGGGCCTCGTGGGACTACGCCGACGAGGCGCCACTGCGCGACGCGCGGGGGTTCGAAATCAGCCGCGCGCTGGCCGACCCGAGCCAGCTCACCGACGTCGAGGATCCGACCCTCGCGAACGTGGTCCTCACCAACGGCGCCCGACTCTACGTCGACCACGCTCACCCGGAGTACTCCTCACCAGAGGTGACGAACCCGCGCGACGCGGTGACGTGGGACCAGGCCGGCGAGCTGATCATGCTCGAGGCGGTCCGGCGGCTCCAGGACCGGCCCGGCCTGCCGGGCGTGAACCTCTACAAGAACAACACCGACGGCAAGGGCGCCTCCTACGGCACGCACGAGAACTACCTCATGCGCCGCGAGACGCCGTTCGCGGACATCGTGCGCCATCTCGTCCCGTTCTTCGTGGTCCGCCAGGTGATCTGCGGGTCGGGACGCGTGGGAATCGGCCAGGACTCTCGTACGCCGGGCTTTCAGCTGAGCCAGCGGGCCGACTTCTTCGAGGTCGAGGTCGGCCTCGAGACGACCCTCAAGCGGCCGATCATCAACACGCGCGACGAGCCCCACGCCGTCGCCGACCTCTACCGTCGACTGCACGTCATCATCGGCGACGCGAACCACTGCGACGTCGCCAACTTGCTCAAGCTCGGCATGACCAGCCTGGTCCTCACGCTCATCGAGGACCGCGCGATGACCAAGGACCTCACCCTCGCCAAGCCGGTCGCGACGCTCCACCAGGTATCCCACGACCCGACGCTGCAGGCCAAGGTGACCCTCCGCGATGGCGGGCAGATGACCGCGCTGGAACTGCTGTGGGAGTACCACGACGCGGTCGCCGCATACCTCGAACTCCGCGGGCTCGGGGGAGACGATGACCCGCATACCGCCGAGGTCATGCGGCTCTGGGGCGACGTCCTCCACCGGCTCGAAGTCGACCCGGCCCTCTGCGCCGCCGAGCTCGACTGGGTGGCCAAGCTCCAGGTCCTGGACGGCTTCCGCGAGCGGGACGGCCTGGACTGGAGCGACCCGCGGCTGCGGGCGGTCGACATCCAGTGGAGCGACGTCCGGCCCGAGAAGGGCCTGTTCCGCCGGCTGGCCGCGCGCGGCCGGATGACGACGCTCGTCGACCCGGTCGCGGTCGAGGCGGCGGTGACGACGCCACCGGAGGACACCCGGGCGTGGTTCCGCGGCACGTGCCTCGACCGGTTCCCGACACAGATCGCGGCCGCTTCGTGGGACTCGGTGATCTTCGACGTCCCCGGCCGGCAGGCGCTGCAGCGGGTGCCGATGCTCGAGCCGGAGCGCGGCACGAAGGCCCACGTCGGCGCCATCCTCGACCGCAGCCCGGACGTGACGACCCTCCTGCGTGAACTCGACGCGGCTTCTGGTTAGGGTCGAGTAGGTCTGGTCACCACCGCGAGCCGGCCGCAGGAGCGTTGGAGGTACGTCATGGCAGCTCAGGAGCACAGCCGTCCGCAACGGCGCGAGGGCGAACCGGACCCTGGTCCGGACGAGGCGCCCGTCGCCCCCGAGGCCAGCGCGCGCAAGGAAGCCCTCGACGACGACATCGACACCGTGCTCGACGAGATCGACGGCGTCCTCGAGGCCAACGCCGAGGAGTTCGTGCGCGGGTTCGTGCAGAAGGGCGGCCAGTGAGCCCAGACGCGTCCCCCGGCGGGGGAACGGGGCGGCTGCCCGACGCCTTCACCATGTCCGGGTCCTCGTCGTTCAGCGAGTTCGTGGGGCGCGTGGCCCCCGAGCTGCTGCCCGGCAGGCGGCCGCTGCCGCCCGGCACGAGCGTCGAGGCGCCGCACAGCACGACCATCGTCGCGCTCGAGTTCGCCGGCGGCGCCGTCATGGCCGGCGACCGTAGGTCGACCATGGGAAACCTCATCGCCAACCGCGACATGGAGAAGGTCTTCGCTGCCGACGAGTACGCCGTGATCGGCATCGCCGGCACGGCCGGGCTGGCCATCGAGCTGGTGAAGCTGTACCAGGTCGAGCTCGAGCACTACGAGAAGATCGAGGGCACGCTGATGTCCGTCGAGGGCAAGGCGAACCGGCTCGCGAGCATGATCCGCGCGCAGCTCGGCCTGGCCATGCAGGGGCTGGCCGTCGTGCCACTCTTCGCCGGCTACGACGTCGATGACGGCGGCGGGCGGATCTACTCCTACGACGTCACCGGCGGCTGCTACCGCGAGCACGACCACCACGGGGTCGGATCCGGTTCGCTCTTCGCCCGCGGCTCGATGAAGAAGCTGTGGCGTCCCGGGCTCGACGCCGACGTCGCCGTCCGCGTCGCGCTCGAGGCGCTCTACGACGCCGCCGACGACGACTCTGCCACGGGCGGTCCTGACCTGAGCCGCCGGATCTGGCCCACCGTCGCGGTCGTCGACGTCGAGGGCGTCCGGTTCGTCTCCGAGGGCAGCCTTTCCGAGCTGGTCGCCCAGATCGTCGCCGACCGCCAGGGCAACCCCGGAGGTGCGCGATGAGCATGCCCTTCTACGTCTCGCCCGAGCAGCTGATGAAGGACAAGGCGGACTATGCCCGCAAGGGCATCGCCCGCGGCCGCTCGGTCGTCGTCCTCGTCTACGACAAGGGCATCGCCTTCGTGGCGGAGAACCCCCAGAGCCTGCGCAAGATCTCCGAGATCTACGACCGCATCGCCTTCGCCGCGGTCGGCATGTACTACGAGTTCGAGAACCTCCGGGTGGCCGGGATCCGGTATGCGGACCTGCGCGGATACTCCTACGACCGCAGTGACGTCAGCGCGCGAGGGCTCGCCAACGCCTACGCCCAGACCCTCGGCACGGTCTTCACCCAGGAGCCGAAGCCCTACGAGATCGAGCTGGTCGTGGCAGAGGTCGGCGAGACGCCGGAGCAGGACCAGATCTTCCGGCTGACCTACGACGGGTCGGTCGCCGACCAGCACGGGTTCTCCGTCATGGGCGGTGCGAGCGTCCAGGCCGAGACGTCGCTGCGGGAGCGGTGGCGGGAGGGTCTGACCCTCGCCGAGGCCCTGCGGCTGGCCGTCGACACCCTCGCTCAGGACCCCAACGGCGGCCCGGCCAGGACGCTCACGGCCTCGCAGCTCGAGGTCGCGGTCCTCGACCGACTGCGACCGCGCCGGACCTTTCGACGGATCGCCGGCCCCCTGCTGGCGGACCTGCTCAACACCGACAGCCCGGTCTCGGACGCGCCGGTCGTCGACGACGGCCGACCCGGTCACCACGACGTCCTCACCGGCGGGCTTCCGGTGCCGGAGACGCCGGGTACCGACCAGCCGCCGCCCGCCGACGCCGACCCGGGCACCGGGGAGTCGGAACCCATCGACCCCGGGCCCGGCGATCCGGAGGGCGAGAGCCCCTCGTGAGCGCCGACCTCTACGACACCCCGGTCACCGTGCTGGGCGGGGGGCCGGCGGATCTGCACGACTTCGAGGACCAGGCGGTCCTCGTCGTCAACACGGCCTCACAGTGCGGGCTGACCCCGCAGTACGCCGGCCTCCAGCGGCTCCAGGACCGCTACGCCGGGCGTGGCTTCACCGTGCTGGGGTTCCCGTGCAACCAGTTCGGCCGACAGGAGCCGGGCAGCGCAGACGACATCCGGGCGTTCTGCCGCGACCGCTACGCCGTCGAGTTCCCCGTCTTCGACAAGATCGAGGTCAACGGACCTGGTCGGCATCCCCTGTATGCGTCGCTGACCCGGGTTCCGGACGCCGACGGGGTTGCCGGCGACATCCAGTGGAACTTCGAGAAGTTCCTCGTGTCGCCTCGCGGGCAGGCCGTCCTGCGGTTCCGGCCCCAGGTGGAACCAGAGGCGCCGGAGCTGATCGCCGCGATCGAGAACGCCCTCCCCGACCGAGGCTAGCGTTGGGCGCCGGCTTCCTGCCGGTGCTGCGCCGCGTCGACGTCCTCCACTCCCTCGTCGTCGGCCGCCCACTCGTCGGTGTCCGCGGATGACCGGTCGAGAGACCCGCGAGCGGCGGCGGTGTCGGAGCGGTGGCCGTTGTCGAACGCCTGCTCGGTCATGTCGATGACTTCCGTGGATCCATCCGCCGCGCCCCCGGAATGGCGCTCCCTCTCCGCAGCCGCGGGCTCAGCCTCGCTGTCACCCAGCGGCGCGCCGACTGCACTGCCCAGCTGTCGCAGCAGACCATCCACGGTGCCCAGCTGCGCGGTGATGCTCTCGCGGCGAGCATCGACGGCGGCGAGCTGGTTCTTCCGGTCCAGCTCGATCCGTTCCGCGTTCTCCCTGGCCTGGCTCTCGACGAGAGTGGCCTCCTCGTACGCCAGCTGCTCGACGCGGGACTGCGCCAGCCGCAGCCGCTCCGCGTGCTCCGCGATCTGGGCGCCGAAGGCGCCCACGGCGTCGGCCTGTGCCTGATGTCTCTGGAGGATCGTCTGCGCCTCAGCGCGCCGACCCTGCGCGTCACGCTCGGCCTCGGCGCGCAGCTCCGCCGCCTGCCGGCGCGCGTCGTCGAGGACCCGGCTGGCCTCGTCGTGGGCGCTGCGCCGGATCTCGTCGACGTAGCGCTCAACCTCGGCGCGCGAGGCGGCGATGGCCGCGTCGGCCTCGTCGAGCTGCTGACGGGCTTGCTCCCGTCCGGCCGCCCGCAGCTCCTCGGCCTCCTCGTTGGCGAGCGCCAGGATCGACCCGATCCGGGTGCCTACGTCGCCGCCGGCACCGGGCGCCTGGGCGGGCCGTCGCTCGAGCTCGACGATGCGGGCCGCCGCCTCGTCGAGGTCACGGTTCGCCCGCGACAGCTGCTCCTCCGCCCGGGTCAGCTCGATCGTGCGGTCGGCGGCGATGCGTCGCGCGGTCACGATGGAGGTCTGCAGCTCGTCCATGGCGGACTTGACCTGCTCCGGGTCGTATCCACGGAGCACGCTGCGGAACTGAGGATCTTCGGACATCACACAACTCGATTCGGCCTGGTCGATCGACAGGTGCGGGGATTCGACGCCGATCGTCTCCTGGTTCGGTCGTCAGCGGCCAGTCGCATGGAACCTATTGTCCGTCGCCGGCCGGTCAGCGGCGAGCGCCGCTGTCGACGAAGGGCTGCTCACGACCGTTCGCGGATCGGGTGTCGGGGGCCTCGACCGGCGACCTTGCCGCTGAACCGTTGGCTTGCTCGCGCGGTGAAGCGGTTGGCCGGGCCGCTGACATCGCTCGGACCAGCCGCTCCCGCACCTCGGCGAGCTGCGCGCGAACACGGGCCCGGTGCTCCAGGGCCTCCTCCCGGATCCGGCGCGCCTCCTCGATGATGAGCTCGGCTTCGGCCCTCGCCTCAGCCAACCGCTCTTGGGCCTCGGCTTCCGCATCATCCTTGAGACTCTGGAACTCCTCGCCGCGTGCGTCGATCCGGGCGGCAAGTGACGCGAGCCGCTGCTCCTGGGCGGCGGTCTGGTGGGCGAACTCGGCCTCGGCCTGCGCCTGCCGCTCGGCGAGCTCCGCGGCCAGGCGCTCGTACGCCTCGACGTCGGCCCGCTGCTGCGTCTCCCGCAGGACAAGGGCGTCGGCGAGGATCCGCTCCGCCTCCGCCCGGGCCCTCTCCTTGATGCCCTTGGCTTCCTTCTGGGCGCGGTTACGGACGTCGCTCGCGTAGTGGTCAGTCTCGGCCCGCGTCGTGACCGCGGTGGCCTCGGACTCGTCGTGCAGCGCCTGGGCCTCTTCGTGCGCCCGCCGAGTGATCTCCGACGCCTCCGCGGACGCCGCTGCGAGGATGTCCCCAATCCTCGACCCGAGGCTCTCGAAGGACGCGCTTCCGGCGGCCGGACGCTTCTCCAGCTCCGTGATCCGGCGCTGAGCCTCACTAAGCGCCGTGCCGAGCTCGTCCCGCATCCGCTCGGCGGACTGGAGCCTGGACGCGTGCTCCTCGGCGTCCCGGACGGCGTCGCTGAGCGAGGTGTAGAGCTCGTCGAGGACCTCTTCCACCTGCTCGGGGTCGTACCCGCGCCGGACCGTGCGGAACTCAGGGAAGTACTCCTCGTCCGAGTCGCTCGGTGAGTCGTTGGATGCGTCGTTCGGTGCGTCTGTCATGATGATTGCCCCCAATGGTCTCATCCCCGCACGCAAACCTCAGCCCGACGAGCGGGATGGCTTGCGCTCCCGTCCCGACGACCGCCGCGGGGACGGCTCCCTGACGTCGCCCGCGAGCTCGGCGTCCAGCGTGGTCAGCAGCTCCAGCACACCGCCGAGATGCGCGTGGATCTCGTCGCGGTTTCGCTCGGCCTCTGCGAACTCCGCCTGTACCCGCCGACCCTCCGCCACTGCCTCACGGCGCGCGGTGTCGACGATGTGAGCGGCACGACGCTCGGCGTCCGCCACGTTGGCCTGGAGGGCGGCGCCGGCCTTCTTCGTGGCGGCCGCGTCCTGGGTGGCCTGCTCGAGGATCGTGTCGGCCGCCTCGGTGGCGGCCGCCTTCATCCGAGCAGCCTCGGCCTCGGCTGCTCGGCGGATCTCGTGCGCATCGCGCTCTCCGTCCGCCCGCAGCTGTCCGGCCTCTTCCTCGGCCAGGCTGAGAATCGTGCTGATCCGGGGACCGACGGCGACCGGGGCTGCTTCGTGAGCCTGCTCGTTGAGCTCCGCGGCGGCCAGCCGGGCCACCGCTTCGTCGAGCTCGGCGTTGAGGGTCGACTCGCGCTCCTGGGCCTTCGTCAGCTCCATGGTGCGCTCGGCGGCGGTCCGGCGCGCGGTGGTAAGGGACTGGGACAGCTCGGTCACGACGGCCGATACCTCGTTGGGGTCATAGCCGCGCAGCACTGTTCGGAACTGGGGCAGTTCGGTCACGTCGACCCTCGATTCGCGGAAGCTCGGAAAGGGCGGATGCAGGGGTTCGTTCCCGATCGTCGCGTGGTTTGGGCTCCCTATGTGCCAAAAGGCCCCAAAATGGTCGCCTCGCGGTAGTCCGAGAGAGCTATGAGCCCCCGGCGGCGATGACTGCGAGCTCGTCGGTTCGGTCTAGTCCGGCGCGACGACCGGTTCGCCCCAGCCCCAGCTCTCGCTCCCACGCGAGCGCGTCACGCATGGTGTCGGCCAGGTCGCGGACGGGCACGCCCGCCCGCTCGGCCGAGGTCGTGTCCCGGTCGCTGAACCCGGCCCACTGCGGGTCGGCGATCCACAACGGCAGCGAACGCGAGCCCATGTACTCCTGGACACCTGCCGCGACGAGGGCCTCGTCCGACACGGGCACCACCTGGCCGGTGAATCCCGCGACCTGCTGGGCCGCCTCCAGGACGTCGGCCAGCACCCGGCGCGGGCCGTATGCGTCGACCGGGCCGGTCACCCCGTCCAGGCCGGCGTCCACGAGCCACCGGGCCAGGTCGTCGACGTCGAGGAACTGGGCGGGTCGGTCGGCCCGCTCCGGCACCAGCACCGGGCCCCCGTCCTCCTGGGCGAGAGCGAAGCGGCCCGGCCAGTAGCCCAGCCGGTCGCTGCGGTCGCCGTACCCGGCGAGGAGGCCACTGCGGGCCAACAGTACGTCGTCACCGCGCGCGGCTCGGCAGGCCTCCTCGCACGCCACCTTCCCCTCGCCGTAGGTCTCGAGCCCAGCCTCGTCGCCCTCCAGGGCCGGGAGCAAAGGGGTGGTTAGCCCGGCCCCGGAACGCGAGTGGTCCGCATACACGGAACCCGACGAGACGAAGACCCAGTGCGTCGCGAGGTCGGCCAGGGCGGCCAGGGCCGACCGGACCTGACCGGGCTGCCGGCTGACGTCGACGACGAGGTCCCAGCGGGCCTCGACCAGCGGTGCGTATGCGTCAGGTCGGGTCCGGTCGCCAGTCACCAGTCGGGCGCCGTCCGGCACCGCGCCGCTTTCGCCCCGCGCGAGGCAGGTCACCGAGTGGCCCTGCCCGACCGCATACCGCGCGATCTCGCCGCCGAGCCAAGCCGTACCACCGAGGACCAGGACACGCATACCCGCGACTCTGACAGGCCGACGCTGGCGACCCCACGAGGTTCGCTGAGAGCCGAGCGTCGCGGCATACAGTTGGGAAATGGACCGGCGGATCTTCGGGATCGAGAACGAGTACGGCGTCACGTGCACGTTCGACGGCCAGCGCCGCCTCACCCCCGACGAGGTCGCCCGCTACCTCTTCCGCAAGGTCGTCTCGTGGGGCCGGTCGAGCAACGTGTTCCTCGGCAACGGCTCCCGGCTCTACCTCGATGTCGGGTCGCACCCGGAGTATGCGACACCGGAGTGCGACGACGTGCGCGACGCGGTGATCCACGACAAGGCGGGGGAGCGGATCATCGAGGGCCTCGTCGAGGACGCGCAGCAGCGCCTCGCCGAGGAGGGCATCCCCGGCGAGATCTACGTCTTCAAGAACAACACCGACTCGGCCGGCAACTCCTACGGCTGCCACGAGAACTACTGCGTGGGGCGCGCGGGCGAGTTCCAGAAGATCTCCGACGTCCTCATCCCGTTCCTGGTCAGCCGCCAGATCACCTGCGGTGCAGGGAAAGTCGTCACCAGCAGCGCCGGCGCGAAGTTCTGCGTCAGCCAGCGGGCCGACCACATCTGGGAGGGCGTCTCCTCGGCGACGACCCGCAGCCGGCCGATCATCAACACCCGCGACGAGCCGCACGCCGACGCCGAGAAGTACCGCCGCCTCCACGTCATCGTCGGCGACTCGAACATGTCCGAGACCACGACGCTGCTCAAGCTCGGCTCGGCCGACCTGGTCCTGCGGATGATCGAGGCGGGCGTGGTCATGCGCGACATGGCCCTGGAGAACCCGATCCGCGCCATCCGCGAGATCAGCCACGACATCACCGGCCGCAAGACGGTGCGGCTGGCCAACGGCCGTGAGCTGTCCGCGCTTCAGATCCAGCGCGAGTACTTCGAGCGAGCCCTCACCTTCGTGGAGCGGGAGGGGATGACGGCGCCGATCCAAAAGCACGTCCTCGACCTGTGGGGGCGCACGCTCGAGGCGGTCGAGTCCGGTGACCTCGACGCCGTCGACACGGAGATCGACTGGGTCATGAAGTACCGCCTCATCACCCGCTATGTGGAGAAGAACCGCCTGTCGCTGTCCGACCCGCGAGTGCTGCAGCTCGACCTGGCCTACCACGACATCAACCGGCGGCGAGGCCTGTTCTACCTGCTCCAGAAGCGGGGCCTCGCCGCCCGCGTCTGCAGCGACATCGAGACCTTCCACGCCAAGGTGCGCCCGCCGCAGACCACCCGGGCGAAGCTGCGCGGCGACTTCATCCGCGCGGCGCAGGAGCACCGGCGTGACTTCACGGTCGACTGGGTTCACCTCAAGCTGAACGACCAGGCGCAGCGAACTGTCCTGTGCAAGGACCCGTTCGCCTCCGAAGACTCCCGGGTAATGAGGCTGATCGACAGCATGTGACGAGGCTGTGCGCCATCCGTGGTCGGCTGGTCCGGCGGCACAGACGGCCCGGTTACAGTGGCGGGTCCCCGGTCCCCTTCCGAAGGTCCCTTCTCGCGTGCGCCCCTCCCGCGCGGCTGTCGCCGCTGCTCTGACCTCCCTCGTCCTCGTCCCCGCCCTCGCCGCCTGTTCCTCCAGCAACGCGGCGCCCGCCGCGGTGGCTGCGACCACCAACGCCGACCACAAGCCACTGAACAACCCCGAGGACCTCAAGGTTCTCGACGGCATCACGGTGACCGGCGATGACCCGGCGGTCACGCCGAAGGTGACCATCGCGGCTCCGCCGGTGAACGTCAGCGCCACCGCGGTCAGGACCCTCAAGGAGGGGGCCGGCGAGGAGAGCGCCGCGGGCAGCAAGGTGACTGTCCGCCAGGCCCTGTTCCTCGGGAAGGACGGCAAGCAGCTCCAGAGCGACTTCGAGTCCAAGGAGACGCCGACCTTCATCCTCCAGGGCAATGACACGATCCCCGGTCTCCTGACCGCCCTGACCGGCGTCAAACCGGGGTCGCGCATCCTCTTCGCCATCCCGCCGGCCGAGGCGTTCGGGTCCAACGGACGGGCCGCGGCTGGGATCGGCGCGACCGACGACCTTGTCGTCGTGGCCGACATCCTGGCGGTCGGCAAGGTCCTCCAGCAGGCTGAGGGCACGCCGGTGGCGCCGGTGGAGGGTCAGCCGACCGTGGCTTTCGACCCGGCCAGCGGTCCCACGATCACGGTGCCCAAGACCGCTGCGCCGAGCGCGCTGGTCGTCCAGAACCTCGTCGACGGGAACGGTCCCGAGGTCAAGAGCGGCCAGACCATCACCGTCCACTACACCGGCGCGCTGTGGAGCGACGGGTCGGTCTTCGACTCGTCGTGGACGCGCAAGTCGCCCGCCACCTTCGGCATCGGCACCGGGAACGTCATCCCTGGCTGGGACAAGGGCCTGGTCGGGAAGAAGGTCGGCTCTCGAGTCCTGCTCGTCGTCCCACCCGCGGACGGCTACGCCGACCAGGCACAGGCCAAGATCCCCGCCAACTCGACCCTGGTGTTCGTCGTCGACATCCTCGACGCCAGCTAGCGTCGCCGCCATGTCCGCGGACGCCCCGACCATCCTCGCGACCTCCGGCGGCTGGGTGCCCGGCTCGCGAACCTGGTTCGAGGTCGGCCCGCTGACGGAGTATGCGGTCGAGCTCGCCCGCGTCTCCGGTCGAGCTCCGCGGGTCTGCTTCGTCGCCACGGCGACCGGCGACAGCGCGTTCGCGATCAGCAACTTCTACGACGCGGCGCGGTACGCCGGGTGGGAGGGAAGCCACCTGGCGCTGTTCCCCATGCCGAACCTGCCCGACATGCGCGGCCACCTGCTCGCCCAGGACGTCGTCTGGGTGTGGGGCGGCAGCGTCGCCGGTCTGCTGGCGATGTGGCGCCTGCACGGCCTGGACGCCGTGATGCGCCAGGTCTGGGAGGCGGGCGTCGTGCTCACCGGAGTGTCGGCCGGATCCATCTGCTGGCACGTCGGCGGCCCGACGGACTCGTTCGGGCCCGAGCTGCGGGCGGTCACCGACGGACTGGCGTTGCTTCCGTACAGCAACGGCGTCCACTACGACTCGGAGGATCAGCGCCGCCCCCTCCTGCACCGGCTGGTGGCCGACGGCACGCTGCCGACCGCGTACGCCACGGACGACGGGGTGGGCCTGCTGTACCGGGGGACCGAGCTCGTCGAGGCGCTGACCGAGGAGGCGGGCAAGGCGGCATACCGGGTCGACCGCGGAGCGGACGGCCGAGCCGTCGAGACCAGCATCGAACCGCGTCTGCTCGGGTAGAAACTGGCCCGCTCGGGGGCAGACTGGGACGGATGGACGAGAACGGCTCGGAGAGCTCAGCGCCGGCCCGGATCGAGCAGCGGCTTCCCGGGTGGATCCCGGTCGTCCTCGTCGTGGCCATGGCCCTGGGTCTCACCAAGCAGCTGTACGGCCTGGTCCTGCAGTTCTTCCCGGGAGCCGGCCCTGGCAACGGCGGCGTCACGTACATCTCGTTGTCGCTGCGGTTGGCCCAGTGGTCGATCTGGCCGGACTACACCGACGTCGGTCCCATGGTCCTCGTGCCGGCGGCCGTGATCCTGTGGTTCACGGTCAGCCGGGTCGCGTGGATGCCGACTCCCGGGTGGGGAGTCCGCCGCGCCGCCGCTCTGTTGCTGGGCGCCTGCGCTGCGCTGGCCCTCGCCCGCGGGATCGGCGTCCTCTTCTGGTCGGTCACCGCCAGCGATATCGAGCGCGCCAACATCGGCTTGACTCCGGAGAACGGCGCTTTCTTCCTCTTCAACTCGGGGCTGTTCGGGCAGCTGTGGTTCGCTGCCGTCGTCGGGGTGCTCACCTGGTGCTTCCTGGTCGCCCAGCCCGTGGCCCCGACGCAGCCGTCCCCGCAGCGCGCCGGACCGTCGGCGCCGTCGCCCGCCCGCGCCCTGGAGACCGAGGCCTTCGCTGATCGAAGGCGAGAGGCGACGTCGGCGCTCCCGCCGCCGGAGGTGTTCCGCCGCCCCGTGGACGGGCATACCTCCTAGGGCAGACTGGGCGAATGCCACTGGATTCCGATCGGAGCAAACCCGAGCTCGACTTTCCCGGCGAAGAGCCGCCGACCGACCTCGTCGTCGAGGACCTCATCGAGGGCAGCGGTGACGAAGCGACTCCGGGGAGCACGGTCAGCGCCCATTACGCGGGCTGGGCGTTCTCGACCGGTGAGGAGTTCGACACGTCCTGGAACCGGGGCGCCCCGCTCGACTTCCCGCTCGGAGCCGGGCGGGTCATCCGCGGTTGGGACGACGGCATCGCCGGGATGAAGGTCGGCGGCCGTCGAAAGCTCACCATCCCGCCGCACCTGGCCTACGGCGACCGGGGCGCCGGCGCGGCCATCCAGCCGGGAGAGACCCTCATCTTCGTCGTCGACCTGGTGGACGTTCGCTGACCGCCAGGGCGGTTGACTTACACAACTTGCTACGACGAGTACCGTCTCGGCGGCACCAGCCTGTCGTCACCCCTATACGCCGGGATCTGGGCGCTGGCCGTGCAGAGGCATGGCCGGTACGGTCTGGCCAACCCCGTGCTCTATGCAGTGCAGGGCCTGACCTATGACATCACCAAGGCCCAGCTCCCCACCTATCCAGGCGCCGTGCGCGCCGACTATGTCAACGGCGTCGACGCCTCGGGCGGGTACAGCTACACAGCCCGCTGGTTCGACTGGGACGACCCGCTGACCATCCATGTCCGGCCGCTGTACGACGACGTCACGGGCGTCGGCTCGCCCAACGGCTCAGGCTGGCTCGACGCAGTCGTCAACCACTAGGAGACCGTCACCGCCATACCGAGTGGGCCCGGACGCACGGTGCGTCCGGGCTCACCGGCGCTTCGCGGCTCGGGTAGGTTCGGCGGAATGAGCGGGCAGCCCACCACGCACGCCAGCACCCACACCGTGCAGGTCAAGACCGAGCGCCTGCTCAACCTCGTCATCGCGCTGTTGTCGACCCGGATGCCCCTGTCCAAGGCTCGGATCCGCGCCGCCGTCCCGCAGTACCATGGCACCGCCTCCGACGAGGCCTTCGACCGGATGTTCGAGCGCGACAAGGACGAGCTTCGTGAGCTCGGCATCCCGCTGGTGACCTCGGTCATCGATCCGGTCTTCGACGACGAGCTCGGCTACCGGATCGACAAGCGCGAGTATGCGTTGCCGGAGATCGCCTTCGAGCCGGACGAGGTGGCGGCTCTGTCCCTCGCGGCGCGCACGTGGACCCGGGCCAGCCTCGCCGGCCCGGCCGCGACGGCGCTGCGGAAGCTGCGGGCGGCCGGGGTGACCATGGACGACGCCTCGCTGGTGGGCATCGAGCCGGTGGTCCGGACCACCGAGGAGGCGTTCGAGCCGCTGCGTCGAGCGGTCCGGGACCGTCGGGCCGTGACGTTCGGGTACCGCAAGCCGGACGCCGAGAGCACCACCCGCCGGCTCCAGCCGTGGGGCCTGGCCCAGTGGCACGGCCGGTGGTACCTCACCGGCTACGACCTCGACCGCGGTGCGGCGCGGGTGTTCCGGGTAGGCCGGATCGACACCGCCGTCACGCCCATCGGACCGGCCGGCGCCTACGACATCCCGGCCGACCACGATCCCCGCGAGATGGTCGACTCGACGCAGGCACCCACCTCGCCGCCGCGGGTGGCGACCCTGCGGGTGCGCCAGGGCAGCGGCAACGCGCTGCGGCGGCGGGCCCGGCTGCTCGCCGAGCACGACGGGCTGGGACCGATCGACGGCTGGTCGACGGTGGAGGTGGACTTCCGCGACGTCGACCGGCTGGCCGACGAGGTGGCGGGATACGGTCCAGACGTGGTGGCGGTCGAGCCCACCGACCTCCGGGAGGCGGTGATCCGTCGCCTCATCGGGGTGACCGACGCGGGGGAGCCGGCACAGGAGGAGGAGCTGTGAACGGGAGCCGCCGCCAGCCGCCGGAGTCGGCCACCACCCGGTTGTCGCGGCTGCTCGACATGGTGCCGTGGCTGCTGGCCCACAAAGGTGTCCCGCTCGAGGAGGCCGCCGCGGAGTTCGGCGTGACCACCGACCAGCTCGTCGCCGACCTCGAGCTGCTGTTCGTCTGCGGGACGCCGGGAGGGATGCCCGACGACCTCATCGAGGCGGACTGGGAGGACGGCAAGGTCTACGTCGGCAACGCCGACTACATCGCCCGGCCGCTGCGACTCAGCGTCGACGAGGCCCTGGCCCTGATGGTCGGGCTGCGCGCGCTGGCGACGACACCCGGCCTGGTCGAGCACGACGCGGTCGGCCGTGCGCTCAGCAAGCTCGAGGAGGCCACCGGTGCCCTCGGCGTACCGAGCTCCCGGGTCCAGGTCTCCATCGACGACGGGGCGCGGGCGTCAGTACTCGGCCGGGCCCGCCAGGCGGTGGGGGACCACCGGAGGCTCCACCTCGCATACCTCGTGCCGACCCGTGACGAGGTGACCGAGCGCGACGTCGACCCGATGCGCGTGGTGTTCCTCGACGGGCACTGGTACCTCGAGGGCTGGTGCCACCGCGCGGAGGACGTGCGGCTGTTCCGGCTGGACCGGATCCAGTCCCTCGACGCGCTCGACGTCGACGGCACGCCGCCACCCCAGGCGCAGCCGCGGGACGTCACCGAGGCGCTGTTCACGCCCGGGGAGGAGGACCTCGAGGTGGTCGTCGAGACCGACCGAGCCGGGGCCTGGATCGTGGACTACTACCCCGTGGACCGCGTCGACGACCTGGGCGACGGGCGTCGCCGGGTGACCCTGCATGTGTCCGATCCCGCCCTGGTGCGGCGGCTGGCGTGGCGCATGGGTGGGCACGTGCGGGTGGTCTCACCCGTTGAGCTGGCAGCGAGCGTGGCCTCCGGCGCACAGGAGGCGCTGAGCGCCTACACAGCCGTTCGATCCGGGGTCGACGCGTAGACTCGCTCGGTACGGCGGAACGGTCGCCGGAAACCAGAGACGGAAGGTGGCAACGTGGGACGTGGCCTGATCGAGCCTTGGCACATCCTCTTACTGGTGGTGATCGTGGCTGTGCTGTTCGGGTGGAAGAAGCTGCCCGACATCTCGCGGAGCGTCGGCCGCTCTATGCGCATCTTCAAGTCCGAGGTGAGCGAGATGAAGAACGACGGCAAGGAGGCGCGGCCCAGCGCCGCGGCCAAGGACACCGTCTCCGGTGACGTCGTCCCACCACAGCAGGCCCAACCCACCCCGCAGCCGACGCCCCAGGCCGCTCCACCGCAGCCCGCTCAGGGTTACCAGCCGGCTCCCAGCCCGCCGGCCGCGCAAGACTCCCCAGACCCGGTGGCCGAGCAGCAGCGTCACGAGAACCCGGCGCTCTGAGCGCCGCGTCCACCTGTCTCCGGCAGCTCACTGGTCAGGCTCTGAAGCATGGCCTTCCGACGACTCCGCAAGCAGCGTGACCCAGAGGGACGGATGTCCCTCGGTGACCACCTGCGGGAGCTGCGCAACCGCCTGACCATCGCGCTCATCGCCATCGTCGTCGGGGCGGGCATCGGCTGGTGGAGGTACGACGCGATCTTCCAGCGCCTGGAAGCGCCGATCCAGCAGGTGGCTGCAGAGCGAGGGACGGCCCTCTCGACGCTGATCAACTTTTCCGGAATCACCGACGCGTTCTCGATACTCATCACGGTCGGGCTCTTCGTCGGGGTCGTCATCGCGTCGCCGGTCTGGCTGTACGAGATCTGGGCGTTCATCGTGCCCGGGCTGACGTCCCGGGAGAAGAAGACCGCGGTGCTGTTCATCGTCACGGCGGTGCCGCTGTTCCTCGCCGGCTGTGCCCTGGGCTACTTGACCCTGCCCAAGGCCGTCCACGCGCTGCTGGGGTTCACGCCGGAGGGCGCCACCAACATCCTCCCGGCGGACACCTACCTCAACTTCGTCCTCAAGTTCATCCTGGCGTTCGGGCTCGCCTTCCTGCTTCCGGTGTTCCTCGTCGGGCTGAATGCCGCCGGAGTGCTGCCCGCGCGCATCATGCTGCGCGGTTGGCGTCCCGCGGTCTTCCTGATCTTCCTCTTCGCAGCGATCATGACCCCCTCGCCCGACCCGTGGTCGATGCTCTTCCTCGCGCTGCCGATGGTCGGCCTCTTCTTCGCCGCCGTCGGCGTCGGGGCGCTGCTCGACCGGCGGCGCGCCAAGCGCGACGTCTCGGTCGCCTGGCGGAACCTGCCGGACGACCAGGCCTCCCCGATCTAGTTCCGCCCTGGGTCCGCACGGCCGGTAGCCTTCGCCCGTGCCCGGCGCCCTCCGCCTGCCGCGGGTCGGCCTGCTCACCAACCCGACCGCCGGGCGGGGACGCGGGGCGACGTACGGCCGGCAGGCGGCGGCGGTGCTTCGCGCCGCCGGTCACGACGTCCTGGACCTCTCCGGACCGGACGCGGCCACGGCGGCGCGGCGGGCCCGGGAGGCCGTCGACGCCGAGCGGGTCGACGTCCTCACCGTCGTCGGCGGCGACGGCATGGTCCACCTCGGGGCGAACGTGTGCGCGGGCCGGCCGACACCCCTGGCCGTCGTCGCGGCGGGAACCGGAAACGACAACGCCCGTGAGCTGGGGCTGCCCATCAAGTCGCCGGAGCAGGCGGCCCTCTTGGTCACCGCCGGACGGACCCGCACCGTCGACCTCGGCCGGTGCCTCACGAGCACCGGGCAGACCCGGTGGTGGATTGGCGTCCTCGGCGGCGGGTTCGACTCGGTCGTCAACGAGCGCGCGGCCCGGATGCCGTGGCCGCGCGGACCGATGCGCTACAACGTCGCCGTTGCCCGAGAGCTCCCGGTCTTCCGCCCGATCCCGTACGTCGTCACTGTCGACGGCGAGCGCACTGTCACCGAGGCGATGCTCGTGGCGGTTGCCAACGGGCCGGCGTTCGGAGGAGGGATGCGGATAGCGCCCGAGGCGTCGTACGACGACGGCCTCTTCGACGTCGTCATCCTCCACCGCGTGTCCCGGACCGAGTTCGTCCGCGTCTTCCCGAGGGTCTTCAAGGGCACCCACGTCAGCCATCCGCGCGTCGAGATCCGGCACGGTCGTCGGGTACGCCTCGAAGCGGCGGGCATCGTCACGCAGGCCGACGGCGAGCGGTTCGAGCCGCTGCCGCTGGACCTGGAGGTCGTCCCGGAGGCGCTCTCCGTCGTGTCATAGCGTGGGAACCATGGCCGCGGATGAGCTGCGCACGTTCACCGCGTCGCTGGCGTTCCCGCTCGACCCGTTCCAGGTCGACGGGTGCCAGGCGCTCGAGGCCGGCCACGGGGTCCTGGTCGCCGCCCCGACCGGCGCCGGCAAGACCGTTGTCGGAGAGTTCGCCGTCCACCTCGCGCTCGCGACCGGGCGCAAGGCGTTCTACACGACGCCGATCAAGGCCCTCTCGAACCAGAAGTACGCCGACCTGGCGCGCCGCTACGGCGCGGCGCGAGTCGGTCTGCTGACGGGCGACTCGTCGGTCAACGGAGAGGCGCCGGTGGTGGTCATGACCACCGAGGTGCTCCGCAACATGATGTATGCCGGTTCGCCCACGCTGGCCGGGCTGGGCTACGTCGTCATGGACGAGGTCCACTACCTGGCTGACCGGTTCCGCGGGGCGGTGTGGGAGGAGGTCATCATCCACCTCCCGCCGGAGGTCCGGCTTGTCTCGCTTTCGGCGACGGTGTCGAACGCCGAGGAGTTCGGCGCCTGGCTGACGGAGGTCCGCGGCGACGTTTCCGTTGTCGTGTCAGAACACCGGCCGGTGCCGCTGTGGCAGCACATGATGGTCGGTCGCGGCATGTACGACCTGTTCGTCGACGAAGGGTTCGACCCGTCCGACGCTCCCGACGGCGCGGTCGAGGCGATGCGAGACGTGGCGCCCACGCGGGTGAATCCCGAGCTGCTCCAAGCCATCGCGAACCTGTCCCGGCGCACGTACGACCAAGACCGGTTCCCCTCGCGCGGCCGCGGACGACGCGGCGGGCCGGGCGGCGGTCCCGGCGGCCGGGGGATGGCTCGGTCCGCCGGTCTGGGCGGTGGACGCCCGGGCGGCGGCGCCACCCGCGCGGAGGTCGTCGAACGCCTCGAGCGCGAAGGCCTGCTCCCCGCGATCACGTTCATCTTCAGCCGGGTGGGCTGCGAGGCGGCGGTCGGGCAGCTCCTCGCGCAAAACGTGCACCTGGTCGCCGACGAGGAGGGCGAGCGGATCCGGCGTGTCGTCGAGGAGCGGGTCGCGGGCATCGACGACGAGGACCTGGCCGTCCTCGGGTACTGGGACTTCCTCGACGGCCTTTCCCGTGGGTATGCGGCACACCACGCCGGCATGCTGCCCACCTTCCGCGAGGTGGTGGAGGAGCTCTTCACGGCGGGGCGCATCCGGGCCGTGTTCGCCACCGAGACGCTGGCTCTCGGCATCAACATGCCGGCCCGCACGGTGGTGCTCGAACGGCTGGTCAAGTTCAACGGCGAGGCGCACGTCGACGTCACGCCCGCCGAGTACACCCAGCTCACCGGGCGGGCCGGCCGCCGCGGCATCGACATCGAGGGCCACGCGGTCGTCCTCTGGAACCGGCAGCTCGACCCCCTCGCCGTCGCCGGCCTCGCGTCGACGCGCACCTACCCGCTCCGGTCGAGCTTTCGCCCGACCTACAACATGGCCGTCAACCTCGTCGCCCAGTTCGGCCGCGAGCGGGCTCGCGAGCTGCTGGAGACCTCGTTCGCGCAGTTCCAGGCCGACCGGGCCGTCGTGGGGTTCGTGCGCACCATCCGGCGCAACGAGGAGGCGCTGGCCGCCTACGCGGAGGCGATGCAGTGCGACCGAGGCGACTTCGCCGCATACGCTGCCATACGCGACGAGATCCGCCGAGTCGAGAACGACGCCGCGAAGCGCCGGGCCGCGAGCGTGCGCGCTGAGGCCGCCGTCAGCCTCGAGCAGCTCCGGGTCGGCGACGTCATCCAGATCCCGGCCGGGCGTCGGGCGGGATTCGCGGTGGTGGTGCAGGCCAACCGAGGTCACCGCGGCGTCACCCCCTCACCGGCCGTCGTCACCGAGGACCGGCAGCTGCGCCGGCTGACCCTCGTCGACGTGCCGACGCCGGTCGAGGCGATCGCGACGGTCAAGCTGCCGAAGAACTTCAACGCCAAGAGCCCAAAGTCCCGCCGGGACCTCGCGACGACGTTGCGCATCGCCGTACCCCACGATCTGCCGGCCGGACGTGGGCGTAACGACACGCATACCGACGACTCATCCAAGATCGAGGAGCTGCGCCGGCAGCTGCGGGCCCACCCCTGCCACTCCTGCCCCGACCGCGAGCAGCACGCGCGCTGGGCCGAGCGGTGGTGGCGGTTGACCCGGGAGACGGAGGGGCTGCAGCGCAAGGTCGACGGGCGGACCAACTCGGTCGCGCGGACCTTCGACCGGATCTGCGACCTGCTGGAGGAGATGGGCTACCTCGGCGCAGCCGGCACCACGGTGACCGAGCGGGGCGAGCAGCTGCGTCGGCTCTACACCGAGAAGGACCTCCTCGCGGCCGAGTGCCTTCGGCACGGAGTGTGGGAGAAGCTCGACCCGCCGGGCCTCGCCTCGGCGATCTCGACCCTCGTCCACGAGCCCCGGCGCGAGGACTCCGAGATCAGCCCTCGGATGCCGCGCGAGGAGGTCCACGAGGCGTGGACGGCCATGGTCCGCCTCTGGAGCGGAATCGAGGACCACGAGCGCGACCGCGGCCTCCCGGTGACTGGCGACCCCGACGGCGGCATCGCCTGGATGGTTTACCGCTGGGCCGGCGGGCATCCGCTGGAGTCCGTGCTGCGCGGCAGCGACATCGCCGCGGGCGACTTCGTCCGGCGGTGCAAGCAGATCGTCGACCTGCTCGACCAGGTCGCCGACGCGGCGGTAACGAGTGGCTCACTGAAGCTGGCCCGCACGGCTCGTTCGGCGGTCGACGCGGTGCGCCGCGGCGTGGTGGCGGCCGATCGGGTGGACTGACCCGTCAAGCCGCTCACGGCCGTCGTCCTTGTGCGACCGCTGGACCGGACGTCTGGGTCGATTCGGCGGGACGGCGCTCGCGGTGTCGCGGGTGGAAGGCGAGGGTTTGCGCGTCGGCGGCCGGACGAGCGTCGATGGGTCGGGCCGAGGACTCGATCAGCCAGTCCCGAGTACTCTGCCGGGCCCGCGTCATCAAGACGTCGGCCTGGTGATTGCCCTTCTCGTCGACGACGTCCCCATCGATGTGCTCGCTCAGCGTCTCGGCACCAGCCGTGGGGCCTTGTACAAGACGGTCCACGATGCGAGAACCCGTCTGCGGGCCGAGCTCACCACGATGGGCTACCTGCCTGCGGCCCCCAATACGTCCGTCTCGCGCCGCACCCGGAACACCTCGGGAGGTCAACCGTGAACACCACGCCACCGCGACGTCAGGCCGCCTTCAACGCCGCGGCGGTCGACGCACTTCTGCGCGACACGACTCCGTGGCTCTCCTGCGAAGACTGCTTCGAGCGAATGGACTCGTACGTCGAGGCCCTGCGCCGCGACCCCGGTCACCTCGATCAGGCGATGAGCACCCACCTCCGGGGTTGCGCAGCATGCGACGAAGAAGCCCGATCGCTCGTCGCGCTCCTCACCGAAGGCAGCGACTGACCCTGCGTTCTGTTCACACCGCGGTCACTCCACCCGCAGATCGGCTCGACTGACCCGACTAGAGGCGCAACGGCGGGAGTATGCGGCTGAGATTGCCGCACGTGCGTCTATGATCCTGTAGTGACGACGTTCCGGGTTCGCGAGGCGGCCGACCTGCTCGGGGTGAGCGACGACACCGTCCGACGGTGGATCGACGCCGGCCGGCTCGCCTCGACGACGGATGCAGGGGGCCGGAACGTCGTCGCGGGGTCGGATCTCGCGGCCTTCGCCCAGACCCTGGCCGCGGCCGGCGATCACCCCGCTCCTGGGCCCGTGCGGTCGGAGTCGGCGCGCAACCGGTTCGTCGGACTCGTGACCCGCGTCGTCCGCGACACCGTCATGGCGCAGGTCGAGATCCAGGCCGGCCCGCACCGCATCGTGTCCCTTCTGAGCCGGGAAGCGGCCGACGAGCTCCAGCTCGAGCCCGGCGTCCTCGCCATCGCGGCCGTCAAGTCCACTCACGTCGTCGTGGAGCTGCCGGAGCGTCCATGAAGCCCCTCACGTCCCTCACGGCCGTCGTCGCCGGCGCCTACGCGGCCGTCGCAATGACCGCCTGCGGGTCGACCGCGACGCCGTCGTCGAGCGGCACCGCGTCGAGTGCGACGGCGGCCATCTCGAGCGCATCCCTCACCGGCACGGTCAACGTCTTCGCGGCGGCCTCCCTGCAGGAGACCTTCACGACGCTCAAGAAGCAGTTCGAGGCCGCCCACCCGGGGGTGACCGTCACCCCCAACTTCGGCGCCTCGTCCGCGCTGGCCCAGCAGATCAACCAGGGCGCGCCGGCCGACGTGTTCGCCTCCGCCAGCCAGTCGAACATGGACCAGGTCGCCCAGTCGGGCGCCGCGTCCTCCCCGAAGCCGTTCGCGAGGAACGTCGTGGAGATCGCCGTCCCGCCGGCGAACCCGGCCGGGGTGGCGTCGGTGAACGACCTGGCCAGGGCCGGCCTCAAGGTCGCGCTGTGCCAGTCCCAGGTGCCGTGCGGCAGCGTCGCCGACAAGGTGTTCTCCAACGCCAAGATCACGGTCACGCCGGTCAGCCAGGACGCCGACGTCAAGGCGGTGCTGACCAAGGTGCAGCTCGGCGAGGTCGACGCCGGAGTCGTCTACGTCACCGACGTCAAGGCCGCTGGCGACAAGGTCAAGGGCGTCGAGATCCCGAGCGAAGTCAACGCGTCGACGTCCTACCCCATCGCCGCGCTCACCAAGGCGCCGAACCCCGACGCCGCGGCCGCCTTCGTCGCCTACGTCCTCTCGTCGGAGGGCCAAGCCGTGCTGAAGGCCGGTGGCTTCGCTGCGCCGTAGCCCCGGCTTGACGGAGGAGAAACCCGTGACGACGGCCCGCGGCCCGGTCGCCGCGGAGGAGCGTCGGCAGCGCCGGGCCCCGCACGAGCGTCGGACGGGCGGAGTCGTGCCCTTGCCGCTGGCGGTGCTGGCAACTCTGGCAGTGCTGTTCCTCCTCGTCCCGCTCGGCGCGATGCTGCTGCGCGCCCCGTGGACGAGCCTGCCGCGGATCCTGGAGGAGGGATCGGTCCTCGAAGCGCTGCGGCTGTCCCTGCTTTGCGCTTCGGCGGCCACGGCCGTGTCGCTCCTGGTGGGCGTTCCGCTCGCGTGGGTCCTCGCGCGGGCCGAGTTCCGGGGCCTGCCGCTGCTGCGGGCGCTCGTCACGCTGCCGCTGGTGCTCCCGCCGGTGGTCGGGGGAGTGGCGCTGCTGCTGGCGTTCGGGCGGCTCGGTGTCGTCGGGCGGTACCTCGATCTCTGGTTCGGATTCACGCTCCCCTTCACGACGCTGGGCGTCATCGCGGCGGAGGCGTTCGTGGCCATGCCGTTCCTCGTCGTGACCGTCGAGGGTGCGTTCCGCAGCCTGGACCGCGGCTACGAGGAGGCGGCGGTGACGCTCGGCGCCTCGCGCCTCACGACGTTCCGTCGGGTGACGCTGCCGCTCGTGGGACCCTCGCTCGTCGCGGGGTCGGTGCTGTGCTGGGCACGCGCCCTCGGCGAGTTCGGGGCGACGATCACGTTCGCCGGCAACTTCCCTGGACGCACCCAGACCATGCCGCTCGCGGTCTACCTCGCCATGGAGACCGACCCGGACGCTGCGCTCGCCCTCTCCCTCGTCCTGCTGCTGGTGTCCGTCGCGGTGCTCGCCCTCCTACGCGACCGATGGTTGCGGGCCGGGAGCACCCTGTGACGGCCGGCCTCGCCGTCGACGGCCGCGTGGACCGCGGTGGGTTCAGCCTGGACGTCCAGGCTCGGGTCGCTCCGCGGGAGGTGCTCGGCGTCCTGGGTCCCAACGGCGCGGGCAAGTCGACGCTGCTGCGAGCCCTCGCCGGCCTGGTCCCTCTCACCGAAGGGTCGATCCGGCTCGGCGACACCGTTCTCGACGAGGCGGCCACTGATACCTGGGTTCCGGCGGAGCAGCGTCCGGTCGGGATCGTGTTCCAGGACTATCGGCTGTTCCCGCACCTCGACGTCCGCGACAACGTCGCCTTCGCCCCGCGGTCGCGCGGCGCCGGCCGGGCTGAATCGCGGCGCGCCGCCCAGCACTGGGTCGACCGGCTCGACCTCGCGGACCTGGCCACGCGGCGGCCATGGCAGCTGTCGGGGGGGCAGGCGCAGCGCGTCGCCCTGGCCCGAGCCCTCGCCGCCGATCCGGCGCTGCTGCTACTCGACGAGCCGCTCGCGGCCCTCGACGCTCGAACGCGGCTCGACGTCCGCAGCACCCTGCGCCAGCACCTCGCCGACTTCGCCGGACCGGTCGTCGTCGTCACCCACGACCCGCTGGAAGCCATGGTGCTCGCGGACCGGCTGCTCGTGCTGGAGGGCGGCCGGGTGGTCCAACAGGGCACGCCGGCCAGCGTCGCGAGGCACCCGGCGACCGACTACGTCGCGCGACTCGTCGGGCTCAACTTGTATGCGGGCCGCCTCGACTCACTCTCGGGTGAGGTCACCCTCGACGGCGGCGGCCGCCTCGTCGCGACGCTCACCCCTGAGGCCAACCCGGCGGACGGCCGGGTGCTGGTCGCCCTGTCTCCCGCGGCGATCAGCGTGCACGTCACGCCGCTGGACCACACCAGCATGCGCAACGTCTGGCGCGGGAGAGTGTCGGGCCTGGAGCTCCTCGGCGACCGGGTTCGGCTCCAGGTGCAGGCGGAGCCCGCCGCCATCGTCGACATCACGGCAGCGGCGCTGACCGATCTCGGTCTGGAACGGGGGAGTGACGTGTGGCTGGCCGCCAAGGCCACCGAGACCGTGGCGTATCCGGAGACGGGAGGGTGATCCGCATACGGCTCAGTTGATCTTGAGGGCCGAGAGCACCCGGTTGAACGACGCGGTGACGCCGTAGTCGGAGGCGACCTTGCTGAGCAGCCGCGCGTCGGCGACCTCCGTCGGGATGGCCAGGTCGGCCTTGGGGAGCGGCGCGTCGCGGGCGACCCGCACCACGAGGGGAGCGACGTCGAGGTATGCGGAGGCCGCCTCGAGCCGGGTGCGTTGGGCGCCCCTGATGCCCTTGTCGCCGTCGTCGATCGCCGCCCGGAGGCCGGCCAGGTCGCCGTACGTGTGGATCAGCTGGGCGGCCGTCTTCTCACCGATGCCGGCCACACCGGGCAGGCCGTCACTGGTGTCGCCGCGCAGGATCGACATGTCCGCGTAGGCGTCACCGTTGGAGACGGCGTACTTGTCGCGAAGGAAGGCCTCGTCGACGACGTCGGCGTTCCGGACGCCGCCGCGGGAGGTGTAGATCACCCTGACCTGGTTGGCGTCGTCGACGAGCTGGAACAGGTCGCGGTCGCCGGTGACGACGTCGACCGGACGGACGCCGTGCGATGCGGTGGCGAGCGTGCCGATGACGTCGTCGGCCTCGAACCCGTCGGAGCCGAGCCGGGTGATGCCGAGAGCGGTGAGCGCGTCGACGATCACCGGGATCTGCGCCTCGAGCGGATCCGGGACCTCCTCCTCCCACTCGTCGGGAGCGATCTGCTCAGCCACGCGGTGCGCCTTGTACGACGGGATCGCGTCCACCCGGAACGCCGGCCGCCAGTCGTTGTCCCAGCAGGCAACGAGGTGAGTCGGTCTGTAGGCGGTCACCAGGGAGGCGATCATGTCGAGGAACCCGCGAATCGCATTGTTGGCCGGAGCCTTCGCGTCGCTCCGCTCGTCGGGCACGCCGAAGAAAGCCCGGAAGTAGAGGCTGGCCGAGTCGAGGAGCATGAGGCGTTCGCCGGACCGTCCAGTTCTCGCGGGCATGGACCGGAGCCTACGGCGGCTCGGCGGACACCCCTGCGCCCGTTGCCGCGTTTCGGGAACCGTCGGCGATTAGCCTGTGCCCGTGGAGCGCCTGGACCGTCACCTCGTCGACCTGCTGGCCGCCGACGGCCGGATGAGCTTCACCGACCTCGGCAAGGCAACCGGGCTGTCGACGTCCGCGGTCCATCAGCGGGTACGCCGGCTGGAGGAGCGCGGCGTCATCACCGGCTACCACGCCACCGTCCAGCCCGAGGCGCTCGGTCTGCCCTTGACGGCGCTCATCTCGGTTTCGCCGCTGGATCCGGCGGCTCCCGACGACATCCCGCAGCGGCTCACCGACATCACCGAGATCGAGGCCTGTCATTCGGTTGCCGGCGAGGAGAGCTACGTCCTCAAGGTCCGAGTCGCGACGCCCGGCGCACTGGAAGACCTGCTGGCCCGGATCCGGTCGGCCGCCAACGTCCGGACGCGGACCACGGTCGTGCTGTCCACGCCGTGGGAGGACCGGCACGCCTCCGCCCAAGAGTCACCTGACTAGGACCCCGTGCGGTTCGTGGTGATAGCGGCCGGCAATCCGACCGTTATCACCACGACTCAGACT
>Ga0307288_10000069_pt1 | contig 36569 bp, 37 predicted proteins | sample ER_DNA_142_FD_194469 | JGI IMG/M metagenome (GOLD analysis project Ga0307288, IMG submission 194469) | Bulk soil microbial communities from the East River watershed near Crested Butte, Colorado, United States - ER_DNA_142 | ecosystem: Environmental > Terrestrial > Soil > Floodplain | place... | reverse complement strand
GCAGCCGAGTGCGACGAAGGCTTTATCGATCTCGGCGCGCGGTCGTAGCGAACAAGCAGCCGCTTGAAGTGGTGCAGCCAGGCAAGGTGCGCTGGACAACCCAGCGAGCGCGCCGAGGCCGGAGCCTGTTCGGTCTGGCGACGGGCGATCTCCGGTGCGGTGCCGGCTCACGCGTCGACCCCGCGTACACGGAACCGACGCCACCGCGCGTTCATGCCCTGCCCGTCGAGCGAGCGCCAGTAGCCGACCGTCGAGCGAGCGCCAGTAGCCGACCGTCTTACGGGGCAAGTGCAGCGCGGAACCGCATCCTGACAGTGCATCGGTATGGCAGCCCGCCCTTACGGTCATCCAGCACCCAGTGTTGGCGCAGGACTGCTCGCGTTATCGACGACTTTGATATGCAAGCCGTCACTTGCCTATAGTGCATTCATGGTCGATGTCTTCCGGGCTCTCGACGATGAGACGAGGCGCCTCGTCCTCGACGAACTGTCAGTGCGCGACGGCCAGACCCTGTTCGAGATCTGCTCCACACTCACCACGCGGCATGGCCTCAGCCTGACCCGTCAGGCGATCTCGCAGCACCTCGGCGTGCTCGAGTCGGCAGGCCTTGTTGTGACGGAGCGGCGCGGACGTTCCAAGTTCCACTACTTCAGCCCCGAGCCACTCGCTGAGATCACCGCACGGTGGCCCACTAGAAAGAGGACCGAACAATGAAGATCGCCCTGACGAGCGTGTTCGTCGACGACCAGCGAGCAGCCCTCGCCTTCTACACCGAGGTGCTCGGCTTCACGAAGCGACGAGACGTCCCCGTCGGAGACAACTTCTGGCTCACCGTTGTGTCGCCTGAATCCCCCGACGGTCCGGAGCTACTGCTGGAGCCGTCAGATCACCCCGCCGTGAGGCCGTATCGGGATGCTCTTGTCGAAGACGGCATCCCGCTCGCTCAATTCGCCGTCGACGACATCGAGGCCGAGCACGCCCGGCTGACCAGCAACGGCGTGGTATTCACGCAGCCGCCGACCGACATCGGAGTCGCTGTCGTGGCCGTCTTTGATGACACATGCGGCAACCTCATTCAGCTCATCGAAGAGAAGCCGGATGAGAACCACGACGGCGCCCGCTGAGGGACCCGCGTGCGGGCATTATTCGGCTCATCGAAGTGCGGCGATGAGTGGGCGAGTCGGAGTCGCGAGGAATAGTGTTTTGCGTCGCCGTACCTCGTCATGGTGGAGATTGCTGGAGGCCAGCGCGGCCGCCGGTGTCACGGCATTTCATGGCTCTCAGGGGGCGGGGAAACAGCCAGGTGTTTCTCGTACTCCAGGTGCACCGGCAGGCGATGAAGACAGGGAGGGCATTGAGAAAGCCCACGCGTCGTAGGCCGAGGTGAAGGCGCTATTGTGCGATGCCGATGGTGAAGCTTCAGCGGCGGCCCTTCGGCGAGCCGGACGATGTCCGCGAGATCCCGTACGGCCACCTCGAGACGTACGACATGGGCGATATCCGCATCGGCCGCTCGGTCCTTCAGCCCGGCTGGCGCTGGAGCGAGTCGATCAAGCCGATCGCGCGAACCGAGCTGTGCGAGGCCCACCACATCGGGCTATGCGTCTCCGGCAGCGCACGAGTCCGGATGCGTGAGGGTGCGGAGCTGCTCATCGAGGCCGGCCAGTTCTATGAGGTGCCGCCCGGCCACGACTCCTGGGTGGTGGGTGATGAGCCGTGGATCACCATCGACTGGGAGCCGAGTACGGCGTTCGCGCGTACGGAGGGCGGTGGCTTCGACCGAGTGGTGGCGACGCTGCTGGTAACCGACATCGTGGACTCCACCGCCCGTGCCCTCGAGCTCGGCGACGGCCGCTGGCGCGACCAGCTGGCACGGCACGACCAGGCGGTGAGGGCCGTGCTCGACCGATTTCGGGGCCGGGAGGTCGCGACCACCGGCGACGGGTTTGTGGCTGTGTTCGACGGCGCCGAGCGAGCCATCCATGCCGCTCAGGAGATCGGTCGGGCGGCGTCCGGCATCGGCCTCGAGGTCCGGGCCGCGGTCCACACCGGCGAGATCGAGCTAGAGGGCGGCAACGTCCGCGGCGCGGCGATGCACATTGCGGCGCGGATTGCAGACCTGGCTGAGCCGGGACAGGTCTACGCCTCATGGGCGACCCGAGAGCTCCTGGCGGGCTCGCCAATCGGCTTCACTGATCGCGGCCTGCGCGAGCTGAAGGGATTGTCGGAAGGGCGTCGCGTCTACCTGGTCGAGCCGTCGGGCTGAGCACCGCCTCAACCCGGTGAGGCTTGCGCTCGATCAGCGGAAGTCGACAGGAGAAAGATCACGGTCACAGCAAGATCAACTAGCAGGCCAACATAAGTGGCCCGACCAGTGGCATCGGGACATTGACATCGATCGGAGGCTTGTCCACGAGCAGCTCGATAGGCAGCGACTTGGTTGAACCGCCGCACCGCGAACTTTGAGCCGACCTGGGTGCCATTGCGGCAAGTGAGCGGTCCGGGGTGTTACGCCCTGGACCAGCCGAACGCTTCCGACTTAGGCTGTATGGGCGAGGCCTTGGCCGTACAGAGCTGAAGTCCTCATCTTGGGGGTGGCCTGCGGGGACCGTTGGCAGTGCCTCAGCCGCCGGTGGGCCGGCACAATTTGGTAAATCGGCCAGCCTCATCGGTCGAAATCGAAGAGGATTCATTTGGAGGGAAGGGACGGTCGTTTTGTCGCGAACGTCGACTTACTCCCACGCTGGCCCCATGCAGGTAGGTGGCCGTGTTCAGAAACCGAAGTTGGTCCAGCAAGCCCCACAATCACAACCACCTCAACCAGGCAAACGTTGCGGCGTCCCACGGCAGATTTAGCGTGCCGCGGTGTATCCGCCGATACATTATTGGACAAGGTAAGGCAGACAAAACATGACATCTGAGGTCTCAGCAGACTCGACACGGCCCACGTCGGACCGCCGGCCACTGCTGTTTATCAGTCACCGGCACGCGGATCGAGCCATCGCCGAGGTCCTGCGGAAGTTCGTGACCGATCGGAGTGGAGGGCGCATCGCCGTCTTTCAGTCCTCCTCTGCCCAAGCGGATAATGCACGGGTTGGTCGCGAGCTGCGGAGAGAGCTGAAGGAGCAACTTTGGGCAGCGGGTGCCGTCGTTTTGGTGTTCACCAGTCCGAAGGAGGACTGGTCCTATTGCATGTGGGAGTGCGGCGTCGCCACCCACCCGGCGAGTCCGGAGACCAAAATCGTGGTGCTGCAGTGCGGTCCGCACTCGCCGTCGGTGTACGCCGACGCAGTTCGCGTCCAGGCCCAGGATCCAGTGAGCATCCAGAAGCTTGCGAATGATTTTCTAACCAGCCCTGATTTCTTTCCCGACCACAACGAGGCCGTGGCTCCCGGGTTCGCAGCCAACGGGGACGAGGTCCAGCAGGCAGCCAAGGCGTTGTACGAGGCGCTGAAAGAGGTCGTGCCGAGCGACTCAGACGAAGGAGAGGATTGGGCAACCGTCCCGTTCTTGCGCCTTCAGTTGACCTTTGCGGAGGTGGACGGGATACGTGAGCTGGACCCGGTCGAGGGCGCCCGAGCCGTGCTCGAACAGGCACGGGTGAACCAGATCGATGCCGTGGCGAAACGTCTGTTCGGGGTTGGCCGGGTGGAGCCGTTCGCGCCCTTCCGCTGGCTCGTGGACGCTTGGCAGCACGGTCGGCCGAACTCATCAACCGGGTGGATGGACGAGCTGGCGGAGCAGGTCCGTGTCGCAAGCCATTGGCGTAACCCCCGGTTCAGGTGGCAACTCCTGAGAAGCGTGGACGAATCCGACCACGCGATGTATGCACCGATTCTGAGTCGGGTCCGGAGCGTTCCCCGTGAACGCTGTCACCATTTCGACCTCTACTTCAGCAAGTTTGACACCGACGATAACGGCGCCATCCGGATCGGCTTCGTGCACGAACCTCAGACCGCGCCCGGGGAGATTGCGGTAGTCGCGCCTACCGCGTCGCAGCCCGCGCGGTAGCCAACGCCTGAACCGCAGCGAGCCACATTAGTGTGTCCGCGGAGGCGAAATCGCCCAAGTCCTGTTGGGCGGCGCATAAACGCTGCCTTGGATCCTGACGGTGTATCGGTATGGCAGCCCGCCCTTCACGGTCATCCAGTCTTCCCAGGTCAGGCAGATCCTTCGGTCCCACGGGCCGCTCACGTAGCGCGTGATCTTGACAAGCGTGACGTTCGTCATCGTGTCTACCTCCTGAAGGGATTCGGGCCCTTCGTTCTCGGCCGAGCGCGTCAGCGGAGGCCGCGACGCTCAGCTCCAGGCCTCGCAAGAGGTGGTCACCGTGGTATCGCTGTCGGCCGACTCCTCGATGGCCAGCGCGACCTGCTGGTCCTGAGCCCCTTCGGCCAGCGGGTACGGCTCCGGGCCCTCATCGCGCACCCAGCTCTCCATGCGCTCCAGCAGGGTGGCCATCGCGATCTCGTCGTCCATCCAGCGCCGACCGGGATAGGGGTTGCGGTACAGCACCTGGGAGCCGAGGGAGATGTGCTCGGTGTCGTAGCCGATCAGGTCAAGGTCGTAGCCGGTTTGCCGGCGCACCAGAGGGGTACGCACGAGTGTGCGGGGACCGGTCATCCGTACCACCTCATCGTTGTGCAGCTCGCCCGCCGATCCCCGCACTGTGAGCCGGCGGAATCGCAGCTGGTTGCGCGTCTGCTGCTCGGTGAAGTCGTAGACGCCCGAGCGTCCGTCGCCGAAGTCCAAGGTCGCGATCGTCGTGGTCGTGGGGTGCGCCGCCTCGTCGTCAGTCCATCCGGTGCGGTTCAACGGACTGACCAGCGGCGCAGTGAACCGGGTGGCCCGGACCGAAACCGGTCCCCGGCCAGCGGCGAGCAGACCACGGATCAGCGCGACGGCATGGAACTGCTGGGTGGAAGAGACCTGCACCTGCGTTGGCGTGCCGATGACACCGGCGGCCACCAGGGCCGCCCGGGCAGCGTGCGAGGGCATCATTGGATACTGCTCGGCTACCTGCACCAGGCCGGAGTCGCCCACCGCCGACCACAGCGCGCGAAGCCCGTCGAGATTGGGCGCGGGCGGGGTCTCCGCCAGCACCGGCAGTCCTCTGTCGACAGCTTCGGCGATAAAGCGCGCCGTGACGGACCGTGGCGTAGCGGTCAATACGAAGTCGACGCGGACTTCGCGCAGACACGCGTCCAAGGACGTGAAGGTCGGTACATCCAGGCGACGCGGGGTCTGCACCACCACCCCGCCGCAGCGGATCGTGCCCAGCTCACGCGCCACCTTGAGGAACATCCGTGCCCGCCAGCCGCTGCCGATCAGCGTGAACGTGGTCACGCGGAAACGGTAACGCCGTTCAACCGAGCGCGGCACAACGGAACGCCGGGCCAACGCGGCGCTGTCGAGCAGTGACACTCCAGTCAACTGCCCACCGAGGAACTGTTTCGATAGCGAAGACGAGTGCTCAGATGCCGACCCATCGCGCCGTGGTGCCGTAAGGCGACTGGCTAACGGGGGTCTCATTGAGACGTCGGCCCCTGTACAGAAGGATCACGCCATGGCGGACGACTCCACGACAATCGAACTCAGCCGGTCCGAACTTCGAGAGGTCGCCGGCTACGCGGTGGCGTGCGCGCGGCAAGCATTGGCGATCTTCGAACGTGAACGCCCTGACGATCGGCGCCCACGAGCGTCGATCGACGCTGCGCAGGCGTTCGCGGATGGAGGCAAGCGGACCAAGGCGCTACGTGACAGCGCGTGGGCGGCCCACCGGGCGGCTCAAGAGGCCCGCGATGCGGGACAGGCTGCGGCGAACGACGCTGCGCGCGCGGCCGGCCACGCGGTGGGTGCGGCGTTCCTCCACCCGCTGCCAAAAGCTACTCAGGTCAAGCACATCCTCGGATCGGCTGCTCATGCCGCACGAGCGTTCGAACTCTCCGCCGGAGACGATCCCGCTGTCGGACTCGACCAGATCGCGCAGTTCCGGATCCTTGCGCCTCCCGTCGTAGTGGGCGTTCTGAGGCGCTACCCGAGCGCACCGGCTGGTGGTCGACGTGTCGGGGAGCTGATTCGAATACTCGACGCATCGCTGCGACGACCGGCGACCGACCGATAACCGATCGGCTCGCGGGACGTGGATGTCGGACGAGCATAGTCGAAATCAAGACGAGGTCGGGTCTTTTGTGCGCCTGACGACGCCGCGCTCGAACCTGGAATCCTTACCATCGAGCACGTGACGATCCAACGGATGGAGCACGTCGGCATCGTGGTTGACGACCTCGCGGCCGCAACCGAGTTCTTCGTCGAACTCGGACTCGAGCTGCAGGGCGAGGTGCCGGTCGAGGGCCGCTGGGTGGACCGCGTCGTGGGGCTCGACGGCGTCCGGGCAGAGATCGCGATCCTGCAGACCCCGGACGGCCACGGACTAATCGAGCTGACGAAACTCCACACGCCGTCGACCCAAGGCAGCAACCGGCACGCGCCGGCGAACACACCGGGCATCCGCCATGTCGCATTCGCCGTCGAAGACATCGACGCCGTCATCGCCGGCCTGCGAGCCCGCGGCGCTGAGCTCGTCGGCGAGCTGGAGCGCTACGAGAACAGCTACCGGCTCTGCTACGTCCGCGGCCCGGAGGGGATCATCGTCGAGCTGGCAGAGCAGATCGGCTGACGGGTCCGGTCCGCCGCCGACCCCCGACCAACCGAGCGACCCGACTAGCGTTCCGGAAGCAGATCCTTGCACGGAACGGTCGCCCAGCGGGTCGTTACGCAAAGTGCGGCTACTGCCCTACTCGACCGTCGATGCATTCGCGTAGCAGATCGGCGTGCCCGCAGTGTCGGGCGTACTCCTCGATCCGGTGAACCCACAGCTCACGCACGGCGATGCCGTCCTTCCCCACCCGCTCGCCCAGATCCGGATGCTCGGCCAGCACTGCGTCGGTGGCCGCTTGTTCGCGAGCGAGATCGGCGAATGCGTCGTCGACGAGCGCCTGCTCAGCCACGGCTCCTTCGAAGTCGGCATCACCCGTCGCGTACAACTTCGGTGCTGGGTTCCCCGGCAGAATCCAGTTGCGCCAGTCGCGCTCCACCTCGGCAAGATGGCGGAGCAGTCCGAGCAAGGACATGGTCGACGGCGGCACCGACCGACGGGCCAGCTGCTCGGGGGACAACCCCTCGCACTTCATCTGCAGGGTCAGTCGGTAGTCCCTCAGGTAGTCCTGCAGCGTCGGCAATTCGCCGTCCGGGCGCACTGCGTCACTGTTGCGAGGGTCCTCTTGCGGGTCTACCCACATGTCGGGGAAGACGGTGGCCCGGCTCCACCGCTCGGGAAGGTCACTCACCATGCTGACTCTGCTCAGCGGTTGTCCCACATGCAACTGGATATTCAGGCGGCGGCAGGCGACCCCACCCTGGTGCGGGTGCCAGCTCCTGGGTTCCGCCTTCCACGCTGGGGGCCCCGGGGTGGGCACCAGATAGAGCGGCTCTGAGTTCGATTACGTCGCTCCACCGACGGTGTTCCGTAAGGGGACCCCCTCTACGGGCTGGCCGCTTGCGTCAGGCTTTCGCCCTCTGGTGTCCGTCGGGCGTCTAGCTGGGCCGTCCTCAACAAATACTTCAGCGTCGGCGGCAACGGTGGCTCCCTCGCCGGCCGATAGAGCCACCAGTTCACCGAAACAGCGTCCCATTGGCCGAGTGTCGTCGGCAGTATGGCGCTGACAAGGGGAGCGACAGAGACTCCGGCTACCTGCTGGTCGCCCCCGCCCGCCGATCGGTCGCCCACCGCAACCGCGCGTTTGAGGCGTACGAAGTGGGGTAACTTTGATTGTCCGCGGCATCGGTCGCGGCTTTCTGTTTGGACTCCCTTCTGGAGGATGTATGAGCGAGAACCCGACTCCCGCACCAGCGGCCACACCACCTGAGCCCGCTCCGACAGCGCCTCCGGCGAGCAGCCCTCCGAGCACCGAGTGGCCCGTGCTGGAAGAGAGTCCGCCGTCAGAGGCGGCAGCATCCAGTTCACCCGCTTCGGCTGCGTCCCCCACCGCCGGTCAGTCAAGCTTGGGCGCGCCCAGAGGGCTGAAATATTCGGTCGACATCGTGTTCTGCATCGATGTGACGGGAAGTATGACGCCGATCATCGACCAGGTGAAGGACAACGCACTTCGTTTCTACGACGACGTGCAATCGAATCTGACGGCCAAGGGCAAGAACATTGATCAGCTTCGCGTACGCGTCATTGCCTTCCGCGATTTTGCGGCCGACGGTGGGGCGGCGCTCGACGAGTCGCTGTTCTTCACTCTGCCGGATGAGCGGGCTCGCTTCTCGGAGTTCGTAAATGGTCTTGTCGCGGAAGGAGGTGGCGATGCTCCGGAGTCCGGGTTGGAAGCGGTGGCCCTGGCGATCGACTCGCCCTGGACGACGACCGGGGATCGCCGCCGACAGGTGATCGTGGTCTGGACTGACCAGCCCGCTCAGCCGCTTAACCCTTCGGTGCTGCCTCCGGACGTCGCCTCACGCGTGCCTCCGGACTTCAGCGCGTTGACGGACGCTTGGGAGGACGAACAGGGCCGGATGGGTTCCAGCTCCAAGCGACTGATCCTGTTCGCCCCCGACGGTCCCGGATGGACCGACATCTCGGGTGTCTGGGAGAACGTGGTGCACCATCCTTCTCAGGCTGGCGGTGGGTTATCCGAGGTCGACTACGGAACGATCATCGACTCGATCGGCAATTCGGTGTGAACGAAAGCCCCAGTGCCTGGCCGGCCTCGGCGTCCGTCGCAACGCCGGGGCCAACCATCTCGTTCGCCTTCAATCTCGGCAAGATCCCGGATCAGGGTGAGGATTCTGATCCGATCCTGCGGGATGGGCCCGACCTGGGGCTGCTCGGGGTTTTCGATGGCATGGGCGGAGCGGGTGGAACGGTATACGAGACGCCAGATGGGCGGCGCACCGGGGCATACCTGGCTTCGCGGATCGCTCGAGATGTAGTCGAGCGGCGGATGCTCGACCTGCTCGAACCTGATTGGCACCTTAACGGCGAGGCCGCCGCCAGCGATCTTCAGCGTGCCGTTCAGGAGGCGCTGAAGGAGCGGCTGCGAGAGCTCAACCCCGCGCCCAGCGGTTTGCGCTCCCGCCTGATACGTGCCCTTCCCACCACTATGGCGCTCATTGCACTACAGCGGACCCAGCCGGGCGGTCCGATCTGGGCTGGCTACGTCTTCTGGGCGGGCGACTCGCGGGCTTACGTCTTCGATTCCAGGGGAGCGCGGCAGCTCACCACTGATGATCTGCGCGACGCTGGCGACGCCCTGGTCAACCTTCGTCGTGACTCCGTGGTTAGCAATGCGATGTCGGCCGACACCGAGTTTCACGTCAATTACCGTCGCGTGGAGTTGCGGGCCCCATTTCTGGCTGTCTGTGCCACCGATGGTTGCTTCGGATACGTGCGTACGCCCATGCACTTCGAGCATCTGATGCTTGATTGCTTACTGGAGACACGTAGTACCGCAGCGTGGTCGTCGGCGTTGCAGGCGGAGATTGCGGCCGTTACGGGTGACGATGCGGCGATGTCGACGCTCGGCGTGGGCGCCGATTTCAAAGAATTTCAGAAGCTGTTCGCGCCACGGGTTGCCGAGCTTGCTTCCGAGTTCATTGAGCCGCTCGATGAGGTGAGCGACGCAGTTACCCGGGTTGAACACGAACTCGACGCTCTACGGTCCCGCCTGCTCCACGAAATGACGGAGAGGTGGAACCGCTACAAGGTGGGGTACGAGCGCTATCTACGACCAGAGGCCCTGGTCGGAGAGAACGAGTCGGTCGGCAGCGAAGACCTGGAGCAGACGGAGCCGATCCAGGCAAGCGACAATTCAGATGCCACGGAGACGACGACGGATGAATCTGAGCTAAGCCACGGCGACGTAGATAGTGAAGAGTTTGCGCCGGAGGAACTGCCCGAGCCAATCGATGACTCTGCGGCGGAACGCAATGAGGGAGCGTCGTCATGAAGGCTGGCGATGTTCTCAACGGCTACACAATCCTTGAGGATTTCAAGGTTGTGGGTGCTGGTCTGAGCAAGTGGACCTTCGCTGAGCGGGGCGGGCGACAGTACTTCATTAAGGAGTTTCTGAGCCCGACTTACCCTGAAGATGACGCGCCCGGCAGTGAAAAGATCAAGGCTAAGAAGCGGGCACGTTGTGCCGCGTTCGAGGCTCATCACCTAGGCGTTCAACGCGCCCTGGCTCCCCTGTCGGCGTACGGCGGTAACCTCATCGTCACGCTGGATTTCTTTCGTTGGGGTGCCAAGTACTACAAGGTGACCGAGAAGGTCGACGCGGAGGGCCTGAGTAGCGCCGACATTGCGGCACTCGGCTTACGCGTTCAGCTCGTCTTGATGAAGACGGTGGCGCACAGTCTGAAGATCCTCCATGATCTCAAGATCGTCCACGGCGATCTGAAGCCGAGCAATGTTTTGATCAAGCGCACCGAGCTGGGCTACACCACGAAGCTGATCGACTTCGATAACGCCTACATCGCTGGCCGGCCGCCGCCGCCCGACGAGATCGTCGGCACGATCAACTATTACTCCCCCGAGTTGCTCGGCTATATCCAAGAGGTTGGGGTTCCTGCGAGCGAACTTGGAGTGGGCTCCGACATCTTCGCCCTCGGCTTGATTTATACCGAGTACCTGACCGGAGCGCCGCCGCCCTTCGACGTTGCCAGATATCACGAACCGGCGGTGGCAGTCAGGAACCGCGAAACGTTGCGCATCCCTCGCGCTGAGATTCCCACCCAACTCGCCGACCTGATTGATGCCATGCTGGCCCCGGAACCGGTCCAACGGCCCACGATCGGTCACGTGCACGCCATCCTGATGGCCATGCGGCCCGTGACACAGGACGAGGTCGGACCACCGCCGTCCGGCGCCCTTCGGGGTAAGGGTCTTCGCACCACACTTCAACGGCGCCCGACTACAGAGCCGCGCCTTGCGGGTCGTCTAGTCGGAAAACTCGTCCGAAAACGAACTGATCCACCTCCAGGATGAGCGCAATCTGGCGATGCCCTGTCTGTGAAGGGGTAAACCGCGGCGGCAGGACGTGCGCAGCGTGTGGTGCCGTGGTGCCGCGCGGGGAACCACTCCGGGCGGCGGTGAGGACGCGGCTCCCGAGCGCTGTCGAGCCGGTACCGGCACCAGTGCCCCCAACCCCACGTCAGCGCGAGCTGAGGGAATTGCCGACCCCTGAGGAGATGAGTGGAGTCGACCCTGACCACCTCCTGACGTCGCCGAGTGATTTCAAGGTGACTCCTCTGCCCGGCGGATGTCTGGTCTCCTTCGTGCCGCGTCAGTACCGTCGACGGTCGTGGGAGTGGGAGTAGCTCGGGCTAGAAGATCCAAGCAAAGCGCCTTAAAACCTGCGCATGCCGTTGCCGCCGGAGGCCATGATCAACATTCCTGTGACATCAAACCCTGACGCAGCGTCCTTGCCGAGCCAAACGGGCACTCTACCCTGTACAGGCCGCCCATATCGGTGGCCCGGTGGCGACGCGAAGGCACGGGATCTGCCAGGAAGGAAGATCGCCCGATGGGTCTGCCTGAACTGATCTTGATTCGTCAGCGAGCGGCACTGTCGGACGCATCCAAACCAGCAACCTTCGTGCCGTGACCCAGGTCTCGACCGTGATAGCAGGCCGCACCTCGGCGCTGCCCGAGGTCGTGCTCCTGCCTGGCTTGGGCAATCTCAGCTACGCCGAGCAGTGGGTCGCAAAGTTCGCGGCCTGGACCAGAGCCGTCTGTTCTTCGACCATCTGGGCAGACATGCAAACTTGGCCCACAACTTTCAGGTGCGAATTGTGACGGCTGTCCTACGATCGAAATCCACCGAGACTCTGTAAGACGAGGACACGCCGTGGACACCCAACCGGTCCTGTTCATCCAGGGCGCCGGGAGCATGCACGACCCCGAGGGCAGCGGCCAGCTCGCGGCCTACCTCGCGCGCGAGCTCAGCACCGGCTACCGTGTCATCGCCCCGGAGATGCCCGATTCTGACAATCCCCGCTATCAACCCTGGAGGGATCGGATTGAGCAGGAGCTCGAGGCGATCGATAACGAGGTGATTCTCGTCGGTCACTCGTTCGGCGGCTCCGTACTGCTGAAGTACCTCGCCGAGGGCTCGTACCGGAAGCCTGTCCGCGGCCTGTTCCTCGTCTCGGTCCCTTACTGGGGGCCAGACGGCTGGGCGTACGACGAATACGCACCACCAAACGACGTTGGCTCGAGGCTGCCCGCATCGAGGATCTTCCTGTACCACAGTCGCGATGACTCGGAGGTGCCGTTCGCCCACCTGGGCTACTACCAGGAGAACCTCCCGATGGCGATTGTCCGGCCAATCGACGGATCGGAGCACTCGTTCCTTGAAGGCCTTCCGACGCTTGTCGATGACATAAAGAGCCTGCCTCGCTGAAGATCAACTACGACGACGCCGGGTGTGCGCGGATCCGCCGACCGCTACATCGCGTGTGGTGTAAGAAGGCCAGGCGAGTGGTGTTGAAGGCTTGACATTGAGCTGAATTCCTCTTTCGCGCCTACCCAAGTGAGCGTCTGACACGCCTCACGGGTGCCCGATGGCCGGGAGCACTACTCTCGCTGGCTGCCTTCGTTGCGTTCCACCTGCACGGATGGCCCTTGGGGTATGTCCTGGGTGTGGTGCTGCCCCTGGGCGCTGTCATGACCGGTGGGCGCTGTCATGACCGGCCTCTACCTGTGGCGGCGCAACCTGGTATTCGTAATCATCACCCATTTCTTGCTTGACCTACCGATCGTCCTGGTCGCGCTCGGCGTCTTGCCGCAGATGTAGGCGGAGGTTCCTACTGGTCGTCGCCTCCGACAGCCTCGTGCGCAATTGCTTCTTAGGCGCGCTTGCTCGGCCGTACCATAACGGGACCGGCTGACGGGACGGCGGATTCGGGATGATCAAGCCCGGCCTGCAACTGCTGGTCGAACCCGCCATCTGTCAGCTCACCGCACATGTCAGTCACCCTAGGCTCAGACCTCATGGACCCGGTGGAGGCGCTGAAGCGAATCGCGTTCTTGTTGGAGCGATCACAGGCGCCGACGTATCGCGTCGCTGCATTCCGTCGCGCCGCCGAGACAATCTCCGCGCTCGAACCCGGCGAACTGGAACGCATGGCCACCAGCAAACGGCTTCGCTCCCTGAAGGGAATCGGCGAAGCGACAGAGGCCGTGATCCTGGAAGCAGTGGCAAGCAAAGTCCCCGAATACCTCGCGAAGTTGGAAGCGGAGCCGCAACCGTTTGCTGTTGCCGGCGATGCGCTCCGGAGGGCGCTGCGAGGTGACTGTCACACGCACTCGCTCTGGTCCGACGGCGGCAGTCCGATCATCGAGATGGCACACGCTGCACGTTCGTTCGGTCATGAGTACATCGTCATGACCGATCACTCCCCGAACCTCACCGTTGCGAACGGACTCTCGACTGAGCGCCTAATGCGACAACTCGAAGAGATCGAGGGCGTCAACGGTCAACTTGCCGCTGAAGCAGGGGCCGGAGCGCCACCATTTCGTGTTCTCAGCGGCATCGAGGTTGACATCAACGAGGATGGAACTCTCGATCAGACCCCGGACGTACTCGCGGCACTCGACATCGTCGTCGCGAGCGTGCACTCCAAACTGCGTTCACCCGGCGACGTGATGACCAAGCGCATGCTCGCGGCAATCGAAGACCCGAACATGGACATCCTGGGACATTGCACCGGTCGCATCGTTGTCGGCCGTGGACGTCCGCAGTCCGAGTTCGACCATGCAGCCGTGTTCACCGCGTGCAGAGACAACGACGTCGCAGTCGAGATCAACTCCCGACCGGAGCGCAAAGACCCGCCGCGCGATCTGCTCAAGCTGGCCGTCGATATCGGCTGCCGTTTCTCAATCGACACCGACGCACACGCACCAGCTCAGCTCGAGTGGCAGTACATCGGCTGCGACCGCGCCGCCGAATGTGGTGTCACGGAAGACCACGTGATCAATACCAGTCCGGCCGGGATGTTGCTGGACTGGAGCACGTCGCGCCGTTGAGCCTGATTTGGCCCGAAACACCAAATCCGCTACAAGAGTTTCGTAAGCGACAGAAATCACTGTCGAAAGCGCGTGGCTCGAACCGCCAGTGCTCCGTATCGTCCATGGCAATTCCCGCCCGCTGCATTTCCGGCGAAGCAAGTACACGGCAAGAGCTTCTCAAGCGTTGCCAACTGATCCCAGCTGCCTCGGCACACCGGCTGCGATGACATCGTCGAGGTGGTCGAGCACCTCATTGATCGTCTCGACAGGCCGGCGACGTCAGGACGGGATCGTCGGGTACCACGACATCGCCGAAGACGCCCCCCGCCGGAGCCGGACGGCGCCCGGAACGGGTCGCCTTGCCTGCACCGTCGAGGTGGTGCACGGCGCGCGCCGACACGACGAGGTCGAAGTTGCCCTCAGGCAGTGAGTCCTCGAGACGGCTTTGGCGCAGACCGGCGGCGGCGACCAGATCGCTCGGCAGTCCAGCCCAGCTTGCCCAGGTCAGTTGCGTTCAGGACCGGCCAGCGGTACTCGCTGTGACCACCGGCTCATCCAGGTCAGCCAGTTTTCCAGTCTTGTCGACTAGCCGGATCGCACGAGGCCAGCTTGATGCGTTAAGCACCGATATCGCGGCGACGGGAGGACCCCGCAAGTCAAGCGGCACGGCATCACTGCCCTCATCTGTGCAACACTCACTGGGACCGTCGCTGGCGAGGAACCCGGAGAAGATCGAGTACTCCCGCAATCGTCGCGATGGAGGAAACACCCGTATCCATGTTGCCTAAAGCGGCTACCCGGCCGAGCTGCTCCACCGGTCGGCCCGGGTTAGATGCCGGTGGAGTCCTCCAGACCGCTGCTGGGCATGCACGAACCCCGGCGTGCAGAACAGGTCATCGGCATGTGGCGTGCGCATCCCCATGCCGCGCTTGTCCTTAGCACCCCCTGCGCGGGGTGCAGCCCAGGTGCGCGATCTCATAGCTGTAGGTGGAACGTGTGCCGGACGGTGACCATCGCCGCGAGCGCCAGCTGACCAGGTCGAGGTGTTGGCGGCCAGCTGGGTTTCGGATCTTTGTGGCTGTGGAGAGAGGTAATGTGCGGCTGAAATCTGATCCGACCACATGATCGGCGTTCCGGCGAGTACGGCACGCCCAAGGGGGAAGAATGAAGGGCTTCAAGGACTTCGTTATGCGGGGTAGCCTCGTCGAGCTTGCCGTCGCTTTCATCATGGCGGCCGCATTCGCCGCAGTTGTCACCACATTCACCAACTGGCTGCTCTCACTGATCCCGGCGGGGGCCACCAACTTCGGGGACACCAAGTTCGGGTTGTTCCTCACGGCGCTGGTGTCCTTCCTCGTCATCGCTGCGGTCGTCTATTTTTTCATCGTCACCCCATACGAAAAAGTTAAGGTGCGTTTCGGAAAGCAGGAGGCCGAGGCTTCGGACCCCGACGACATCGTGCTGCTTAAGGAGATCCGCGACTTGCTCGCCTCCCGTGAAGGCGGCGCCGTTTGACCCTGCGGCCCTGCAGCTCGACCGGTGGGAGGCGAAACGCACCACAGGAAGTTCGGCCGTTGAGGCGCCCGTAATTCGAGAAGAGCTGGTGGATTCCGACATCCGATGCGTCCGAAAGGCGACCGTCAAATGAAGCAACGTCGCCGGTCAGTCTGCCTGCCCGCTTGCCTGGCTTGGGCCGGATTGCATGGCGGTAGCGGCGGCGCGGACCTCGGCTAGGAATCTGTCCGGTTGCTCCCAGGCGCCGAAGTGCCCGCCTCGCTCCGGTTCGCCCCAGTGCACGATGTTGGTGAAGCGCTGCTCGGCGAGGCGTCGCGAGGGCCGCGGTACCTCACGCGGGAAGACGGTGCATCCGGTCGGGACCGTGACGGTGTCCTCGATGGTGTTGGTGAACCAGCGGCTGACCTGCTCGATGCTCTCCCAGTAGAGCCGCGCCGACGACGCGCCGGTGCCGGTCAGCCAGTAGAGCGTGATGTCGTCGAGGACCTGGTCGCGAGAGAGCACGCTGTAGAGGTCGCCGGCATGGTCTGACCAGGTCCAAACTTTCTCCAGAATCCAGGCGCACAGCCCGACGGGTGAGTCGATGAGTGAGTAGCCGATGGTCTGCGGGCGCGTCTGCTGCACCGCCGAATAGGCCGACGCAATACGCGACCGCTCCTCCAGCTCCGCCAGCGCAGCCCGCTCTGGGCCGGTGAGCGATGTGCCGTCGGCGGGGACAGCGGGAACGAGCGGCGGGACAAGGTGTAGGCCGAGGAGCCGCTCCGGCTGCTGCAACCCGATACTGGTCGACACGCTCGTGCCCCAGTCGCTGCCGGCAGCGATAAAGCGGTCATAACCGAGACGCCGCATCACCTCGACCCAGGCGCGGGCGATCCGGGGCACGTCCCAACCTGTGGTGGGCTTCCCACTGAAGCCATAGCCGGGCAGCGACGGCACGACAACATGGAACGCGGGCGACCTAGCCTCCTCCGACGCGGCTGGGTCCGACAGCTGTTCCATGACCCGTTCAAACTCGAAGAACGACCCCGGCCAGCCATGGGTCAAGATCAGCGGCACGGCTGACCGCGACGGTGATGGCAAGTGGAACAAATGAATGGGCACTGCCTCGACCACAGCCAGGTACTGCGGCCACCGGTTCACCCGCTGCTCCGCGGCGCGCCAGTCATAGCCGCTGCCCCAGTAGTCGCACAAGTCCCGCACCACCTGCAGCGGCACACCCTGCGACCAATCCTCAACGGTCTCCCGATCCGGCCACCGGGTATCCGCTAAGCGCAGCCGCAGCCGCTCCAGCTCGCCATCGGGCACCTCGATCCGATACGGCTCCACCCCGACACTCTGCACATCCCCGAACCCTCAAGCAAGCACGCAGCCCGACGCCCGCGTTCTGGCCCTGAGCGGGGCCGTCGATTGAGTCGTCCGGATCGCTTCGAGCACGCTAGTTGTCGGGCGCACGCACTCACCATGTCGCAACAAAGCGATCGCCTCATCGGGCGCTCGGACACACGACTCGATGTCCTCGATAATCCAGCCCCGGCAGGACCGCGCAAGCCGCCTCCAACAATCCCAACCACCGCGGCAGGTGCCATAAGCCGCCGACCGGCTTGTGGAACATCCGTGGCCAGCAGCACCGATGCGGGATCACGGGAGGTCGTGAGGACCTACACCCGCTTGAGGCCCGCGCCAGTCCGACCGCCATGTAGGGGACGGGTCGGGCTCGTCGGTAGTCACCGCTGTGGCGTATAGATCATGAGGACCGCGCCGCTGCTGAAGGATTATGCGCTGATCAGGTTGAGACCACCTCAACCATCGGCAGCTGCCGCCGAGCCGAATTGAGCTCATCACGCGCCGACGTCAGCGCCTTTTCCTTCACCAACAGCTCCTTACGCGCTACCACAAGTCCAGTTCGTTCCCTTCGTCGCTCATACAGATACCGACTCCGTCCACATCAAACTCATCGCCTGGATCGGTCAACGTCGCCCGACGCGGTCGACGCACGCTCCCCAGGCCATCCAACCTCGAGGATCACCCTCGTTCGCCGACCGACGCTGGTGGTCAGACGTCGTTGAACTTGAGGGGCATCAGAGGGGCGATCCGACAGCAGCCGCGGAGAATTGTACCTTCCCAAAGACGCCGTTGTGATCACTTGCATTGACCGGGAAGCGGGTCGAGTCTGTCAGCATGATCGCCGCCGCATATGGCTTGACAGTCGGCGAAGTCAGCACATCATCGATCCATTTGCCCTCGCGCTTCGTGATTTTCCAACCGTTGAATGTGTTACAAGTACGCCGCGTGATCAAGGTCGCCGACAGCTTCGCGCGTAGGTGTCTGTACCCAGCATTGCTGGCGATCTTGCGAACGCTGGCATTCGTTGGCACCGAGTTGAAGTCGCCAAAAAAGATCACCCGCTCATGATCAGGTCGCTGCTCGATCAAGGTGATCGCTTGCTTCATCTGCTGCTGCCGGATCGTCTCTTCGTTCGGGATGTTCACGGCTAGGTGCGTATCGACAAACCACGCGAATTCGCCGGTCTTGATCGACTGCAACTTAAGCATGGTGATCGGGCGCTGCTTAGTGATGCCTAGAACCGTGTAAGGCAACCCGGCCTGGAATTGATCAAGGGCTACCCACTTGGTGGAGTTCCATATGATCTTGGCTGTGCCCGATCCCCAGAAGGTCCAGTTTGGTCCCAGACCCTCAGTGATCTCAGCCGCCATGTTGTTCGTGCACTCCTGTACGCCGATCACCGAAGGGGCGCAGTCCTTAATGAACTCGATCAAGTACTGCCTGCGTCGATTCCAACGCCGACTCGGGAATAGCTCCATCGCATTCTCGTTGCGGCAGTTGAGAGTCAGGACCCGTGCAGCAGTGCTCATCGTTTCTTGATCACCTCCAGTTCTCCTCGGCGGTCGGCGTCGACCAGCACACTTGACCAGCTCGCCGCGGGAACCGACGTAGTTCAGTGCGCTGATGTTGATCATTGTGACGCACGCCCCTGAATTCACGGTCCCGAATTCAGTAGCGGCTAGTCAGAACCATCTGCAGCACGCCAGCATGGACAGCGAGGACACCCTAATGAGTAGTCGAGCCGACCGAGAAGTCCACACCCGCAACCCTGGATTGATCATCCAGGATCTAGTCGCGGAACCGGTGCTCGGCCGACCGCTGAACGGGAACGCTGGTTAGTCGCCTATGGCAGGATGCGTTATCGGTGCTAGCCCAGAACAGGTCCCGCTGCTGGTCGATTCCGCCGAGCTGTCAGACGTATGTGTCGGCGGCGGCGGAGACTGTTTGGCGATCTGTGCAAGCGCATCAGCGCGATTGGGTCGTAGCGCTCGATTATGGACTCTTTCACCTCATCCCGAACGGCGTATCAGCTGACCAGGCGGAGCGTGAGGCTGAGACTCGGCGGCTCGATTCATGATCCGACTGACCCCGTAGGGCGGTTGTTGTTCAACGTCCTTGCCATGGTGGCGGAGTTCGAATCCGACCTGATCAGGATGCGCACCCGGGAAGGGATGAAGGTTGCCAAAGCCAAGGGTCGGCTCCGTGGCAAGTAGCCGAAGCTGAAGCCGAACCGGGCCAAGCATCTGCTCGAGCAGATGACTCAACCGATGCGCCTGACACCCGCGGAGCGAGCGCAGCCCGCGTGAATGACAATGGCCGGGATGTGCTCGCCGAACGGGTACGACCATAAGCAGTCAGGAGCCACGCGTGACTAGTTGGTCGAACACATCCATCCAGATGCAGTTCCGGGCGGTCGACGGGTCATCCATCCGCTTCGCCCAAAGCGAGGAGACGACCGGACCGCGATGAGCCAGCGCGCAGGCAGCCCCAAGGGCCCTGACGGAACTGGATCTTCTCTGCGCTCCTCGGCCGAGAGCATCGGCGGAGCTTCCCAGCAGGCTTACGCCGGGCGCAGCCCAGTCCTGGACGTGGCGCAGCATGAGGTGCTGCGCAGCTACGGCAGTGAGCACGACATGGCCGCGGGAGAGGTGCTGTTTGCCGACGGGGACTTGACATATGACCTGATCGTGGTGCTGGCCGGTGAGGCGCGGATCATCGAGCGCCGGGGTCAGCCGGGCGAGACGGTTGAACATTCACGATCGAGCCGGCGCCGACCGCAACATCGCTGTCTTCGTGTGGACATCCTCGATCGGTGACAGACCGCTGGATCAACAAGTCGCGGACGGTAGGTCACTCAGCGAAGGTGTCCGGGCGACGCACGCGGGTTTCCCTGCGGGCCCACAACTGTGTTCGTAAGCCGTCGGTCAAGTGGGGACGAGCGTCGCCCGAATGCGGACAGTCAACTGAGACATGCCGCCCCCTTCCCTCCACTCATCGGATCCGGGGGTGGCGTCACGTCCTGCGGTGGTAGCCGAGGTCACTATTCGGCATCCGTTGGGTCCGGTCCGGCTGACCGAGTACGGGTCACCATCGGGACAGCAGGAGCATCCCGTCGCCTGACGTCTGGCTGATCAAGCATCGACGGCGGCGTCAGCCATGCGCTCGGCCAGGGACACGATGATCCCCTCCGGTCCGCGCACGTAGGCCATGCGCCAGATGTTCTCGTACTGGCCGATGCCGCCGACCAGCCCGTAGCCGTCCGCGGCCAGCCGGTCGACGGCGGCCTGGAGGTCGTCGACCTCGAAGGCCACGTTGCGCAGCCCCAGCTCGTTGGCCATCGCGGCCGGTGACCCCGGCTCGTGGTCGGGCCGGACGAAGCTCGACAGCTCCAGCCGGGTACCTCCGTCGGGCGGCCGCAGCATGACGATCTCTGTGCGGGAGTTAGGGATGCCGATGACAGTGTCCAGAAACTCGCCCTCCACGAACATCCGCGTGCCCTCGACCTCGAGACCGAGCCCGACGAAGAACCCCGTCACCGTGTCGAGGTCCGCGACGGTGATGCCGACATGGTCGAAGCGTCGTGCGTATGACATGCGATCCATCCTCCAGTACTCGACTTGCCGACCCACCCCAGGGACGTGGCCGACGGCTGAAGGTCTTGTGCACCGTGCCCGCCCGGACTTCTGGGCGCACGAGTCGGCGAAAGGAAGACTCGCGCTGGGTGGTCGACCAACGCAGGAGTGGCACAGTCAGACTATGGAGACGTCGGTCGTGATAATGCAGCACGGGGAGAACCTCGTCAGCCAGGCGATCCGGGCCTTACCCCGCGCGGCGCCGGGAACCCGGGCGAGCTGCAGTGCCGATAACCCGCCGCCCAGCGAGCCGCGGATCTCGGGCGGGCCGCGTTGACCATCTGGGCGTCCAACGCGACCATGTAGCAGCCCAGCATCGGCACCGCCAACGCCGGCTCGCTGGACGGGGCCGGACGCCGGGATCCTCGGTGCAGCGGTGGTGGTGGCGTGGCGGCGGGTCAGGGGCGTGGAACCTCGGTCAGCGAGAGGGGTCGGGACTTTCTCACTGAACCAGTCCGTGTGAGCGCCCGGGAGGACATGGTGATCGGTGTACTGGCAGGGCCTGGTTCATCGCCGGGCTGGGTCTTAACGTCGGGGTCGTGGAGCACCGCGGAGACGTCCAGGACTTCCTGGCCAGCCGCCGGGCGCGGGGTCAGCCCCGGAGCAGGCCGGGCTGATCTCCTACGGCGCCAAGCGGCGGGTGCGGGGCCTGCGGCGCGAGGAGGTTGCCATGGGTCCACCCCATGAAAACGACTCCGGCGACCGCCGGGAGGAATGAGGTAACCCCGATGCCTGATGTCTCGACTCTGACGCTGAACAACGGCGTCCAGCTGCCCGCGCTGGGTCTGGGCGTGTTCCAGACACCCGCAGAGGAGACCCGTGCCGCGGTTGAGGCGGCGCTGTTGGCCGGTTACCGGCACATTGACACCGCCGCCTCCTACGGCAACGAGCGGCAGGTCGGAGACGCGGTCCATAGCTCCGGGCTGGACCGTTCGGAGGTGTTCTTGGAGACCAAGATCTGGATCAGCGACTACGGCTACGACAAGACGTTGCACGGCTTCGACAAGAGCGCCCGCAAGCTCGGAGTCGACCAGATCGACCTGCTGATCTTGCACCAGCCGCTGCCGTCGGACTTCGAGGCAACTCTGGATGCCTACCGGGCCTTGGAGACGTTGCTCGGCGACGGGAAGGTACGAGCCATCGGGGTCAGTAACTTCATGGTCGAGTACCTCACCACGCTGCTCGAGCGCACCGCCGTGGTTCCGGCAGTCAACCAGATCGAGGTCCATCCCTACTTCCAGCAGAGGCAAGTGCAGGCCTTCGGCGCCGAGCACGACATCTTGACCCAGGCCTGGTCCCCGATCGGCGGCATCACCTTCTACCGCGATGGGCAGCACAGCAGCACCCTGCAGGACCCGGTCATCGGCGACATCGCCAAGGCCCACGGCAAGACTCCCGCTCAGGTCATGCTGCGCTGGCACCTGCAGCGGGGCCGCTCTGTGATTCCGAAGTCGACCAAGCCGCAGCGGATCGCTGAGAACATCGACGTGTTCGACTTCGAACTCTCTACTGAGGAGCTCGCGGCGATCGACGCCCTCGACACCGGCCAGCGGGGTGGGCCCGAGCCGGAGTTGATCACGTTGGAGAACTTCGGGCGCCCAATCCCCGAAGGCTAGCTAACGTGCAGCCGTAGCGAACTCGGACACCAGAGTCGCGTAGTGGGTCCCGCTGGATCCACTAGTTCGCTGATTAGGGCTTTCGCTGTGGAGCGGGTGACGAGAATCGAACTCGCATGGCCAACAAACGCGCAAGGCTTCGTCACCCTCAGAAGCGAGGATCGTGACTCCACCTGCCGCCCGCCGGCCGTATGGGACGCTCGGTTCGGATGCGTTCGGGCTGCACGCGTACAGGTTGAGACCGTCGACTCGTCACGCGAGAGAGGATGGCGGTGCTATGCCGCGGAAGCAACGATTGACTTGGACCGTGGTGCTTCGGCTCGCCGTGGTGGTCACAGGCTTCGCCAGCCTTGTCGTTCTCGGAGGCGGCACCGCGCTGTGGCTGGTCGAGGGTGAGAGGCCCGAAAGCACCATCCGCTCCTGGGGTGACGCGCTGTGGTGGTCGCTCACCACCCTGACGACGGTCGGCTATGGCGACCACGTTCCCGTAACGACGACGGGTCGTCTGATTGCCGCCGGTGTAATGGTGGCGGGAGTGGCTGTCATCGGTGCCGTGGCGGCAGTTGTCGCTCTTGCGGTGGCCCTTCGAGTCGCTCGCGAGGAGGAGCTGGCATTCGAAGCAGCAGCGGAAATCCTGGAGCACCGCCTCGACGTGCGCCTCGCTCGGATCGAGGCACAGCTGGCTGGTTTGGATGCGCGCCTGCAAGCGTGGTCGACGGTCTCAGTCGATGACGCTGTTCGCAGCGGACGAGACGATCAGTAGCGGCTTTGCGCAGAATCCACCTCTATATAGCACCGCACCATGACGCGGGATCGGCATCATCGGGATCCCACGACCCGAGCTGCAAGATGCGTCCGGGGAGTTGCCGTGAATGACCGGGTTTCGCCGTGTCCAATGGCCAGCTAATGACGCCTGGATATCGGTCCTTTCAGTACGAGAGCAGCGCAGCCCGGGCGCGATCCAGCAGGGACTCGAACGGCAGCGCCTCGACGACCGGCAGGCCGTGCGCGCGCGCCTCGCCGGCCAGCCAGGCGCCGTACTGGAAGATCCGTCGGTTCATCAGCCGATGGCGGTCCTCGAGCGGGAGCCCTGCCCGACGCGGGATGAGCGCCGCCTCGACGTCAGCCTCGGTGCGCTGGACGACGTACACCGCACGCACCCCCGTGTCGGGCAGCTCGAGCTTCGTCACGAATGACGGCAGCACCCACGCCCCGTCCACCACCAGCCGCTCGTGAGCCTGGAGCTCGAGCCCCAGCACCGTCGGCAACGCGCGACACACTTCGCCCGACGCGGCGACGTGGGCGGCCAGTACGTCGTCGTCTGCCTCGTCCTCCCGGCGCATCCGGCGGTCGATGTCGAGGACGTCCCGCGCCGCCGTGCCCTCACCGGCGGCGACCTTCATCGCCAGCCAGATTGAGTCCAGCTGCAACCAGCCAGCGTCGAGCTCGTGCGCCAGGGCCTTGGCCAACGTGGACTTGCCGGACCCCGCGGAGCCGGCGACCAGGAACAGCCGACGCGTCACGCGGGTCGGATCGCGCGGTCGACCGCCGAGAGCACGCCCCGTCGCCAGCGCCGATCCTGGCCGAGCGACAGCACGTCGTTCTTTAGGTCGTAGCGGTCGGCGACCTGGTCGAACATCGCGGCCACGTCGTGCGGCTGCTTGCCCAGGCTGGCGCGGGTCACCCGGACAGCGTTCCATGCGAGACGTCGCACGCGCAGGCAACCCAGGCGATCTCTAGCATTCACACAGCCCGCAGCCGGACGAATGTGACGCACACCGCCTCGGTCAAGACATCGTTGGTCGCATGGAGCAAGTCGAAGACCTTCGCCATGCCGACATAGGGCACCGCCTCGTAGACGATTTCCTTCACCTCAATCGGAGAGACGCCGACGGTCAACGCGGCACCCAACATCACGCCATACTCCCCAGGGCCCGTGAGGCGATCATGGAGGCGAGCTGCACCATGAGCTTGGTGCGAATATCGAGCTTGCTGTGGCTCAGCACTTCGTCGATGGTGCAGGACGTCGTCGGCGTCCGCGGGGTATGTAGCCCGGCGCACCGCCAGTGGTCTCTCGCAAGAAGCCGGCAGCCATCGGTGTCCCGAACTGACGATGATCATGTGAGGGCGTTTTCCACGGATCAGGGGTGTGGCGGGGGCCGACCGTGAGGTAGCCGATCGGCCCCGACGCCAGGGTTGGGTTCGTGAAGGTCAGGCGGTCTTGATCGCGGAGACCTCGAACTCGAGAGTGATTTTGTCGCTGACCAGGACGCCGCCGGTCTCGAGCGCGGCGTTCCAGGTGATGCCATAGTCCTTGCGGTTGATGACCGCGGAGCCTTCGAACCCGACCCGCAGGTTGCCGAACGGGTCAGTGGCCGCGCCCTCGAACTCGAACGGGATCGTGACCGAGTTGGTGACGCCCCTAATGCTCAGGTCACCGGTGAGCTCCAGGCTGGACGGGCCGGACTGGCGAACGTCGGTGGCGACGAAGGTGATCTGCGGATACTCCTCCATGGCGAGGAAGTCGTTGCTGCGCAGGTGGGCATCGCGCTGCTCGTTGCGGGTGTCGATGCTGGCCGCCTGGATGGTCAGCTGGCCGGTCGACTTGGTCAAGTCGGTGCCATCGACGACCGCGGTGCCCTCGAACTCGTTGAACGCGCCGCGGACCTTGGTGACCATCGCGTGCCGGGCGACGAACCCGATGCGGGTGTGGGCCGGGTCAATGACGTAGGTGCCGGACAGCTCGGACAGTGTGGCGGGGATGCTGTTGGTCGTGGTCATGTCTTACTCCTAAGGTCTTGGGGATCACGCCTCATTGGTGACGTGTCACGTACATTCAACTGCAACTTTGGTGACATGTCAACTATTCCGGCGTAGGATCGATAGCATGAGCTCGGATGTCCGGTGGCTGACCGCGGAGGAGGAACGCGTATGGCGCCGATGGCTCACGCTGAACGCGCGGCTGTCAGCCACGCTGCAAAGAGAGCTACAAGACGATGCCGGCTTGTCGATGCCGGACTTCGAAGTCCTGGTCCACCTCACCGATAGCCCGGAGGGCCGGATGCGGGTTACCGATTTGGCCCGGCTCCTGCGGTGGGAGCGCAGCCGAGTCTCCCATCACGTGACACGCATGGAATCGCGGCGCCTGGTGCAGCGCGTGGAATGTGCCGAGGACGGCCGCGGTGCCTTCATTGTGATTACACCGCAGGGCCGCGCTGGCATCGAACAGGCAGCACCGGGTCATGTCAACACCGTTCGCCGCCTGGTCTTCGACGCATTGAGCCCCGACGAAATCGACGCCTTTGCAACGATCATCGACAAGGCGCTGGCCCAACTGGACAACCAGCCAGGAAGGCCTCCCCCAATCACTGAATTGACTTAGCCAGGGGGATCAAATGCGTGGCCGTCGGCGCACTCGAACCAGCTTCGGCTCGGCGGTGCGGGTGTAGAAGTCCGCGAAAAGGAGCTCGTGGGACGCACCACCTTGCGCTGCGGAGCTGGTGGCTCTCCGCCTGCGAGATGTTGATCTTGATACCGGGAGTGGTGCACGTTGTGCGAAAGTTCGCTGAACTGCAGAACGGCGAACGACAACTTCCATCGATCGGTGCGTTGGTCCGAGTGCGTGGCCGAGGCCGGACTGCCTGAGGGCTTCCGGTTCCAGGATCTGCCCACAAAGGAAACATGTTGGCGGCCCCGTCGGGGGCGAGCACACGGGAGCTGATGCATCGGATGGGGCACGCGAGTATGCGCGCTGCATTGATCTATCAGCACGCCACCGGTTCGCAAAGGGTGCTGCAAAAGGGCTTTTAGTCATGTGTGGCTGCGCAGACGCATGTCTTCGGTCGTATGACGCTCGGGCGCTCTGGCCTCGCGCGGAGAGCTGAAGGGCTTGGGTGTAAGTGAAGAGAGCGTGAACGCGCTAGTCGGTGGCGAGCCCCATGAGCCGGTAGACGCGGCGTGCGCCCGCCAGCCCCTTGAGCTCGTGCTCGCCAGCGTCCTCTAACCGGAGGCCGGCGCCTTCGAGCAAGCTCGCCGTCGGCGCTGAAACGAGCACTTCACTGGGGTTGGCCAAAGCTGCGATACGAGTGACAGCGTGTACCGCGACGCCGCGGAGGTTTCCGGCGTCGCGCTCGACTTCGCCCGAATGGATGCCCGCGCGGATCTGGAGACCATCACGGAGCGCGCCATCGCGGACCGCTGCCGCACACCGCACGGCTCGTGCCGCGCCGTCGAAGAATGCAAGGATGCCGTCGCCGGTCGTGTTGACCTCCACGCCGCGGAACCGGTCCAGCTGGATCCGTGCTCCCTCGTTGTGTCTGGCCAGCAACTCTTTCCAGGTCGCATCTCCCAGCCGAACGGCCACTTTGGTGGAGTCGACGATGTCGGTGACGAGCAGGGTCGCAACGAAGCGTTCGCCCGCCTCGGCCGGCTTGGCCCAGCCGTGCACGCCGCCGAACTCGATCGTCACAAACGGTTCCTCGCCGATCACCCGCGCGTTGTGCCCAGGCGGGATCTCGAACGCCTCGCCGGCGCGAAGAATCCGCCGCGCGCCCGTGTCGGTTTCGATCTCTACTTGGCCTTCGAGAACAACGCCTTGGTGATGGTGCTGGCAGCTGGGCGTCCCGGCCACCGGCTTCACGTGTTCGGCCCAGCTCCACCCCGGTTGGTGGACGAGGCGGGCGACATGCGCCTCACCCAGTAGCACGACCTGAACGGTTACGAGAGGGAGCGTGACGAGCTCATCCGGTTCGTCGAATCGCTTCGACTGGAGCCTCGCCATGTGTTCAGGCTACGGCTCGGTGACCCGGGCCGCCGGGCACCAGCAGGTATACCGGCAACGCCACAGCAGACACATCCGCAACAGATGAGATCCGCCGTCGCTGAGGAAGTGCATGGCCCTGCCGAACGAGGCTGAGCTGCCTGTCCGCTTCCGACCCTGATTAACCCTGCGGGGCGTCCCAAGTAGCACGTTTGGGAGCACGGAGAAGTCTGGTGACCGCCCGCTAGAAATCTCCACCCGATGGCCGATGGCCGCTGGCAGATCGCCCGGTGAGGGATTGGCACGCGCGACGGTCGTGTCGCTTGCTGGTTCGCTGTTGGGGCTGGGTTCGTCGACGAGAACATCGGCGTCGACGGCGGTGTCGCGTTCGTCCGCGACTACATCCGCGAACTGCTTGCCCGACGTGCTGAACGGCACGATCCAGCCCGGCAAGGTGTTCGACCTCGAGCTCCGGCTCTCGGAGGTCGCCGACGCCTACCAGGGCCATGGACGAGCGCCACGCGATCAAGGTCCTGCTCCGTCCCTGACCCCAAGGCCGAGAGGCTCCCAGCCGCTGTCGATGTCTTGACGTCTCGTCGGCCCCGCCGAGCGGCGGCGGCGGCGAAGAACACCACGCCGGCACAAACGATGATGACCGCGACGGCCGTGGCCGGATAACGCGGCTGAGGACCTGGCGGATTGACCCCACCCCAAATTTTCGACGCCTATCCGCTGATCTACTCGTTGCGGGTGAGGGCGGTCCAGGCGCCGACCCGGCGCTCGGCAGCCGACGAAGAGGGGCCTGTCACGACTGGGGAAGGGCTCCCGAGGTCGAGGTCGCCGCAAGCCGCTGGAGCCCGTCGTACGCGGCGTACTTGTAGGCCTCCGCGTACGTCGGCACGTTGAACGTCGTGTCGAGGAAGTACTCGATCGTGTCGCGGTGGTGGATCGCCGACTGCCCGATGTGGATCAGTTCGCTGGCGACCTCGCCCAGGATGTGTGCGCCGATCACGGTCCGGTCGTCCCGGCGGAAGACGAGCTTGACGAGCCCCTCGGTCGCCCCGGAGATGTTCGCGCGCGCGTTGGAGGAGAAGCCTCCGCGCCCGATCTCGTAGTCGATGCCCTGCCGCGCCGCTTCCTGCTCAGTGAGCCCGACGCCGGCGATCTCGGGGATCGAGTAGACGCCGGTCGGGATGACCGCGTCGACGGCTTCGCTGCCCGGGACGCCGAACGCGTCGCACACCGCGATACGTCCCTGCTCCATCGCAGCGGAGGCCAGCGCGGGAGGGCCGATGACATCTCCGGCGGCGTAGATGCTCGCAGCAGTCGTCCGGTAGCGGTCGTCGACGACGATGCGGCCGCGGGAGTCCACCTCGACGCCCGCCTGCTCGAGCCCGAGTCCTTCGGTGTTGCCCGAGCGTCCGGATGCGAACAACAGCCTCTCCGGGCGGACCTCGCTGCCGTCGTCGAGGGCAACGACCAGCCCGTCCGAGTCACGCGTGACCCGGTCGATCTGTACGCCAAGACGGACATCCATGCCCATCGACTCGAAGATCCGGCACAGGTCGCGGGAGAGCTCGGCGTCGACGTAGCCGAGCAAGCGGTCGGCGCCGTCGATCAAGGTGACTCTCGCGCCGAGTGCGGTGAAGATCGACGCGTGCTCGCAGCCGATCGCGCCGCCGCCGACGATCACGACACTCGCAGGCGTGGACCCTATCTCAAGCACGCGCTCGCAGTCGAAGACGTCCGGGTCATCGAACGGGATTCCGGGCGGGTGGAATGGCCGGGACCCGGTCGCAATTAGCACGGCTTCGCCACGGAGCACCCTCCTAAAGCCGCGCGGTGTCTCGACGACCACGTGGCGGTCTGGCCGTAGCGTGGCGGTTCCCGCAACGAGCTCGATCTGGTGGCGGGCGACGTTATCCCTGACCGCCCGGCTCATGGTTGCGCTGACGGCGTCGGTGCGCTGACTGAGCTGGCTGTGGATCGCGGACGGCTCCAGCTGCACGGATGCGCCATAGATCTCGCGCTTCCGGAAGCCTGTCAGGTACAGCGCGGACTCCCGCAAGGTCTTGGTCGGGACCATGCCGAGGCTGGTGACGGCCACGCCACCGACCGACTTCTGGGAACGTTCGATGAGGGCGACGCGCTTGCCCAAGACCGCAGCCTTCGCGGCGGCCTTCTCGCCGGCGGGGCCGGAACCGATGACGATCAGGTCGAAGGGCTGGACGTCCGGCTCGAACTCCCGCGTCATGACTCAGCTTCTCGTGGCCCCGAGGCCCTCGAGCACGGCCCCCGCCTTGTCCGCGTCCCGACGAGCGCCCAGCCGCTCGAAGATCGCCAGCGCGTTGCGCACCTGGTCGAGGGCCGTCTCGTCGTCGGGCGTGTGCGCGAGGGCCGTCGCGAGCTCGAGCCGGATCCGGCCGGCCATGATCGGCCGCTCCTCGGTGCCGAGGATGTTCAGAGCCTGGTTGAGTGCTGCCACTGCGCTCTCCCACTGCGAGCCGTACATCGAGATCCGGCCTTCGGACAGGCTCACCGCGGCTCGAAGCACCGGGCTCTCGGACGCCAGCGCACATGCCTCCAGCCGCTCGAGCGCTAGCTCGGCACCGTCGGGATGGTCGCGTGCCAGCTCTACTTCGACGAGCAGCTCGAGCAGCCGCCCAGCCCGGAGTCGGTCACCGACGAGATCGTGCAGTCCGCGGTGGAGTAAGGCGGCAGCCAGATCCGGCTCCTCGCGCATCAGGTGGAGCCGCGCCAACTGCTCGCATACCTCGAAGTGGCCGGCGTACGGTGCGAGCAGGTCGGGCACCTCGTCGAGCCGTCCCTGCATCAGCCGAAGCCGGGCGAGCGCTCCCGCCGCGTCGGCTTGCTTGGACACCGCCTTGGTGGCGCTCGGACCGAAGGCGTGCAGGATCTCGACCTCTGCCTCGGTCCAGCGACCGGTGTCGCACAGCACCACGCCGTACGCCGTACGACAGTGCGAGTGCAGGATCGGAAGCTTGTCCCCGCAGGTCCGGTCGAGATGGATTTGGGCCGTGCGGCTCCAGTCCTCGGCGCGCTTGAGATCGCCGGTGCGTTCGCACGCCGTGAGCATCGCGCAGAAGATCGTGCCGCTAAACAGCGGTGACACGGTGCCGGCGACGATGGCCGCCATCGCCTGGTCGAGCTGGTCGAACCCCTCAGCGATGCGGCCCTGGTTAATGAGCGCGAGTCCGCGGTCGGCCCGGGCGCGTGCCTCGAGGTCGGGGTCGCCGAACTCCAGGGCCAGTTCGAGCGCAACCACGGCGCTGTGCTCGAGGGCGTGGGCATCGCGCACATGACACGCGACGAGCGCCAGCGCGAGGTAGCCGCGCTCGACGCAACGCCCCGCCTTGTTCAGTAGCTCGCCGGCGCGCCCGAGCCACTCACGCGACCCCGGCGCGTCGAGGAACCCGTCGTATAGGGTGCCTGCGAGGTGCACTGCGGCAAGCCCGGCACGGCGGAGGTCACCCGCCGCCAGATACCCGTGGTAGGCCAGCTCCCACAGCCGCCGGGCCTCCTCGAAGTCGTCGTCGATGAATCCGAGGTAGGCGAGAGCGTCATAGGCCTCGGGGCTGGGCTCGATGGCCAGCGCGGCCTCCAGGGAGCGCGCGGCAGCGTCGAAGTCGCCAGCAAGCACCGCCTCCCGACCGGCGACGACGAGGCCATGAGCCGAGGTCGTCCCCACGAGCCGATGATAGGCCCGCCGCCTGCGGAGCCGCTGCTCCACGAAATGCGTGGCCTCTCGTCCAGCACCGCGATCGCCTGCGCGAGCTCCTGCCGGCCTGGCCCATTGGGTAACCGACCTAAGTGTGCGACCAGCGATGTCCCGACGGCGGGCTGGCAGTTGCGGTGGCGTCGCGCGGTGGCCCACACTACGGATGATTCCAGCCGCGATATTCCCAAGGGCGGTCCGCGGGCCGTAGGCTGCCCTTCACAACCGGAATTAGTTTTCGGACCACACCAACGCGACTCTGGTCAGCACAGTGGAATCCGTTGCCAGCGTTGTGAATTGGGAGCAGTATCTGCTGGGTCGTCGGTCTGGCCAACCCGCATGGGCGGCTGGCTTCACCGGTGAGCCTGGCTCTCCACCGAAGGAGATGGGTTCGGATGTCGTTGAAGAAGCTGCCGCTGATCGACAAAGATATGATCATTCCGTTCTGGTTGTTGACCAGCTGCTTTATCGTGTGGGGGCTGGCCCAGGACCTGACGGCCCCGCTGGTCACCGCCTTCAAGGGCATCTTCACGATGAGCACCTTCGAGGCGTCGCTGGTTCAGTTTGCCTACTTCGGGGCCTACTTCTGCCTAGCTCTGCCCGCTGCGTTCCTCAACGAGCGGTTCGGCTACAAGGTGGGCGTCCTGACCGGCCTCGGCCTCGCTGCGATCGGGGCGTTCGGGTTCTACCCCGCGGCCAAGTCGCTGACCTTCGGCTTCTTCCTCATTGCTCTGTTCATTCTGGCCGCCGGTCTCTCCGTTCTGGAGACCTCCGCCAACCCGTTCGCCATCGCGATGGGTCCGGAGGGCACTGCGACCAGGCGGCTCAACCTGGCGCAGTCGTTCAATCCGCTCGGAACCAACCTCGGTGTCCTGCTGGCCGCCGTCCTCGTCTTGCCGAAGATGAACCCGGCCACACCTGAACAGCGGGCCACAATGCCGCACGACCAGCTGGTCACTATCCAGACCGGCGAGCTCAACGCAATCATGAACCCCTACCTGGGCCTGGCGGTTGCGCTGGTCATCATCTGGATTGGCCTTTTCATAAGGAAGGTTCCCAGAAGCCACGAGGAGGTCGCCTCGGACAGCCACCACATGCACTTCGGCGGGACCGTCCGCCGGCTGCACCACAACCACCACTGGCGCTACGGGGTCCTCGCCCAATTCTTCAACGTCGGAGCCCAGGTCTGCACCTGGACCTACATTGTGCTCTATGTCGCAGAGGTGGTCCCCGGTGGCACCGCGGTCCGGGGTGCCTATTTTCTGCAGGTCAGCCTGATCCTCTTCTTCATTTCCCGGTTCGTCATGACCTGGCTGATGGGCTACGTCAGGGCCACGAAGCTGCTGGCGATCATGGCCAGCATCGCCATTCTGCTCGTTCTCTACGCCGCGTTTTTCCCCGGCCTGTCCGGGGCGTGGGCGCTCGTCGGGGTGTCCGCCTGCCTGTCGCTGATGTTCCCCACGATCTACGGGGTGGCGCTGCACGGTCTCGGTGTGGACACCAAATTCGCAGCCGCCGGCCTGGTCATGGCGATCGTAGGTGGCGCCATCATGCCACCGATCCAGGGCCTGCTCGCCGACCGGTTCGGTATCGCGCCGGCCTTCGTCGTGGCCGCGGTCTGCTTCTTGGGCGTATTGGTCTACGCCATCTACGACCTCAGGTCGAAGGACCGGTTCGCTGACGTGCCGGAGGAAGAGCCGAAGATCTCGATGGCCGGCCACTGAGACGGTGCGCACTTACCTTCCCGGTGGTCACGTGCTGGACCTTCGGCCTCGAAGGCTTATCCGGCTGACTAGACCGTGAGCCGATGCCCGGGGGCGAAGCCGCAGGTTTCATGTCCGGAGGGAATCCGCAGGAATCTAGGCACTCTCGGCGATCAGATCGTCCACCTCGGCCGATGTCGGCGGCTGCGGCCCCCGCCGCGAGCAGACGATTGAGGCAGCCGCCGCGCCGCGTTCCAAGGAGCCTGCGAGCCCGAGCTGAAGCTTCACGTAGCCATCCAAGAAGCCCGCCATGAACGTATCGCCGGCACCGACCGTATCGACGACCTTGGTGGGGAAGCCCGGGACGCGTGTGATGTTTCCGCCTGGCTCGACGGCCGCTCCACCACCTGGCCCGAGTGTGATCACTGCAAGCCCCAAGCCGTACTCTTCGACCCAACGTCCCGCCAGCCCAACTGGATCGGTGCCACTTTCGCCTGCGCCACTGCTGGCCGCCTTGGCGAGGAACTGGATGTCCTCGTCGCTTGCCTTGACGATCCCCCGACGTCGACCGACCACACGGAGCCAGGGCTGCACCTTGCTCCAGTACACATCGGGATCGGTGATCACGGTCGGTCGCACGTTGATGTCGTGTGAGACCCCGGCCCTAACGTCACGCATCCAATCGAGCAGCACCTCTGCACCCGGACTCACGATGCAGGACAACGACGCAATATGCAGCCAGTCATCGCTGTTCAGCTCCGGCAGATCGTCAACCTGCCAGCCGAAATTTGCCGTGTCGTTGAAATGGAACGTGTAAGTCGCCACCCCCTCTTCATCCAGACTTACGACCGCAATCGAGGTGGCCTGTGAGGCCTCGGTGGCAAGATCGAGTTTGACGTTCGCCTCGAGGATGTGCTGTCGCAGCTGGCGACCAAAGGCATCCCGTGAGAGCCGACCTAGAAAATGCGTGTCAGCACCAAGCTTGCCCAGAGCGACCGCGGAATTCATTGGTCCGCCGGCAGACAATGCCAGCCAGGTCGAGCTAAAGGAGTCCTTGCTGGCCGTATCGGACTGAACCAGATCAATCAGAGCCTCTCCACACACCACGAAGCGGCTCATGCGGACAATCTAGTGGTTGTTGCATCCCGGTGGTAAGCCGTCACCCGGCCAATAACGCCAGCTAAGGCTGCAACTCGGCTGAATGTCACCTCTCATCTGATGCCACAGCGACGGAGGACACCGCCGATTACCGCTCTTCGCCGTGCTTAATGGCCCGCTAGTGGCCCATACGCAGCCGGGTGACCTGTAGGGGAACAGCGCCGAGCCGGGCGGGGACATCGGCAAGGCAGCCATGGCCCAGGGAAACCGCCTGGGCCGGCGCGCGGAGATCCCCGGCACAAGGGCGTCGTTCCCCTACGCTTTCGGCGTGACCTCGACCGGCCGGTACCCGCGCGACGTACTCGCGTCGGACTGGCAGCGCGCGGGCCGACTGACGAGCACCGACCTCGTGCTTGAGGTCGGGCTTGTGCTGGAGGATGTCACGTCGGGATTCTGCGGGGCGGTGCTGCGTTGGGAGCGCGGTCTGGTGGTCTTGGAGGACCGGCACGGGAAGCGGCGGACCTTCCCCCTCGGCGCGGGGTTCTGGTACGAGGGAAGCCCGGTCGTGCTCAAGGCTCCGCCGCGAGCACGGTCGGTGCCCACCCGGACTGCCTCGGGTTCGGTCGTCGGTCCGGCCGATGGGGCCAAGACCGCACTGGCCAGCAGGATCTATGTCGAGGGGCGCCACGACGCCGAGCTGGTGGAGAAGATTTGGGGCGACGACCTGCGCCACGTTGGGGTGGTCGTCGAGTACCTCGGCGGCATCGACGACCTCCCCGGCGTCGTGGCCGACTTCGCCCCGGGAGAAGGGCGGCGGCTCGGGGTCCTCGTCGATCACCTAGTGCCTGGGAGCAAGGAGTCGCGCATCGCGGACCGGGTCTGGAGCGGGGCTGGCCGCGGTCACGTGCTGGTGCTGGGTCATCCGTACGTGGACATTTGGCAGGCGGTGAAGCCGGCCAGGCTAGGACTGGCCGGCTGGCCGGAGGTGCCGCGGACCGTCGAATGGAAGCATGGGATCTGCGCCGCCCTGGGGCTGCCGCACAGGGATCAGGCCGACCTGGCCGCAGCTTGGAGGATGATCTTGGACCAGGTGCGCTCCTGGGACGACCTGGAACGCCCGTTGCTCACCGTGGTCGAGCAGCTGATCGACTTTGTCACCGAAGATCATCACTGAAGAGCGGTCAGCTCAGTCCAGCAAGTCGCGCACCACACCGTCGGCCAGCAGCCGGTGATGTAGTCGCGCACGGCTCAGGCAACGTCTTCGCGGTTGTGGTCTCGGTCGAACAGCAGCGTGGCCGAGCCGGTCGGCGTCGTCGCGATCATCGTGCCGTGGAACGCGCCGGTGGCGCTGTTCATCTGTTCCCTCGGCCCTGCGCTCGCCGGGAATACCGTCGCGGCAAAGCTGCCCGGGCACACCGCGCTCACCAATGCGCTTGTCGCCAACGTTGTGTCCAAGGTGCCGTCACTGCCTGCTGGCGTTGTCAACATGTTCACCGAGTCGGGCAACACGGGGGCCCCGTTTTCTCATCGAATCGGCCGATGTTGACATGGTCTGCCTCACCGGCGGTCTTGAGGTCGCGGAGGCGGAGCTGGTCGGCATCGACGAGAGTGCGGAGATGCTCGCTGCGGCGTCTGCAGACGTCGCCGCCGCCGATCTGCGCGTGAGCCGTCTCGAGGACCCACTGCCCGAGGGCAACTTCGACCACGGCGTGTCGGCGCTCGCCGTCCAGGAGTGGTGTGGACTTGGAGCCCAACAGAAGTGTTCAAGTGGGCAGATCAGGAAAGGGCATCGTCATGAGTAACGTCATTGTCGTCATCGGACCCGGGTCGATCGGCCAGGCGATCGCGCGGCGGGTGAGCGCTGGCAAGCAGGTCCTGCTCGCTGACTTGCGCCAGGAGAACGCCGACGCGGCTGCCGAGGTATTGAGCAATGCAGGATTCGAGGTGAGCACCGCGACCGTCGACGTGTCGTCGCGCGAGTCGATGCACACACTGGTACAAACCGCCACGGCGCTTGGGGATGTCACCGGCGTCATCCATGCCGCCGGCGTCTCCCCCAGCCAGGCATCACCGGCGACAATCCTGTCGGTCGATCTGTACGGGACCGCGTTGGTGCTGGAGGAGTTCGGCAATGTCATCGCCGCAGGTGGTGCCGGCGTCGTGATCGCGTCGCAGTCCGGGCACCGGCTGGGAGCGCTGACGGCGGAGGAGGACGCGGCTCTCGCGATGACGCCCGCCGACGAGTTGCTCGCCCTGTCGATGCTTCAGCCGGAGAAGGTGAAGGATTCCCTGCACGCATACCAACTGTCCAAGCGCGGGAACGCTCTGCGGGTGATGGCTGAGGCGGTGCGGTGGGGCAAGCGTGGTGCGCGGGTCAATACGATCAGTCCGGGCATCATCGTCACTCCGCTGGCGAAGGACGAACTGACCGGCCCCCGTGGTGAGGGCTACCGGCGCATGATTGAGCTCTGCCCGGCGGGCCGTGCAGGCACGCCGGATGAGGTGGGAACCGTCGGGGCGCTCCTGATGGGATCCGAGGGCGGGTTCATCACCGGCAGCGACTTCCTGATGGACGGTGGAGTCACCGCTGCCTACCGGTTTGGCGAACTCGCTCCGAAGTAGGGAGATCGATCTGGACCAACGCTCTGGCGTCTGGACGCGATCGCCCGCGCGTTGCACGAACGCTAGTTCACATCAGCTAGGTCGGGTTCGGGAGAGTCCACCGCTACAGGGGTTCGAGGGCGCCTACTGGTTCAGTTCAGGCGTCGATGTCGGTGCTTGTGGTGAGGTACTCCCAAGCTTCGATGGAGTCGAGTCTGGCTGCGACGAGCCGGCGGTATGTGCTGAGCGCATCGTTGCCCAGCAGCAGAAACGCGGGCGGCTCGTCGGATTCGACCGCGGCGATGATGGCCCTAGCTGCCTTGGCCGGGTCACCCGGCTGGGTGCCGTGCACCGTGTCGTATTCCTTACGGCGTTTGCCGGCGGTTTCGGCATAGTCGTCAATGACGGTGCTCGACTGGGTCAGCGAACGGCCAGCGAAGTCGGTACGGAACGCGCCAGGCTCAACAACGGTGACGGAGATGCCGAGCGGTTTC